>Ga0180007_10000321_pt1 | contig 84811 bp, 64 predicted proteins | sample MM_PC_MetaG_FD_121122 | JGI IMG/M metagenome (GOLD analysis project Ga0180007, IMG submission 121122) | Groundwater microbial communities from the Aspo Hard Rock Laboratory (HRL) deep subsurface site, Sweden - MM_PC_MetaG | ecosystem: Environmental > Aquatic > Deep subsurface > Groundwater...
CGTAGGTCATGGCACGACTCTTGGAACCAATGCTGTTATAAACCGTACATTCGGAAAAGTAGGTCTTTTAACCACAGCCGGGCATGAAGATATTTCCATCATTATGAGAGCCGGTGCAAAAACTGATGGGCTTAGTGAAGATGAAGTCAAACATCAGGCTACCTGCCGCAAACCTGAGCCGCTTGTACCCCGTCCATTGATTAAAGGCATAGTTGAGCGTATAGACTGCTTCGGCAAAGCAGTAATTCCTTTGGATCTCAAACAGGCAAAGCAGGCAATTGATGAGCTGGCGGCGGAAGGTTGTGAGGCTATAGCCATATGTCTGTTATGGTCTTTTACGAATTCGGAACATGAAATTGCGTTAAAAAAGCTGGTAGAGGAGAATTATCCGGATATTTATTTGGCGGTATCTCATGAAATATCTCCCAAACTCAGAGAATATGCCCGTACAATGACTGTTATTATTGATGCCTGTATAGGAAAGCTGACACGCGAATATATTGATTCATTAAACCAGGAGCTGAAGAATTCCGGGTTAAAGCAGGATATTTCCATTATGCATGCTTACGGCGGTGTAACAAGCTGGGAGACTGCAAGACCTGTTTCAACCATTGAATCCGGTCCTGTTGGTGGTGTTGTCGGTAGCAAATTCTTAGGTAATGTTCTTGGGGAAAAAAACATAATAACAACAGATGTTGGTGGCACCAGTTTTGACGTAAGCGTTCTGGCAGACGGTGAATGGTCTTTCAAGAAAGAGCCCATCATGATGCGCTTTCGTGTAACTATCCCGATTATCAACATCACATGTATCGGAGCAGCAGGCGGAACAATCTCAAGAATCGATCCGGTTACTGGCGGCTTAAAAGTTGGTCCCGACAGTGCCGGTTCCACCCCAGGCCCTGTTTGCTATGAACGTGGAGGCACAGAACCCACAGTGACCGATGTTGATGTTGTACTTGGTTATCTGAATCCGGGTTATTTTTTCGGCGGTAAGCTTACCATAAATAAAGATAAAGCTTACAAGGCGATCAAAGAAAAAATAGCCGATCCTCTTTGCATGGATGTGGTTCAGGCTGCTGCCGGTATATATGACATTATCAATTCTTTTATGGCAGACAACTTAAGGCAGTCGGTAATTGACAAAGGCCATGATCCGAGAGATTTCGTACTTCTTTCATATGGCGGCAACGGGCCTATGCACTGCGCATCTTTTTCAAAAGATTTGGGCGTTAAAAAGGTTGTAATTCCTCCTCAGTCTTCGGTATTTTCGGCATTCGGCATTGCCTGTTCGGATGTAATTCATGTTTACACCCAGACCGATGTTAATATCATGCCTGCTGATCCGGTGCACCTGAATGCGGTTTTTGAAAGCATGGAAAAAAAAGCTATTGAAGATATGGCTCTTGAAGGCATAGCAGCAGCCGATGTTGAGCTTCACCGCGAGCTTGATATGAGATATAACAGGCAGGTTCACGAAGTCAATATCCCTGTTCCGACCAAAAAGCTTAATGCCGAGGATGTCCGGCAGACTATGAATGATTGGGAAGGCAGATATGAGCAAATTTACGGCAAGGGTTCCGGATTCCGTGAAGCGGGTATGCAGGTTGTAACTTTCAGGTTAAATGCAGTAAGTAAACTTCTTAAACCTTCCCTTGAAAAGGCTTCCTATGAGCCTGTAGCCGATTCTTCACCGGCTGTTAAAGGGACAAGACCGGCCTTTTTCAGAAAATACAATGATTATGCAGAAACCAACATCTACGATTCCAGAAAGTTGAAATACGGCAACAAGATAGAAGGCCCGGCCATTATCGAAACACCAAGCACCACCATGGTCATCCTCCCCGATCAAAAGGCGGAGGTCGATGCATACATGAACGTGGTTATCGTAAAACTTTAATTTTTGACCGTAGAGGAGGAATATATATGAGTACAGATAGTTGTGATTTCAAGATAGATCCTATCACCTATGAGGTTATTAAGCACAGTATCTGGCAGACCTTGTGGGAGGGACGTTCCACTATGGAGAAGGTTTCAGGCTCGGTGGTGGTAACAGAGGCAAAAGAGGTTCTTTTCAGTCTGCATCAGCCCAACGGTGAGACGATAGTAAGTTCAGCCGGTTTGTTGCTGCACATAAGCGGTGTGGAAAAACAAATTGGAAAAGTTATAGAATGGTACAGCGAAAATCCCGGCATAAACGATGGCGATGTTTTCATGTTTAACGACCCGTACATCGGAGGAATGCATGCTCCGGACCAGTCCTGTTTTTGCCCTGTGTATTATGAAGGCAGGTTGATCTGCTGGCTTTCCGCCCTGTTTCATACAGGTGAAGTAGGAGCTATAGAGCCCGGAGGGATGTGCCCGAGCGCCTTGGAAATATTTCACGAGGGAATCAGAATTCCCGGTTTGAAACTCATGGATAAAGGTGTTGAGCGCAAAGATACATATATGCTTCTTCAAAGAGCCGTTCGTGATCCGGGAGGAATAACACTTGATTGCCGTGCCCGTGTTGCAGGTTTAAACGTGGGCAAGGAAAGGATATTAAAATTATTTAAAAAATATGGCGAAGAAGACATGCAGTCCATATTTGTGCAGATGATCGATGATACAAGAGCTTATGCCAAGGCCAAACTGAAAGAACTTCCCGATGGCGTCTGGCGGGATGTATCCTATATAGATCATGACGGCAAAAACTACAATCTGGCTAAAATTGTCACGACCATGACCAAAAAAGGAGACAAACTTACTATTGATTTTACCGGTTCCGATCCCCAGAGGCCAGGCCCTACAAATATGATTTACGAATCAGTGAGAGGTGTTGTTTACACTATTTTATGTACCCGGTTGTTTTATATAGAGCAGTGGAACAGGGGTGTTCTGGACGTTGTAGATATTATAGCTCCTGAAGGTAGTATAGAAAATGCAAACTGGCCTGCACCTGTCAGCATGTCGGCTTTCCATGTTTTACAGCTTTGCGCTATATTAAATACTCTGGTTTCGAAAATGATGGTAGGAGTTCCTGAATATTATGGCGATCAGAATGCCTGTTCACCCCCCAATTCTGCGGTTATAGCCTGGGGCGGTCCCAATCAGTATGGACTTGTTATGGGGACGGTATTTTTTGATATATTAAGCGGCGGTCAGGGCGCCGGTTCCGGTTTTGACGGTGTTGATTCGGGTTGCTTTCCCGTAACACCTGAAGTTATAGCCGGAGATGTTGAGATGTATGAATCAATCATGCCCTTTATTTATCTTACAAAACGTCAGGCCATGAATTCAGCCGGCGCCGGAAAATACCGCGGCGGCACAGGTATGGAGATTATCTATAAGGTTCATAATACTCCCGGAGTTCAGGTTCTTATTCTTGGCTGGAACAAGGAAACCACAGCTGGTCCAGGACTTTGGGGAGGACATCAGCCGGCTCCTTATAAAAATTACGTTGCCAATAACACCACAAGTGACGCATATCTGGCAAGTGGAAAGGCTATTACTTGTCTTGAAGATATTAAAGCAACCGGAGGCGATCAAAAAGAATGGCCTACCATGGTTTCCGCAACACCTGCTTTCCAGGGTGATATTTACTATTTGTACGGAGTAGGCGCAGGCGGCTATGGAGATCCTCTGGATCGTGAACCTGAAAGAGTTTTAGCCGATATTATTAATCTGATAATATCTCCTGAATACGCAAAAGATATATATGGTGTAATAATTGAAGGTAATAATGAAGGCATAAACAAAGAGGGAACTGAAAAACAAAGAGAACTTCTCAAGGCAAAAAGAAGAGAGCGTGCTGCGACAACATGTAAAGCTCCCGAGCTAAATTGTGCTTCCATTGAAGAAGGTATCATAAGAATTCATGAAAACCTGCAAGTAACCAAAGACAAGAAGATCCAGTGCTTGAAATGCGGCCATGTATTTTGCGGAAATGATCAGAATTACAAAGATCATGCATTAAAAGCCGAGATCAAAGGAAGCGAAATCGGAAAGAATTATCTTCAGACCGATAGATTTCTTGTTTATCATGAATTCTATTGCCCGAGTTGTACTACATTGTTATGCCAGGATGCTCTTCCTCCGGGCACTGCTCCTGTTTGGGATGTGCAAGTTGGTGCTTGATAGAAATACGTTTCTATAATGAAAATAGCATATAGAAGTAAAAAGTGATGTTATGGTGTATAATAATTTTATATAACTATAGGGAGATTGAAAATGAAGAATAAAATGTTGATTGTTTTTGTTCTGTTATTCTTAATTCCTGGGCTATTATTTTTTGTTTCTTGCAGTAAACGCTCAGTAATGAGTGATTCCGTGGAAGTCAAAGATGAACCTGAACCTGAACAAGAAATGAACACTGATGAGCCTTCTGCGGATATTGATGTTGAAACTTTTCCGGATGAGCAGACTTATATCAAACCCAAGGGACCTTCCCTAGATGAAAAAATGTCTATGAGTACAACAGAAGCAATGAAATTTGTTAATGAGGATGTTCTTTTTGATTTTGACAGCTCGGTTCTTAACGGTAATGCTAAGAATATTCTTAAAAAGAAAGCGGTATATCTTGAGAAATATCCAGGTGTGTCTGTAACAATTGAGGGGCATTGTGATGAACGCGGAACTAATGAATATAACCTTGCTCTGGGAGAGAGGCGTGCCCAAAGTGCAAAAACTTTTCTCATCAATCTTGGCATAGCCTCATCACGTTTAAAAATCAACAGCTACGGAGAAGAGAAACCGCTTGATCCTCGTCATAACGAAGATGCCTGGGTTAAGAACAGAAGGGATCATTTCGTTATTGAACCGAAATAGCAACTTCATTCCCCGCTGCTTGCGGCGGGGAATCTTCAATTTATTTTTACCATCGGAAAAAATCTATCCTAATATTAATTGTATTAGCTTTGACATCAAAGGCTTTCTTAGTATAAAATTGCCATAAACTTTTTAGAAAAAGATAAAAAACAAAACCCCATATAAAAACAAGGGAGGAAACGATCATGGTTCAGAAACCCACTGAAAAAGAAGAAGAGTATTTTGCCAGAATGGAGTTTGAAAGAAAAAAGAAAATTGAAGACGAAAAACACAAAAAACTCGCTGGAAAGGATAAAGAAAGACTTAAAGAACTTCATTTTATGAGATGCCCCAAATGCGGCATGGAGCTTTTAGAGATTAGTTACAAATCAATCAAGATCGATAAATGCTCAGAATGTGACGGAATCTGGCTGGATGCCGGAGAATTGGAAACGGTTTCCAAGTTTGAAAAAACAGGCATGGATAAATTGTTCAGCGTATTTAAGAAGTAAATGTGGCTAAAATATGTTTCCGGCATTCCCGCATAACTCACAAATACAAACATAAAAACCATCTACGGAAGTCATTTTAGCTGAGTTATTAAATTGCTATAGGAAAATATCACAGTTACGGGTTATGTAATTAGTCGCGAATTTTTGGGAGGGTGGATCAGGTTTCCCAAATTGTAATCTATGCTTCGTAACCCGTAACAGCCGTTCAGTAAGAGAAAACTCTCAGAGTAGCAATAACTTATGATACGGATATAAAATACCGTATAGACATGCTGCTTCCGGCAGAGATGGCAAAAAAAGCGGAAGAACCTGGTGTTTAAAAAAGCTACAAGCGGTGCAGAATTATTTACAGGCAACAATCTCATTATTATGGCATTGGCAAGCGGCAAAATATCTTTAAAACAGTAATTAAGAAACTGGACTATAGTCTATCTTGGGAATTTTACAGGTTCTATTTTAACCGCAATAATTATGCTTTTCACCCATCAATTCATGTTCGGCAAAGGTTCAATCGGACTTAATGCTTTTAAATACAGCAACGGCAAAATGCAATCTTGGCTTTATAGAAGCTTTATTTCTGGGAATTATGTGTAACACTCTGGTATGTCTTGCCATATGGATGTGTTTCAGCGCAAAAACTACTACGGATAAAATATTATCCATAATTATTCCAATAACTGATTTTGTAGCTTCAGGTTTTGAGCACAGTGTGGCAAACATGTATTTTATTCCCATAGGCATTTTCATAAAATCTTATGCACAGCCTCTTTTGTGGGAAAATATCGGCAAAACCGCAGGTGACTATGTTGCCCTGACATGGGATAATTTCTTCTTTGCAAATCTACTTCCTGTAACAATAGGAAATGTTATAGGAGGATTGGTAATGGTAGGGCTGATATACTGGTTTATATATAATAGGAAACCCAACAGCAGAGACTGTGGGGTATTAACAACTTAAATCAAAAGAGGAGACAGCAGAACAGCTCGCACTAAAGGCAAAAAGAGACCTCGACAGGATAAAGATAGAGGCGGAGCAGACGATCACAGCAGCAAAGGCAGAGGCAGAGTCCCTGAGACTGCAAAAGGCAAATATTTCGCCGGACCTTATAGAGCTTAGAAAGATAGAGGCCAATCTCAGGGCTATAGATAAATGGAATGGGATCCTCCCGCAGGTTACAGGCGGCGGGGCAGTGCCATTTATAGGTGTGGGAGATATACAAAAGAGATAAACGAATAGTAATAAGAAAGTAGAGATTCCCATTGTTTAGGTATGGTTATTCTGCGTATTGTTTGCAGGTATTGTAGAGAGCATTATAGATATGAGAAAAGGGCGTAACCCTATAAGGACTAAGGAACTACCAATGAACTGGCATCAGAAGAATATAAATGAAGTCATTAACGAACTTGGATCATCCGCACAGGGCATTTCTTCAGAAGAGACGCTGAAACGCTTTGGAGAATATGGCCCTAATGAGTTAAAGGAAAAAGAGAAGAAAACCGCTCTTGCGATGTTTCTTGATCAGTTCAAAGATTTTATGATTCTTATCCTGATTGCCGCCGCCGTAATATCGGGGTTTATAGGGGATCTTTCCGATACCATAGCCATAATTGTGATTGTTATCTTAAATGCAGTTCTTGGCTTCATACAGGAATACAGGGCGGAAAAGGCAATGGCGGCCCTGAAGAAAATGACGGCCTCATTTGCAACCGTAATCAGAAACGGCGTGCACGAGCGTATATCGGCCTCACACCTTGTCCCAGGCGATATTGTAATTCTTGAAGCAGGAATGATTATTTCTGCCGATATGAGGGTGATAGAGTCTTCACAGTTAAAGATTGAAGAGGCTGCGCTTACTGGCGAGTCTGTCCCGGTTGAAAAGCGAACCGAAGCTCTGCATGATGAACATCTTCCGATTGGTGACAGGAAGAACATGGCATATAAAGGGACCTTTGTTACTTATGGCCGCGGCACAGGTATTGTTACATCAACAGGCATGAATACTGAGCTCGGCAAAATTGCAACCATGCTTCAGGATGAGGAAGAAGTAAAGACACCGCTTCAGAAAAGGCTTTTAAGCTTTGGCAAAAAACTCGCCTTTGCCATTCTTGCAATATGCGCTATTGTCTTTATAGCAGGCATTCTACGGGGGGAAGCTCCTTTACTTATGCTTCTTACCGCCATTTCTCTTGCCGTTGCCGCAATCCCTGAAGCACTTCCCGCTGTGATAACCATTTCACTTGCGCTTGGAGCAAAAAAGCTGGTAAAGCAGAATGCCCTCATTAGAAAGCTACCCGCTGTAGAAACCCTCGGGTCAGTGACCTACATCTGTTCAGATAAAACCGGAACCCTGACTATGAATAAGATGAGCGTAGAAAAAATATACGCTGATGGTATGTCGGCAGGAGCCGGTGCGTTAGAAGGCTTGCAAAATGAAAGTGGTAGCGATCAATTATCCGTTTCCGGTTATTTCATGACGGGACTTGCCCTTAGCAATGATGCCGAAACGGATGGAGAAAACAATGTTATCGGTGATCCCACTGAAACTGCTTTATACACTGCTGCGAAACTTAACGGTTTTGACAAAAAAGAATTAGAAAAAGATTTCCCCCGCGTTGCCGAAATTCCATTTGATTCAGATAGAAAGTGTATGACCACCTTTCATAAATGGCAGGCATCAAGTCCGGAACCGGAAGATAAAGCTGCTTTCATCTCTTTTACAAAAGGAGCCCTGGATGTTTTAATTGAAAAGTCGGTTGATGTCTTATCATCTAAGGGAGTAACGGCAGTTGATATTGGTGAGATTAACAAGATTAACGATGCGATGGCTGCCGATGGCATGAGGGTTCTTTGTCTTTGCATTAGAAAGTGGGCTGCTTTGCCTGACGGTTTAGTTCCTGAAAATGTTGAGTCAGAACTTACCATCGTGGGTCTTGCGGGGCTGATTGACCCACCGAGGCAAGAAGCACAAGAAGCTGTTTCAATGTGCAAGGCAGCCGGGATAAAGCCTGTAATGATAACGGGCGACCATCCTCTTACCGCACAGTCTATAGCAAGGAGGATTGGGATATTAGAAGATGGCTCTGATGCCGTAATTACCGGCAGAGAACTTGAAAAGTTATCCATGGAGGATTTTGAAGAAAGGGTTGAACATATAAGGGTCTATGCCAGAGTGGCCCCTGAACAAAAGCTGAAGATTGTAAAGGCCCTTCAGGACAAGGGACAGTTTGTTGCCATGACGGGTGACGGGGTCAATGATGCTCCGGCATTAAAAAGGGCGGACATCGGTGTTGCAATGGGAATTACAGGAACGGATGTCTCAAAAGAAGCGGCACATATGATACTGCTTGATGACAATTTCGCCACCATAGTAAAGGCTGTCAAGGCAGGAAGACGAATCTTCGACAACATCCGTAAGTTCATAAAATACACCATGACAAGCAATTCCGGCGAGATATGGACCATATTCCTTGCCCCATTTTTAGGGCTTCCTATCCCTCTTCTGCCGATTCATATTCTTTGGATAAACCTCGTGACTGATGGACTTCCCGGTCTTGCCCTTGCGGCAGAGCCTGCCGAAAAAGGGATCATGCAAAGACCGCCCAGGCACCCTATGGAAAGCATTTTTGCACACGGTCTTGGCGTCCATATCGTCTGGGTAGGACTCCTCATGGGCTTTGTTTCAATCTTTACGCAGGCATGGTCTATTAAAACAGGGCACGCCCACTGGCAAACCATGGTGTTTACTGTTTTATGCTTGAGCCAGATGGGACATGTGCTTGCAATAAGATCGGAAACCGAGTCTATTTTCAGCCAGGGATTGGCATCAAATAAACCTTTACTGAGTGCATTCGTATTGACTTTTGCCCTTCAAATGTCAACGATCTATGTTCCGGCCTTAAACCCGATATTCAAGACAGAACCATTAACCTTTGTTGAATTATTGTTTACTCTCGCATTGTCTTCTGTAGTTTTCTTTGCGGTAGAAATAGAAAAATTTGTCAAGAGAAGAAACTCATAAAAGTTATTTATTATGGAGTTTATTTTAATATAAAGAACAAAATTTTTATTAACATATAAAATTAAAAGGAAAAAAATATGCAACAATCATATCCGCTTAAAGGTGCACAAACCCAGATTCTTGTAAATGAATTTATACGCAGTGTTTATAATTGGATGGGAATCGGTCTCGCTCTTACAGGTCTTATTGCCTATTATGTTTCAAACGATGCCGGACTCCAAAGCTTGATATTCGGCAATAAGCTTGTATTTTTCGGATTAATAATAGCCGAATTAGCACTGGTTTTTACAATAAGCGCCAGAGTAAACAAGATGAAAGCATCAACGGCAACGGCAATGTTTATAATTTATGCAGCATTAAACGGTGCTACTTTATCTGCTATATTTCTTATATATACTGCTTCATCTATTACATCAACCTTCTTTGTATGCGCTGCGACTTTTTTAGCATGCAGCATATACGGAATGGTAACAAAACGCGATTTGACATCAATGGGCGGATTTATGACCATGGGATTAATAGGCATTATAATTGCGTCTGTTGCCAATTTATTTATAAAAAGCTCCGCCATGAGTATGATTATCAGTTATATCGGAGTAATAGTTTTTGTTGGATTAACTGCATATGATACGCAGAAATTAAAACACATGGCAATGACACAACCTTCCGGACTCGAGGCAGGTGTTATTAGAAAAGGAGCTATATTGGGAGCTCTTTCACTATATTTGGATTTTATAAATCTATTCCTTATGTTGTTAAGAATTATGGGAGACAGGAGGTAGCTGGTAAGCTCTTAAGTTCATTCGTCAAATAAATGATGTTCCTATATTAGGCTAAAATATAGAGGATGAAAAAATGCAATTGAAGTGAGGTTCTCCTGATGGGTATAGCCGCAGATATCATAATTATCGTTCTTGCCGCCTTGGTTGGTGCGCTCATTGCGCAAAAATTCAAACAACCGTTGATCTTAGGGTACATACTTGCGGGCGTTGTTGTAGGACCATACACTGGTGGGATTACGGTTGGAGATATTCATGAAATAGAACTATTGGCAGAAATCGGAGTAGCCCTTCTTCTCTTTGCGCTGGGGTTGGAATTTTCTCTCAGCGAGTTAAAACCGGTACGAAACATTGCCCTGTTTGGCACTCCTGTTCAAATTCTGCTTTCCATCGGTCTTGGCTTTTGTCTTGGGAAGTATTTAGGGTGGTCCTCGGCGAGTGCGTTATGGTTTGGGGCATTAATATCACTTTCCAGCACCATGGTAACCCTGAAAACCCTTATGAGCAGGGGGCTTGTGGGAACACTTTCCAGTCGGGTAATGATTGGTATGCTCATTGTTCAGGATTTGGCCGTCATTCCGATGATGATTATCCTCCCTCAACTAAGCAACCCCGAGGCGGGTTTGCCCCTCTTGGTAATTGCCGTAATCAAATCTGGAATCTTCCTGGTGGTGATGCTTTATCTGGGCAGAAAAGTACTTCCATGGTTGCTGTCGCATGTGGCCCAATGGAACTCCAGGGAACTTTTTATTTTATCCATCACCGCCATAGGTCTTGGGGTGGGATATGCCACATACCTTTTCGGGCTTTCTTTTGCTTTCGGCGCTTTTGTTGCCGGTATGGTTTTGAGTGAGTCTGACTATGGTCATCAAGCATTGAGTGATATTATTCCCCTAAGGGATATCTTTGGTCTTTTGTTTTTTACATCGGTCGGCATGCTTCTTGACCCGGTGTTTTTGTTGGAAAACTGGGACAAGATTCTCTCTCTGGTTATTGTCATCGCGGTTTTCAAAGGTACAACATTCTCCTTGCTGGCCATGCTCTTCCGATATATCAATATTGTTCCAATTGCAGTTGGGCTCGGGTTGTTTCAGGTGGGTGAATTTGCGTTTGTACTTGCACGGCTAGGACTTGAAACTAAGGCCATCGACCAGAATATGTATTCACTCGTCCTCGCCGTATCAGTGTTGAGCATGGTGTTAACCCCATTTGCTTCGTCCTTGGCGGCTCCTCTCTATAAATTAAAAAAACGCCTATTCAAGTATGAACCCTTGCAAACAGAAAACATTCCGCATTCAGGACTTAAGGATCATGTCGTCATCGCCGGCGGCGGGCGGGTGGGACAACACATCGCCCAGATCTTGACTCAACTCAATCTCCCTTTTGTCATCATTGAATTAAATTACCAGCGAATGCTTGAATGTAAAGCTGCAAAATATCCGATAATCTATGGCGACATGAGTCAGTCAACAGTGACTGATGTTTCAAAAATACATGCCGCCAGACTTTTGCTCATTACTACCCCTTCAGTTGTTACCTCTCAGTCGATTGTAGAACAGGCTCTTCGTTTTAGACCGGAATTGCATATCATTGTCAGGGCTATTGGCGCTGATCATGCTCGGAAGTTATATGAAAGCGGGGTTTATATGGCGGTTCTGCCAGAGATGGAGGCAGGGCTGGAAATTGCAAGGCAGGCACTTCTCCACCTGGAAATTCCTGTAGCCGTTATTCAGCAATACACCGATGCCGTACGACAAAAAATTTATGCGCCGATTTATCAATCGAATAGTGATCATAGGCTTCTTGCAAAGTTTGATAATATAAAAAATATGTTGGAAATTTCGTGGGTTACTCTTGCACCTGGAAGCCCTCTTGTCAGTAAAAGCATTAAAGATGCTGCTGTTCGTGCCAGAACCGGGGCATCAATTGTAGGGATTATCAAAGAAAAAGTATTTTTTTCCAATCCTAAAGCAGATTATTCTTTTCAAGAAGGGGATCTGGTGGCAATTGTCGGTAATCAGCAAGAACGAAACGAATTTAAAAAAATAGCCGGAGTTTGATAGAATATTCGGTGAGGAGGAAATTATTTATGAGAATGATATGTTTTTCTGATTTTATTTATACAAATCTTTCAGTACGAGTTTAAAAACCATAATGCTTCCACTTCACTATGCGCTTCCCATCTCTCGTAACCCATCGCTAAAAGCAGTACAATTATTGAACGCCTATCGGGTCTATATGAAAGCTGCCGCCGCAATTTGATTTATACCGGCTTTCCCCCTGTCCCATTAGTTCACCCAGACTTTGGCCGGGAGTAATATCAGCCGGCAAGGTTATGTACACATCAACCAGATTTCCATTACTGCATTTTAACTCTATGCGGTTGTGCGTGCCGTTTCCGAGTGCACACTCCACTTTGCTGATAAACTCTTCTTCGCTGACATTTTTACCTGTATTGCGGGTAAAAAAATAAGCTATGCCCGATTCATTGAATTGATGTGTCAGATCTATGGCTGTTTCGTAATATTCATCAATGGACCATTTAGTCTGGCAGGTACCGTGCTTAAACCACTCATGGCGCTGTAAACAGGAGCCAGCCGAGGCACTTGGCATAACTTGTTCGAGCGTTTGCCGGGTTTGAGAAAAAAGTTGCAGCACAGGATAGTCGCAAAAATCGCCCGGTGTGTTTTGAACCTCACCGCAGAAGCCATAATCTTTACCGCATGATTTTTTATTAGGCCACAAACCGTGCAGGGTAAAATTACGTGCCTGATACGATTTTTTATCTTCTATACGGCATTCAGGTTTATCACAATGCGTTTCACAAAAAGCGGGTTGCCAGCTTAACGCCAGCACATAACTATCTTCCAGGCCCGCAGTCTGGCATTCATTAGTCTGAGTACCACTTTGTCCACCGGAACTTCCGCTATTTTCGGTTTGGACATCAAACGTACCACAATGCTTTGGAATCCAACGTTCTACCGGATTCGCACCGGAAACACGCACCCGGTACCAACTGGGATTTTCTGCTTTATTGGCCTCAATAACCGGATAATTTTTGTTGATCACAAGCTTTGTGTTATCGGGGTTGGTTAGTTTGTTTTTTGAAACATAAGCTTGGCAGGCTTGGGTTGCTGTAATAGTTCCGGTGGCCGGAGAAGCGGCGCAAACATTTGAAGCAATACAAAAAGCCATTACAATAAGTACAATTGTTTTTATAAACTTAATCATATCTTTTATCTCCCGGCATATTTTATTCGCTCTTTTTCAAAGATTTTTCGCTGGGCATCGAACCCAAAATCAGTTCCTTAGCTGTTTTGTCGGCTATGGGAAAAAAAGCCTTGTTTTAATTCCATGATATTCAAATATATAAAGGCAAAGTAGAATTTATGAGGTTGTAAAATTATACACCATTGGTATAAGAAGATATATAAACGTAAAGGCTAATGCAACTGAAGAATAAATTTAAACCATGCTATAGCAGGAAAACACGAGCTATCTTCTTAAATAAAACAAAATGAAAAATAATTTAAGTCTCCGTATAAGAATATACGCAATACTGATATCGCTCATAATAATTACAATTCTTGGCGGTTCCGTTATGTTTTGGTATACTTTCAGAATAGAAAGTGCCTTAACGCATTTGGTTGAAAAAGATATAGTTGCGTTGCAATCAGCTGAAGAACTTGAAATGGCTATAATAAGTCAGAAGGGTTTTGTAACCTATTATTTTCTCGATAATGATCCGGAATGGCTGAGACAGTTGGGTGAATACAGACAGATATTTAAGAAGAAACTCGAAGAAGTAAAACTCATATCCGAAAATGAATCTCAAAAAAAGATTATCGAAAATATAGAAAAGGAATACGGTATCTATATAGGATTGAAAGACCGTGTTATCTCTTATTATATTGCAGGTAAGCGTAAAGAAGGGGCAAAGCTTCATAAAGATGTACGAAATCAATTTACCAAGATTATCGAACTTTGTGATGAATATAAGATTGTTCATGTAAACAGGGTTGCCCTTGCCAAGGAAAATAGTCATAATGAAGCTATTCAATTAAGATATTTTGCCGTAAGTGCTCTTATTATGAGCACATTTCTTATTATCATGATGGGGGTTCTTCTTGTTAAAGGCATTCTAAAGCCTATTTACCGTTTGGCTATGGAAGCAGGCCGGGAAGGTAATACAGGAAGTGCGCATGATGAAATCGCAGTGCTTGTTAAAAATGTAAGAGATCTGATCAATGATTTCGACCTTACACATTTTGAACTGGAAAAAAGTCGTGAACATTTACAGCAGTCTGAGAAGATGGCCCTGGTAGGAAAACTTGCCGCGGGAATGGCACACAGCATAAGAAATCCTTTTACATCCGTAAAAATGCGGCTTTTTTCGCTTGAACGTTCCAAAAACCTTACAGAAACACAGCAAGATGACATTAAGGTGATATCTGATGAAATACGCCAGATGGATACCATAGTTCAGAACTTTCTTGAATTTTCAAGGCCGCCAAAACTGAAGATGCAAAAAATCAGCCCCTCTCTTGTAGTAGATCTTGCAATACAACTGCTCGAACATCGTATTAAATCATATGATGTTACAGTAAATATTGTAAGAGAAAAAAATCTTCCTGAAATAGATATTGATCCTGAACAACTAAAAGAAGTAATAGTCAATCTGATGATCAATTCCTGCGAAGCAATGATAAGAGGCGGTTTAATAACAATTTATGAATATGAGGATATTGATACTGCAATAGGTAAAGCTGTCGTGTTAAAATTTAGTGATAATGGCCCAGGAATTCCAAAATCTTTTATTGCAAAAATTATGGAGCCTTTTTTTACAACCAAGGAAGAGGGAACAGGGCTTGGGCTTAGTATAGTAACCAGAATAATTGAAGAACATGGCGGTCGTATTGATGTTGAATCAAAGAAACGGGAGGGCGCGGCTTTTATAATTACTCTTCCTGCAAAAGACAAAAGTAAAGGAAAAAGCATTTGAGCTCTATTCTTGTTATTGATGATGATGATCAGCTCCGCAAAAGTTTTCAAAAACTTCTGGCTGAAGAAGGCTATTGTGTAGTTGGAGCTGCTTCCGGTGAAGCCGGTTTAAGTGAAGTCAGGAATCAGGCTCCTGATATTGTAATTCTTGATATGCGTCTGCCTGGCATGAACGGACTTGAAACATTTAAGGCAATACATAAAATTGAGCCAAAACTTCCGGTTATAATAATGACCGCCTTCGGAACAACGGAAACAGCTATCGAAGCAACAAAACTGGGAGCATTTGACTACATCCTTAAGCCCTTTGACATACCTGGAATGCTCTCTCTTATTGAACAGGCCATAAATGCAAGCCGTTTTATGCGTTCTCCTGTTGATGTGGACGCAATTACCGATAAAGCATCAAGAGATGCGATAGTCGGACGTAGCAGTGTAATGCAGGAACTCTACAAAGCAATAGGGAGGGTATCCCCAACCGATGCTACTGTTTTGGTGCGGGGTGAATCCGGAACCGGAAAGGAATTGGTTGTAAGAGCTTTATATCAGTATAGCCTGAGGGCTGATAAACCCTTTCTTGTAATAAACTGTGTTGCCATTCCGGAGAATCTGCTTGAAAGTGAACTGTTCGGTTATGAGAAAGGCGCCTTTACCGGCGCAGCTCATCGCAAGGTGGGAAAGATTGAACAGGCTCATAATGGAACAATTTTTCTGGATGAAATCGGGGATATGCCTTTAAATCTTCAGGCAAAAATGTTGAGACTTATACAGGAAAAAAAAATTGAGCGCGTCGGCGGCCTTGTTAATATTAATACCGATGTCCGAATCATTGCAGCTACAAACAGAGACCTTGAAAAGGCGATTCTTGACGGAAGATTTAGAGAGGATCTCTATTATCGCTTGAAAGTAGTTACGATTCAGCTTCCTTCCTTAAGAGAAAGGGAAAATGATATACCTGTTTTAACGGATTATTTTCTCACAAAATATTCTAATGAAAAAGGCATTAAAAACCCCGGAATAAATGATGAGGCAAAAACTTTGCTTTCGTCATATTCGTGGCCAGGTAATGTACGTGAACTTGAAAACACTGTACAAAAAGCTCTGATATTTAACCGGGGAGTGCCCTTATCCGCTGATGATATTTCCCAGGTTATCTGTGAAAAACCTCATTCGGACGGATCAAAGAAGGATATGGGCGATGAAGCCATGAGGCAATGGCTTAGAAAAGAATTGAAAACCCGCGATGCTGAAAATCTTTTTGACAGCTTCATGGATGAATTCTCGTCTATATTAATAAGTGAAGCCTTAAATATATGTAATGGAAACCGCTCAAAGGCTGCCAAACTTTTAGGCCTCTCCCGTCCCACACTTCATTCAAGAATTGAAAAACACAACATAGTCATGGAAACATTTGCCCGGGAAGATAATTAATTGCATACTGCCTATATGCTAATTCGGTGCAAGTTATCTCTTTGTTGATCCAAAAAGGTGATTTGTACTTTTTAAACGGTTTCAGCTTAAGTTTCATGGGATAGTACTGATGGCGTATTGAAGAGTCCATCAAAACGTATATTTTTCAACCATAAAGTTTTTGGCCAATGCTTCTACGCTTGCCTCATTTGTCATAAGCATATCCATTTGTCGTGTGAACAGTAAGAGACGCCCGATTATATCAAGCTTTTGTTCAATGAGAGCGCTTTCGTGCTTCTGATATCGCGCGCTGACCTTATCTCCTGTGACTTCTACGGCAAAATCGTTTGACTTAAGGATTATTGCGATAGTCCTTGCTCGTCTGTTTCTCCTTATATCATCGGCGGCTCCGCCCTTAAACGAAAATGAAATATAGTTCATATTAACTGTCTGGGAGCAATAGGAATCAAGGACACCATAGTGATAACCCACACGCGAACTGAAATTAAGATATTTATCTGAAATTATGGCGTAGCTTCGGTCACCGAACCTTTCAACCTGAGAAGGAGGAGAAAGCATCTGTTCTTTCATCACGGATAAAAAGCCTTTGAATTCCACAGGGCGCAAATGCTCTTTTTGAAAATCTTCATGTATCATTCCTCCAAGCAGCGCTTTAAAAGGAATTGAAGCTATCTTGTCGGGAGTTACATTCTTATGATCCGTATTCGTTTCGGTAAAGCCGCCACCTATATCAATAACATAAAGATCAAGCGGAATATTGCTCTTAAGTTTAAAAGCTATTCCATTTTTTTCGCAGACAAAGTCACTGAGTTGAAACATCTCAGTGTAGGAGAATTCGTGAGCAAGGCGACTTATGTCATGAAGAGATTTGCATGAATCAGGTGTAAAATTTGGCGATCTTGCATCCGTGAGATTCAGAGGAATTATCCAGTCGCTTACTTCTCTTAAAATCTTGTACACCGGCGTGTCCTTCATGGGGAATTTGCCTTTATTCTGAAATGGCTCCAATTCATGTACCCTTCCCTGATATACCCTTCCTGAGTAGGCATCTACGGTAATTTCCATGCCGGACGGTATCCTGGTGGTTGCATCATAGGCGTTTACAATTGTAGGAACACCAAATTCCCTGGCAAGAGAGGCCATATGCCCGGCTATGTTGCCGATATCGGTTATTATAGCCCGGGTTTTTTTCATAGCCATGACAAGCTTAGGGGAAGAATGTCTTGCTATAAGAACCGATCCATCCGGGAAATTCAAGAGATCTTCATCTGAAGCAACTATAAAAGCAGGCCCTGAACCTACCCCGCCTGAAACGCTCATGCCTTTTTCTATCAAAAGAGGGTATTGAGTAAATACAGGCGTTATAGGAATAGTCTTTCCATATTGTTCGGCATGTAATGGTCGGCTTTGAAGGATAAGAAGATTACCGTCAGGAGCAAGAGCCCACTCTATATCCTGAGAGCACCCGAAATGTTTTTCGAGTTTTGTGGCATATCCTGCAAGTATACTTATTTCTTCTGGTGATAGGCAGGGTTTGTGGCGAAGTTCATCCGAAACATCGGTTTCCATTAATCCATCATCAGGATTACTGACTAGTTTAACGGTCTTATAAGAAATATCCGCTTCAATTACCCGGCCATCATTATCCACAAGGTATCTGTCAGGAGTTACAATTCCTCCAACAGCATAAGGCCCCAGCCCCAATACAGCAGTGATGATAATATTTTTTTCCAGCAGATTGAGAGGATTTCCTGAATACATAACACCGCTTGAAACAGAATCCACCATCTGAAGACAGGCTACGCTCATGCCGATGTCTTCATCTCTTATTCCTTTATTGAGGCGGTAGGTAATAGCCTGTGGTGTATAAAGACTTGCTGCAATTTCCTTGTATGACTGAATCAGCTGGCTTCCCGGCACATTTAATCTGGACAGATATTGACCTGCAGATGAATGTTCTCCATCTTCTCCTATTGCGCTGCTTCTCATTGCCACCCTTAACGAAGGTTTCAAAGGGTTTACATCAGAAGCAGTTTCTGCAAGTTGTGCATAGGCAAGATTTATAGCTTTTTCCAGTTCAGGAGGCACCTTAGATGATAATATCAAACTGCAAATGTCCTCGCTGATGGTTTTTATTGTTTCAGGATCATCAGGGTCGATCTCCATCTTTTTTTTGCTGATTTTGTCCAATAGATCAGTTTTCAGCATAAATAATTTAAAAGCCCGTGTGGTGATGGCAAATCCGCGTGGTATAGGAAGACAAACTTTGTTATATACTTCGCCAAGATTGGCGTTTTTACCTCCCACCCAGTCAGTCATCTCCGAATTTATCATTGAATAAGGTAAAATAAATTCAGCAGGGAAATCCTCCTTTTTTTTCTTGAGAATTTCTTTAATATTTATATTTATTTTTTCAACCATATCAAAAAGTAAAGAATATCGATGGCCGGAAAGATCATCCAGGTTTTTTACCATCCTTAGAGCATGGAAAATTGCCTTGCCTGATCTTGATCTTATATACGACATGCCAAATACCTGCTGTCCTATAAGTTTTTCCTCAATGTCACTTATTATTTTTAAAAATTCGGAGTTTGAATCCAAGAGCATTTTAAAGCAGGAATATTTATATCTGAAGAGATCAGATATATTATCTCTTTCATGATTGCTTTTGGATGTTTTTTCTCTGTAAAATAACTTAAGCTTTTTAAACATTCTTATTTTTCCCGAATGCGTTCTTCCTCTATATGCCTTCGACGATGAGCATCCTCAACTTTGGATAAAAGATCATTTAAATTACACGGCTTGACAATATAGTCATAAGCTCCCAATTTTATCCCCTCTATGCCTGCCTCCACCGAAGCATGTCCGGTAAGAAGTATTACCTCTAATAGCGGGTCTATCCTTTTTAAATATCTTAAGGTTTCTATTCCATCAATACCAGGCATCTTAATATCAACTATGACTACATCGAATTTATTATTTCTGATTAATTCTATTGCTTTTTCACCGCTACTAACATCGACAACATCAATATTTCTCCTTTTTAATCTCGCTGTCAGTGTTATTCTGAAATCTTCCTCATCATCCACCAGTAAAAGGCGTATATTATTCATTTGTTGATTTCCATGTTATATGAATCGTAAAAGTTTATAAGTTAAAAAAGGATAAGATTATTCTAATAATCAATATATATCAATAATATAAAATAATATGAGTTGTATTTATCAGGAGACTGATACAATATAGCCGGGTTTAATCAGGCAACCCAATTCCGCGCAAGCAATAGAGTCTATGCCATTTGCACTATTAACTACAGCGGTTCCCACTGGTTGGCCCTTATCATTGAAAACGGTAAGGCATGTGCTTACTTTAATGCCATGATCCATACCCAAGCCAAAAAAGATTTCACATGTTTCTTTAGTATTTTTTACTTTGTAAATTACCGCCTTTTTCTGCTTTGCCATCTGATTTTCAATTTTTCCGGATAGTATAAATATATACCCGAAAGATAGAATAATAAACGGTAAAAAAGAAGCCGCAAAAACCCATGGCGAAATATCTATGTATCGTTTTATTACAGATTTGAAGCTTTGTTGATATTTCGCATAATCCTTATATACTCTTACAAGAAATTTATCGTGTTTTTTTTGCAGGTTTATATCTTTAATGCCGACGATGATGCTGTATTCGCCGGCTTTTGCGTCCGGACTTATTATAAGATGTCCCTGCCACATGTTATTACCAAACCAGTGGCCTTTCTGAAGTGAATCAATTGAAATTTGAATAAAATCTGAGCTGCTTTTATAGACAATTTCATCGCCACTTTTAACCTTTTCTGCTGTGAGCCCATTTAATTCTACCGATGTTCCCGGAAGAACATCAAATTCGGTTGCTGATTGCCTGAACCCTGCTATTATTGTATCAATGAGTGAAAAACAGACAATAACACAAAGTATGGCGGCAACTTTTCCAACAGCTCTTCTTAAGCGCAGGGTTTTTTCCATATCATTCATTGCCGCTTTATCTCCGTTTTAGTCGCCTTCACAAAAAGTCAATAAACGACTTTTTATGAAGGCATCAATTTGTTATTTCTTGAAAATATCGGTTTTGCTGATATTCATAAACCGTCTTGCCTTCCCTTCCACCTTATAATATATGCGGACTTCATCTCCTGAATCCCAGGTATCGTCCGGTAGAGCAAAATATTGCTCAGGAAGTGAAAAAGTAATGAGAATTTTTTGCCTACCCGAATAAAGGGTAATAGTTTTATTTGCTTTGTCTATAATAGGAAAAGTTTTAGGTTCCTCAGTTTCCTCATCGTAGACCAGTGGGTCTTTCTTGGCCACATTATCTTTCTGATCGATTACTTTGTAATCTATTGCTTTAAAGTTTTGTGTGGCTGTATCAAATATGACTATCTGGTTTTTCTCGGTATCCAGTTGCATACGTTTACCGGCTTTGGGAAGAGCTCCGATTTCATCAGGGTTCTTCGGCATCTCATATGTATAAGGCGGAAGATGTGTATAGTCCGGATTCTTCGGGTCGGCATTAAAGTCTCTTATTAGTGTAACCGTTGCTTTTTCTTTATCAAATTCGATAACTCTGCCCTGATCTACATTTCCTAATTTTCCGCAGGCAAAGATAAAAATAAATGATAAAGCAGACAATACGGTAAACAGGCCATGTTTTTTTATCATAGTATGCTTTCTCATGCTAAGCGCCTCCCTTCTTCATAGCAATTTCATTCTTTGCGCCCTGGATCATTCTGACAAGAATATACAGAGACAAAGCGCCAACAAGCCCTAGTATAAGAACTGTTGAGCAAGTATCCATTATAGCTTTGGTTCCTGCCACATACCTTGGAATAAGCTTCATTATAATGGAAACACAGCAGCCGATAACAGCAATTCCAAAAGCGATACGAATTCCGTAACCTTTGATATATTTGGTCGCTACTGTTCCGATTTGTGCTCCTACAGCGGCACCGCACAGCATTATAACAACGGCGACAAGTTCCGTTCTGCCTTTGAAAGTATATGTGCCGGCTCCGTAAAGACCTGATATCATAACTTCAAAAAGGTCTGTTCCGACGGCTATGTGGGTAGGACAACCTATGAAATAGATAAGAGCGGGCATACGTATAAGTCCTCCGCCTATGCCAAGGATGCCGGCCAGCCAGCCTGTAAGAAAACTGATAAAAATTGGCAGCCACGCAGAGCAGGTAAATCCAGCTGCCTTAAAATGTATCATAGGGGGTATTTTAAGTTTATGAAAAGTTTTGTGCCATTCAAGACCAGTGGCAAGTTTGTCAACATCCAGACCTTGATCCCTGGCGTCTTTTTCTTTTCTTTTCTTTTTAGCTACATCTGCAAAAACCATCCATGCGATAAGAATAAGAAGTACAACATACATCCATCGTACAATAAACTCTACTTTTCCTATTCGTTCAAGCCACATTATCATCTGTGCGCCGCACTCAAATCCCACAATAGTGCCTACGAGCATGATCATGCCAAGCCGGTAATCAACATTTCCGAACCTGCCGTGCCGCATTGTGGAAATAAGAGACTTTCCAGCCATGTGGGCAATATCGGTTCCTATGGCAAAGGCCATGGGAAAACCAAGAATATTAAGCCCGGGCGTAACCATCCAAGCCCCGCCCATACCAAAAAAACCACCAATTATTCCGACCCCGACCCCAAGGATGACAAGGCCTGGCCAGAATACTGTAACTCCCGAAATGGGCATCAGAACATATAACCAATCCATGATATAACCTCCAGAAAATATTATTTATTATAATTATATTTCTCTCCCTTAAGGATAGCCGTAAATCTCAGTGTTCGGACAATTCCCTGGATTTTAGGTCTATTCCTATCCTGGACATAACCAGGTCTGCTATAACACCAAAAATCACTCCGATAATCGGAATGGATACAACTGTTAAAATTGTGAAATACACATGACTTTCATTATAAAGATTGGCAAACCATGCCTCCCAGCCGCTTAACTTACGGGTGTCGGCTACTATAACGAGAAGTGAAGCTTTCTCCCCTCCCGCCAAAGCTGCATTGGCTATAACAAGAAATGTCATTGTAATCATACCTGTAAGTTTAAACCACAATTTACGCATTTTGTTACCCTCCTTTTTATGTTTTATTATTTTTTCGCCTCACGGGCGTATAGTTTAAGTTTCAACAGTATTTAATAAAAATATGCCTTATGATGCCAAATTATTTTTGTATTTTTGCACTGTTAATTTTCAGTTGCTGTGCATTTTTCTTTTTACAAGCCGCTGTAAGCTTTTCAAGTAGTTCTGCGAACTTCACCGGTTTGAGCAGATAATCGAATGCTCCCAGCTTTAATCCTTCAATACTGGTTTCTAAAGCGGCATGACCAGTTAGAAGTATTACTTCGGTTAAAGGATGTAATTTTTTTATCGCTCTTAACACCTCTATCCCGTCAATTCCACCCGGCATCTTGACGTCCAGCAAAACAACATCAAAGGATGTTTTATTAATAAGGTCTAATGCGGCTTCTCCGCTTAAAACTCCTGTTGCCTCTATTTTCCTTTTTTGCAGACGATTTACTATTGTTTCCAGAAAATCAGTTTCATCATCAACAATTAATACACGGAAGGTAAACATTAGTCCTCCTGTTTTGCTTTTATTTCTTTTCAGGAACAACAACCGGAAGTGTAACGGTAAATGTTGTCCCTTTCCCTTCTTCACTTTCAAGGTTTATGGTTCCACCCAGATTCTTTACAATATTATAACTGACGGATAAACCAAGCCCTGTGCCTTTGCCCGATTTTTTGGTGGTGAAAAAGGGTTCAAAAACTCTTGTCTGACGCTCTTTGGGAATCCCAGGCCCATTGTCTTTTATGCTGACTGCTATTTTAGAATCATTGCTTTTACTGCTTATATATATATTTCCATCTTTTCCTACCGCATCTATAGCGTTGGTCAAAAGATTCAAAAATACCTGCTGTATCTGTGAATGATCACTTGCGATAATAGGAAGATCGGATTTTGAATCATTTATTATAGAGATATTATTTGTACGGGCATAACTTTCAAGAAAAGTTATTGTTTCATTAATGACCTTATTAATGTCAACATCTTCTAAGTGAGGTTCCATCCTGCGCGCAAATCCGAGCATTCCATGTGTAACCTTTCTTGCCCTTTCAACATGCTCTTCGATTTTTAAAAGCGACTTTTTATACTCTTCGAGATTTTGGCTGCTCTGAAACTCTTCTTCCTCTAAGAGATCTTCCATCCAACCTGTTTTTTCAGCTATTACTGCAAGAGGATTATTTATTTCATGGGCAACACCTGTGGCCATCTTGCCAAGGGCAGCCAGTTTATCCGAATGAACGAGTTGAGCATTAAGTTCGTTCATCTTATTGTCTGCATATTCCAGACGTTTTATGATTTTGTGAGTTGTAAAGATAGTAGTAAAAATTATCATCAGACAGCCTATTGTTACGATAACAATTTCCATTTGTTTTGTTTTGAAAAGGTGTGTCATTTCTTCGGAAGCATCCTGGCTTATAACAAGAAGCCAGTTGTTTTTTTTAAACCAGCGGCCGGCATATAACAACTTTTTCCCATGTTCGTTTATCTTTTCCAGCGCCATTGTTCCCTCTCCGAAGATAGTAGTGTCTATGCTCGATTTGGAAAGAATTGCGCCTCCAAAACGCATGCTGGTTTGGTAGTAGCCATCTTTGTTTATAATAAAAGCATCCCCTGTTTTTCCAACCTGTGCGGTACGAACGAGGCTTTCAAAAACATCGGAATCTATAGTCGCTCTTAGTATCCATCTTCTGTTTGCTTCCTGACGCTGGAGGGCGATAATAAAATGAGGTACGTTTCTATATCCCATAAACACATCACTTACATAAACACCCTTGCTTTCAACCTCATGAAACCATGGTTCCGAATAATAATTAACATCAAGGAGGTTATAAGGACCGATGTAAGCGACATGACGGCCGGAGCTGTCTATCATTCCCAGATCAATGAACCCTCCAACCCGGTTGTTCATTATTTTGAAGATTTTCTCGAGATTATTTTTTTCCGATAGGAAATCAAATGTATATGAGTCGGACATAGCCAAAAGAATTGCAGTGCGTTCTTTTAGGAATAGTTCTATAGCATTACTCTGAACTCTAGCCCGATAAGTGATTTGTTCTTGAATTTTGTTTTTAAAAACACGTGCAAATTGTTGGTAGATTGTAATACTAAGAAAGATCAGCGGTACGAAGGAAACAAATAGGGTTATAAGAATAATTCTTCTCTGAAGATTTGCGTATAACCTTCTTTTCATATCAGTACCTCCGCCTATCCTTTTCCAAGGTTTGTGCTGATATTGTTCTTTAAAATAGTTTCAATAATTTTTTTAAGTTGTTCTATGCTGTTTCCGCCTTTTTCAACAAACTCTGATAGAGCAAGAATTTTTGAAGTAGCAATATAATCTGAAAAAAATGTATGAAGTACTACCGGAATGTAGGGGGTTTTTTGATTAAGTTTCATCAGCAATAAAGATTCATCAGCATCGGGCAAATCAGGATCAAGTATTAAAAGATCGACAGGATTAAGATTATATACCCATTTTAAAACATCCCTTCCATTTTCCGCCATAACAACGGCATATCCTTCGTCTGTCATTTCACGCTTTAAAAATTCTCTAACATTGGAGTTTCGGTCTGCAATTAGTATTTTGAATTCTTTTTTCAATGCCTATTCCCCCGGTATAAATTATTTTACAAATATTAAGGCAAGACATGTGCCATCTTTATTTAAAGGCATATATTTATAACATATAGATTTATTAGAATAAGTCATGATACGCAATTTGTGATTTTTAAGATCTGTGTCGATATTTTTTACAATATGTAAAATACACTATGACATACTGCCGAAATATTGTATGGGGATTTCCGGTTTTTTTGAAAGGAAAGAGTTAAACCGGGGTTGCTTTAAAAAATACATAACAAACTAACAAAAACTTATTTCTTGAGTTGATTCCTACGGCGCTTATTAATATATATATCCTATATAAACAAATACATATAACCTTTTTTTCAATAATTAATATTAAAAACACGAACACGTCCTGATTTTTCATCCATGTGTCCGCCAAAAACAACTTTACAGACGATAGATTATAAGATAGACAAAAACATATACTTGCATAACTGTTGAAAAAACAATTTCTGATTTTATACCATGACCTGGAAAAACCAACTAAAAGATCCTTATTATAAATACCTTTTAAAAAAAATGCTTTTTATTATTATTGCGCTTTCTTTTGTTCCTTTAGTCACGGTCAGCGGCATTATTTTAGAACGCTTCAGTGCTTCCTACCATAAAAAACAAAACGCCCATCTCGGCGAACTTGTTTTAAAGCATAAGCAAAATATTGACGGTTTTTTGCTGGAAAAATTAAACAGTATAAGATTTATGGCAAAATCATTTACTTTTGAGGAACTTAATAATGAAGACTTTCTAAACAACAGCCTTGCTTCGCTACAGACTGAATATGGTTCTGTTTTTGAAGACCTTGGAGTAATTAATGACAAAGGCATTCAGATAACTTATGCTGGACCTTTTAAACTGGAAAAGGCTAATTATTCGGAAACTCAGTGGTTTCGGAAGGCAATTAACAGCAATTATTTTATAAGCGATATATTTCTTGGCCTGCGGGGCACTCCTCATTTTATAATCGCTGTCAGACAAAACAACAATGGACTTCCATGGTTATTAAAAACAACTATAAGCTTTGCTACTTTCAATTCTCTTGTTGAAAACCTCCGGATAGGCAAAACCGGGTTTGCATTCATACTAAACAGCAAAGGAGAATTTCAGTCAAAACCTAATTCTGAAGTCGTTTCCAGCAAAGTATATTCCATTTTCAACAATATTAAAAAAGGAATCAGCACAAAAGAGGAGATATATTTTTCCGAGATAGAGGATGATTCGGAGAAAAAGCATTTATATGTAGCCTCTTTGATAAAAAACGGTGACTGGGTACTTATCTGCCAGCAAGACAAATCGGATGCCTTTGCCGAGCTGACTGATGCTAAACATATTACTATTCTTATTATTCTGATAGACGGCATAGTAATCATGATAACCGCCTTTTTGCTTTCAAAATGGATAATAGCCAAAATAGCCAAAACGGATGAAGAAAAAGAAGCCATGAACCAAAAGATTTTAGAAACAGGAAAACTGGCTTCACTTGGTGAGCTTGCAGCCGGCATAGCTCATGAGATCAATAATCCTGTTGCAATTATGGTTGAAGAAGCAGGTTGGGTTCACGACTTTATGGAGGATGAGCCTTTAAGCAACACGGAAAACAGGAAAGAACTTGAAAGGGCGCTTGCGCAAATAAAGACCCAGGGAAAAAGATGCCGGGATATTACTAAAAAGCTTTTGAGTTTTGCCAGGAAAACGGATACTGTATTGGAAGATACCAATATAAACGATGTAATAAATGATGTGGTAAGTTTTTGCTCGCAAAGAGCGAAATTCAGCAATGTCAGCATAAAATCCAATCTTCAGCAAAACCTCCCGATATTACGGCTGTCACATACTGAAATACAGCAGGTTTTTTTGAATCTTATGAATAATGCTTTGGATGCTTTGGAAAAAAGAGGTGGAAATATAACACTGACAAGCTTTCTGGAAGCAAATGAAACAGTAATCAGCATAGCTGATGATGGCCCTGGAATTCCCAAATCAAATCTTGCCAGGATATTCGACCCCTTCTTCACAACAAAGCCTGTGGGGAAAGGAACCGGATTGGGACTTTCAATATGCTACGGAATAGTAAAAAAGATGGGAGGAATAATCGATGTTATAAGTGTAGTCGATGCCGGGACAACATTTTATATACGGCTTCCCACCAAAAGAAATTAATAAGCGGTTTTTTCGATAGACATAAGAGCCATCGTAGGCGATGGATACTTTGCTGGAGCAAGAACAGGTAATTTAAAATGGCGGAAAGAAAACAAAGCATAAATGCAGAACCCGATAAAAATAATGACCCTATCAAGGTATTGTTTGTGGATGATGAAAAAGACTTTGTCAATGTTATTGCCAAAAGACTTTCAAAAAGAAATTTTGATGTAACAAAAGCTTTTTCAGGAACAGAAGCGCTCAGGGCTATGCGAAAAACCGATTTTGATGTAGCGGTTCTTGATCTTAAGATGGAAGATATGGATGGAATCGAGGTTTTGAAAATTTTCGGGAAAATGACTCCGGAACTTCCGGTAATAATACTGACAGGACACGGATCGGAGGCTGCGTCGGAAGAAGCTGTTAATTACGGCGCTGCTGAATATCTCACAAAGCCGTGTGATTTTGAAGATTTGTTTAATAAGATCATACAGGTTTGCTCAAAGGCAGGAGGCAATTAAAGTGTACGAATTCAGCGTTCTTATAGTAGATGATGAAAAAGAGTTTTTAGACACATTGTTAAAAAGGTTGTTAAAGAGAAAGGTAAAGGCAAGTGGAGTATATAGCGGAGAAGAGGCACTTACAATTTTAAAAGAGTCTCCACCGGATCTTGTTGTTCTGGATGTAAAAATGCAGGGCATGGACGGCATACAGACATTAAGAGAAATTAAAAAGATAAAGCCCCTTGTTGAAGTAGTTATGCTGACGGGGCATGCGAACGTTGAGGTTGCTGTTGAGGGAATGGAACTTGGAGCTTTTGACTATCTGATGAAACCAACCGATGTTGATGAATTGCTATATAAGCTCGAAGACGCCTATAAAAGAAAAAAAATTCAGGAAGGAAAAATAACCCGCCTTGAAGAAAATAGGGGTAAATCCGAAAGTTACTGATAAGCGCTTAACAAAGCTTTAGCCTTCGGCACCTATTATCTTCTCAATATCTGCGAAATATTTCTTTTTGTAATGATTTACAGCGGACTCTTTTGACATAATCATATCAATCTGTCTTGTGTGAATTGTCAGATAGCCCAGTATTTTAAGGCGCTGTTCCATAAATACTCTTTCTCTGTTGTCTACCCTTGAAAACAGGCTGTCTTTTTTAACGCTTACTCTGAAGCCGTATCTTTCCAGTATTTCCGCAAGAAACAGGACTCTTTTGAGTTTTCTGTCATGATCAGCTGCACCACCTTTAAACTGAAAACTGATATAATTTTCTCCTTCCCGGTCACATACAATACTTTCTATTGTGGAAAAGTGAAAACCCAGCCTTGAACTTAGACTGCAAAACGACTTAGATATCATGAAGTAATTTTTTTCAGCATATTTGGATCGAAGACCGGTTGTCAGAGCAGGATTTAAAGTGGCTTCAAACATCACATTGGCAAGTCCTTTCCCATCAACAGGAGGAGGCCCATCCCATTTAATCGAAGTGATTCCTTCCCATATTGCAAGCATTGGAATAGATATAATATTATCAAGATGAACGAACTTTCCAACAACTTCTTCTTTAAACCCATCATCCAGATTTAAAACCCACCACTGCATCGGGATTTTATCCACAAGCCGTTTTCCTGAACGCTCTGAAAAGTTATGTTCCTTCCCGAAATTAAACATCTCATGCACTGATTTTTCATGTATAAACCGGGTGATATCGTGCAAGGATATGCAATTTAAAGGTTTAAAGCCACGCGAATCAGGATCAAGAAGGCTAAGAGGAACAATGTGCCTGCTTACTTTTTTCAGAACATCATAAACAGGGCTGTTATGCATAAGATTATTCTGTTTCTCAAAAGGATCCGACAGACATTTTATTATTCCGGCATGGATGGCAAGGCAGTTTGCATCAACCGTTACAATTTCATCATCTTTTAATTTATCATAAACCATGGGGACACCGAAAAGAGCAGGCACTTCCGTTTCCCGGGCAACATTTGCAAGATGACCGGCAAAACCTCCCTGTTCAGTAATAACAGCAGAAGCTCTGTTTAAAAGAGGCGCCCATGCCGGCAACGCCTGCCTTGCTACAAGCACGGCTCCTTCCGGAAATTTTAAAATATCAACTGCCTTATCAACATGAAAAACTTTTCCGGATGCTACTCCTGGGCTTGCGGTAATGCCTCCTTTAACTAAAACGGTTGCATCCTTTTTTGCATGATCCTGAAACACAACCTCTTTATATTTTTCCGATACCTGTAATGGCCGACACTGAAGCAGATAAATCGACCCTTTGCCGTCAACCGCCCATTCAATATCTTGTGGCGAGCAGTAATATTTTTCTATCGCAAGCGCCATGTTGCATAAACTATACATCTGTTCCCTGGTCAAAGAGGGAAGATCTTTTGATTCTCCGGTATTATCCATGCGGCATACGCCTTCTTCGTAAAAGCAGACAAACTTTTTTGATTTTACTTTTATATCTTCATGTACAAGCGTAATCGGCGGTTTTTTTGAAACGACAAAAAGGTCGCAATCAATACTTCCGTCAACAACCGACTTGGGCAAACCCCATGCTGAATTAATAAAAATATAATCATCACTCATATCCAAAGGGTTTCTTGAATATAATACTCCTCCCGAAACAGCATCCACCATTTCCATGCAACCAACCGGCATTTGAATATCTTCATCCCGAAACCCTCTTTCCAGCCTGTATGTAATAGCTGGAAGCGAATACTTTCCTGCTATCACAGTTTTATATGCGTCAATAATATTGTCGACACCAACATTTAATTCTGAGTGATAAAGACCTGCAAATGTGTTTTTAGCAGTATCCTCTCCGATAGCACTGCTTCTTAAAGCAAAGCGTATTTTCCTGCCCCTGATATATTCTATGTCGTAAACGGATTTAATAATGGAATCTTCAAGTTCATCAGGCACTTCAGATCTCATAATCATTTGCCGGATCTTTGAAGACAAAGTATAAAGTTGTTCCATATTATCGGTGTCGGTTGTCTGAAAAAGCCTTTCTATCTCAGCCTGGAGATCATTATGTGAAATCAGTTTATCATAGGCCGCAGAAGTAACAACAAAACCTGATGGCACTAGTATATTAAGTCTGTTTTTTATTTCTCCGATATTAGCCATTTTACTTCCGATAAAGTCGGCCATATCTTTGTTAACTGAAACAAGAGGTATAACTAGTCTGTGATCAGTTGCAGACTTTTTTTGTGAAACAATATTATTTATGTCCTGCTGTATATCGTTGAATCGGGAAAACAATTCACTGTATTTTCCCGGGACAAGTTCATCAAAGTTTTTTAACATTTTATAAACATTAACCGATGCAGCAGTACAATGAGATTTTATCTGGGACATGCCAAATGGTTTTTTACCTTCAAGAAGCAACTCGATATCAGCCATAATATCAAGTGCTTTATTGTTGGAACTTAATAGAAGTTTAAAGTTGTGATATCGGGATTTGAATTCACTCAAAAGATGTTGCAAATCATATGGCGATTTTATTTTATTTCTTTTAAAAATTTTATTATAAATTTCAGTAAATTTTATCATAATACTTTAATAATAAAGTTAAAATGGTAGTTTTTTGACTCTACATCATGGAGCTTAATGTTTCAATTCGAAAATATTTGCGTAAGTTTTGATATGCCAAATGCATGCCTGGGCTTATAGAGTATTCAATATATTTAACTGATTCTAAAGATTTTTAGCCGTGAATAGAGTTAAACAGCAATGTTTTTTCTATAAATATAAAACAAGCAGCTAAGAAAACAACATTATTTTATATTATTCACGAGTGCATACTTTATCTGTTACTTTATCTTGCAAAACAGAGCTCTTGCTATAGAATATGAAATATTATCCTTTACAGATTGTAAAAAATCCTGACATGTTTTTTATCTTAACTGATCCACAAATGCACTGCCGATTACATTTCGGATATATGAAACATAATTTTATTGTTATTTTATTCATGATTTATATGTATATTTATCTATATATTTAAATATATAAACCATAGCCTTGGTTTGACTGACTGTTTATTATATATTTCCATCGTTTTTGCTTTCTTTATTGTATAGTACTGTAATTAATCGCATAATGGCTTTATTAACATATAAACATATAAGTTTTATGGTATGTATTTTGCTATTCATTTTTAATTGTTAAGTACAATTCTTTTTAGAAAATACGGGCCGCTTAAGCTTAATTAGATATTTAGATTTAATAATTCTTTATAGAAGCAACTTCTACGCAAAGTTATATAATTTTAGTGGGTTTTTTCAATAAAAAGTAAAAAGGAGCATAAAGAATATGAATTTTTTCAAGCAGTGGGGGGAATTTATGATGATGGGCGCACGAGCCCACGCAAAATGGGAGCTTGATATCTCAAATGTAATTTTAAGAGATAAAAAAAGGCTTGTGATACTGGGTTTGTTAATTATACCAATTATTCTTGGTGGTTTTGCATTTGCAGAACCGTTGGGAGAAGCTCTTCCGGAATTTCTGGGAGGGAAAACCGCCTATAGCCCGGCTTTTTTTACACCAACTATCTTTGTTGCATCAATACTTATAGGCATATGCGCCGGCCTGATTACAGGATGTATCGGAGCAGGCGGAGGCTTTATAATTGCGCCCGCGCTTATGAGTGCCGGAATAAAAGGTATTCTTGCTGTAGGAACCGATCTTTTTCATATCTTTGCCAAAGCAATTATGGGATCGGTTATTCACAGAAAACTTGGCAATATTTCAGTAGCTCTGGGTCTGATATTTATAATAGGCGCTGTTGCCGGGGCAACAACAGGAGGTGTGATAAACCGTGTTATCTATGATATAAATCCCATATTGAGTGACGCTTTTATCACAATAATATATGTTGTTATGCTCGGTATTCTTGGAATATATTCTCTTTATGATTTTCTTCAGGCAAGAAAATCGCCAAATGCCGGAGGCGATGCCCATGGAGGAGATTCCGAAGGAATGGATCTTGGCAATCTTCCAAAGAAAATTCAGTCATATAATATTCCTCCGATGATTACTTTCGATGAAGGTCTTGTACCCGGAGGACGCAAAATATCGGCTCTTTTTCTTGTATTAAGCGGAGCTCTTGTAGGTTTTTGTGCAGCTATCATGGGTGTTGGTGGTGGTTTTTTAACTTTTCCGGTCTTCGTATATGTTCTTGGGGTATCTTCTCTTACAACAGTTGGAACTGATGTCTTCCAGATTATTTTTACAGCAGGATATGCCGCAATTAGCCAGTATGCAATTTACGGGTTTATTTTCTACACTCTTGCAATGGGTATGCTGCTCGGCTCTCTTTTAGGAATACAGGTTGGAGCCATGGCAACCAAAGTTGTAAAAGGTATAACAATAAGAGGTTTTTATGCAATGGCTGTGCTGGCTGGCTTCAGCAACCGTTTTTTTGCTCTTCCCGGTAAACTTGCGGATATAAAGCTTATTACCCTGTCAAAAGAAACCTGCAAAATACTCGATATGATAGGAAACGTTTTATTTTTTATTGTAATCGGCTTTTTTGCTGTATGGGTTATAAGCACCTTCTTTAAAAATATTAAAAAGCTCAAAGGAGAGGAGGCTTTATAAAATGATAGCAGATAAAAAGGAATTTTTTGGCGGGGTTGGGTTGCTGGTCGCATTTTTTGTTGTTCTGACAATTATGTTTTGCCCCATATTCGAAGGTAAAAATGCTTTAAATTACCTTGATTCACTATATAATACCATATCAAAAGGCTCAGCCTACTACATACCCAAACTTAAAAGTGAAATCGAAACATACAATAATGATTCGATTTCCGTGATTTTGGAAATGAAAGAACCTAAGCAGGCAGAGGAAGCAGCCCTTCTTTTTATAAAAGGAGGCGCTGAAGCAAATGTGTCAGGAACTCAATTAAGCATCAATGGTAATTTTAATAAGATTTTGGGAAACTGCCTTGAAGATGCTGATAATATGTTTAACAACAATGGACAGGCCCTTTCTGAAAAATATGGCTATAATGAAAGAAAGATAATGTTTAACTGGCATTCAGCTTTAAAGCTGATGCAGGAAGAGCTTGGCAAACAGAAAAAATTCAAGGAAATGAAACTTGTTTCTTCCATAACAAAAAAGGGAGTTGAATGCTCTTATAATTACTATAAAATAGTTCCGCAAAATATTTCAGAAAAAGCTGGTATGGTTGTTTTCTCCCTCGTATTTTATGTTATTTACACAATGTGGTATGGCTTTGGTATCATGTTCATGTTTGAAGGTTGGGGCTTAAGGCTTGGACACTAACTAACCCGTTATATCCAATTAATATCTTAAATTGTTCAATATCCATACAGGCCTCCTTTTTTAACCGGGAGGCCTGTAGTTTTTATGATTTTACAAGAAATCTGTATTTAGACTAAAAAATATGATTTGGAAAACGACTGACATGGGGTTGAAACAAAGGGTTATAATTTTATAATTATCTTTTCTGAATCGGCATCAATTACCGTTATTGCATTCAGGGCGGTAAGAAGGGATTTTTCACGCTCTCCTGGAAATTCATCTGCTTGAATTCCGGGAAGTCCTTTTAATTTGGAAAAAGTTATAACAACATTATCGGAATTTTTTTCAGCTGTAATACAAATGGTTTTTTCTTTTCCAACAATGACATTCATGGCATAATCAAGAAAAAACCATATAAGAGTTTCAAATAAAAAGGGATTGGCATTTATAATAACAGGATCTGCTGTTCTATTGGTTTCAAGTTTAATCCCGCTCATCAAAGCTATTCTCTCGGAAAGATCCAAGACCAAAACAAGTATATCATTTACATCAAAATCACAATCCGGTTCATCAACACTATGGGCAAAATTGTTAAGCCTTCTTATAATCACATCACCCCGCTGAACCTGTTTTATTACTTTTTCCGCAACGGCACTAAAGCGGCCCGGATCAATAGGAAGCCCTTTTTCAGCCATTATACAAAGATCCCCTAGAAGACCGGCATTTTCATTGATAATCGCAAGCACGTTTTTTACTTCATGAGAAATCGATGCTGTCATATTCCCAAAAAATTTAAGGGCATTTTCACCATTTATACCCATTTTTGATGCCAATATTACACCTACGCCTTTTTTAGCATAACATCGTTCATTTTTACTATAAGATCATCAATATTAACTGGTTTTACAAGATAATATTCGGCCCCTGTTTCGCCACATGCTGTCATATAATCATCTTCAGACCCGTGGCCCGTTACAAAGATATATTTCAAACCGGGATTCTTTGAATCCAGTTTTTTCTTAAGTTCAATTCCACCAATTTTAGGCATCTTGATATCGAGAACAGCTATATCATAAGTTTTGGTTTCACATTTTTTTATAGCGGCATCTCCACTGGTAACCCAATCCGCCTCAATATCCCTTAAAGAAAGACGTTCCGCAAGAGTCGACACCAGCTCTTTCTCATCGTCTACTAGCAAGATTTTCACTGTCTTTTCCCTCCTTCTTTTCCATCTTAAGCGGAAGGGTTACAACAAAACTTGTTCCTTTCCCCACTTCACTCTGAACACCTATACTTCCGCCCAATTCCTGCACAAGCCCGTAAGTTATGGAAAGGCCGAGCCCCGTTCCTCCCTGTTTGGTTTTGGTCGAAAAAAACGGTTCAAACACTTTTTTCAGATCCGATTTAGGAATACCCTGACCATTATCTGTAAAAGTTACTGAAATCAAATCAGTCCCTTCGCGCTTTGCGGTAATATCAATTTTACCGCCGTCTTTTACGGCTGCAAATGCATTGTTTACAATATTTAGAAATATTTGCTGAAGTTTTCCTCTGTCACTTTCAAATTGTGGGATATTACTCAAAACGCTTACTGAGACTTTAATACTCCTGTATTCCGCTTCTTTACTTAAAAACCCCAAAACATCTTTTATCACTTCACCAATATCTACCTGCTGGATTTTAACATCAAGGTGACGTGCAAAATTTAACAGGCGTTTTGTAATTGTCCCGCATCTGTCCACAGAATAAAGGGCCGAGTTGGAAAGCTCAATTAATCTTTTATTTTCTTTAATATCGCCTTTGAATGTGAGCATGTCTTTAATAAGCCCGACTTTTTCATTTATAACCGCAAGAGGGTTATTAATTTCATGCGCCACTCCGGCGGCAAGCCTGCCGATTGAGGCCATTTTATTTGAATATTCAACCTCGTGCAGGGTCAGAATGCGCTTCTGGTCGGCAAGGAGTATTCTGTTTACAAGGTATGTGGAAACACTTAAAATTACAACTACTATAACACTTATGCTTGCAATAAGAAACCCGATGAGTTGTAGTCGGGTTTTTTGCCACGGCTTCATCAGTTCGGCCTTTTGCTTAACAATCATCAAAATAAAAGGCGTGTCATGAATGTAATCATATCCTATTACAAGCGCTTTGTCCTGGTATGTTTGTTCATAAACACGGGTGTGTTCGGAAAATTCAGGAACTGGCAAAGGCATCTTATCCAAAACCTTGCCGTAATCTCTTGAAGGTGTCTGGAGAACTCCTTCTTTATTTATAAGAAAAGAATCCCCCAGACCGCTTACCTCAAGCTGGGATAGAAGATCATTAAATTTGTCGGTATCTATTGTTGCACGAAGAATAAAAAAAGATTCTTTTGAAAGGTTGTGTCTGACCGCAATAACTATATGCGGGGTACGCCTGAACCCCATGAAAACATCGCTTATATTTACTCCCTTGCTGGTTACATCCTTAAACCAGCTCTGGTCACGGTAATTTATACCATGCAGTTTATAGGGTCCGGCATAGGCCCTTTGCATCCCGTTTGAATCAATTACACCAATATCAATGAAACCTCCAAATCCCTTTTTCAGATTATTCAGGATTTCGGAAAGCCTTTTTGCATCACACAATGAATCAAATCTATTATCCCGTACAACAAAATCAAGGGCGGCTCTTCGCTCTACAAGAAAAAACGAAACAGTGCGCCAGGTATTTGAAACAAGACGGGCTGTACGCAATAAAGAATCAGTTTCTACCGCATTCTGGGTTACTTTATAATCTATGAGTGTAATCGAAACCAGTGGTATTATCGCTACCATGGATATTACCAAAACCGCAATCTTCCACATACGCCTGAAGTTGAAAAGATGCTTATGCGGGCCTGCGGCCACATCACTGTAATTCCAGAATTTCGGTTTTAAATTTTCAAGAATAGACATAAGATGTCCAAATCTGATTTATTGAACAGTATTTTTTGTATATAATAGCATAAATCAATTATTTCATTAAAACTTTCCGCTGAAAACAGCGGAAAGTTTTAAAAGTTTAGGTTATCTCACTAATTTTGCCAAAAGCAACGAGGCTACGCTCGCTATTTTGCTTCAGAAGCTTTCCCGCGCCTGATCTTATCATTTGCTTTTTTCAAGGTATCACTTAATATCTCGATATCCACTGGCTTCTGCAGGTATGCAAATGCACCAAGCTTCATACACACTTCCTCGTCAGCATCGGTTCCATGACCAGTTAGAATTATGACCTCAATATCAGGACTGTCCTTTTTAACACGTTTTAATACTTCGATGCCGTCTATCCCCGGCATTTTAAGATCTAAAATCATGACATCAGGTTCGTCTTCCGTAACCATACTTAGAGCGGATTCGCCATCATATGCCACAACAGACCCCATATCTCGCAGGATAAGGCGTTCCGACAAAGTTTGCACAAATTCGCGTTCATCATCTACAAGCAAAACCTTAGACGGCATTTTAAAATCATACTTACGGTAAATATCCGTCTGGTAGTAACCTTCTCCAAACTTAGTCTCAACAGACTTTACGCCTTGTACTTTGTCGGCTATACTTTTTAGCTCTTCCTCAAGTTTACTCTGGAGAAAAACATGCTTATTTACTATTATGGTTACCTCACCGTCTTTTGCAACAGCATCAACATTGTGTCCCTCCGTTGCCAGTTTTACTTCAACCTGAGAAGCAAGGAGAAAATCCTCAACGGATTTTCGGGAAAGCTCTGTAGGTTTTACAACATCTTTTCCGGCATTTTCAACTATAAGAGAAACCGCCTTTTCCAGCAGCATCTTATCCATAGGAACAACTAAATCGTATAATGAAGAATCCCAAGGGTCATTTTTATTAAAATGAGTGTTTATCCATACAAGCCTGTCTTCATCTTGTCTATGAATAAGCCTTACCGCTTCTTTTTCAGAAATCTTTTGCTCCATGATTGCATTAGATATTCTAAACTTCATTTCGGCAATAATACATACTTTTAAGACATGACTGATTACTTTAGGAACAAGCTGGCCTGCAAAGCCTGATAGAAGAAGCTTATCTTCGGATATGCTTTCGGCAACGGCAAGTTTAAGCCATGCGCTTGAAAGTTCTTTTTCATGTGTAAAATTATTAAAAACAGACTCTTTGGCCAAAAAAGCTTTTTTTAACTTGTTTGCAGCTATACCTGAAAGCCTGTTTGCTTTATTAACAATATCATCATCTGTTATCAGCTTAAATCCTGTTGATGTAAGCACTTTTTCAACAACAGATTCTTCTTCACAGAAGGTGCCGCTAAAAATAGTAATTACAGACATAAGTACCTCCTTTTTTTATAATCATGCAATACGGCAAACAGTTTGTAGTGGACACATATCTTCCTTATTATCAGTATGTGTTTCATCATAAACCGAGCATACAGCCTTTTCCATAGTAGGATATATGTGATCTTCACCTATCTTTTCTATCAGGTGCGTTCTTTTAAACACTTTCATCACAGTTTCATTTACACCGGAAAATGAAATATCAACTCCACCGCTTCTTGTCCTGTCAACTACCAATGATAAAGTTTCTTCACCCGAAGCGTCAATATCATTTATACCGTTACAAACTATCACAATATGCCTAAGATCCTTTTTATTCATAAGACGCTCTGTAATTTGGTCTTCAAGGTAACTTGCGTTTGCAAAAAAGAGCGGCCCATCGAAACGAACCATATCTATATGATGGCATTGTTTAAGTCCAAAAACCGTTGAATCGCGTAAAGCTTCATCATCATGTCGCGATAATGAAGCCACTTTCGGTCTCATGCTATTATACAGAAAAACACACAAAGACAAAACAACACCAACCATAATGCCCTTATCAAGATGGGGCGCAAAGGCCAAAGTACAGATAAAAGATATAATTGAAATTGTACCGTCATACCATTTTGCCTTCATACTGTGAATGAAACCGGAAACATTTATAAGGCCTATAACCGCCATCATTATAACCGCAGCAAGAACTGACTGAGGAAGATAGTAAAGAAGCGGGGTAAAAAACATAAGCGTTATTAATACTGTCAGGCTGGTGAAAACACTGGATAAACCCGTAACTGCACCGGACGAAAGGTTAACCGCCGATCTTGAAAATGATCCTGAAACAGGATACCCGCTTGTAAATGAACCCAAAATATTTGCAAGTCCTTGCCCTATCAGTTCCTGATTGGGATCAAGCCTTTGTCCTGTTTTTGCCGCCATCGCTTTTGCAATTGAAATAGCTTCCATGAAACCAAGAAGTGAGATAATTGCTGCAAATGGGAAAAGTTTCATCATAACTTTAAAATTTATCGCGGGTATGGAAAATTTTGGAATCCCTTCCGGTATTGTTCCGACAATAGCGCCTCCGCCTATCATTGTAAGCTTGGTTGTATCCAGGGTATTGTTTTTCACTTTGATACGCCAGATACGTCCGTCTGTTTCAACTCCTTCAGGAACCTGTTCCTTAAGATAAAAAAACATCATTTCTTCGGGCTGTTTAACTCCTGCAAACAAAAGATTTCTTATATCTTCTTTATATACACGGATTTCCTTTTTTAAAGTATCTATCTTGGCTGCAATTATACTAACGTCTCTTTGAGCATCAATAACTGCTATGGGGTCTCCTTTTTCTATAATTTCATCAAGGGCTGTCAATGCTTTAGTCCGCTCTTCACCAAGAATTATTGAGTTTTCTACGGCTAAATTATAATTTGCAACTAATTCTATCGTTTCTTTCGATTGAATAGACGTAATGTCGGCTGTTTTATCACAGTTAAATCCGATCATCCATGATACCACCGTTGCAATGCCAACAGCTACAAGCACATTGGGAACTTTGGGCGCAAAACGTTTTAAAACCATCATAACAATAAATGCTGATGCTCCCATTATCAAAGTTGGCCAGTGCGTATAATTCATGGCAAATTTAATAACTTTTGCTATAGTTTCATAATGATGTGCCGCATTATCCACACTTACTCCAAACATTTTTGAGAGCTGGGAAGAAGCAATAATAATCGCGGCAGCATTTGTGAAACCGTTTACAACCGGATGAGATAAGAAATTAACAACAAGTCCTAGCCTAAACACCCCAAGCGAAAACTGAAAAATACCTACCATAAGAGCCAGAAGGATTGCATATGCAATAAAGCCTTCACTTCCTAAAGTAGCCAGCGGTTCCAGTGATGCTGATGTCATAAGAGATACAACAGCCACAGGACCTGTTGCAAGTTGTCGGCTGGAACCAAAAAGTGCCGCAATCATGGGAGGAATGAATGAAGCATATAAACCGTAATATGGGGGTAACCCGGCTAACTGTGCATAAGCCATTGACTGGGGAATAAGCACAAGAGCCACTGTCAATCCGGAGATTGCATCAATCTTGAAGGCTTCAAGATTATATTTTTTAAACCACACAAGAAAAGGGAAAATTCGGGTCAACATATTAAACACCTACCTCGTTAATTAATTTTAAATACCATTACCTTATTCTAATACTAAATAACACCGTACTTTGTTTTAAGTTAAACTAATACTATCTTTGCAGTTTTGTAAAAAGTCTAACCATCAGATTCAGGGAAGTATTACCGGCAAATCCCGATAAAAAACTTCTGCATAAAATCCTCAGCGTATACACACGGCGGGTTTTCAATACATGTAATACGAAACTAAGTCAAATAGAAAACGCTTATTCCAATATATATTTACAATCACAGATCCATCTTTTATATTGACTCTTAATAAACTTTTCCATAAGTTTGCACAATTTATCAAAGCTGATAGAAAATTATGTAAGATAATCATTAGTTTTGTTTCAAAATGAAAAGGAAGGCTTGCATGAAACAACTCGAAAAGCTTATAAAAAGAATAATTCATAGAGTTAATATTAATTTGAGAGAACACGGCTCGTTTGATGTTGAGCCATATATTCGTGAAATAGTGCCCATTAATCAGCTGGTCAAGTTTTATGCTTTTTATGGCATAACTTCCCATCATCCCCTTTATTTTCATTTCAGTAACTCGAACCTTGCAGGAAGTTATTTTCTTGGTAAATGTACTGTTGACAATTCGGTGCTTTATAAAAGCGATATAAGGGGCGACGAATTAATGGCAAAAGGTGACATCTTCCATTTTGAGGGTTCTGATATAGCTCTTGATCATGATGAAAAAATATCCATCAGCGATAGTTTTCTCATAAAAACGCTTGTTCATAACTATTCTCATGATCCTGAAAATTTAGAAGAATTTATCATAAAAAATACAGCTTCAACTTCTTATGCAAACATACATGGTTCACCAGTTGAAGGATGTTTTTTAGGTCCTTTTTCAACAGTTGATCTTACTACTCTTCATGATTGCGTGATAGGTCGCTTTGCTTATGTTCAGGTGGGTGAAATGATCCATCAATGGGTGGAACCGGGAAGTATCTTAATCAGGAAGACTGACGAATTTAATTTCAGCTACCACTTTTCAGAAAATGTACTAAACCAGTATATCAGGTTCGAAACCGGTAAAATGCCGCAGGGTATATTTATGGATTTCGTTGAAAATCGTAAAGAGGATTTCCAGGAAGTTTTCAATGTTGTTCACCGCAAGCTGCCAATGCCCGTTCCTTCAGGCGCTTCAATAAGTAGATATTCCGTTTTAAAGGGAAAAAACCGGATCGGAGAAAACGTCCTTATTGCTCAAAGAGCGTATCTTGAAAATGCTACGCTTGGAAAAGGTTCAAATGCTCAGGAAAATTGCTATATAATATATTCGGAGCTTGAGGGTTTTAATGTAACTGCGCATGGTGCTAAAATTATAAATGCAAACATAGGCCTCAGAGTTTTTGTAGGGTTTAATTCCTTTTTGCATGGAAAACCCGGATGTGCACTTGTAATAGGCAAAGGCTCAATTGTAATGCCCCATACAATTATTGATCTTAAAGAGCCTGTAAATATTCCTTCGGATTATATTGTATGGGGTTATATATCTAATCAGGCTGATCTTGAGCAGCATGGCATGCCTCTTGAGAAACTTTCGGCTGTTGATGGAGAATTTATGCTGGGAGCTATGAAGTTTACCGGAAGCGGGTATGCTTTTGTTAAAGCTTTCCGTAACCGGATAGAGCATATTCTTGAAGCAAACGGCGCCTTTTTCGATGGCAGTAAATTCAAGGGTCATGCTCAGAAAGGCCAAAATATAGCATATAATATTATTCAGCCATGTCCAATGGGGAATAATAAAGGGATATATCCTGCAATAGATATTATGTTATAGTTCGATAAAAAGAGTCCTATTGACAAATAATTATCATGAACATAAAAGTATGGTCTTATTCAAAAATGTCCAAGCAGTGATGAGCCACTTTCAAAACGTTTTATTTTGGTCAAGCTCAAGGCGGGCGAAAATTTCAACCACAGGAATACATTGAGTATTTCGAGGATAGCGCTAAAGCTTCACTTCGTGCGAAATTTGAGCCCAACGCAGAGATCGGCCAAAATGGGGCGTTTTGAAACTGGCTCTGATGTATATGAAAAAGTGGGAAAAGATAAGATAAATATGAAACTCAGGGTAAAAGACGCCGCGGAACTGCTTAAGGTTTCGGAAAAGACAATCTATCGCTGGATAGCGCAGGAAAAGCTGCCTATGCATCAGCTCAGCGGACAATACAGGTTTAACCGGGCGGAACTCCTGGAATGGGCTACAACAAAATGCATCCCTATCTCACTAAAAATGATGGAAGAACCTGAGGATGCTTTTATACCTTCATTTGTCAGCCCAACAATCAAGGCCCATCTCAATCTTTTATCTAAGCTCTCTTTAGGCCTTCGTTCGCCCACATTTGCGGAAGTTGTTGCCCGAATCGGATTGAGGGAAGATATCTTCCTGCAAGCCGGCCTGCTGGATGCCCAGCTTGTCGCCAAATCAGCGGGAAAGGAGGAACGGGCATCATGATCATGGATCTGATGTTGGCATCTCTTGCAGTCCTCCTTTTTGGCAGCGCTGTGTGCGTTTTTGCAGGCGGTTCAGGAAAGAGCGCATCTCTGATGGGAGCTATTACAAGCGTGACCGGTGCTATTTTAGCCATGGGGGCAGCAGGAACAATTCTATGGACCGGTAAAGAATCATCACTCCATGTACCGTGGCAGGTTCCCTTCGGCTCTTTCTATATCGCAGTTGATCCCTTGTCCGCCTTTTTCATCATTACTATCTCCCTTGTCTGTGCACTTGCCGCCATTTATGGAACGGCTTATATGGATATCTATCGTGGCAAAAAGAATCTCGGCGCAGCGTGGTGCTTTTTTAATTTACTCTTTGCTTCCATGCTGTTGGTGGTTCTTTCCAGAAACGGCATATTGTTTCTGATCGCCTGGGAAGGCATGTCCCTCTCCTCTTTTTTTCTGGTGATGTTCGAGCACGAAAAGGCGGAGGTCCGGGAGGCAGGATGGGTGTATCTTATAGCAGCCCATGTTGGCCAGGCATGCCTGATGTTTCTTTTTATACTTTTAGGCGGGCAGAATGCGAGTCTTGACTTTGACAAGTTTACTACACCTGTTGGTGCGGCAGCAGCCCTGTTTATTCTGGCATTAGCCGGTTTTGGTGCAAAGGCAGGCTTTGTGCCCATGCACGTATGGCTGCCCGATGCCCATCCTGCAGCACCGTCCCATGTCTCAGCCGTGATGAGTGGTGTGATGATAAAGACAGGCATATATGGTCTTGTGAGGATAGTATTACTGATCGGTGCTCCGGCTCAGTGGTGGGGCTGGACGCTACTTATTATTGGCGCTGTCTCAGGTATTATGGGCGTCCTGTTCGCCCTGGCGCAGCATGACATTAAGCGTCTTCTGGCCTACCACAGTGTCGAAAATATCGGGATTATCTGCATGGGGCTGGGATTGTGGCTCCTTGGCGTATCAATAAATAATCCTGTTCTGGCCACCCTTGGCCTTATGGGGGGACTGCTTCACGTACTAAATCATGCCCTCTTTAAAAGTCTGCTTTTTTTCGGAGCAGGAAGTGTGGCCCATGCTTCAGGCACCAGAAATATGGATCTATTGGGAGGTCTTCTGAAAAGAATGCCGCAGACATCCCTGACATTTGCCATCGGTGCTGCCGCCATTTGCGGACTTCCTCCTTTAAACGGTTTTATAAGCGAATTTCTTATATATCTTGGTGCGTTCGGAATAGTTGCCAAGGCCGGCACATTAGGTAGCCCGGCTGTTGGAGGATTGATCGCCATGGCCTCTCTGGGATTAATAGGGGGGCTCGCTGCCGCCTGCTTTGCGAAAGTCTTTGGTATCGTATTTTTAGGTGAACCACGAAGCGAAAATTCGGCCAGGGCGCATGAAGTCCCACGGCCAATGCTCTTTGCCATGACCACACTGGCAGCCCTGTGTATTATCATAGGTCTTGCCGGTCCTTTAGCTATTAAACTTGTAACTCCGGTCGCAAGACAATTGATAGGGGATGCAAATGTATCGGAAACATCAGCCATGGCCTGCGGAATTCTCTGGAAAATCAGCCTTGCAGGAGGAGTATTGATAATCATTGCAGGAGTTTTTTGGGGACTGCGGAGCATTTTGCTTGCAAGACGGGTTAATAGTACCGGACCAACATGGGACTGCGGCTATTTAGCTCCTAACAATCGCATGCAATATACTGCTTCATCTTTTGCCTGGCCTGTGATCGGTATGTTCCAGTGGCTGGTGCGCCCAAAGCTCAATGTCCGGTTCACTAAAGGACTTTTTCCACAACATGCTGAGATATCATCTCATACTGATGATATCTTCCGCCGGAATCTGTTTGCCCCCATATTTAAATTGATCAGTGAACTGGCTCAGCGTATACACAGGCTACAGGAAGGCCGCAACCAGCTTTACGTGTTGTATATTGCCATAACGATTCTGATACTGCTGTTAGTGAAAGTGAGGTAGTCAGACATGACCATTCTGTCATCGATAATTCATTTATTCCTCACACTGATTCTTTCGCCGCTTCTCATAGGTATAATCAATCGCACAAAAGCCCTTTTTGCCGGTCGAAAGGGACAACCTTTGCTGCAACCTTATTATGATCTTATCAAGCTGATGAAAAAAGGTTCGGTATACAGCACAACCTCAACCTGGGTTTTTCGCTTGGGTCCTGTTATGGGTCTTTCTGCTGTGATGATCTCAATATTGATCGTACCGTCAGGCGGAGTCGGGGGCTTGCTTTCCTTTTCCGGTGACTTTGTCTTTATGGCCTACGCTTTAGGGTTGACCCGTTTTGTCACAGTGATAGCCGCCATGGATACCGGATCTCCCTTTGAAGGAATGGGTGCAAGCCGCGAGGTACAGTTTGCGATTATTGCCGAAGTTGTGCTGCTGCTTGGTCTGGCTGTGCTTGCTATAGGCACACATGAAATCAGCCTTTCCGGTATATATGCCGGGTTATGGACTAAATCCATCTCCCCTCTCGGCCCTGTTTCTGTGATTGTAGCTTTTGCCTTTTTAACAGTTCTATTGACGGAGAATGCCAGGATACCGGTGGATGACCCAAACACGCACCTGGAGCTTACCATGATTCATGAGGTCATGGTACTTGATCACGGCGGAGTGGACCTGGCCTTCATACAATACGGAGCGTCTTTGAAGCTGTGGTTGTTTTCTGCACTGTTGGTCGGCATAGCCATACCGCTCAGGACAGGGCTGCCTTTGGTGGACGTCATTGTAAATATAATAGGTATTTTAGCCATAGCTGTGCTCGTCGGAATAATTGAGTCGTGCATGGCAAGGCTCAAGCTCTTGCATGTACCTCAAATGCTTGTGGTGGCCCTTTCCGTGACAGTGGCCGCACTTTTATGGATTCTGAGATAATGATATGAGTATATGGACCAATATTTTTATTCTTGGCCTTGTATTAACCGATTTTCGCCTATTGGCTACCAGTCGTCTGGCGACGGTTATTCAGACCACTGTATTCCAGGCTTTTGCCCTCAGCGCTTTTATGTTGACCATGGCTGACAGACCATGGCCACCCCTGCTGATTTTTCTTGCCCTTTTAACATTGATGGTAAAGGGCCTGGTTTTACCCTGGCTTCTGCGCAGGGCAATGAGAGAAACGGGGGCTCAGAGGGAAATTGAACCCATTGTCGGCTACAGCGCCTCCGTACTTGTAGGGATTGTCCTTCTCGGTTTGAGCTTTTTGATCTTTATTCCATTGAAGACATCAGTCTCCCAGGAATCAGCCTTTCTTCTCCCGGCTGCACTTTTTACCACGCTGACGGGTTTGATGATAATTATTTCGCGTAAAAACGCCCTGACCCAGGTGGTCGGTTATCTTGTTATGGAAAACGGAGTGTATGCCTTTGGCGCAGCTCTTGCCGTGGAAGAACCGCTGCTTGTGGAAATGGGGGTCTTGCTGGACGTATTTGTGGCTGTTTTTGTCATGGGAATTACAGTTTATCAGATCTCCCGGGAGTTTGATAATATCGATACCGACCGTTTGTCGGAACTGAAGGATTAATATCATGCTCATTAGTATTGTTTTGATTCCTCTCGCACTCGGCCTTTTGGCCCTTGTGATACACAGCAAAGGAATCAGGCGCGGATTATTGATCATCGGCGCAATCAGCCATAGTATTATGACAGCGGTCCAGGCTCTTCAAAAGACACACACCACGGCAGGAATCTGGATTGGTCTGGATACCACCGGTCTCTTATTTTTATCAATCACCAGCGCCCTCTTTTTAGCAGTTGCCATATACACTGTAGGCTATCTCGGAAGAGATTCGGATCGTAAGGTCATGGATTCTGTTGAAGGATTCCTGTTCCGGAACGAACCGGAGGCAGTATTTATCGCCTGCCTTCTGCTATTCCTCTCCTCCATGAGCATGGTTTGCATAAGCCGCGACATGGGATTGTTGTGGGTGGCGGTAGAGGCAACTACACTTGTCAGCGCACCTCTGATAAGCTTTCACAGCCATCATCGAAGCCTTGAGGCAAGATGGAAATACCTTTTGATCTGCTCGGTAGGCATAGCAGTGGCCCTTCTGGGTAATTATTTTATGGCCTTTGCCGGTCACGGCAAAACGCATCTTAACCTGGATAATTTAATTACAGGTGCTGCTTCACTGGATCAGGCATGGCTCAAGGCAGCCTTTCTCATGTTGCTGGTGGGTTATGGTACAAAGATGGGAATGGCCCCCATGCACACCTGGCTGCCGGACGCCCACAGCGAATCTCCTTCCATGGTTTCGGCGCTTCTTTCCGGCGCCCTTCTCAATTGCGCCTTTTTAGGCATCTTCAGGGCTCATTCAGTCCTTTCGGCTGCAGGACTTGGGTCTTTCAGCGGAGAGCTGTTGGTCTTCTTCGGTATGTTTTCAATGGCCATAGCTGCAGCCTTTATGATCCGTCAGTCCGATTACAAACGGATGCTTGCCTATTCAAGCATAGAACACATGGGGATCATGGCTCTGGGCTTAGGTATTGGCGGCCTTGCAGGCACAGGAGCTATGCTCCATGCCGTAAACCACTCCCTGACAAAGGGTATGCTTTTTTTAGTCTCCGGCCAAATACTTTTCACCTATGGAAGTAAAAAAACTGACGATGTCCGTAATGTTATAAAGACTACGCCTCTGGCAGGTATCCTGTGGCTATTTGGATTTCTGGCAATTACAGGTGCTCCGCCCTTTAGCCCTTTTCTAAGTGAGATAACGATATTAAAAGGAATGCTTCAATCAGGCCGATGGTTTGTAGCTGCCGGTTATCTGGTGGTACTGGGAGTGATCTTTATAGCCATGGCAAGGATAGTGATTCCCATGGTTTTCGGACTCCCTGAAAAAGAGAAGCCTTTTGATCCTTCCCATATCAATCAACGGGAACCTATCTGGTTTGCCGGACCGGCAATGGCCTTGGCCGCGGTTATCCTGGTGATGGGCCTTTATATCCCGGGATTCGTCTGGAATTTCTTTGGCAAGGCAGCCGCCATGACGGGAGGTTTCTAAGATGCCTTCTGAAAATTTACTAATAATCACAAACGGACAGGCAATAGATCATGACTGCCTGCCGGTAATCACCTTTGAAGAATTCAGTAAAATTATAAAAGATTCAGTTGCTGCCGGTTCGCGGCTTTCTGCCTTGCCGGTCTGGCGCCCTGACAATGATGGCCCTTTGCGAATAATGGCTGTGCTGTCCAGGCCTTCATCCGGCGATCTTTTACTCACTGCATCCAATCTGCCTGATCTATGGCCATCATTAACACCTGATTGTCCGGCAGCACATTGGTTTGAAAGAGAGATAGCTGAGATATGGCAGATCCGGCCCAAAGATCACCCCTGGCTCAAACCCATACGTTTTTTGCATTCTCATGACACCAATTTTCATGAAACAACTACTGTGGGGGTCACAGATTTTTTCCGTATAACAGGCGAGGAATCCCATGAAGTGGCTGTCGGACCTGTTCATGCCGGAGTAATCGAACCGGGTCATTTCCGTTTTTTATGTCATGGCGAAACGGTATATCATCTCGAGATATCTCTTGGTTATCAGCACCGTGGCATTGAAAGGGCTATGAACGGTGGGCCAGGACCGCGTAGCATTCATTATATGGAGACCCTGGCAGGTGATACTACCATCGGCCATGCTACAGCCTATTGCAGGGCTGTTGAAGCTATGTCAGGCATAGTGGCCTCTCCCCATGCTGAAGCCATAAGGGCTATTGCTGCCGAACTGGAAAGAATCGCCAACCATTTAGGAGACCTTGGGGCGCTTGCAGGAGATGTCGGGTATTTACCAACTATGAGTTATTGCGGAAGGATAAGGGGAGATGTCCTGAACCTCACAGCACTTTTGTGTGGGAACCGATTCGGACGCGGCTTGATCCGTCCATCCGGCGTGGCCTGGGACCTTGACACCGAATTAATCACGAGACTGCTTAATGGGCTGGATGCTGTGGATAAGGATGCAACAGGTGCCATTGAGCTTATGCTCGATACCCCCTCGGTTCTTGCCAGATTTGAGGGAACCGGGACAATATCTCCTGAGACTGCAATTGAGGTTGGCCTTGTAGGCGTGGCCGCCAGGGCCTGCGGTCTCGATTGCGACGTACGCAGGGAATTTCCCTATGGAATATACCGGTTTGCGCAGGTCTATCCCTGCACATGGTCAACAGGTGATTGCTTCGCCCGTGCCTATGTGCGCTGGCTTGAGATCAAGGCTTCACTTAAGTTTATCCGTCAACAACTTCGTGAATTACCAAATGGTTCTATTACACATGAAATTACCCCCATGAGAGAAAAAATGCTTACAGTCAGCATGGTTGAAGGATGGCGGGGAGAGATTTGTCATGTGGCAGCCACTGACGCTAAGGGACATTTCTTGTTCTATAAGGTTGTTGATCCATCTTTTCACAACTGGTTCGGACTTGCTTTGGCCCTGCGCAACCAGCAGATTTCCGATTTTCCGCTATGTAATAAAAGTTTCAATCTATCCTATTGCGGACATGATTTATGATGAAAGCGCAGCTAATTTGGGAGAAGATCCAAAGGTTTTAAGAGAGTATTTATGCTTCGAATTATCAAAACACGCATTAAACAGAAATATAGAACCATGGCATATCCGGACGGTTCTCCTCCGGAACTGCCGGCCCGATTTGCAGGACGTCCCGTGGTGAACCGTTTAACCTGCAAAAAAGGTTGCGACCTTTGCATTGCTGCCTGCCCTGTGGATGCTATATGTCTATCCCAGGAAACCGGCGGCCCGGTAGTTGATACTGGCCATTGTATTTTCTGCCGTGCTTGCGAAAATGCCTGCCCTGAAGAGACTATCAATTTCAGCCGCGAATACCGCCTTGCCTCTTCACAACGCGACAATCTGTTTGTTAATACTGGGTCGCCTGATCACCCACCAGTAAGACATGATGCCGCAGCAAGGATTTTTGGCAGGTCTCTGAAACTCAGACAGGTCTCTGCCGGAGGATGTAATGCCTGTGAAGCAGACAGCAATGTACTTGGCACATTGGCCTGGGACATGGGCCGTTTCGGAATACAATTTGTGGCATCGCCAAGACATGCAGACGGACTACTGATCACAGGACCTGTTACTGAAAATATGCGAATCGCCCTCGAAAAAACTTACGCCGCTGTCCCTGATCCAAAGATAGTGATTGCTGTTGGTTCTTGCGCCATCTCAGGTGGCCCCTTCACAGGCCACCAGGAACAGCACAACGGGGCCATGGATATTATACCGGTAGATTTATTTATTCCCGGCTGTCCGCCGCATCCACTCACTATTCTTGATGGACTGTTAAGGTTTATAGGAAGAATAGTATAAGCCTATAACGCTGAATCATTTTTTTAGTCAGACACTTAGACAAGTGTGTTAGCGGTTGTATGAAAATGCAAGAAAATGGCCATGCTTTTATTAAGGCCTTCCGTTCAAGTCGTTTCACCACGCCGAGTAAAAAGTCAATTATGCTTGAATTAAATAAAAAGATTTTCTCAATTCTGTTTTTTTCAATATTAACCGCAGTAATAGGTGTTGGGATAGTCACCCCCCTATTACCTGTTTATGCACATGATATTGGAGCAAGCGGAATTTATATCGGGCTGATATTTGGCGTTTTTTCTCTTTCAAGAACTCTTTTTGTTCCGTATTTCGGAAGATTATCCGATAGGAAAGGACGAAAACCATTTATTATCGCAGGTCTTATCTCATATTCAATTGTATCTGTGGGATTTTTATTTTCTAAAAATATAGGGGCTCTTATCACAATCCGTTTTATCCAGGGTATAGCTTCGGCATTGATTATGCCCGTTTGTCAGGCCTATATCGGAGATATTACACCTAAAGGGAAAGAAGGATTTGCTATGGGCATGTTTAACACGTCCATGTTCTTAGGATTAAGCATCGGCCCTATCATCGGAGGATTTGTAAAGGATTACTACAATCTTAATGCAGCTTTTTTATGCATGGGGTTTTTATCTTTCACAGCTTTTTTGATATGCCTGTTTTATCTGCCTCCTACTGCCAGTGAAAATATAAAAAATTATGGCAAAACTCCTGCAAAATGGAGATCTCTTATTTTTGAAAAAAATATAGCTGCACTTTATCTTTTTCAATTCACTTACACCACATCCATTGGAATCATATGGGCATTTTTGCCGATTTTAGCGGATACCGAATTTTTCCTGCCAAGCTTTTATACAGGATTATTAGTTTCTTTGGGTGTTTTCATCAGTGGAATTATGCACACACCCATGGGAATAGTTGCCGATAAATTCAATAAACGAATACTTGTACCGGCAGGAGGAGTAATTGTAACCTTTGCCATGCTCTATTTTGGAAGATCAACGGGTTTTAATAACTGTCTTTTTGCAAGCATTCTTTTTGGTATAGGAGGTGGCATTTCGATACCGGCTCTTATGGCTCTTGCCGTAATCAAAGGCAAAGATACCGGAGGTATGGGCTCTGTGATTTCTTTAATAACCGCAGCTCACAGCCTTGGAATGCTTACAGGCTCACTTGCAGCAGGCCTGATAGCGGATATGCTGCAACTAAGGCACGCATTTTATTTCGGAGCCTGCATTATGATACTTGGTATAATTTTATTTCTTTTTCTATCGAATAATAAAAGCAAAGTACATCATAAAAATCTTTAAATTCTTAGATTAAATAGCGGTTGTCAGAATACTATTCCAATTGCTATAACCTTTTCAATCTTAGTGGAATTGATGGTATTATTGTTAATAAGAAGCCGGTTCTCCCAGATAGCGGAATAAAATATCCTGCCATTTTCTATCGCTTATTATCGCCGGTACCAGCCGGTTTATCTTTTCCCGTAGCGGACTTGCTGTCGGAAGGCCGATCCCGTACTGTTGCTTTTCAAAAATGGTGTTCAAAACCTGAATCTTGTTTTGCATTTTCCGGTTTACCAGATACCTTAATATAGGAGCATCATAAACAACCGCATCAACTTCTCCGGCCTCCAGCCCTTGCAAAGCATCCATGACGGAGGAGTAATCCTGAAAAGAAATCCGTTGTGTTTTAAGATATGAAGCGCTGGTGGAATGTTTTATTGACCCGACTTTCACCCGATTAAGATCTTCAGGCCCCCTGACATGTTGCTGAATCTGATTTACCGTGAGCGTTGAAGTGATCGCAGCTGTGAAGCTGGAAATAATAATTATGGCTATAAACATCCATACAAGGCCGACCAGCCGGCCTCCGATGGTTCGCGGGGCCTTGTCGCCATATCCAACCGTTGTCATTGTAACCGCCGACCACCAGAAGCCTGAACCAATACCTGCCAGAAAGCTGCCGCCGAATTGTTCCTGGTTTTTCTTCCTTTCAAAAAACCAGACAAGAAGTCCCACAACAAACAGTAACAAGACAAGCGCCAGAACAATTTCCAGGAAAGCCCGGGATAAGAACCGGTTAAGCACAACCAGCCAGGAATTTTCTTTGCCTTGCAAAACTGCTATACCAAGACCGCTGGTATGAAAAGGGTGTGTGAAATCAAACCGTTTTTCACGCTCGGAAGTAATAGTAAGTGCGGCAACTGCGGCATCAATGGATTTGTTTTCAACGGCATTCATTAAGCCTTGCAGATCATATTCCTTAAAAACGTAATCATACTTCAGATTTTTTGCAATGGCCTCCCACAGTTCGATACTGATACCTTTCCATTGACCCGTCTGGTCCTTAAACGCAAAGGGTGGCGATTGTTTGGTGCCGATAACAAGCTTTTTTGGCTGCAAATTACCTGGTGTGTTTACATCCGGATTCGCTTGCACCCAATGCGGCGAAAGGCAATAGAGAAAAAAGCAGAAAAAGCAGAGTAGAAATTTCAGGTTGCAGTACTTTCCGATTCGGGACACATAAAAGCTACGTCTCAATGGTTTACCATGCATTTGATAATCTCCTGCAATAACAAAATAATAAATATTTTCCTTTTAATATCAAGAAGTTCCGAAGCTGTTAATGTTGGAATAACTTATAGTGAGACCTTTGAAAAATGTTCAATTTTGTCCAAGTAAAAGGAAGGCGAAAATTTACATATTCTTTTTCCCATAACTTATCCCAAGTTTATCCATCCTGAATCTAAGAGTGTTTGGATGTATAGATAAAAGTTCTGCTGCTCCGCCTTTACCATTAATTCTTCCATTTGTTGTTTCAAGCACCAAACGAATGTGGCGGGCATCGATCTCGTTTAGTGTTAATATCCTTCCATCTGTAGCAGAAGGAAGTAATGTTTCTTCAACAGGATGAAAATGTAAATGCTCAAAAGTTAATTGGCCTCCTCTATATTGGATAAGCGCCCTTTCTACTACATTTTCAAGTTCACGAACATTTCCGCTCCATGGATATTCAATCATCTTCTCAATTGCCCCGGGCTTAACCTCCGGTAAAGTACGAAAATTCATCTCTCTCGATTTTCGTTTCAAAAAATACTTAACCAGCGCAGGAATATCTGATTTTCTTTCCCGTAATGGTGGAATCACGATAGGAAAAACGCTTAGCCTGTACCAAAGATCCTCACGGAATTTTTTATTAAAAACCAATTGTTCTAAATTACGGTGAGTAGCGGCAATAATTCTGGTATCAACAAGAATAGTTTTGGTACCACCTACACGCTCAATTTCTTTTTGCTGAAGAACGCGTAATAACCGGCTTTGGGCCTGAATGGGCAAGTCTCCGATCTCATCAAGAAAAATTGTTCCTCCATGTGCTCTTTCAAAACGCCCTCTTTTTTGATTCACCGCTCCGGTAAATGCTCCTTTTTCATGTCCGAAAAGCTCACTATCTATAAGGTGTTCGGGAATAGCACCACTGTTGACCTTGATAAAAGGACCGTCTTTACGGTTTGAAGTATAATGAATAGCATCGGCTATTACTTCTTTACCAACTCCGGTTTCACCTAAAAGCAATACAGGATTATCTCTCATTGCCACTTGTTGAACCATATCCATAACATTTTTTAATCCGGACTCTGCACCTATGATTACTTCTCCGGTTAATTGACGCAGCTCCTGGGCAAGATACCTGTTGTCATCTTCTTTGAGTTTAAGTAATTCTTCATGCTTTAAGGCATTAGACATGGCAATTGCAATTGGGTCGTGAAGCATGGCAAGCAGACGTGCATGTGAATCCGAAAACCGGTCTTTTCCTGTGGCTCTTATAACAAAAACACTTATTCTGTCAGTATTGGTTGACAGTGAAAAAACCAATGAAGATGAATCAGGATAACCCAAAACATTTAATAAATTAAAGGCAAGCGGATTAAGTTCGGCTCTGTTGATAATTGTTATTTTTTTGGGTGTAAAATCGTACTCGTTAAGCTCCTTTCTTATATTCGCCGGAACATGTATAAGCCTGTCCATTATTCTTGCACCGGCATGATTTGCACCCGCAATGGTTTTTATTGTACCTATATTTCTATCTACCAGAATCAGCCACATTTCATCCAGTGGTATAAAATCTTTCAGGTATTCAAAGGTATGCAGCATCGCCTGTTCTATCTCAAGGTTTCCGCAAATCCGTTTAGTGGCCTGATGGAAAAAATCTTTCTCATTGATATTCATTTCAATCACTCTTTCATTTCCTGATATACAAATTAAATATATTCCGGTATATTGGATTGTATTTATAACATATTCCAATATGTTGGAAGTACATTACAGCATATTGGAATTATTTACAAGCGCTCATGTATAACTTATTGATATATTTTTATTTTATATATTGGCCCGCTTTATGCTTATTAGTATGGGTTCATACCGATGATTACAAAACAACATCTGCAAAAACGGAGTGAATTATGATTAGTTTTGAATTGAGCGAAGAACAGGTTGCCTTAAAGGATATGGTTGATAAATTTGTAAAAAATGAAATCATACCCATTGCTGCCGAATATGACAAACTGGGGACACTTCCAATGGATGTTGCCCAGAAGGCACATGAACTGGGATTGATTAATGCGGGTGTTCCGGAAGAATATGGCGGAGCAGGCATGGGGATGATGGAAACATGTTTGATTGCCGAAGGACTGACTTACGGGTGCGCCGGCATTGCCACTTCTTTGCTGTTAAACAGTATAGCAGTAATCCCAATAATGTTTTTCGGAACCCCGGAACAAAAAGAAAAGTATTTAAAGTTAATCTGCGAATCTGAAGATATTAAGTTTGTAGCTTTTGCTGTAACCGAGCCGGGAGCCGGTTCGGATGTATCTGCCGTTTCAACCAAGGCGGATAAAATAGGTTCCGAATATGTGCTAAATGGCCGAAAAACCTTTATCACAAACGGAGATCTGGCATCAGTATATGTTGTTATAGCAAAAACAGACCCATCTAAAGCTCACAAGGGATTAAGCGCCTTTATCGTTCCCAAAGAAGCAGGAATAAAAGTAGGAAAAAAAGAAGATAAAATGGGTATCCGGGCATCTCATACGGTCGAGTTGATCTTAGAAGATGTAAGAATACCCGAAGAGAACTTATTAGGTAAGGAAGGCCAGGGTTTTGTTGTGGCTATGGAAGCTCTTGACCGGTCAAGGGCTTTGGCGGCTGCAACCGCATTGGGCCTTGGCCAAAGGGCACTGGATGAATCTTTAAAGTATGCTTCCGAGAGGGTTCAGTTCGGTAAGCCTTTGATCGCCCAGCAGCTTATTCAACTAAAATTGGCTGAAATGTCCATGGAAATAGATGCAGCACGTTTGCTTACCTGGAGAGCGGCATGGCTGGTTGATCAGGGAAAGCTTCCTATATTGGAGTCATCCCAGGCTAAAGCCATGGCCGGTGATGCAGCTGTAAGGGCAGCCATTCAGGCTGTACAGATTTTCGGAGGATATGGTTATTCCAAGGAATATCCGGTTGAAAAACTTTACAGGGATGCTAAAATCTTTCAGATATACGAAGGAACGAATGAAATACAGCGTTTGGTTATAGCAGCTGAGCTTGCCAAAAAAGTGAAACAATAAAAATTATAAAGCGAGGGTATAATTATGGCGGGTATAATTGGATATGGGGTTTCAATCCCAAGAAAGAGGATTGTTACAAAGTCTATAGCTAAAGCCTGGCCGTTTGGAGGAATTGCGGGCGGAGTTAAAGAAAAAAGTGTAGCAGGCGAAGATGAAGACATTGTTACATTGGCTGTTGAAGCTTCTTTTAATGCCTTAAAACATGCCGGGCTGGATGCATCAGATATCGGGGCATTATATTTGGGCACCGTATCGGGTGCTTATATTGATAAGTCTTCAGCGATTCTGATTGCCGAGGCTTTGGGTGTTTCCGATGGTGTTATAATAGCAGATTTTGGCGGATCGGTTCGAGCCGGTACGGCGGCATTACTAGGGTGCGCCGGCCTTGTTGATTCCGGAAAAACTAAGTATGGCATGGCTATTGGAGCAGATTGCCAGGTAGCAGAAATGGGAACTCAGCTGGAAACGGCATATGGCGCAGGGGCGGCGGTTTTTATTCTGGGGACAAGTGATGCAATTGCAGAACTTGGAAGCGGTGTAGCCCAATCAACATCTTTAAATACAACCTGGCGTATGGCAAAAAAAGATTATGCCAATTTCTATGATGATGCCCGTTTTCACAGAACTGCGGGTTATTTTGCTCATATAAGACAAGCAATAGGTAAATGTTTAGCTGAAACAAAACTTAAACCCGAAGATATTTCATACCTGGCGGTTACCCAGCCGGATGGAAAAAGCCCTGCTGATGTAGCAAAGTCTATGAAGTTTAAACCCGAAGCACTAAGTGTTACCGCTCTTTCCCCGATGATAGGAGACACCGGTTCAGCTTCATCCTTAATAGCTCTTGCAGCTGGTCTGGATAATGCCAAGCCTGATGAGAAGATACTTGTGGCTTCTTACGGATCGGGTGCAGGAAGCGATGCTTTTCTTCTTACTGCAACAAAGGGGATAGATGAAAAAAGAGGGCATATATCGCCTGTGCAGAATTATTTTAAGGATGATTATAAACAATACATAGAATACATTCAGTACGAAAAAATTAAGGGGAGACTAAAAGGCCTGGCCCTTCCGGAACCAATGTCTTCAGTTGATTCTTCTCCTTTATTTTGGCGTGATAAAGATTTTGTGTTTGGTCTTAAGGCTTTAAAATGCACCAAGTGCGGGTCCATAAATTTTCCAAAGCGAAACATATGCGTTGAAAAAGATTGCAGGAGCCGCGAGTTTGAGAAAGTTCCGTTACCCCGCAAGGGAGTTATCGAAACGTTTTTTCATCAGTTTATAGTTTATCTGGATCCTGAACAAGCGCCATTTCCAATGTGCATAGCAAGGGTAGCCGGAAAACAGGGAGAATACGGCGGCAAAATAAGCGCCATGATGGTAGACAGCCCTATGGAGAAAGTAAAAGTAGGGGCAAAGGTCGAACTTGTTTTAAGGCGGCATGGCATGGAAAACGATATCGTAAAATACGGATATAAGTTCAGACTTATAGACGAAAAAGCAGGGGGGTGATGATATGGCGCGTAAAAAGAATCCTTTAAATGTAGCAGTGGTAGGCGCTGGTATGATTCGTTTCGGAGAGCTTTTTGAAAAAAGCTTAGAAGACATGATATTTGAATCATATGAGAATTGCTTAAAAAGCGTTGACAAGGGAATAAAAGAAGATGCGATTGAAGCTGCATGGTTCGGATGTTGTTTACCCGGAACAAGCTTGAGAAAAGAAATAGTAAGCGGAGCCACCCTTTCCAATGCGCTCACATTTTATGATAAACCTGTAAGCAGGGTGGAAAACGCCTGTTGTACCGGCAGTGATGCTATACGTCAGGCAGCTTTTGCCATTAAAGCCGGAGTATATGATGTAGCACTTGTAGTAGGTGCCGAGAAGATGAGAGACATTCCGGGACGTGAATCCATGATAGGCCAGGCCAACACCTCATATCATCAGTGGTGGCATCCAAGAGGGCTGACAGGGCCTGCGATGTACGGGCAATTCGGTGTAGCCCATATGGCAAAATACGGAACAAAGAAAGAACATTTTGCAATGATTGCGGTAAAGAATCATCACAACGGAACTCTTGATCCGTATGCCCATTTTCAGTTTGAAGTAACCATGGAACAGGTAATGAATGCTCCGATGATAAGTTGGCCATTAGGGCTGTTTGATTGCTGCCCGACAACCGACGGTGCAGCAGCAATTATATTGACCAGAGAAGATATCGCCAGGGAATATACCGACAAGCCGATATATCTTTGGAGCAGCGCACTTGCCTGCGATGATTTTTACGGTCACCAGAAACGGCATTATCACCAGTGGGATACAACAACAATAGCCGGTAAAACCGCATACGAGATAGCCGATATTTCGCCCAAAGACATAGATGTAGCCGAAATACATGACTGTTTTACCTGCACGGAATTAATAGATTACGAAGACTTAGGTTTTTGTGAGCGGGGAAAAGGCGGTCAATGGGTGGAAAACGGTGGCCCAATGTTAGACGGTGATATACCCTGCAATGTAAGCGGAGGATTAAAATCAAAAGGTCACCCCATTGGAGCCACAGGAGTAGCCCAGGCATGCGAGATATTCTGGCAATTGCGTGGTGAAGCCGGCAAACGCCAGGTAAAGGATCCGAAAATAGGCCTTACGCATAACCTTGGCGGAACCGGTGCCGTTGCATTGGTTAATATTTTTGGAACGGAACCTAAATAAAAAAGTAAATGGCAGGTGAGTTGAACCGCAACAACGAGCGCAATCCCCGATGCTTGCGTCGGGGAGCTTCAATATTGCCTAAAATCTAATGCAAAGAGGAAGTATCTCATGAAGCAGATAAAAGCAGTAATTTCAAAAATTGGTCTTGACGGGCACGATGTAGGAGCCAAAATTGTAAGCGCAATGTTGCGTGATGCCGGTATGGAAGTGGTATATCTTGGAAGATTTCAAAGTCCTGAAACAATTTTCAAGGCCGTTGTAGAAGAAGATGCAGATGTTGTTGGTATAAGCTGTCAGTCATCAAATCATACCAGACTGGTCCCCAAGCTGATTGACATGTTGAAAAAAGAGGGAATGGACAATGTTGTAGTAATTGTAGGCGGAACCATTCCGGATCCTTTTCCTGATGAACTAAAGGCACTGGGTGTTGACGCAGTTATCGGGCCCGGAGCAATGTCTAATGTAATAGTAGAAACAATTACATCCCTTGTTGAAAAGAAAAGCAAAAGGGATTTAAATCCTGTCAGGGAGAAGCAAATATGAAAACAACGATTCAGGAAGACGCAAACAGGAAGTTCGAGTCGGCTTCAGGTATACCATTAAAAGAGATGTATAAGCCCGAAGACTTAAAAGATTTTGATTATGACAGGGATCTCGGTGAAGCCGGGGAATACCCTTATACAAGAGGTTTATATAAGGGGATGTTTCGAAACAGAATCTGGACAAGAAGATTTCTTTCCGGATTCGGTTCGGCAAAAGATTCCATGGAAAGACTGAAGTATCTGGCCAGCATAGGATCGGAAGGAGTTGAGGTTGTAAATGATTACCCCACTCAGGTCGGAATTGATGCTGACCATCCTATGGCAGTGGATGAAGCCGGTTTGGTTGGCATACCGGTATCCTCATTAGATGATGTTGAAACCATTTTAGAAGGCTTTCCTATTGACAAGACAACAATCACTTTCGAATCGTCAGGGGCAAGCGGCCCGGTTTTACCCTGTATGTTTTTTGCTATGGCCCAAAAGCAGGGCGTCCCTTATTCTGCTTTAAACGGCGGTGCTGCTCTTAATTTATATTGTCAGTACTACAGTGGCTTTGTTACCCCTCAGCCTCTGGATTTATGGTCCAAACTTGCAGTTGATGTAGTCGAATACTGTTCGAAAAATAAATTAAGATTTGCAACATTTCATACAAGCGCACACAATGTTTCAGAAGAAGGGACGCCTGCTGTTATGGAAACAGCACTGGGATTTGCTTCCACAATAGCATTTGCCGACCGGCTTGTAGAGCGCGGATTAAATTTTGACGAATTTGCAAACAGGGTTCCTTTTACTTTTACAATATGGATGGATTTTTTTGAAGAAATTGCCAAATTCAGGGCATCCAGAAGAATATGGGCAAAAATAGCAAGAGAAAGGTACGGTTCCAAGAATCCGAGAGCACAAAAGCTTTATATCGCAGCACGGGTATCCGGACTTACAGCTATAGCTCAGCAGCCTCTTAACAATATAGGGCGAATTGCAGTACAGCTTATGTCTGCTGCTCTTGGCGGCTGTAATGCCATTGACCCTGTTATGTATGATGAGCCTTTATGTCTGCCTACGGAAGTTGCAACCAGGATTGCTATGTGTACACAAAACATTCTTGCTTATGAAACCGGAATTGCCAATGTGGTTGATCCTCTTGCCGGCTCTTACTATGTTGAGTGGCTTACAAACGAAGTAGAAAAGAGGTCATGGGAACTTCTTCAGAAGATACTTGACAAGGGAGGTCTGGAAGAAGGCGTTAAAGACGGATGGATAAGGGCAATGATAGACGAAGCTGCTTTAAAGCGTCAGACAGATATAGAAAGCGGAGACATGAAACTTGTAGGTATTAACGATTTGGTGGTTCCACCTGAACAAGACCATAAAATTCCCATTCATGTAGTATCTAAAGCTTCTACTGCCGAACAGGTTCAGAGAGTAAAGGATATAAAAAAGAAGAGAAATAATAATGCTGTAAAAGAATTAATAAAAAAACTGGTAGAAGAAGACAAACAGGGAAATGTTAATCTTACTCCAACCATGATAGAAGCCTGTAAAGAATATGCAACTATAGGCGAAATATGGGGTTCATTAAGAGTAGGCCGTGGTCATCATTACGACCCGTTTGAAATGATTGAATCACCTTTTAAAGACTGATATTCAGGCACGACAATAAATATAATTGCTTTCACTTCCTGCAACTAAAAATATCAATCACTGTATCTTTCTTGAATCGCAATATCTATCACTAACCCCGGTGCAAGCATCGGGGATAGTGATTGTCCGTCCATAAATGGCATCTTGTGCCACATATCTGCGTTCTCGCGTTTTTGAAATACTCGACGTAAACCCATTACGCATGCGTTTTTAAAAATGCTGCGGCCTTGATCTGAAGCGCAATCTACCATTTATAGACGGACACTAGCGAGCGAATCCGGAAAGAACTACCAGAATTTCAAATCATATTTCAAAACCATATTTGTTAAGTCCTATGCAACCGTTTTCCTTTTACCCTCTCCCCTCGTGGGAGAGGGCCAGGGTGAGGGGGAATAAGAAAAGCTGTAGCATTTGGATTTACTTCGAATTCTTGCAAGAAAGTGTCGAAAAAACTACTATAACCCTCTACAGCAAATGTCTCAGCCTTGGATTGGATATGCAGCTCTTGAGGAATGAGATTTTCGTACGGTTTCCAGTAGTCAGTAACTATTTTGCCATTCTTGATATTTTTGATGGTATCCCACAATTGCTCGCCAGTGGCTGTGCCACGATCGCCCAATACGCAGTTGAAGAACCTCTTTCCATATCGATCAACAGCAATCCAGATCCAACAATATTCTTTTTTAAAGAGATATAGCTATGCATTTCATGTACTTCCACAACCTTTATCGCTTTTTCCGAACGAATATCGTCCTCAGCTTTACCAAATGCATTTATCCAATTATAGACAGCTAAATGGCTGCATTTAAGAAACCGGCCTATAGAGTATCTATATATAATTTATAATACCTTTGTTTTATGCCATGAAAAACATAAAAAGGTATCCTTTTGGATACTATCCAAAAAAATAGTTTTCCCGTATAACCAAAATTACGCCAATTGGATTTATTTTGAACAGGAAAGAAGGTATCAAGATGCCTATATTTATGATGTTTGGGAAGTACTCTTCAGAAGCGCTGAAAGTGATCGCTTTGAACGCACGAAAATACCGTCAAAATAATAAATAAACATGGTGGAAAAGTAATATGAATTTGCCGGTGTAAAAATAGCCGGATTGCACCATTATTTTGCCTGAGGCAAATACATGAAACTTTGGAAACTCAAATGCGGTGTTGCTTTTTATTTTAAGAACTTGCTTTTGTTATAATTGACTTAATGAGCACCAAAGATTCTATTAACAATAGTATGTCACCATATTTAAAGCTTTGTGTGTGAAAAAGTACTTTCATACCGGGTTAAAAATTTTTTTAATTTTATTTGAGGCTGTTTATTTTTATTACTATCATATGGAGCGTGCCAAATGTCTGATACAGAAGCTTATGCAAAGCTTGAATCAAGGATTAAAGATCTGGAAAAAGAGGTTGATGAATATAAGTTAAGCTATGAAGCAATGCGTGGCAGAGAGGCTATTTTTGAAGTTGCAATCGAGAGCATCCCTTTTGATTATTTTGTGATTGATGAACAGGGCCGTTATGTTTTTCAGAATTCTATTTGCAGAAAACATTGGGGTGATTTTATTGGAAAACGGCCCGAAGATCTGAGCAGCGACAAAGAAACTCTATCTTTGTGGCAAAGCAAAAACAGCCGTGCTTTTGCCGGTGAATTTGTAAATGAAGAAGGAACTTTCAGGCTGAATGACAAAGAAATACATTGTCATATCATCATATCACCGCTTAAAGAAAACAACCGGGTTAAATTTATTGTAGGTTTTTATATAGATATTACCGAGCGCAAACTGGCGGAAAAAAATCTTTTAGAGAAACGGAAAAAATTGCAGGTTATATTTGATTTATCTCCAATGGCCATTGCTGTATCGGAAAAGAAAACAGGAAAGATAATTAATGTAAATAAAAAACTCTGTGAGTTGACAAAATATACTTCGGAGGAAATACTTGGTAAGGTTTCTACTGAATTGGGCTTATATTCTGTAGATAAAAGAAACAGGCTTATAAAGGAGCTGGAATCATCAGGAGAAGTTAATGGGCTTGAAATAGATTTTAACATAAAAGATGGTTCTGTAATCAAAACATTTGTATTTTCTAAAGAAGTACAGATCGCAGGGGAAAAATGCTTTATTTCAGTTTTTTACGATAGAACTGAAATAATGCAGGCTGAAGAGGCTTTGCAGCAAAGCGAAGAAAAATACAGACAATTGGCTGAGCTATTGCCCCAGGTTGTTTTTGAAGTAGATAAACAAGGCACTACGACTTTTGTCAACCGGCGTACATATGAATTGCTTGGCTATACTGAAGATGATTTCAAAAAGGGAATTAACGCCCTTACGATGCTTATACCTGAAGATAGAAATCGAGCCCTTAACAAAATACAAAATATTATGAATGGTGAGAAATCAGAAGGTAATGAATATACCGCATTGAGAAAAGACGGCAGCACATTTCCTCTTATAGTATATTCCACCCCGATTATTCAGCAAGGACAATCTGTGGGATTGCGGGGGATTATGATTGATCTTACCGAGGTTAAGCAGGCATATAAGGCCCTGCGCGAAAATGAGGAGAAGATCGCCAGATTAAAAAAAATGGAAGCTCTGGGCCTTTTGGCAGGCGGTGTGGCGCACGATCTGAATAATGTATTATCTGGTGTTGTAGGCTATCCGGAATTACTTTTAATGGATTTGCCTGAATGCAGCAGTCTTAGAAAACCGATAGAAGCAATACAGGATTCAGGAACAAGGGCTGTTTCTATTGTCCAGAATTTACTGACATTAGCAAGAGGAGTTGCTACGGTTAAAACCCCATTAAATATCAATTTAATAATCCGTGAATATTTAAGTTCACCTGAGTTTAACAAACTTCAACATTTTCATCCTTCAGTTACGATCAATGCGAATCTTTGCCCTCACCCTTTTAATGTAAATGCTTCTGATGTTCATATCAGAAAAGCTATAATGAATCTTGTCTTGAATGCCATAGAAGCCATTGAAGGCAGTGGTAGTATTACGATATCTACCATGAACCTCAGTCTGGACAAACCAATGAGGGGATATGATAGTTTAAAAGCAGGTGAGTATGTCGTTTTATCTGTTTCAGATAATGGTTCGGGAATATCACCGGATGATCTTGAAAGAATCTTTGATCCCTTTTATACCAGGAAGGTAATGGGCAGAAGCGGTACAGGTCTTGGCCTTTCAGTCGTATGGAATGTTGTTCAGGATCATGAAGGCTACATAGATGTGATAACCGGTGAAAAACTTACAACTTTTGAGTTGTATTTTCCTATTACTAAAGAGGAATTATCGAAGCGGTCTTCGTTTGATCCTCTTGATGACCTTAAAGGAAACAAGGAAGTTATTCTTGTTGTTGATGATATGGAAAGCCAAAGAGAAATATCGTGTATGATGCTTGATGCCTTGGGATATGAAGCTTTCGCAGTTTCCGGCGGAGAGGAGGCTGTAGAATATTTGAAAGAGAATAGAGCGGATTTAATACTGCTCGATATGATTATGGACCCTGGAATAAATGGATGTGAGACATATGAGAAGATATTAAAGGTACGCCCCGGCCAAAAAGCTGTGATCGTAAGCGGCCTTGCTGAAACAGAAGAGGTGAAAAAAACACAAAAACTGGGCGCAGGCCAGTTTGTAAAGAAGCCCATAACATTTAAAAAGATAGGTCTGGCTGTTAAGGAAGAATTGAAGAAGTAGTTGCTTTGAGCAAAAGGTACTAAATCTGTCGCAAAGATTACTGCCGGTGTGTCGCAAAACATCTTTTCAAGTATAAATAAGCCGGTTCTGCAAAATCCTTTTTCAAGAATTGATAAAAATGTATAATGGTTTTTTTACATTTGAAAGCAAAATAAAAATTAGGCGTAAAAAACTGCCAGTCGGTGTAAGCATAAATTGTTTTAATTCGCGATGATTTTCTTAACCGGTTTGGAAAGCTTATAACCGAAACCCAAAGTCGTTGTTTTGCATGGTCTCTATTTTTAAATCATTTTTACTTACTGGTAAAAACCGGCAGTGTTTCGGTGTCAACTTCAATGAGGTGGCTGCTTACCGGATATGCAGTTGTATTTAACCGGCGGTATAATCGATCCGGGCGTCTATTTCAGAACCGCTATAAATCCATTTTATGCCAGGAGGATGCTTATCTGCTTGAGTTGGTCCGTTACATTCATCTAAATCCCATCAGAGCCCAGCTTGTTGAAAATATGGAGGCTTTGGGTCATTCTCCTTATTCAGGGCATAGCAACATCATGGGTAAGATTTCCCGGCAATGGCAGGATATAACTGATGTTTTGGTACTTTTCGGAAACAAAACAAAAACAGCCCGCAGGCGTTATAAGACATTTGTTAAAAAATTGATAAAACAGGTTATTGTCTCATTGAAAAACAATAACTGTAGAACTAAAGGGCCTAAACTCTCACCTATACTCTCACGGTTTTGGACAAAAAAATCCAGGTTGACATTTTTACACTAAAGTTCTGAGTCTAAAGTACGATATTTAATTTAATGAACGTAATCTTTTCCTTGAATACCATTATTCTAAAGATTACTTTTAATCGAAGTCTTATCAAGCAAGGCAATACTTTGAATTAAATGGATCTTTTTAAATTATGATAAATTTGTCAAAAATGGTTTCTTGAAAAAACAGAATATTACAAAAATGGAGATTTGCATGGGTAGCGGATTGAATACGGCTATAAAAGAATAATAAATATTTAAAATGTGACCCTAATATGCACGTTAATATGCACGATTACAGTTGGTTAACCTATTTTCTCCCTTAATTTAATTAATGGAAAGTGTTAGCAAAATTTTCGTATTGTTGTTCATTATAAAATTTGTGTCGTTTTGGCATTTTCTGTAAAAATAAACCGTTAACTCATTTTATTATTTATAGGATGATACTTTTGAAAATGTTCAATTTTGCTCAAGTTCAAGAAAGGCAAAAATTTCAACCAAAGGAATACTTCGGGTATTACGAGTATTGAAATTTTCGCTTGATGATGGAATTGGGCAAAAGGGGGCGTTTTGCAAAGGTCTCAAAAGGATCGAATATGACAGGATATAATAAAGCCCCAATCTTCAGATAATTGAAGCAAGGGGCTTTTGTGTTTTTAAAATGGAAAGATAAAAACATAAATAACAAAGGAAATTGCGATGAAATTGAAAAGTAAAACAAATGAATTGTTTCTATTGGTCACAATAAGTATGATTTTTTATTTTACATCTGCTTGTGTTCCCCTCAATCAGCCTAAGCCAGAACCACAAATTCAAATTGTTGAAAAAATAGTAAGGATATCGGATAAAGACTATACAGCAAAAACAGTTGAAGCTTATGAAAGAGCTGGAAATGATTGGGGAGAAAAACTACGCTTAGAAAATTATAAACCTAAACAAATCAATAATCCTTTTGTTGAGTTTTTGATCTCAGGACGAAGACCTGATTCTGACCCCAAGGGAGACTGGCGGACGTCAAATTATTATTTTACAGTTCATTTGAGTTTAAAAAAAGCTTTTCAAGATGGTTTCAGGAAAGGTTTTCAAGACCGGGAAGCTGATTTGGTGCTTGGTCCTCACATCGAAGTAGCTGCAGGAAAAATTGGAAAAAGAAATAGTGAATTTTTTGCGGAAGATGTAACAAAATATGTGCAAGATCAAATGAATTATCAAAGTCGATTTAAAAAAGCTTTAGATAATTCTGTTGCAATATTTAAGGAATTAATTGCTGAGGGTTCTCCTGCAGACAGGGAAAAATTTAAGACATCTTTTATATCTTACTATCAAAATGAGGTCGATAATTATTTAAAATCTACAAACTTCTATACTGCAAATAAGTCGCAATATATAAATTTGGATTTTAATAAGGGGCAAATTGGTGAATATGAAGGTAAATTATATACATCAATCTTTGGGGTTCTTACCGCTGAAGAAATGTGGAGTCTGTTGTATAAAAAATCCTTACACATGGTTGGTTTAGAAATGGGACAAACATTGTCTCACAATTTAATCACACGATCAGAATTGCTTGAATGGCTGAGAAGAACACGAACCGCCCTTAGAAATTCAAGTATTAAACAAGAGATTTCAATTATTGAAAGCGGTTTCGTTGAAGAATATGGTAGAAATGGAAAATCAGTATTTGATTCAATGCTTAGAGAAATATCCAGATAAATACTTAAACCTGTTTAATTATGTAAGCTACTGCACCCTTTGATACTGCATATGTTGCATAGATGGTTGTGTGTTGAATCTATTGAGGAGGATGGGATGAATCAGGTGATAATGAAACGCATTGTGGGGATCAGTTTGCTTTCATTGGTGTTGATGGTGGCAAGTAATGTTTATGCTGCCAAATCGGTCAATTATTATGTGAATCAGGTAAGCAATAAGGTTCAAGATATTGACCGCGAGTTCAAGAAAGTGGATTTTGGCGCTAAAGACGGTGATAAGAATTATGATATGGTTATGAAAACCATAACAAAGCTTGAGATTCAGTGTAACAAGATCCAAAAAGCCTTCAAGCTGAACAATCCGAAAACCTATGATTATAAAAGTGTTGAGCGGGCAAGAACCAGTGTTCGTGCTTTAAAAACATCCCTGACTGCGAAATACAAGCAGGACAAGGCCAATGCAAAAGCCAGAAATATAGTTTACGAAAAGGTTAATACAAAGACTGACGCAAAGGCTAATACAGGTGCCAACAAAAAGAACCTTAAAACGGGCCTTAACGATACAATGGTTGACCACAGTGCCAAAGTAAAGCTGTTGTATGCACGGTATGAAACATTCAAGCCGAAACTGAATGTGAAAAAAAGTAAGAAAAATCCGGGTGCTGCTACGGATCACTACAAACAGGTACTGGTGGAACTTAAAGACCGGCTGGACAGCTTTGAAACAGACAAGATGTTTGTTGTGGCCCTCAGTACGGACAGCAAGTGGAAGAACAATGCTAATGTAAAGCGTCTGCTTACAGGTTTTACCAGCAAAAATAGATCGTATAATTATAAAATGAAACTTAAAGCCATGCAGAATAAACTCATCGGCCATTTCGATGTAACCCGGATGTCCAACTGGAAGAAGCATGTGGCGAGTTTAAAGAATACGCCGGAACAGATGTATACCCAATGGAAAAAGAATACGCCAAGCCTGGTGAAACAAGTGGCGTCCATTAAAGCGAAAAACGATGCGTATGCAAATCTGATGGGCAAGGACAAAACATGGCAGGAAGTGAATCGAACTCATATAAAACTGAAAACGCTGGCAGACAAAACATTTTTGATTTACCTCAATTCGGTTAGTGCGCCCAAAGATTTGTATAGCGGGAGGGACAAAGCAAAATTGAAATCCGAAATCAAGAAGAAATGGATGTCGATGCACAAAAGAGACACAATTTTGGATGTAAGGTTACCGGCAGAAGTATGGAAGCAGAATGTATCGGTGGATGTATCCGATGCCGGCACCTATCTGCTGAAAATTGAAAGACGGCATCTGGAAAAAATGCCGCTTGCTGTGATTGTAAAAGGGCAAAAGGACAGGGCCTTTATCTACTGGGGAGGTATTTATAAGAATAAAACAAACGACAGCCTGCATTATTCGATTAATGATAAAAGCGGCAAGAGCGGCTATGTTGTTGAAGAGATGTTGGAGAAAAATATAAAATAGGGGGAGTATTGGGGGAGTATTAAATATTTAAACTTAATTAAGGGGGTAATACTGATCTTGCTTTTCTGACGATTGAATCTATTCGTAACGGCTTTTGGGAAAGCAGTAATACGCGGCAATAAACTCACATTTGATACATTCCATTCATTATATGATCATAGAATAAAGGATTTACCCTATTGTATTTAAATTAATCCTGGAATATAATTTAATAAATCAGCCTGTCGATATAGGATTTACATATTTTATCTTAAAGAAAGGAGAGAACTGATGCTACTGCCCGTTAAAAAAATTTTGGCACCAACAGATTATAGCGAACTATCCTACAAAGGTGTTGTTGCAGCCGATGAACTGGCACGCCATTTTGGTGCAGAGCTGCTTCTAATTAATGTTGTAACATCAATGCAAGTTTTACAACCTATCGATTCAACAATACAAACAAGCTATCAAATATCTAATATGTTTGAGGACTTTATGGATATAGCAAGAGCTAACATGGATTTTGTAATTAATAAAAAAGTATCCGATGGTGTCGTAAACCGTTCATTTGTCTTAAGTGGATCACCGGCAGAAGAAATCGTGAAATTAGCTTCAGAGGAAAATGTGGATGCTATTGTCATTGCCACTCACGGATTTACCGGGTGGCGTCGTATAGTATTTGGTTTGGTTGCAGAAAGAGTTGTCCGCTTTGCAGAGTGTCCGGTTATTACCATTCCTGCCGGGAAAGATGAAAAATGATTAGTCCGCTTGCAATTAAGACAAATGTTTCTTGATAATGCTGTCCTCAGAAAAGAACTTGAAGAACTCAATGAAATTAACGAAGATCTTTTCCGGGCTGTTTTTGAGACATTGGATCATATGTTGGTTGTTGAAAGCAAACCGAAGAAGAAAATAGGCTTTCCGAAAAAGATAAGTTCCGGCAAACTGGAATGGAGACAGTCACAAATGAGAGGCTAAAGGTATATTTTTCATGGAGAGAAAAGAACCAAATCTTGAAATTATGCCCTCAGGTATTTCTAGCATTTGGAGTTATCCCGTTAACAGTATATGATTCAATCTTGAGTGATATACTGTTAGAAAATGCTTTAAAACATCATAAAAAGGTTGTCAAATCTTTCTCCATTTGGAGATATACTGGTCAGTACAATAACTTGTTAGGCCTCCGATACAATTTTATGATATAAAAATGTTGCCTGCGATGGTAGAGTCACAAAACAATATAAAAAACTTATACCGATAAGGCACCAAAAACATGTATCAATATGAAAATATAATAAAAATAGACAAAGCACTTATTGTTAAAGAGGACGAAGCAACTTATTATTCTCGCTGTTCTGGAGGGTTGATCAAGAATCCAAGACGTTATCGTCTCATAGATTTATTTTCAGGTGCCGGCGGTATGTCTTTAGGGTTCTCAGAAGTTTTCGGGCAACCTTTCCAATCTGTTTGGGCGAACGACTTTAATCGGCTCTGTGTTGAGACATATAATGAAAATTTTGGTCCGCATAGCATCGCAGGCGATATTGTTGAGATATTGAAAAAAGGCAAAATAGAAATACCTAAAGCTGATGTAGTTATCGGTGGGCCGCCATGCCAAGGTTTTAGCCTCCTAAACAAAAATCGTGAAAATGACCCACGTAAAGAGTTGTGGCGGCCTTACTTAGAAGTGGTAGAAAAATCCGGTGCATCAATTTTTGTCATGGAAAATGTACCTCAGTTACTAGGAACTTTTGAGCATGGTGAAATAGTTGGAGCAGCTGAATCTCTTGGGTTCAAGGTTTGGCAGGATAAATTGATTGCTGCGGATTATGGTGTTCCGCAAACTCGCACTCGAGCTTTTATTATTGGATGTAAGTTCGCAGATCCATCTATTTTATTCCCTCCGCGAAAAACACATTTTAACCCTAATGGCAACGGAAAACAGCTAAAACTTTTCTTCGATAGACAGGAATACCTTTCAACGCCTTCACGCTGGAAAACTGTAAAAGACGCCATTGGCGATTTGCCGGAACCTGAAGGAACTGAAATTAGAAATATACAGCCGCCCTTAGACTTGCATTTCGGGAGGAATCCAACTGAACTAAGCCGAAAACGATATAGAGCAATACCTGAAGAAGGGATGAATCGATTCGATCTACAACGTATTGCGCCGGAGTTAACGCCTAAATGTTGGATTAGAAAGAAATCAGGCGGTACTGATTTATTTGGACGACTTTGGTGGGATAAGCCTTCAGTTACAATACGTACCGAATTTTTCAAACCTGAAAAAGGGCGTTATTTACATCCTAATCAGCATAGGCCTATCACTCACAGAGAAGCCGCACGGTTTCAAAGTTTTCCTGACAGCTTTCAATTTTTGGGTTCAAAAATTGAAATTGCAAAACAAATCGGCAATGCCGTGCCGCCTCTTCTTGCTGCGAGAGTAGCCGATGTCGTTAGGCTACTACTTGACCAAAGATATGAACAATGGACCTCTTCTCACAAAAAAAGCGAAGCCAAATTATGTCGCGCGTAAGCGGCAAAGACACAAAACCTGAATTGTTTGTGCGTTCTTTGCTCCATAATATGGGGTACAGATTTAGACTTTATAGGAATGACTTGCCGGGGAAGCCTGATATCACATTACCAAAGCACAAAAAAATCATTTTTGTTCATGGTTGTTTTTGGCATGGTCATATAGATTGCTCACGGGCGAAAAGACCGACAACCAATAAATATTTTTGGAATGAGAAGTTGGACAAGAACATAGAAAGAGACAAAGCCACCGTTTATAAGCTTGAACAATTAGGTTGGGATATTTTGACTGTCTGGACCTGCGAAGTGAAAGACTCTGACAAATTAAAAAAGAAACTGCTTTTGTTTCTCAAAGGGCATGAAGAGACATATTACATATGAACTCTGAAGAAATTAGAAAACAATTACAGAAACTATTAACCAACTTTGAACAGGAATTAAAATCCGACAGGTTACGAGATAAAGTTCTTTCTCTTGTCCCCTGCTTTCAGCATTTACGAGATTTAGGAAAATCTCTAATTCCAGCCACGATTGCAAAAAGCGCTCGGGATAGAATTCTTTATTATTTTAAAAAATATCCTGCCATCATAATAAGCGGTGATGAACTCCTTGTAGTTTCAGGCATACAAGAATATGCCCGCAGGGTTCGAGAGCTAAAAGTACAGTATGGGTGGTCAATCGTGAGCGGCCTGACCGCCAAACAAATGGCGGAAGAAAATGAATTTCCATTTTCTGACATTGACGTTACAACCATGGGACCTTCTGATTATTTGTTGCTTTCAGTTGTTCAGGATAGAGATGCAGCCCATCGTTGGCATTTGGCAAACGAAATAAGAAGAGAAAACATTGCTGTTCGTGACAAAATATTAAAATATTTAAGAAAAAATGTCGGTCAGAAAGTAACAGGGGAGGAACTGAAATATCTTGCAAAAGATAGATCTGAATGGGCCAGAAGAGTAAGAGAATTACGGACAGAATATGGTTGGCCTGTCGTCACTCAGAATACAGGTCGTCCTGATCTTGAAGTGGGAGTCTATCTGCTGGAAGCTGACAGGCAAAGCCCTGAACATGACCGTCACATTCCTGACCCAGTCAAACGAAAAGTTCTCAGACGTGATGAGTATAAATGCACGCTCTGCAAATGGTCCCACGAAGAGTGGAACAGATCTGATCCTCGCCACTTGGAGTTACATCACAAAAAACACCATGCAGAGGGTGGAGACAACACGGATAGCAATCTCATTACCATATGTACGGTATGTCATGATGAGATACATCGAAAGAAATAGGGTCGAACGGAAAGGCCGAACAACCCAATGCACCGGATGCAAAAGGCCGCGGCTTTTTAGATTAAATTGGTTTTTCAACATTTTTCGCTTTTGCATAATATTGTGGTAGCCTTTTGCACTCGGTGATCGGTACGTTACGCTACTGTACAGAGCAACAAAATGCATGATTTCGCTTGGTATATAATTTCTACCATTGACGAACACACGGAATTTATAGAACAAGGCGGGTGCCACAAACAGATTGATGAGATCGTCATACATGTTCGAAAAGTTTTATCCGGATATGCCTGAATAGGCACGCTTCTTTTATCATAAAGAGATTTTTAGCACCAACGCCAAAGAACATCTGCAAATCAATTAGGTCTATGGTGATATTGGAGATATAGAATATTACAATTCTTACTGAAACAGTTGATATCATAATTATCGGAGGCGGCCTCAGTGGTATCTATGCCGCCTACCTGGTGTCCCAAAGAAATAAATCTTTTATTGTTCTCGAAGCCCGTGAGCGTGTCGGCGGCAGAATTTTAAGCCCTGAACATCAAGGTTTTTTCTCCGATCTCGGCCCCTCATGGTATTGGCCTTCGATTCACCCGGAAATGGCACGCCTTATCCAAACATTGGGCCTTAAGGGTTATCGTCAGTTTGATGAGGGCATGGGCCGTTTCCAAAGTCCCGATGGAGCCGTCCGAACCGTCAGCGGTTACGTCATGGAACCCATCTCCTGGCGGCTTTCCGGCGGCATGATGGCACTAATCACAAAACTAAGTAAGGATATTCCTGAAAACGCTATCAGACTCAATCACCCGGTATGTAAGATCGAAAAAAAGTTCCCCGGTGCTCTGGTTAGCGTAGGAGAACTGGAAACAGAACCTTGGGCCCGGTTCAGCGCCAAGAAGGTAATCCTTGCTCTGCCGCCGCGCCTTGCCGCTGCTACCATTTTCTTTAACCCTGAACTATCTCATGATTTAACTCAGGAAATGCTGAAAATCGGTACGTGGATGGCGGGCCAGGCAAAATTCTGTGCTCTTTACGATGAGCTTTTCTGGCGGCAAACGGGCCTCTCGGGCCAGGCTTTCAGCCAGCACGGTCCGCTGGGCGAAATCCATGACGGATCCAACAACAGCCAGAACCCTTACGGACTAACCGGCTTTGTCGGTATTCCGGCGGTGCAACGCAACCATCAACAACTCGTTATCGAGGCGATTCTATCTCAACTTGCAGACATTTATGGCAAACCTGCGGCACAACCAACGGCCTTCTTCTACCATGATTGGGCTCGCGAGCGATTTACCGCCACCCAGTTTGACCAGCCGCCTATGTACGAACACCCTCTCTATCACCCCCCGGCAGGTCAAGCCTCCATTTGGGACGGCGCAATACATTTTGCCGGTTCGGAAACCGCCGACCAACACGGCGGTTATCTCGAAGGCGCTTTGACCGCCGCCGAACGGGCGGTAAGAAACAGTATAGAGGAATGAATTCAATTTAACCGTGGGAAAGTTTAGAGATAATTAACGCAAAAAGATTCGCTTATAAACAGCTGTAGATAGTGAAACCGATACACAAAAGAAAGTTTCACTTATCAATTTTCCTGCGCCTGGCAGCCTGGTTTAAATTCTGTTTGCGGGTTTTTATATGTTTTACTACCGGCTTCCGGTATAACTTTATGTGGTGTTCCTCAATAACAATCATCCCTTTTTTATACAATCCGCCAATGGCACTTTTAAATCTTTTTTTGCTGGCGCTAAACAGCCTGTAGATTTCTTCCGGTGAACTTTTATCCGATACTTCCAGGCTTCCGCCATTTTCTTTTAATATATTTAGAATACTTTGTGACAAATCATCGAAAGCCTGGGCACTGTGTTTTTGAAGGCAAAGATCAATCTTGCCGTCTTCTCTGATCTTTTTAATAAAACCCTTTACTTTTTGCCCTTGTTCCAGGATCTGAAATACTTCATTCTTATACAAAACACCCACATGGGTTTTGTTGATAATCGCTTTATAGCCCAAAGGTGTTGACTCACCGATAATAAGGTCCACCGGCTCACCCTCTTTGAAATTGACAGGCAGTGTTGACAAAAACTTATCTATTCTGGATGAAGCTGCTATGTGGTTCTTTTTATTATTGTAAACAAACACGACATAGAACTGCCCCAGTTTCATGTGCTGCTTCTGTTCCGGTACCGGGACGCGCAGGTTCTGCTTTAAACCCCAGTCCATAAAAGCTCCATAGGAATTGGATACTGCCACCTTGAGCAAAGCAAACTGACCTGCCACGGCATAGGGCTTTTGGGTTGTAGCGGTCATTTTGGCTTTTGAATCGATATATATGAATACTTCGATATTATCATTTACCTTGCAATGTGCAGGGGCTTCTTTTTCGGAAATCAATATCTCTCCGAGTGTGCCACCGTCTAAGATTATGCCGGATCTCACCACTTTAATAATCTTGAGGGTGTTTATTTTTCCTAATTCAACCATTTTCATTTTTCCTTAATTTTATCTTACAATCATCAGATCATCTATGCTCTGTTCAATCTTTTCCAGATTCTCTTTTGAATTAAAAAGCATTTCACACAACTCGCATTTGCGATACCGCACTATTTCACTGGCCATAAACCCAAGATAAGTAGCCATACGCGTAAGCCCTATACTTCGGATAAGATGATATATTTTATGCTGTTCTTTTTTTTTAAACAGTTCTTCCACAGATTCCTTTTCCAAATTTCCAAGGTATAAAAACCCGGTTTTTAAAAACCGGTTTCCGGCGTCACAGCAGGCATACATGTCCTGATTGGGAGAAAGATAAGCATTCATGGAACATATGTTAGGATAATAATCTGTAAAGATCTGTCTGCGTTCAAAATTCTCTGCTCTTCCGAAATAGATTACAGGTTCCGGAAAATATCGCAACTCATTTTCTTTAAGAAACTGTTCAACATCGTCATCTGTTTCCGAAAAATCCGTAACAAAGGAAACAAAATAATCCAGCCCCTGTTTCACACAAGCGGCTGTCGCATTAACAATGTTTGTGCGGTCGATATTCTCCTGATGCCAGCGGCTGGTGCTGATCCTCATCTGGGACAGGCCGCTTTTTCTCAGTGTAGATACCATTTTATCTGCCTGATCCGATGAGTTTGCCCAGAACCCATTGGTAACCACCCTTGTATAAATCCGGTTTTGCTTACAAACCAAAATCAGGCCGCAGATATCATCTAAAAATATGAGCGGCTCTCCGGCAGTAAAACTGATACCACTCACATGTGCCAAGGCCATTTCTTCGATAATTTCTTTTGCCCGGATAAAGTCCATTTTGTCTGTACCCGGTGATCCACCTGAGGCCACACAGTGTGCGCATTTCACATTGCAACGGGTGGAATATCCGAAAGCTATTTGTCGTAGTTGATTCATTTTCCTGCCTGATATTGTTATTGCGAAATTTCTTTTACAATTTGTTTATCCAAGTTGCAATGCGTAAAACAGCGTATGTTGGTTTGAGGTGATATAGGGTGAAGAAATTACCGTTTTTGAGGGCCACTTTTTTATGAAGGTATCATTATTTTGATGCTGAAAATGATGTAATAAACTTTCTCACCTCATCCTTGCCATGAAATATGCCATAATGCCCTTCACAGAGAATATCCGCCTCAAGGCTTACCAGAAGACTTAAAGAATTTATATAATCATTTCTATTGGAAAGAATGATAGAGTTAAGCGGTCCATGAACATCCTGCCCGAAAAGGACTTTTTGGCCTTCAGATTCAGTCAGATAGACCACTGAACCGGGAGAATGCCCCGGAATGTGAATGGCTTCAATCTGTCGTCCCCCAAGCTCTATAATTTCACGCGGCTTTGAAAGTTTTCGATCAATTGAAAAAGGCTGGAGAGTAGCACCATACCAATTGGCTGCTGTAACTGCGTTATCGCCATTTTCAAGGTATTTTGCTTCCAATTCATGAGAAACTATCTTCAAATCAATGACATCTTTCAATCCTTTAGCTCCACCCGTATGATCAAAATGGCAATGGGTAATAAGAAGATATTCTATCTGCTCAGGTTGTATTTTGCAGGCAGCAATGTTTTTCAATAGTTTCTCTCGGGAAAAGCCGCACCCCGAATCAACCAGGGCTGCATGACCTCCAAAATTAATAAGATATACGGCAGCATCTTTATCTGATGTATATCCGCTTCCTCCAACCTGAAATATTTCTGAAGTAATCTGCATTATGTTTACTTCCCTTTCACAATAAAGTTGATGTCATACTAAGCCGGTTTTTAAGATACGTATATCTCTTTTGAGTCTTGCTGTTATTGATTCCTATTGCAAGCGCTTTTTTTGCACCCACCATAACCACAAGCCTTCGTCCTCTTGTAAGAGCAGTATAAATCAGGTTGCGCTGCAAAAGCATGTAATGCTGGGTATGAACAGGAATTACAACAGCCGGATATTCAGATCCCTGAGACTTATGAACAGATACCGCATAGGAAAGTATTATCTCATCAATTTCATTAAAATCATATTTTACCAAGCGGTTGTCAAAGGAAACCATCACATTCTGCTCTTTGGAATCAATTGAAGTTATTCTTCCGATATCTCCGTTATAAACATCCTTGTCATAATTATTTTTAATCTGCATGACCTTATCTCCAATCTTATAATTTCTCTCCTGGCTCGAATATAATGCATCTCCAGGATTAAGCGCTTCCTGCAAAATCATGTTAAGATTGGATACTCCAAGTTCACCCTTGTGCATGGGACTTAAAACCTGTATGTCGGAAAACGGGTCAAACCCAAACCGCTTTGGTATTCGATGCGCAACAAGCTCTCTTATTATTTCTACCGCCCTTTCGGGCTCATTCTGTTCTATAAAATAATAATCGCTTTCATTATCTTCAGTTTTTAAAAAAGGCATTTGCCCGCTGTTTATCCTGTGGGCGTTTATTACAATACGGCTTTTTTTCGCCTGGCGGAAAATTTCAGACAGCACAACAACAGAAAAAAGTCCTGATGAAATAATATCATTTAAAACATTACCTGCACCAACCGAAGGAAGCTGGTTCACATCTCCCACAAGAATAAGAGCCGTCCCGGAAGGCACCGCTTTTAAGAGCCCGAACATCAAGATTGTGTCTATCATGGATGCTTCATCTATAATCAGCAAATCACAATCAAGAGGATTATTCTCGTCTTTCTGAAATCCTCCCTGCTCGAAATTGAACTCAAGCATCCTGTGAATTGTTTTTGCTTCGTGCGCTGTAGCTTCACTCATACGTTTTGCAGCTCTTCCGGTAGGCGCTGCGAGCAGTGTTTTTAACTTCAGACTTTGAGATATTTTAAGGATGGCATTCACAATAGTAGTTTTACCTGTTCCCGGACCACCTGTAATTACCATTACTTTACTATAAAGAGCGGATTTTATGGCTTCAATCTGTTTTTGGGCCAATTTGATTGCCATACTTTTTTGCACCCATTCTATGGCCTTATCAGAAACAGTAATTTTAAAAGGGCCCGCCGAATCGGCAATAAGCTTTAAACAATTTGCAATACCTGTTTCACAATAATGATATCTTAAAAGAAATACTCCTTTTGATTGTTTATCTTCTTGCTTATCTTCAATTTCTTCTATTACTATTTTTCCCGATAAAGACAAATCATCTATCTTGTTCTTTATACTATCTCTATCTACATCAAGAATCTCAGCACATTTTTCAACAAGCAGTTTATATGGGTAATAGACGTGTCCATCATTGGCCAGTTCGGAAAGAACATAGAAAATTCCGGCCGCAATTCTTTCATCAGAATCTTTTAAAAACCCGAATTTTTGTGCGATTTTATCTGCTGTCAGAAACCCTATTCCGAAAATATCGGATACGAGCCGGTAAGGATTTTCCTTTAACACCGCAACAGCTCTGTCTCCGTATTTTCTATATATTTTTATTGCATACCCCGAACCTATTCCATGTGCATACAAAAAAAGCATAATGCTGCGTATACTTTTTTGTTCATCCCAGGCTTTTTTTATTTCTGCTATCCGTTTTTTGCCTATGCCTTCAATCTCAGTAAGTTTTTCTGTTTCATTTTCGATAACAGAAAGGGCCTTTTCACCAAATTTTTTAACAATGCGTTTAGCCATAACCGGCCCCAGGCCTTTTATCATTCCCGAACCCAGGTATTTTTCCACACCCAAGGCATCTTCGGGGACAATGCTTACAAACTCGGAAACAGCAAACTGATCACCAAACTTGGGATGCTTTATCCATTCTCCTTTCATTGTAAAAGTTTCGCCCAAGGCCGGGGACAAAAGATTTCCCACCACGGTAACAGGTTTTTTCATTCCTGCAACTTTCACCTTTGCAACCAGATAACCGGTCTTTTCATTCGTATAGGTTATTATTTCAATCTGTCCGGAAAGTTCCATAGCAGTATTTTCAATTACTCTTAGGATATTTGGAGAGCTTGGGTTTAATAGCCTTGCCAAGCCAATCAATGCTTTTTCCCAGATGCCGCATGTTGGCAAGACCTTCCTTATCTTCAAGTACTTCTCCCTTGCCTAAGCCAAAGCCCATATTCCAGTAAGTTGAACCGGGAATAATCATCCTTGACATCTGGAACATATGGTTAATGGTATCAAATGCATGGGTGGCACCACCTCGCCTGACCGCAACTACCGCCGCCCCTATTTTTCCGGCAAAAGCATTATTGTTGGCATAAGCAACAAAACCCGCTCTTTCAATCAATGCCTTTAAATCAGCCGATACAGCCGCAAAATAAGTTGGTGAGCCCAGAATCATAGCATCAGCCTTCAACATTTTTGAATAGATTTCATTAAATTTATCCTTTTTAACAGAACATTGGTTGTCTTGATTTTTAAAACATTTTTCACAGGCAATACAACCACGAATTGCCGTTCCGCCAACTTTCACAAGCTCTGTTTCCCAGCCGGCATCATTTAATTCGGAAAGCACTTCCTTAAGAAGCAATTCAGTATTCCCGCCCTTTCTTGGGCTTCCGTTTATTGCTATTGCGTACATAGTGACCTCCTTTATGTATTATCTGATTTTTATGAAGCTTAGCCCAAAAAAAGAAAGAATACAATTCTGCAATTTATATAATGATAAATTTCATGCCTCAATTTAAATTTACATCGTATTTTGTTCCTGTCTGGATCTGTTTGCCGAAATTTTGGAAGTTGATATATTATCCCGCAAATTTTCCCTCATATATTTTTGCTCATATACCGATATAGCCTTTACAAATATTATATAAAAATTTTAGAAACCGGCTTTTTTTTTGGTAAAAACTATCGAATAATATTTAAATTTATAGTATTTAAATAATAATGAATAAAATAATAAACCGCAAATTTCTACTCTTACTCCTGCTTGTTTTCGTTATAGGCATCACAGCCATGTGGTGGGTAGCGTATTCGACCGATAAAAATATGCGGCAGGAGCTGCTTATACATGCAAGGATCACTGCGAATGCCATTAATATCGAACATATTGACTCTTTGTCCGGTTCTGAAAGTGATTTGGGTACACCAGCTTATGAGCGCATAAAGTCACAATTAGAATCAATGCGCAATGCCGTTAGTAAATGTCGATTTCTTTACCTGATGGGACGCCGCTCAGACGGCGTGGTTTTCTTTTATGTGGATTCATTGCCTGTGGATTCCAAGGATTACGCACCACCCGGATTAGTTTACAAGGAAGTTTCGGACTCCTATCTTCATTATTTCAACACAAAACAGGAAGCTGTTGCAGGACCGGTTACCGATAGATGGGGCAAACTGGTTACTGCTCTTATTCCATTAACAGATCCACATACTAATAATCTTGTTGCTGTTCTCGGTATGGATGTTGATGCTAAGGATTGGTACAAAGAAATCATCGGGCGTTGCTTTATACCATTTACGGTAATGCTTCTATTTGCAGTTTCTATCATATTGTTTGCTTCCAGAAAACAGGCAGCCAAAGCTCTTAAGGAGAATGAGAAAAAGCACAGATTATTCTTTGAAAATGCACCAATTGGAATAATTCATTATGATAAGCAAGGAATAATCTCAGCTGTTAATGAAGAGATGATTGCTATATTAGGTTCAACCCGGGAAAAACTCATAGGGTTGAATATGCTCGATCTTCCGAATGAAACTATGACAAATGAAATTCGCAAATCCCTTAATGGTGTTCGTGGATATTATGAAGGTCAATATACATCTTTTACAGGTGGAAAAATATTAAACATAATAGCTTCCTGGATTCCAATTTTTCGTGCCGGTAGTTTTATTCATGGTTCAGGAATAATTGAAGATATCACAAAACGCAAAAAGACTGAAGAAACCCTGGCACGGCGTATGGAGCTTGAAAGGTTAATCAGTAAAATATCTTCGGAATTTGTGGGACTAAGTTCAGACGAAATTGATGCAGGTATCAACCTTGCCCTGGCTTCTGTAGGTGCTTTTTCAGGAGCAGACCGTGCCTATGTCTTTCTTTTTCAAAAAAGCGGTAACCTGGTCGACAATAGTCATGAATGGTGTGCCAATGGTATCCAACCACAAATAGATGATTTAAAGGATATTCCTCTTGCTCTTGAATTGCCATGGTTTACCGAACAAATCCAAAAGCATGAAGTTTTTTATGTGCCAAACGTAAAGTATCTGCCGCCTGAAGCACTGGTGGAACAAAAACACTTTGAGGATCAAGGTATCAAATCGCTTATTGTTCTACCCATGAAGCTTAGTAATCACCTCTTAGGTTTTATCGGATTTGACGCTGTGCATGAGTATCAAACCTGGGACTACGATAACCAGGCTATACTGCGCTTCATTGGTGAAATTTTTATCAATGCTATTGAACGAAAACGGACCGATAAAGAACAGGAAAACCTTCAGGTAAAGCTGGCCAATGCTTTAGAAATGGCGCATCTTGCTTCATGGGAATACGACGCCATCAATGATCTCTTTACGTTCAACGACTATTTCTACAAGATTTTTCACACCACAGCCGATCAAGCAGGCGGATATACAATGTCATTGGCTGAATACTTCCGGCGCTTTGTCCATCATGACGACATATCTTATCTTGAGGAAGAATCCCGGAAAGCAATTGAAGCAAACGCCTCCCAGTATAAACTGGAACATCGTATATTTTACGCTGATGGAACAATCGGTTATATCAGCGTCCTATGCTCCGTTATTAGAGATGCCAATGGTCAGATACTCAAAACTTATGGGGTGAATCAGGACATTACCGAGCGTAAGAAAGCGGAAGACAGGTTACGGGAAAGTGAAGAAAAACTTGCAAGATCCAAGAAAATGGAATCACTTGGACTTTTGGCAGGTGGTGTAGCCCATGACCTGAATAATGTATTATCCGGTATAGTCAGCTATCCGGAATTATTATTACTTGATTTACCTGAAGACAGCAAATTAAGAAAACCTATAGAAACCATTCAGGAGTCAGGAAACAAGGCGGTTTCTATCGTTCAGGAACTGTTGACTATAGCTAGGGGCGTAGCATCACCTAAAGAGCCCTTAAATTTAAATAATATTGTCAAAGAATATTTGCATTCCCCCGAATATAATAAACTTAAGCAATTCCATCAAGCCATTGAAATCAAAACCGACCTTGATCAGGATTTGGTTAATATAGCCGGCTCACTTATCCATATCAGAAAATTAATAATGAATCTGATAGCAAATGCTGCTGAAGCTATTGAAGATAGCGGCACTGTTATCATATCGACTAGAAACTGCTATGTAGACAGACCCATAAGAGGATATGAAGACGTAAATACAGGTGAGTATGTTATTTTATCTGTAGCAGATGATGGCCCAGGAATATTAGTGGAACATCTTGAAAGAATTTTTGAGCCGTTTTTTACAAAGAAAATAATGGGCAAAAGCGGTACTGGCTTGGGGCTGGCGGTAGTATGGAATGTTATGCAGGATCACAAAGGCTACATTAATGTTACAAGCAACGGGAGTGGCACTATATTTGATTTATACTTTCCCATTACAAGAGATAAAACATTTAAAAAAGATAAACCTTTATTGATTAAAGAATATAAAGGAAACCATGAAACTATTATGGTTATCGATGATGTGGAAAGTCAAAGAGAGATAACCTGTAATATTTTAAAAACTCTAGGCTATGATAGTTTTGCGGTTCCCGGCGGAGAGGAAGCGATTGAGTATTTGAAAGAACATGCCGTAGATTTGATAATCCTGGATATGATAATGGAGCCGGGCTTAAGTGGTCGTGAGACTTATGAGAGAATAATAAAAATTTATCCTAAGCAAAAAGCTATAATAGTCAGCGGCTTTTCTGAAACAAATGAGGTGAAAGAAACTCAGGACTTAGGCGCAGGTCAATACTTAAAAAAACCGTTAACATTAGAAAAAATAGGACTGGCAATTAAACTTGAACTGGAGAAACAATAATCCGCAAATTACGGTTCCATCAACTTTTATAAATCTATCTTATTCTTCTACAATCCGAAAAAGATCAATCATGCGCTTAAACGGAACAATCGTAACATTCGTTCTTTTTTGACTTTCGCTACCGCTATAAACAATGCCAGCGCCTTTGGGAATGTGTTCTGAAAATACTTTCGCAAAATGGTTCAAGCCTTTGAAATAGTCTCTGGTTATGGTCATGCCTGCTTTGATCTCAACAGGAAAAATATCTGATCCACTTTTTAGCAGCAGATCAACCTCATTTCCCTTGCTGTCGCGGTAAAAGTAAATATTACTTTTCTTCCACTGATTAAAACGGTGTAATTTGCAAGTGCAACTTTCAATTTGTTCCAAATATTTAAAGTTTAGCCCCACGAAAAAGAGAACACAATTTCCGAATTAATATAATGTAGAGCCACTTTCAAAACGTTTCAGCTTGGTCAAGCTCAAGGCGGGAGAAAATTTTAACCACAGGAATACATGGAGTATTTCGAGGATTGAAATTTGAGCCCAACGCAGAGATCGGCCAAAATGGGGCGTTTTGAAACTGGCTCTGTAAATTTAAAATGACATTTAAAATTTACATTGTGCTTTGTACACATATTTTCCACTCGTAACGATATTGCTTATAAAGAATTGGATCATCAACTGAAAATCAGACCGGGAATGGGGGCTAAATGTGGGTTGGATTTTTTTTGCTATAAAGTTAATCATTTGCTTCCTGTAATCCTCAATTCTGGTAACTACCCATCACCGAACAGTAGTAGGTGTAAGCATCATTAATAGTACTTCTCTTTTATATTCTTCCACATATGCCTGCCATGTGAGCCCTGCCTTTGATCTATTGAGCATGCTTAGCGAGAGCATTAATGAGATTGTATCTTTTTCTTAATCCCCACCTATTTAGTGTCCGTCCGGAAATGGTAGATTGCAGTTCAGATCAAGGCCGCTGATTTATTTCCAAAACAGGATGTTTTCATTAACATATATTTACAAATTGTTACATCCATATTGTAAATAAATTTATTTATAAATGCCTTAACTTTTGCTATATAATAGAAACCAAATAATCAGATAAACGAAATCTTTGGAAGGCATTTTCATCTAATCAATCTAACTGGTAACGGACCATGGATATACAAAAAAAGAAAGCTATCGGGATTTCATTAATAATATTGGTGACCACTGCTGCAATCGTCGGGCTTTTGTTTGTTGAACCAATCCCGCAGGATCCCGGATATCATCAATTTCAAGATTCAAAATTAATTCTGACAATACCTAATTTCCGGAATGTTGTTTCTAATATTGCTTTTTTTATAGTAGGTGTTCTGGGAGTAATAAAACTAAGAGAAACTGAAAGGTTAAAAATCATACCTGATATTAAATTTGTATATTATTGTTTATTTTCGGGTATGATATTAGTTGCATTCGGCTCCGGTTTCTACCATATCCGGCCTGACAACCAGACATTGGTGTGGGATCGTTTACCAATGACGATAATCTTTATGGCCTTATTCTCCATTGTCATTGTCAGGGCCGACTTTAAAATGTAATTCAATCCCCGGAGTTAAACTGTAATTTTCTTCGATTTCTTTTTCTTCCAGGATAATAAATTTTTAAACCCTTTTCTTCATTTTTCTTCCGGTTTTTTCTTTAGTTTTTTTCTTCACAAAACATACCCATTCATAAATAGTTGAACCCGTTTGGGAGGTGCTATTTGAATGGGAATGGTAAAAAAGATAAAATGCCGTAACTGCAAGCGTTTATTTGTGCCTGATTGCAGGAATCGCAACCGGCAAAGGTATTGTAAAAACTCTGAGTGTCGTAAGAAGGCCAAGGCGGCAGGTCAACAAAAATGGCTTCAGAAACCTGAGAACAAAAACTACTTTAAAGGTCCTTTAAATACCCTGCGGGTACAGGAATGGCGGAGACAACATCCGGGCTATTGGAAACGGAGTTTTTCAAACAAACAAAATGCGTTACAAGATCGCTTAAATGCGCAACATTCTGAAATAAATAAGGATAACAGCGATTTTACGAACAATATGTTACAAGATTCCTTAATCATTCAACCAGCTGTTATTATAGGGTTAATTTCTCAATTTACCGGTTCTGCGTTACAAGATGATATAGTAAAAACTCTGCGCCGTATGCAACAATTGGGTCAGGACGTTTTGTCCTGTCAATTTAACGGAAAAGGAGAAAATTATGATTGTAAAGCATGTGATTTTACCGAGCCGGTTGCGCAAAGTCCCTAAGAGCTTCAGCTGGATTGACCACAGATTGATCAGCGATAGA
>Ga0180007_10000322_pt1 | contig 84550 bp, 103 predicted proteins | sample MM_PC_MetaG_FD_121122 | JGI IMG/M metagenome (GOLD analysis project Ga0180007, IMG submission 121122) | Groundwater microbial communities from the Aspo Hard Rock Laboratory (HRL) deep subsurface site, Sweden - MM_PC_MetaG | ecosystem: Environmental > Aquatic > Deep subsurface > Groundwater...
TAATTGTTTCAAAAACCGATTGATTTTTCTAGCCAGTTTCACTTCTTTTTTCATTCTAATCACCTCAATGATTAGAATATCCCAGGGTAATTAAATTTATCCTGGGACTTTTTCAACAATGCCTATATAAAATTATTTAAATAAAAAACAATAAAAAAATGTATGGAAAATATTGTTTTGGCTGCAATAATTTTAAATTCAAATAATGAATTCCTTCTTCAAAAAAAAGATTTAGGGCATCCTTGGATTCCAGGAAAATGGTGTTTTTTTGGAGGGGCCTTAAAAGAAAATAAAGAACCTCAACAAACACTTAAAGAAATATTAAAAAGAAAATTAGGAATCAATATAGAAATTATTAAATTTTATAAAAACTATAATTTTGAAATAAAATATGATAACATAGTCAAAAAGGGACAGGATCAAATTTACATTTGTAGATTTAATGAAAAAACTTCTGAAATAAAACTAAGTGAAGGAGCAGGATTTGCTTTTTTTAATAAAAAGGAGATAGAAACAATTCCTTTAACAAAACATGGATTAGAAATTTTAAAAGAGTATTTTGGAAAAGAAAAATAATTATTTAATATCTCCATACAACTTTCTTTTTAATTTAAAATTTGTCATTTCTTCTATATGTTCTCGTGCTTGTTTTCCAAATTTTTCTTCAATCATTTTAAGATATCTTGGGTTTTTAAAATAAGTATCAAAAGCATAATCTCTAAACTCTAAAATTTCTTTTGGAGACAAATTATTTGTTGGTAAAGGTATGAATGCATAAGCGTGTTGGGCATAATCTTCCCATTTTTTTGGAAGTTTTGTATTTTTTTCAAGAACCTCTCTATAAAGTTCAGAACCTGGCCAGGCAGTTGTGCAGTAGAAATTTGCAAATTCACAATTCATTTTAATAGCAAGATCCAAGGTCTCTTGCATTGTATCAAAATTATCTTCAGGCAATCCAAATAAAAAATTAGCTAAAATATTTATTCCGGCATCTCTAACTTTTTTACTCACATCCAACATGTCTTGTTTAGTAAAAGTTCCTTTTTTAACATCTTGTAAAACTTCTTCACTTCCTGCCTCAAAACCTAAACAAAGCCATTTAAATCCTGCTTTTCTGAGTTTTCTTAAAGTATCTATATTAACATTTTTAGTTATATCTACTCTTGCATAGGCCCAGATATTCAAATCATAATTTCTTTCTATTAATCCATCTGCTATTTTCAAATAATGTTCAGAATTAAAAATAAACATCTCATCAATTATTTTTATAACCTTTACATTGTATTCTTTTACAAGAATATCAATTTGATTTAAAACCCAATTAGGATCCCAGTATCTTATTCTTCTTTCTCCTCCAAAAGTAGCTTTAATTGAACAAAAATTGCAATTAAAAGGACAACCCATACTTGTAGAAAGAGATGCATAATAAGGCCTTAGTCCTAAATTATCTAAACACTGCCAATTATGTGCCTTATATTTTCCTTTTTTTAAAAGTAATAAATCCCAAGCAACCTCATCCAATTCTTCTGTTAGATTTAATACATTTGGAGACCTAAGATTGTTCTTTATTTTTTCTTCTTCTTTCCACCATAATCCAGGGATTTCATTTAAACTCTTGTTCTTTAAAAGTTCTAAAATTGTATAAAAACCTTCACCTTCGCACACAAAATCACAATTTTCTTCTTCAATGGTTCTTTTAGGTACCGCCGAAGGATGCAGACCTGTTAAAATAATTTTTCTTTCCTTGTTTTCTGATTTAATTAAATTACAAAGAGTACCAACACCAGTCATTAACTGAGTGGATGCTGAAGGGTGTTGCCCATAAACTACAATATTAACAAACCTTGGATTTTTTTCTTCAATTAATTTTGCTGTTTCTTCATAGGTAAGGTTTTCTGCATTAGCATCAAGTATGTCCACAGAAAAACCTTTTTTTCTAATAAAGCCTGCAGTTAATGCTGCCCAAAAAGGAGGTTCTATAGCAGAATAATCTTTACTTAATTCTTGGTAAACTCTTTTCTTTGTTCCTCCAACATTAATTAAAAAGAGATCAAGACCATAATTTTCCATAGTCACAAAAGTAAATTCCTGTTCTTAAAGTTTATTATGGTTTACTTAAAATATATAGTTTACAATAGAAAATATTAAAAGTAGATATTTGGTTAGATTATGATGCAAGAAAATATCATAAAAGAATTAGAAAAAAAGGCACATGAATTAAAACAATCTACTCTTAACCTATGTATTGGAGCTTGTACAGGTCATGTTACTTCTTCTATGTCTTGTGCTGAAATACTTGCTGTTTTATATTATGGAAATATTCTAAGACAAAAGCCAGGAAATCCTAAATGGGATGGAAGAGACAGATTTATTTTAAGTAAAGGTCAAGGAAGCCCTATTTTATATGTTACTCTTGCTGATAAAGGTTTTTTTCCTAAAGAATGGCTTAATGATTTTTGTAAAGAAAACGCAAAATTTGGAGTTCATTTACAATGTGATGTGCCTGGAGTAGAAATTACTACAGGGTCTTTAGGTCATGGGTTGGGTGTTGGTGCAGGAATGGCACTTGCAGCTAAAATGGATAGAAAAGACCATTTTGTTTTTGTTTTATTAGGAGATGCAGAACTTTATGAGGGTTCTAATTGGGAAGCTGCAATGTTTGCAGGACATAATAGACTAAATAATTTAATAGCAATTATTGATAGAAATTGGTTAGGGGTTATTGAATATACTGAACGGGCCCTTAGTTTAGAACCTTTAGAAGATAAATGGAGGTCTTTTGGATGGGAAGTTAAAAGGGTAAATGGAAATTCTGTTAAGGAATTATTAAACGCTCTTTATGACTTTAGATCTTTTAGATTTACGAAGCCTCTTGTGATAATTGCAGACACTATTAAAGGAAAAGGTATTTGTTCTATGGAGCATTTTCCTTTGATGCATGGTGCAGCTCCAAGAGGAGAAGCAGCTGAAAAAGCAAAACAAGAATTAAGTGAGTGTTTTTTTTAAAATGGATAATCAAAAACATATGAGAGATGAATTTATAGGTAAAATGCATGAGCTTGCCAAAAAAGATAGAAATGTTGTGATGGTAAATGCAGACATGGGCGCTCCTGCATTAGATCTGTTTAGATTAGAACTTCCACAAAACTTTGTAAATGTAGGTATTGCTGAACAAAACATGATTGCTGTTGCTACAGGTCTTGCATTAGAAGGTAAAAAAGTTTATACTTTTGCTATTGCTCCTTTTACAACATCAAGATGCCATGAGTTCATAAAATTAAATGCAGGACTTATGAAAATTCCAATTAATATTTTAGGGGTTGGAGCAGGAGTAGGATATGATGATTCTGGGCCTACACACCACTTAACAGAAGATATCACTATTATGAGGGCTATCCCCAATTTAGAAATATACTCTCCATCATATAGTGATATGGCTAAAAATGTTTCAGAAATTGTCTACAAATCTCCAAATCCAACCTACACGAGACTTGATAGAAAATTAGTTCCAGACTTATCAAAGTACTATCAATATGATGATTTTACATCTGGATTCAAAGAATTAGAAAAAGGAGGAGAAATTGCAATAATTGCTACAGGAAATATGGTTCACAATGCATTAGAAATAAGGAAAAAATTTTTAGAAAAAGGGAGAAACATTGGAGTGATTGATATTTATAGGCTAAAACCAATTTCCACTGACTTAAAAAATACCTTGGCAAAATATAAGGCAATTGTTTCTATAGAAGAACATCTTTTAGATGGTGGTTTTGGAAGCATTATTGCAGAAATTATTATGGATGGGAACCTTAATACAAAATTAAAAAGAATTGGATTAAAAGATTACTTCTATATTTACGGAAGAGAGAATATCCAAAAGAGGTGTAGGATCGATGTTAATTCTGTAGTTGAAGAAATAGAAAAAATATAACAAAATTACATATATTTTAATTTATATTTATTAGATTTATTAAAAATTATTTCTTTAAAGAAACCAAAAATAAATTTTTTTCCAAAGACTCCTGCTAAAAATAATTTAAAAGGATAAATAGAAAATTTTTTTTGATAATAAATGGGATAAAGTTTGTCCAAAAATTTAAGCCTAAAAAATTTTTCTGATATTTCATATTTTTTTAATTTGATTTTAAAAATATTAATTAAAGGGATTGAAACAAAAATATTGTTATTTTCATCAAGAATATCCACTTTTCTGCCTTTGAAATATGCTTGAAATTTTTTAATATTTTTTAAAAAAAATTCTTTGGTTAACATTAACTGGTCCGGTATAATAAGATTATCAAATTTTTCTTTTGTAAGAAAGTTAAAAGCTTTTTTTGATTGGAACATCAAGAAATTTCCTATTAAAGGGGAATAAACATTATAATCACAACAGCTAATTTGTTTATTAGATTTTTCTAAAGAATGTGATTGGAAAAAATCTCTAAATTTATTTTCAGAAGATTTTTTGGTTTTAAATTTAACATAATCAGCATCTTTAATTTTATCCCTCAACAAGCTTTGTTCTAAAAATAAGTCTTGTCTAGAAAGAGATATTATTTTTTTGTGTAAATTAAAATTTTGTTTTCTAAAAATTGGTTTTTTTTCTATATTTATAAAGGCTTTCAAAAAAAGAGCATACCAGGTGTAATCTTTTTTTATTTCATTATAGAGTTTTTTTGATGCTTCTTTTCTCTTTTTTTCATTTTCAAGATAATATTTTATTTTCTTAAGAAGATCTTCTTTGCCACTAAATAAAAGCCTTTGAAAATTCTTTGAAAATTTTTCAAAACCATAAAATTTTTCTATTAAAATAAAAGAGTTTGTTGCTGGAATCTCCAAAATACGTCCTTTAAATTGGGTATCTTTTTCTCCTTTTTGTTTTAAAGCTGTTTTAGAAAAACTTAGATTAATTTTTGTTTGGCCCCCTAATTTTACATAATCACCTGGACTAAGAACTCCCTTATAAATTTCTTTTAAATCTTCAAATTTATCCCATTGAAAACCAAAAAGAGTAAGATTGATTCCTTGTTTTTTAAGAAAGGCTATATAATCAGGTCTATCCCTAATAGGACCTCCTATAAAACTTACATCATATTTTACACTTGTTTTAGATGGTTTATAAAATTCCGTATTAACTCCGTGAACAAAAAAAATTTTTTCTTTTTCAATTCCGTCTTTTATAAAAAAGGGGTGTTTTTTTTCAGTAGTGAAAATATAATCTGAAAAAAGAGAATAATGTCTTCCCCAATCATCATATCTCCACATATCATCTCCAAAAAAATTAATAATTATTGTTTGAGGGGAAATTTTTCTAATTTTTAAAAGAGTTTCTGTATAAAATTCATCATAGTTTAGTGCCAGTAATAAATAATCTGGTTTTTCTCTTGCTAAAAGATTTAAAAAGTTTTTATTCATCTCTTTTTTTCCATGATGAAAAATAGAATCTCTCTGGCTAAAAATAACTATTTCTTTGAATATTTTTTTAAAAGGAGGTATCCAATCCCTACATTGATAATGTGTACTAATACTTGCCCCCCATGCAACAAGCAAAAGTTTTTTATTTTTTAAGTTAGACAAAATCTTGTTTTTTGTCATGAATAAAACCTAATAATAATATTTATAAGTTTAATGATGTTTGAAAACACACTAAAAATGACAAGAGTGCTTTTAGTTCAGCCCCATAGGGATTTAAAAAAGAAGTCAAAAGAAAAATATTCTGCTCCTTATAGTTTAATGTGGGTTGCAGCCCCTTTAAAGAATAAACATCCTGTGAAAATATATGATAGGAATGTTAATTTAGATGACTCCTTGTTTTTTGATTTTATTAAGAAATTTAACCCAGACATAATTGGATTTACTGCAATGACTTCTTCTATGCTTTTAGATATAATTTATTTAGGACCATTAATTAAAAAAAAATTCCCAAACCTAATTATTATTGTTGGAGGGGTGCATCCTACTATAGAACCAGATTCTGTTTTAAGAGAATCCTTTGTAGATTACATCATTAGGGGGGAAGCTGATGATGCTTTTTTAGAGTTTTGTGATGTATTTGATAAAGACCCTAAAAAAATTAAGAAATTAAGAAATATCAATAAAAACCCCTTAAGAAAATTTTTAAATATAAAAAACCTTGAATTTCCTAGTTTTGATTTAATTGATATTAAAAAATATTCTCAAATTTTTCTTAGTACAAGCAGGGGGTGCCCTGGAACATGTAATTTTTGCTATAATGTTCAAATGTGGGGTGAAAAGGGGCATCCATGTGTTAGGTTTTATGATATAGAAAAAACAAAAAAAATGTTTAAAGAAGTTATTGACAAGGGGGGTGTAACTGAATTTACTATTTCTGATGAAAATTTTATGACTTTTAAAAAAAGGTGTATTGAATTATGTAATTTTTTAGAAAAAAATTATAAAAACAAAATAAGTTTTTTTGTTTTTGGTAGAGCAGATTTTGTTAATCCAGAAGTTTTGGGGGCTTTGAAAAAAGCAGGATGTAATACAATACAATTAGGTTCTGAATCTGGAAGTCAAAGAGTTTTAGATTTCCTAAATAAAAAAATTACTGTTAAAAAACAAGGTGAAGCTTTAAAATTAATAAATAAATTTGGAATTTTTAATGATGCTAGTTTTATGGTAGGGATTCCTACTGAAACTACTAAAGAAATGAAAATGACTGAAAATTTTATAAAAAAATTTAAACCAGATATTGCAGATGTTAAAATATTTAATCCTCTTCCTGGAAGTAAAATATTTGATGATTTAGTTAAAGAAGGTAAAATCACAAAACCTCAAACATTGAAAGAATGGGCGGATTGGACTGGTGACCTTAAAACAATCAAACATAATTTTAGCGAAATTCCAAACAATCTTTTAGAAAAAACAGCTGAAAAATTTTGGAATTATAGATATTATCAAACACGTATAAAAAAAGCTATATATTGGGTAAAAAGAGGAAATGTCGAACACGTTTTAAAAAAATTTAAAAAAATAACTAGAAAATATTCTGGATCTCAATCCTGGAGTTAAAATTTATCAGAAACATATCTTTTAAAAATTCTTAAAAAATTATGGGAATTTATTTTATTAAGAAATTTCATCTTCAAAAAGCCATTTAGATCTCCATCATCTGCATAAAAATTTGTTATTAATCCGGTTTTAAAAGACCACCACCAAAGTTTATATTTAGGATGTTCAACATTGAATAAAGGAGGTAAACCTTGGCCCAACCAGTATGTATCATCAAGAAAACCTTTTTGTTTTGCAACCTTATAAACTTCTGTTCCAGGAAAAACAATCAAAATAGCAGGCTCTGTTCTAATTTTTAGAATTTTAGCTAATTTAATTGTTTCTTTTACACTTTCAGAATTTTCTCCAATATTTCCAACCATTGTTAAACATCTTGTATTAATTTTGTATTGTTTACATAGTTTAAAAGTATCAATTATCTGTTTAATTCTAACTTTTTTTCCTATCCTGTCTAAAATCCTTTGAGATCCACTTTCTACCCCAAAAGTAATTTCAAAACAACCTGCTTTTTTCATCCATTTTAACAGTTCTTCATTCATTGAAGATGCTCTTCCAAGACACCCCCAAGCTATTTTAAAATTATTTTTTATAATCAATTTACAAATTTCAATTACTCTTTGATTATTAACTACAAACTCATCATCTAAAAAACGTATTATTTCAATCTCTGGAAATTTTTTCTTGAGATACAGCATTTCTTCAAAAACATTTTCTGCACTTCTTTGAACCATTCTCCTCCCCCAATAAGCGGAGCTTGGACAAAAAGTACAATTAAAAGGACACCCACGAGAACTCATAATATAAGCAATTTTATTTTTTTTAATAATATTTTGAAAATATTCATGTTTTGGAAAAGGCAACAAGTCAAGATTCTTAATTCTCTCTTGGGAACAATTGGTGATAATTTCATTTTTATTTTTAAAGGCTATTCCCTTAATCTTTCTAAAAAAAGATAGTGGTTTCTTTTTCTCTATTGCTTCTATTAAATCTAAAATAGTGTAATCGGCCTCTCCCAATACCGCATAGTCTACAGGATAATAATTTAATATTTGTTCATATAAAAAAGTAGTATGAACTCCTCCTGCAATGATGATGATTTTAGGACTTATTTTTCTAACTAATGTTAAAACCTTTTTAGTAGATACTCTACTATTTGATAAAATACTAATTCCAAAAACATCTGGATTAAATTCTTTTATTTTTTTTTCGGCACTAAACTTAATTTTATCCCAATTAGAATTAGTTAAATTAAGCAACTCTGTTGTATGTCCGTGTTTCTCAAGTATTGCTCCTAAATATGCCAATCCTAAGGGATACATTGTATCCTCTTCTTGTTCCCATAAATCCCATGGAGCCAAACAAAGCATAATTTTCATAAAAAGTCTAAAATAAAGTGTTTTATAAATTTTATTAAGGTAAATAGACTAAAACATTTTAACATAAATATCTCCACCAATCTTGCCCCACAGTTTTAACAATTCATCTTGGTCTTTTATGTCTTCTAAATTTTTAACAGTATTTTTTATTTGCTTAATAATTTTTTCTGGATTACCCCATTCTGAAACAAATTCATAATCATGAGAAAAAGAAAAATTGAACTTTGAATTTTTGCTGAGTTTTTTTATTTTTTTTATGCAGTCTTCTGTATCTTTTAATTCCTTAAATAATCTAGAGAATTCAAATGAAAGGAACTTTACGGGGATGTTAAGCCCCCCTAGAACTTCTTTCTCATAACCTTCAACATCTATCTTAATAAATTTGGGTTTCCCATATTTTTCTATTAATTTATCCAAAGTGGTCATTTCTATTTTATCTCTCTTTTCCCAATTAGGAGTATGTTTACTTATTCTAGATTCTTTAAACTCTTTTGAAAAAGTCGAGCAGCAATCTTGATCTAAATTAACATAAAAATCCTTTATCTCTCCTTTATCTGAAACTCCTTTTGGAACTACAATAATTTTATCATTTTTTTTAAATTTATTCAATAATACCTTAACCAAATCTTTATTTGGCTCTAGAACAATTACTTTTTTAGCTAACTCTGCAAAAATTTCTGTAAATTGTCCTTTATTTGCCCCTATATCAAATACCAAATCGTTTTTATTGATAAAATGTGCATAAAATTTTTTTATATTTTTCCTTTTAATAGACCAAGCTATTTTATCAGGAAAATATAAATTCTTTAACTTTTTTCTTAAATTTCTTGGCACCACATATCTTAATACTTTTTTTATACTTTCTGTTGTGTTATATACTTTTTTTCTGTTTTCTTTTTTCATTTTATACAAACCTACAATTCCTACATAAAGGTACTTTATGTTTCTTTTTTAGTAAAATATTATTTATCATATTTTTTCTTTTTTTAGAAGTATAAATAGTATACAAATCTTCATTATTAAAATCCCCCACAACACCTCTTCCACTCCAATCTAAACAACAAACACTCACATTTCCATTAGCTAGAATAAATAAAGAATGCATTAATGCAAAACATATCCAACTTTTTTGGGATTTTTCTTTTCTAGTAGTTATTTTAATATTAGCATTCCCATCAAATTCACTAGGATACCTTATAGCATGATAATCTACTAATTTGAATAACTCTTCCCACTCTTTAGAAAAATAATCTTTTTTTCCTATCTCTGTTTCCATAACACAATCTATTTTTACTCTTATTTTGCCCCTATTTATTTTGATAAAATTTTTAACATTTTTATAAACCTTACTCCATTTTGCCCCCACCCTTATTTTTTCAAATTTTTCTTTTGTCCCTCCATCTAGACTAAATCTTATTTCATCTAGGGCACCAATTTGAACTATTTTTTTTGATAGGTTTTGGTTTAAAAGAGTTGCATTTGTAGTTAACATTATCTCTGGAAAATTAGAATGTTTTTTGTGTGCTTTATTTTTATAATTTTTTATCATTGTTAATACTTCTAAAAATTCCGGGTTAAGTAAAGATTCCCCTATTCCCCACAATCTAATTGTTCTAAGTTTATCAAACCTTTTATCTAAAGTTATATTATCTAAAAACTTTTTCATAAGTTCTTTTTTAAAAAATTGTCCTTTTCTCATTTCATTTATTGAAGATGCACACCATTTACATTTTAAATTACAAATATTTGAGAGTTCAATATGGACATCTTTAATTGTAGATTTTTTTCCAAATGGGTTGAGATACTTAATTAAAAAGATTACTATTAAAACATTTCTATAAAAAAAGAAGATAAAATTCTTAGTTGTTTCATTTTGAATTTTTTTTATTAATGACATTTTTTATCAAGGAGTTTTTTATTGTTTTTATAAATTTAGATAATCTTTTAATTTAAATAAGTTAGTGTACTTTTAAAATCAATTTTTCCCATTCAGGTAAAAGGTTTTTCCAATCAAAGTTTTTTGCTCTTTTTCTGGCTTCTTCCCCCATTTTCCTTGCTCTTTTTTTATCCTGTACAAAATAGTTTATTTTATTGGATATCTTTTCTGGAGTTGGATTACTAATTAAAAATCCTGTTTTTTTGTCGACGATTGTCTCCCTTAATCCTCCTTCATTTGCCCCTATAGTTGGTTTTCCAGAGGCACCAAATTCCAAAGGAACAAGCCCCCAATCCTCATTAAAAGGCATATAAATTCCTGCAAGACATTTTGAATACAACCTTATTAATTCCTTATCACTAACCTCTCCAATTAATCTAACATCCTTATATTTCTTAGACAATTTTTTTAGTTTTTTTTCTTCTGGCCCTTCTCCAACAATATATAATTTTATTTTTTTATTTTTGACAAAATCCATTGCTTTAATTACTAAATCAACTCTTTTAGCAGGGAGAAACCTTGAAACACAAAGAAGATAATCCCCATATTTTCCTGTTTTATAACTATTAAAATCAATTCCAGGGTATATTATTCCTGTTGTCTTTCTTTTATAATACTTTTGTGTTCTTTTTTGAATTGTTTTGCTAATTGGAGATATCACTGTTGCTTTTTGAGCTGCAATAAAATCAATTTTTTTAAAAAAAAGATTTTTCAAAAAGATTTTTAATTTTCCAAAAAAAGAGGAATTTTTTAGTGCAAATTTTTTTAAGTCATAAAAATCTCTTTTAGGAGTATAACAAATATAAAAAGAGGGTTTATTTCTAATTGTGGAAAGAGTCGCTGGAAAAGCCCCTACTACCACCACATCAAAATTTTTAATTTTTTTGAACAAAAAAACAAAAGGGGCAAAAATTTTTTGTGAGGGCTTTAGAATATTTATTTTAAGGTTTTTAAATCCAGGGATTGAATTTTCTTTATTATGTCTTTGGGTAAATAATTCTACCTTGTGTTTTTTGGATTCAAGATAAGTAGCTAACTTCACAATTACTCTTTGGTGACCTCCTAGGCCCCCTATATATGGGATAAAGATGGCAATTTTCATTTTTTTATTATAAATTCAAAACAAATATCTTCATAAACCCCATTAAAAAAAATCTTTAGATAATTTTTAAAAGGAATGAACCTTTTCCAGTTGTTTTTAAAAATAAATGATTTTCCAATTAATCTTAGGTTAGTCAACGCATATTGTTTTAATAACTCTTCTGTAAAAGAATTTTCAGTAAAATTTGTTTTATGTTGTATATCTGTTTTGCTAGCATAAGAAAATGCATGAGGTACAATAATGGTTAGTTTTGCATTAGGTTTAGAAATTCTTATTACCTCTTTTAAGGTTTTTATTGGTTCTTTTAAATGTTCTAAAATCATTTTCATCAAAACTTCATTATAGGTATTATTCTTGAAAGGATAAGGATATTTATCAAGATCAAAAACATTTGTAATTCCAGGTAATTTCCTTATATCTACATTATCCCATCCCTTTTTGAGGTCTTCTCCACAACCTAAATTAAGTTTTTTCATTTTTCCCTACACATAATTTGCAAATAGGCAAAAGAAATTTCTTATTTCTGAGATCTTTTCTAAATTTAACATACTTTGGTTTTTTCCATATTTCCATTAATGATTCTTTTTTCAAATTTCCTACATCCATTGTATGATGATAATCATTACAACAAACCATTACATCTCCAGCATAATTAATTGATAAGGCAACCCCTGGATAAGTGCAAATAGGCCTCTCAAAATCAATTGCATGCTCCAAGGCTATTTCTCCCCCCCTAGTAGAAATTCCTGAAGAATTTTCATTAAATACTCTATAATGAATTTTGTTTTGGTTTTTTGGTTTGTTTTTTAAATAATCTAAAATTTTTTTTATTGGAACCGGCATTGTTTTTCCGTATTGGCTTACCATAAATTTATCTACTCCTAATTTAATTAATTGCTTGTACTTATCTAGTGTTAGTAAAAATCCATTTGTATTGATTTGGACAGGATTTTTAGGAAGTTTCTTCTTAATATAGGAAAGAATTTCGGGTAATCTTTCATCAGTAAGGGGTTCCCCATAAAAATGAAGAAAAACTCTTCCTCTAAACCTTATTTCAGATAATTCATTTATTATTTTTTTTATTAAATGAAGATCCATTAGTTTGGTGTTTTTCTTTAATCCCCTAGGATATTTACTATTTGGACAAAATTCACACCTTAAATTACAATAAGTGGTTGTTTCTAATGCAATGCCGTCAAAAAAATCTGGTACCCCATAAAAATATCTGTTTTTTAAGGCATGCAAAGGGTAAGCTATAAAATCATAATAAAAATTTTTTAAAATTTTCCTAAACCTTTTTGGAACAAAACTAAATAAAAAATACTTTGTTTTATTAATCATTTTAAATATAGAAAGGGTCTGTTTTTAAAATTTGCTTATTTAAAAAACAATTTATTTTTGATTGTTTTCAAGATCATCCAATCATTTTTATCTAAACATTTAGTTGACAAAATCAATAAAATATATACTAAGACAAAAAAGATTCCTTGTAATATAATCCCCATAATAGTGGAGGGTAAAAACTGTTTTATAATTAAAAGTAAAGTTAAGGGAATCATTGAAACTAATAATATTTTTATAATCTCTCTTTTTAAAGGAACTATAGAAAGATAATGTTTAGCTTCAAACATTTGCATCATGCTTAATATAACATAAGAAATAGTTGTAGATAAGGCAGCTCCGATGAGCCCATATTTTGGGACTAACAAAAAATTCAGAAATAGATTTATTGTAGAAGCTACAACAATATTTATCAAAATTATTTTTGATTTTCCTTTCATCGCTATTAAAACATCAGAAATCCTAAATATGGATGCTAAGAAAACACCAAAAGATAAAATCCTCAAAGCTTGTTCAACCTCTATATATTGTGGTCCAAACAAAAGATTTATTATTGCCCCTGGAAAAGCTATTAAAATCAATAAAAAAGGTAAATTTAATGCAAATATCCATTTCCCTACTTGTTTGCTTAATTCTCTAATTAAATCTAAGTTCTTTCTCGAAAATTCTTTAGTGATTAATGGAAAAAATAATTGAACAAATATTTCTGGAGCAAAATAAAGAAGAAAAGCAATAGGAACTGCTGCATTATATATTCCTACATCATAAACATTTTTAAAAAACCCTATTGCAAAAGAATCTATCCAAGGAAAAATACTAACACTAAAAGAGAAAAACATTAGTGGCCAAGAATATGAAAAAAAATCTGAAATGATATTTGATTTGGCTTTTTTATCTAAAAAAGATTTTCCAAAAATTTCAGGTGTTTTTTTCTTACAAACAAAATAGGATACAATAAGCAAAGAAAAAATTCCTACAAGATATGAAAAAATAACTGAATTAACCTTAAATCCTAAAAAAATAAATAAACCCAAGGAACCTACTTTAATAACATTTTGAAATATATTTGTTAAGAAAGAAAATAAAGAAATTTTTTCAAATGATCTTAATGTTGATACAAAAAAGGTTGAAAGAAGATATGCAGGAATTAAGAAACTAAAATATTTTAAAAATCTTCCCAGTAATGCATTATGGAAAAAATTTATTGCTATAAAGTCAGCTAAAAAGAATAAAATTAGTCCTGAAAAAATACTTGTTGAAATTAATAAAATCATTGAAAATCTAAAAAGAGATTTTATTTTGTTTGCTCCTTTTTCTCCTCTATAAAGCGGAACAAATCTCAAAAACCCCTCTGAAAGACCCAAAGCAGCAAAAGATAGGATCCATCCAAGAACCATTATTGACAAAGAAAAAACACCATAAATTTCTGGTCCAAAATATCTCGCAATGATAATTTTATAAATATACATTAAAAGTTTTGATAAAAAAATACCAATAAAAACAACCATAGAAGTTTTAGCTATTAATTTTAAGTTTTTTTCTAACTTATAATCTTTTGTTTTTTCTACCATTTTTTATTTTTAAATACGAGTATTTTTGTTCCAAAAAAATTAATTAATACAATAAATGGTTGAAGGATTAAGTTTGCTACTATTGGATTAAAATACATCTTTTCTACTAAAAATTTAATTAACCACATCGTAAAAAAGAGAGAAAACCCATAAACTAAAAAATATTGTAAAATTGTTGAAAAAGATTTTCTTTTAGACTTAAAAGTATAGATTTTATTAAAAACAAAGCCCAATAAAACCCCTCCAATAAATCCTGCTCCTGCTGAAAAAATATAATTAATTGACAAAAAATAATACAAAATTAAAAAAAGTATATAAGAAAAGACAGTAATTGTCAACCCTATGAAACAAAATCTGAAAAATTGTTTATAAATCTCCCTATTAAAAATTCTCTTAAAAGACCTCATCTTTTTCCCTATTAAAAGAAGCTTATAAAGGTTGCTGAGGTTTTTTAATTATTTAGCTTAAAAAGAGTGTAGAAATTTATTTAAAACAGAAAAAACCATAAGAAAGATGGTAAAAAAAGAACACCAACACTTAATTTTTTTTGGTTGTTTATTAGTCCTATTTGCTGTTTTTTCTACAAAAATAGGTTTTCATGATTCCTACGAGTATATCAATATTGCAAAAAATTTTGCAGGGATTAAAAATATTAACCTTTTTTCTGGTCATGCTTTAATTTATCCTGCACTTATTTCTTTATTCTTGAAAGTTTGGCCTAGTTTTATAATGTTAAAAATAGTTAATATTTTGTGGGTTTTTTTAATTGGTGTTGTTTTGCTATTTTGGTTAAAGAATAAAACCGCTTTTATACTCTTTGCTTTTTCTCCTTTAACATGGTACGTTTCTATTCAAACAACTCCTGTTTTACCAGCAACATTTGTTTTTTTGTTATCTTTTATCTTTTTTTATAAAAAAGACTCAAAACATAGGTTACTTTATTCCGGTTTATTTTTGGGAATAGCTTGTGCCTTTTATACACCCATGATATTAATTGGAACAATTTTTATATTAGTTTATTTTTGGAAAAATTCCTTTGTAAATGTTGTGAAATATGTAGTTGCTATTTTTATAGGTTTTCTCCCAAGAGGTATACAAGAGTACTACCTCTTTAAAATGCCTTTTTATTCTTTAATTAGGTATTTTGGAAATAACTTTATGGTTTTTTTAGGACTAAACCCTTTAACAAAAGGAATAAATTTTTTATCAAATTTCTGGATTTTGAGTATTGTTGTTTTAATTTCTCCATTTTTGTTTAAAATTTGTAAAATTAATTTTAATAAATATAAAAAACACCTAATTTTTCTTAGTATATCTGGTTTGATATTTTTATTAAGGGTGCAACAATTAAAGTATTTTTTAATTCTCTCTCCTATAATTTTGATTTTGTTAAGTAAAAGTTTAAATGATAAAGAAATTAAAATAAATAATATAATTTCAACCATATTCATAATAGTTCTTATTTTTAGTTTTTTTGGGATTAATGGTGAAATTTTGATACAAAGAGACCTAAAACAAATAAATCAAGATTTTGAGGTAGATTATGTTATAGCAGGACCTTCAGAAGCCACTGTTCTTGCTGCTTTTTGGTGGAAAGATAATCCAAGGTTTGTTTGGTGGGAGGATTATGAAGCAAGTATTGAGAATAAAACAATTATTAGAAGTTATAAATTAGGTGTGGAGCCTAAACTAAAACTAAAAAGTGATTTAGAAATAGTTGCTAATTTTAAAAGAACAGAAGATATAACCTATGAAAACTACGTTCTTGTACTTAGAAAAGATGCAAAAAAACCAAATAATTTTAAATTAAATAGATGTTATAAAGAACTTTGTGTATACAATAAAGCTTAAGAAATTTCTAGCTAAGTTTAACAGCATAAAGTATGTTTCTAGAAAATGTTTGTGGAAATAAGTTAGATAATATGTTTTTTAAGCCCTTTGGGAGAATCAAAGGTTTTACAGGAGCTAAAAATTCTTTTTTCAAAATTTCATATCCTTGTTCTTTTAAAAAACTATCTGCAAAAGAAATAGGAAAAAAATGAAGGTGACCAAAGGGATTAAATGGATTTTCTGTAAGTGACTTATTAAATAAAAATCTTATTTTATTTAAAATATGGTAATCATTAGGTAAGGTAATTATTAATTTGCTATGAGGTTTTAATCTTTCTTTTAATTTTAATAGAAGTTTTTTTGGGTCCACTAAATGCTCTAAAATATCTAATAAAAAAATATAGTCAAATTTTTTTGGTTTAAAGGGAATTTCTTCTTTGTTTAAATCAACTTGTTTTGCTTTTATTCTTTGTTTTTTTAATTTATCTATGCATTCTTTATTAACATCAATACCATAATAATCACAAGAAGGAATAAATTTTTTTAACCTCCCATCATAACATCCTATGTCTAAAACTACTGAATTTGGTTTAATCAAGGAGGCAACTTTTTCTAATTTGAATTTTAAAAGTAAATTGTGTTGGTCCATTGATTATTGAAAAAAAAAATCTTTAAAAAGATGACTATTCCAGGCTATATAATTTTAAATATTCTTAAAAATCCTAAATTTTATGAAAAAAATTATAATTACAGGGGCAGCCGGACTTGTGGGGTTAAATCTGTTAAATTCAATAAATTGTGAAAAATACAATGTAATTGCAATAGATAAAAATAAAAATAATTTAAGATTAGCAAAGAAAATTAATCCTAAAATTCAAACAGTATGTGCTGATTTATCTGTTTTAGATAAATTTTGGGGGAGGTATTTTGAGAATGGTTTTTGTGTTATTCAATTACAAGCACAAATTTCAGATTCTGAAAAGATCCCCTATATTAAAAATAACATAAAAAGTGTAGAAAATATAATTAAAACCTGTGAAGAAAATAAAATTAAAAATTTAATCCATATTAGTTCTTCTGTTGTAATGTCTATTGCAAAAGATTATTATACTAATACGAAAAAAATAGGAGAATACCTTGTTAAAAAAAGTAAAATCCCCCACACTATTTTAAGACCCCCTTTAATGTATGGTTGTTTTGATATTAAACATTTAAATTTTATTGTAAAAAAATTTGAAAAGTCACCTATAATTATTTTTCCTGGAAAAGGAGATTATATAAGGCAACCATTATATGTTAAAAATTTTATTAAGATACTTTTAAAATTAATAGAAAAAAAACCAAAAAATAAAATTTACAGCATAATAGGAAAAGAACAAATATATTTTATTGATTTAATTAAAGAAATCTATAAACAAAATAAACAAAATAAAATTTTTATTAAGGTGCCTATACCAATATTTGTTTTTTTATTGAAAATACATAATTTTTTTACAAATAGAAAAGCTTTTGTAGTAGATCAATTAAAAGCTTTAACTGCTGGAGACATATTTGCTGTTGATAATTGGGAAAAAGAATTTGGAATAAAATATACTTCTTATAAACAAGGAGTAAAAGAAATGATAAATTCTAAAAACTATATTTTAACAAATTTTATGCAAAAATGAAAAAGACAATTGTTATTTTAGGAGGTGGTTTGGCAGGGTTAACAGCAGGAGAAATTCTTTCTAAATACTTTAATGTTAAAATTTTTGAAAAAGAATCTTATTTAGGAGGCTTAGCTGCTAATTTTAATCATAAAGGAGAAACAATTCCAAAGTATTATCACCACATAATAAAAAGCAATAAAATTACTCAGATATACTTGCAAAGATTTTCAAAAGAAGTTAAGTTAAATTGGCAAAGAATTAAGGTGTCTATAGGAATTAATAAAAAAATCAACCCAATTAATTCTTTTTTTGGTTTGTTAAAATTCAAGTATCTTAATTTATATGAAAAAATAAGGTTTGGTCTTTTCGGAGCATATACTTTATTTATATTAAATCCAAAAAAAATATCTGAAAATCTTGATGCTCAAAAATGGCTAGATAAATACGCTGGAAAAGTTGTAACTCAAAAAATTTTTTTCCATTTATATTCAAGAAACAAATTTGGTGTATCTTTAAACAAAATTTCTGCTAAACAATTTGCACATAGATTATATGAAAAAGAAATTCAAGATTTTTTTTCATTTCCAGAAAAAGGATACCAGTGTATTATAGATGGATTAGAAAGAGAAATTAAAAAAAACAAAGGAAAAATAAAAATAAATTCAAAAATACAAAAAATCAACTTAAATGGAAAGTATTTGATTAATTCAGGTAAAAAAATAAATTACGATATTTTAATAAATACAATTCCTTTTGAAATTTTTACAAATATTTCTATTGGAATCCCCAAACCATTCAAAGAGCAATTATCAAAAATAAAATATTGTCCTGCAGTAAGTGTGTGTTTTGGAAGCGAAAATTTTTTAGAAAAGGGAGTTTATTGGACAAATTTTTTTAATGAAAAAATACATATTTTGATGCAACATTCTGTTCTTTCTGATAATTATAAAGATAAAATAAACTGGATTTTAAGATATGGTGGAAGTGAAGAGGACTTGAATTTAAGTGAAGAAATAATAAAAAAAGAATACCTTCAGGTAATAAAAAAATATTACCCCCTATCCAAAATAAAATGGGCAAAAGTGTTTAAAACAAAATATGCAGAACCAATATATGATATTAAGTATCCTAAATATATGCCACCCTACAAAACCCCCCTAAGGGATGTTTATTTTGCAGGAATTCAACTAACATACCCTCAAATAAGAAATATGAATGTAGCCTTAGAATCAGGCATAAAAGTAACAAACATTATCCTAAAGGATTTTTTTAAATAAGCCTAAAACCCCTTGGGCCCAAGGCACTCTATGGGTTATCCCTTCTTCTTTAGCAAGTGTGGGTTTGTTATCTATATACCATTTATAAGAACGTATAAGTGCTTGGGCATTGCTGTATCTGGGTTCCCACCCTAATTGTTTCTTGATTTTATCTATAGAAACAAAAGAATCTTTTTGAGCAGTTCCGTAAACCCATTTATATAAAGGAGATAAATTTAACATCTCAAAAAATCTTAAGGCAAAAATTATCAAAAATGCAGGGGTTCTCATAACCCTGGCTCCAGAGTTTGCAAATTTGCATAATTCAGAAACATCTTCATAGACTGTTTTAAATTTTTCCCCCCCCACATTAAAAATATCATTCACCTTATCTTTTGGTTTTATCAAAGCTAAATAAATTGCATCTACCAAATCTTCTACTTCTAGTAATTGGTATCTATTTTTACCATTTCCTATGATAGGTATTTTTACACCAGTCTCAACCCAATCATATAAAATTTGAAAAACACCTAATCTGTTTGTCCCAATAAATGTTTTGGGTCTAATACTTGTAATACATAATCCTTTTTTCCTATATTTTTCACACAATTTTTCTGAAATAATTTTTGTTTTCCCATATGGCCCAACACCCACCATAGGATCTTCTTCGCAAATAGGGTATTTTTGTGGAATCCCATATACTGCTGTAGAAGAAATAAAAACAACCCTTTTAATTTTATTTTTTAGTGAAAGATCTAAAATATTTTTTATCCCCTCTAGATTAACCTGAAAAATTGTTTTTTTTTGGGCAAGAGGAAGAGCAGCAGCCCCATGGATTATAAAATCTGGTTTTTGCAATTTTATTAATTTTTCCATCCCTTTCTTATCCCTTACATCTAATTTAAAATATTCAATGTTTTTAGCATATTCTTTTTTATTGAAAAAATCTATATCTGTTATAATAATTTTGTCAAATTCCTTAGAGAGTTTTTTACAAATATGGTACCCAAGAAATCCAGCACCTCCTGTAACCATTAATTTCTTCATAAGAAGAAAAGTCAAAGAAAGGTATTTAAAGATTATTCATATTTTTTGTATATGTTGCAGATTAAGGATTCTTTGAGATTGTTGCGTGTTGAGCAGTGGTATAAAAACCTTATAATTTTTATTTCACTTATTTTTTCATTAAATCTTTTTAATAAAGAATTTTTTTTCCTGACAATCCTTGGTTTTATTTCACTTTGTTTTATTTCCTCTTCTTATTATATAATTAATGATCTTTTAGATATAAAAAAAGATCAAAACCATCCTGAAAAAAACACTCGCCCTATTGCATCTGGAAAAATAAAAAAAAATCCGGCAATAATAACCTCTGTTGTCCTTTTTGTATTATCATTACTAATTGCTTCATTTTTAGGAGGTCTTTTTTTATACTCTATCCTTCTACTTTTTATTCTTTCCCAAATATATAATTTAGATATAAGAAATATTCCTTACTTAGATATTATTTTTATCTCTTTAAATTTTGTGATAAGGGCTGTCTCTGGAACATTCATAATAAAATCCCCTGTTTCTATTTGGGTTATCCTTATAACTTTTTTTCTATCTATATTTTTAGTTAGTTCAAAACGTTCTTTGGAAATTATGATGAAAGGGATTAAAAAATACAGGCCAAATTTCACTAGTTCTGATAAAAAAATTTTAGAGATTTTATCAATAATTTCAATTGCTTGTGTATTTGTTTTCTTTTCTATTTATAGTGTCTTAAATTTTAAACCAACACTTCTTTTAAGTGTACCCATAGCATTGTATATAGTAATTATGTTTTTCCAAAACCTATATAATTCTCCTGAAAAAATAAGAAACCCTGAAAAATTTATTTTTGATAAGAAAATTATCCTGGCTTTGTTATTTTGGTTAATAATTATTATCTTTAGTTTTTATTATTTACCAAATTAAGAAGGATACAAAAAAAGATATTGTACCTAGAATAAGCCCCCCAAAAACATCCACTATATCATGTTTTCTAAGGTAAATTCTAGAATAAATAGTTAAAAACAATACAAAAAGTAAAAATAAAAAAAAGAAATAAAAATTATTAATAAAAGAAATAAAAAAAAGAAATAAAATAAACACTCTTGCCGCATGGATGCTAGGAAATGCTGAAGCATCTATTTTTTCTAAAAAATTATTGTATTTTACTTTTTCTGGACGGGTTTTAAAATAAAAGATTCTTATGAGAAATGTGACAAAATATACTAAAATTAAGGAAGTCAAAAGTATACCAAAATAAATGTATTTTTGTTCTAATAAAAAATATAATAAAAAAATACTATAAAAAAGAACCCCCCCTAGAAAAGTTATCTCTTCAAAAAATTTTTTTATTAACATTTTTGATAATCTTCAATAAATTCAGTTTTTTTATTTCTTATGATATCAACTATTAGTGAAAACTTACTAGTAACTCTTCCAATACACCTATATTCGGAATAAATATCTAAAAGGAGGTGAAAAGTTAAACCCAAGGAAATAAATAAAAATATTCTTGAAAAAATCGATAAAAAAAACATAATAATAATTATTTCAATTCCATGAAAAAAACAGAAAACCCCATGAAAATTTTTCTGTTTTTTATTTTGTATTAAATAAAAGCACTTTTTACCTAATTCAAGGTTCCATTTTCTAGCTTTTTTTAAACTTAAATCTCTTTTTTTGTAAACATAATAAACATAATGGTCTATATCAATTAACACGGTTGAAAGAAAAATAAGTAAAAAACCTATAAACCCTATTTTTGGAAAAAAGATAAATAAAAATAAGGAAAAGATTATTCCTAAAAATATATGTTCAGAAGGACGCATTTTAATAATTAGAAAAATACCCTTTTTAAATTTGACATATTAAAAATATATTAATTGTTAAATTCTTTAAAATTCTGGTTTTCAGAGGTTGCTCCAGGTATATCAAACCAATCCTTTTTTGTTCTTATCCTTTCATTTAACCTCCACATTTCTTCAAGTAAATAAGGCCTATACATTTTTTCTCTAGCTAAATAAATTAAGGCATTAATGTCTTTTGGGAAACATTTTCCCCCAAAACCTAAATCTCCATCAGGACCTGGAACGTTTATATGGGTTCCTATTCTCTTATCAAACAACACAACCTCTTTTATTGTTTTATAATCTACACCAAGAACTTGGCAAATTTGATAAATTTCATTTGCAAGAGTTACTTGCCCTGTTAAAAAAACATTTGCAGAATATTTTATCATTTCTGCAGTCTTTCTATCAACATGGACATATCTAGCATAAGGGAAAACAGGGTGATAAGCTTGATATATCTTTTGATAATCTTCTAAAGAACTTGTTCCAATGACTACCTTGTCTGTTTTTTTCATATCTTCTAAAGCATTTCTTTCTGTTAAAAACTCTGGATTTACTGCAAATCTAAAAGGATACTGTTCCGCAAGTTTATCAGAAGAACCTGAAACTGATGTTGATCTAATGACAATTATAATTTCTTCAGGAGATCTTTTAATTTCTTCTAAGGTTTTTTTTAAATTATCTAAAGAGTCATAGATAGCAGAATAGTCTATTTCTCCGCTTGGTTTCATAGGTGTTGGGAGAGATAAAAAAATAATTTCAGAATTTTCAGCTACAGACTTCAAATGTTCTTCTGAATTATAAGGTTCTTTATATTTATCATAGGTGAATGTTTCGTGATTTTTTTCAAAAACTTGTTTTGTTGCACCCCCAACAAAACCCAACCCTATAAAACCTATTTTCATTTTTAATTAATAAATCTCTTTTTAAGTTAATAATAAAATTCAAAAGAGTTTTAAAAGCATTTATGTATAAAAAGTATCTTTTTAAGATAGTTTAGTTATACTACATATATTTTTAAAAATTGAAAAAAAATCATTAAAATATGAATATTTTTATTACTGGAAATAAAGGGCTGATAGGTTCTGCTTTGGAAAAAAGATTAATTAAAGAAGGCCACAAAATTGTTGGAAGCATAGATCATAGGTCTGGGTCTGATCTTTCTTGGTTAAAAAATTTAGAAATAGATACTTCAATAGACCTTTTCATACATGCAGCTGCACATGTTAAAATAAATAAGATGGTTGCAGATCCAAAAATAGCTAATCTAAATAATGCTCAAGGGACTTTTTATGCTTTAGATTTTTGTAGAAAACATAAAATTCCAAAATTTGTTTTTTTTTCCTCATCTAGGATTTTGAGTCCTGAAAAAAATTCTTATACTGCTTCTAAAATTTATGGTGAGGAACTTTGTAAAGGTTTTTACAATTCTTATGGGATTGAATATATTATTATTCGTCCTTCAACAGTCTATGGACCTTTCTGGGATTTAAGTAAAAGACTTGTTCATTTACATATCCTAGCTGCACTAAGAGGTGAAGAATTAAAGATTTTTGGAAATCCTTTAACTAAAACCCTTGATTTTACTTATATTGATGATTTTATTGAAGGAACAATGCTGACAATAAATTCTAATGAGTGGAATAAAGAATATAATATTAGTGGAAAAGAAGAGTACAATGTTTATGATGAAGCCAAATACATTTTAGAATTAACAGGAAGCAAAAGTCAAATAAATAGCTATTCAGCAGAAATAGCTCAACCTCAAAAAGTAAGTTTAGATTGTTCTGAAATTAAAAAATTAGGGTATATGCCCAAAACACCTTTAGAAGAAGGTTTAAGAAAAACCATTGAATGGTATAAAGAATATATTCAAAAAAATCCAGTGGTTTTAGAGGAGGATTGATTAGAAATCATTTTAAAGGGTGTTGTTTAAAAAAATGAATGAATCTTAAACAATTTGTAAATAAATTCTTGAATTTTTATTCTTATTTCCATAGAAAAATAAAATGTTTGGGGTATCCTGAAGTATACAATATAGAACCCACAAATCATTGCCCTATGAAATGTATAATGTGTCCAAGAAAATATATGAAAAGAAAATTAGGGCATATGGATATTAATCTTTATAAAAAAATAATTGACCAATTAAAGGGATACACCCCTAGTATTGGGCTACATCATTTTGGAGAGTCACTATTACACCCTAAATTAGATAAAATGATAAAATATGCTAAAGAAAAAAGAATTAAAACATTTATTTCAGTTAATGCTTCTGTTATAAATTTAGAGATGGCTAAAAAAATAATTGACGCAGGTTTAGACAAACTACATATTTCTTTAGACGGAACAGATCCAGTAATGTACAAAAGAATTAGGGGAATTACTGCCAATTATGAAAAAGCGGTTTCAAACATAAACGAGATAATCAAATACAAAAGAAAAAGAAAAAAACCTCTTATAGTAATAGCTATGATAAATATGAAAATAACAAAAAATAAAATAAAAGAGTTCAAGAAAAAATGGGATAAACAAGGTGTAGATGAGGTTGAAATAAAAGACTTTGTTACTTGGGAGGGTTCTTCAAAAGATATAGAGAGGTTGGCAGACAAAGAACAATTATCAAAAGCATTTCATAAGAGGAGCCCTTATCCCTGTGTCAGAGCTTGGCATAGGATGACTATCCTCTGGGATGGTAGAGTTGTTCCTTGTTGTTATGACTATGATGCTAAGTATGTTTTAGGTGATTTGAATAAAGAATCCTTAAAAGAAATTTGGAACAATCAAAAAATGAAAAAACTAAGAACACAACACATAAAAAATGATTTTAAATCAAATGACTTGTGTAAAAATTGTAAAGAAAAAAATGGTATGCCAAAAAGTAAATTATATCCTCTTAATTTTGTTTTTTTAATAAAAAGAATTAAAACACATTTTAAAAAAGAGGTTTAACAAGTTTCATACACTTTTATTATTTTTTTTCCTATATTGGTCCAGAGGTAGTTTTCAGCTTCTTTTTTAGCATATTTTCCCATTTTTTTTCTTTTTTTTGGATTTTTTAGTAAATAATTTATTAAATTAAACCATTCTTTTTGATTTTTTGGATTTATCAGAAATCCAAAATCCTTTGTTATAAAATCGACCGGCCCTCCTTGATTAGTAGAAATTATAGGTAATCTTTGAGCCATTGCCTCTAAAAGAGATATACCAAAAGGCTCATAATCACTAGGAAGAATAAAAATATCTGCTGCCGCATATGCATTAGGCATTTTAAGATGGTCTATTTTACCAGTAAAAATCACATTTTTATTCTTACAGTACATTTTTTTTAAGTAATTCATATACCCATCATTTAAACCTGCAAAAACGAATTTTATTTTTGGGAGATTATCTACAGCATATTTTAAATTCTGGAGGCCTTTTGTTTTGTGAATTCTTCCAGTAAATAATGCAACAAAATCATTTTTTTTTATTTTATATTTTTTTCTGAATTCTTGCCTATTTCCTATTTTAAATTCTTTTTTTGTTATCCCATTAGGGATTATAGTAATTTTTTTGTTATTTATCCCATACCTTGAGAAAAAAGATATTTCCTCATTTGCAATCCCTATTATGTGGTTAAATTTAGATGCAATTTTTCCAAAAATACGGTCATATAAAACTGCTAAAAAATATGTTCCTCTAGATCTGGTTCCTTTTTGATGCAAAGGGCAATGAGTAGTTATTATGCATTTTTTTTTCATTAACTTTGCCACAATTAAACCCATTAATGTATAAGGTTGCCTATAAGAATGAACATGTAAGAGATCATAATCTTTTTTAAATAAATCAAAAATAAAACCAGGAAAAATTTTTGATAGTTTGGTTATATTCCAAAAAGTTTTATATCTTGTAATTTTAATCCCTTGGATCTTTTCTTTTTTTATAAAAATTGTTCCTTCTCTCATTGAATCTGAACAAATAACTTCTACAGAATGGTTATTTTTTTGTAATTCTCTACAAAGATTTAATACATGTTGCTCCATTCCTCCTTCAACAGGTAAAAAAAAAGCTGTAAGCTGAATTATCTTCATAAATTTTTTATTAAAAAAATCTTTAAAAGCATTTATGTATCAAAAATATCTTTTTAATCTTCTTCTATTTTTTTCACCATGTCTGTAAATGCAGGCCTTGTTATTAAAATACCTGTTGTTATCCCAATAATTGTTGTTACTGCAAAACCTTTTAATAAACCTGCTCCAGCCCAAAGTAAGGGAAGTAATGCCACAACTGCTGTAAAATAAGCCCCAAGGATGATTGCAAATGCTCTTTTTAACTTTTGTTTTATACTTAGAAAAGCTGTTTGTTTTGCTTCATCCAAAATAATAATCTGTTGGTCAATTCCAGTACCTATTGTTGCAAGGATTCCAGCAATACTTGGCAAATCAAGATTCCATTCAATTAAAGAAGCAATCCCTAAAATAATAACAATTTCAGAAACACTTGTAAGTAATAATGCTAGTGAAGATTTTATTTTTTTGTATCTAAAAAAGATGATTAAGACTACTGCTAAAAGGGCTAAAAAACCAGCTAAAAAAATATTTTTTATAAATTGGTCTCCAAGTATAGGGGATATTGTATCTAATTTAGCAATTTCTAATTTATAGGGGAGACTTCCTGTGATTAAAACAGTCTGTAGTTTGTGCATAGATTCTTCAGCAGCATCATATGCTTCTGCTCTTGTTTGTCCACTTCCTGAACCAGAAATAGCTATTTGAGTTGTTACCCTTCCTTTAAGACCTTTACTAATAAAAAGACTATCTACAAGCTTATCATCAAGATATAAATCTAGTTTTTCAGACAAATATTCTGGATTAGTTGCATTTACATCTAAATTTCCTGTTATTTCTGCGTGTTTATTTGCAGCTTCCTCACTCAAATAAATTGTAAACCTAAAATTGCAAAACTCTGAATTTCCTGAAACTTGGCAAGACACTATTCCAGCACAAGTTGCATCATTTCTACAAACAGAAGTAATATCTTTTTCTCCACCTATAAACACAGTTTCATTTCCTATTTTTGCTTCAAATTTTCCTTGTTTAGAAATTAATTCTTCTAAATCTTTAGGAGTTGCTCCTGCAATCTCAATTAACATAAAATTATTTCCAGACAAATCTGAAACAGGTCTTATATTCAAATCTGCAATCCCATAAACATTTAACCGATTACTTATAACATCTACTAAATCATTAACTTCTGAACTAGTAAGCTTTTTATCTTGAGCCTGAACTAGTGCTCTTGATCCTCCTGCTAAATCCAAACCCATTTTAATATTTGTTTTTTGTATTTCTGATACAATTATTTCTGGAGGGATTTTTGAAAATAAAATTATTTCAGAATCTTTTGTATGAATTATTATTTTAACACTTTCATTAAAATTATATTTGTTTTCAAGTGAAGATGAAAAGTCCCCTATATTAGTTATTTTTTTTCCGTCAATTGAAGTTATTATTTGTCCTGCCCTTAATCCCTGTTCAAAAGCTGTTGAATTTGTATCTACACTTTTTATTATAACCCCTTTTTGAAAAGAAGGAATTCCAAAAATAGACAATAGGGACAAAACCAAAACAAAGATTAAAATCCAAATTCTCCAAGTAAATTTAAGTGCCATGTTTTTTTTCCATATACCCTTTAAGTATTGATACATTGGTTACCCAAGTATTAAAAATATCAAAACACAATCCTATAACAAGTATTGTAAAAATTTGTGTTAAAACTACTGAAAAAGATTTTACAACTAAAAGTGCAAAAACTATTGCTAAAAGAGAGGTTAGAGTCATTGTTATTCCTGTTTTAAAAGCCCCAAAAATCCTTTGGTTTAAACTCCACTCTCTTCTCTTTAAAATACGGTTTGTTAAAAGGATATCTGTATCAACTGAATAACCAATTAACATTAAAAAAGCCACAATTCCTGCACTTGACATTTTCATCCCCAACATATTAACTAGTGTTAGAGTCATCAAAATATCTGCAAAAGCTGAAATAATAACTGCTGCAGAAGGAATAAAAGTTCTAAAAATAATAAAAACAACCACCCCCATAAAAACAAAAGCAATTAAAATTGCTATTAAAAGTTGGTTATAAAAATTCTCACTTAAAACAGAACCTGTAAATTCAAAGCTGCTGTTTTCTCCATCAAGCTCATAACCAAGGTATTCTTCAAGAACTTGTTTAGTGGTTTCAATATCTGATTTTGTCTCAATTATTACTGCTTTTTGTTCTCTTGTTACCACATCATAAACTTCTCTAAACCCAACATCATCTAGTTTATTTGATAATTCTTGTTCTAAATTTTCTGTATTTATTTTTCCATAAATAGTTGCAGAAGTTCCTCCTGTTAAAGAGACATCTTTGTAAATAAAATCATTATTTTTAGAATAAAACATCCCCATATAAAGGAGAGAGAAAACAATAAGGCAAAGTGGAATTAGTAAAAACAGCTTGTAATACTTATTGTGAAAACTTTCAAATGTTCTTTTTTCTGATTTTCCTTGTTCTTCCATTTTATTTAAAATGCAGGTCGGAAATAGGGCTCCATGACTCCGTGAACAAAAAGTTCACGTCGTATGCGCAGGCCGGGATTCGAACCCGGATAATCTGCTTGGAAGGCAGAGAGTCTAGCCATTGACCTACCCACGCATAAAAGATAAAATAAAAGGATTGTTTTAAAGGTTTTCTATATTAATAAAAAACGCGCCTGGTAGGATTTGAACCTACGACTTCTTCCTTTCCCCCACACCCCAACTAAATATTTGGTGTAAGTAAATGAACAAATTCATCTCTTTAGGGGGGAAGCACTCTATCCAGACTGAGTTACAGGCGCATATATTTTTAAAGAGGTTTTTAGTTTAAAAAATATGTTGGTTAAGGCTTTGGGCATTTTTGATATAATTGCTGGATTAATTTTAATAAGCGGGTCTTTAATAAATCTTCCAAATAAAATATTTCTTGTTTTTGGATTAATTTTAATTTCTAAATCTAGTCTAGGTTTACTAAAAGATTTTGGAAGTTGGGTTGATATTTTATCGGGGATTCTTTTCCTTTTTTTATTGATTTTTAATATTCCAAAATTAGTTTTTATTATTTTTGGTTTGCTTCTTCTTCAAAAGGGAATTTTTAGTTTTTTGTAGAGCAAACTTTTTATATTAGAAATACAGGTAAAGAATATGCGGAAGTGCCGGAGTGGTCAAACGGGCAAGATTAAGGCTCTTGTGGCTTAGTGTCTGCGAAGGTTCGAATCCTTTCTTCCGCATCTTTCTAAAAAGATGAGCAACCAAATTTTAATTTGAGTTCCGCATTATACCTTTAAAAATAGATATCCTTATTTCATAACACTTATAAAACAAACTTAAATAAGTTAAATATGAAAAATTTGGTGGATGCTCTTGATAATTTCAAAGACAAAAATATTTTAGTGTATGGGGATCTTATATTAGATAAATTTTCTTGGGGAGAAATAAAAAAATTAAATCCTGAGCAACATGCTGCACCAAATGTAAATGTTGAAGAAAATGAAGAAACATATGCTCTGGGGGGAGCAGCAAATGTAGCAAATAATATTGTTTCACTTGGAGGAAAATGCGAACTCTATGGTGTTCTTGGAAAAGATTATTCTGGTGAAAAAATAAAAGAATTATGTAAAGAAAAAGGAATAATCTTAAAACCAGTTTATAATGGAAATAAAACTCTCCTAAAACAAAGAATAATGGCACATGGTCAGCAAGTAACAAGATTAAATTATGGTGAAAAAAATAGAAAAAAAATTGACCTAAGATATCAAAAAAATATAGAAGAGAATTTAGAAAAATGTGATTTTATTATTTTCTCTGATTATAACAAAGGTTTTTTTAATGATAAATTATCTCAACAAATAATTAAGTCTGCTAACACTAAAAAAATCCCTATCCTTGTTGATTCAAAACCTCAAAATTTACATTATTTTAAAGATTGCACCATAATACGTCCTAACAAAAAAGAAGCATTTCAAATGACTGGGATAAAATATGAAAATAAAAAAGATGTTCTTGAAGAAATGGGTAGAAAACTTTGTGAAAGAGTAAATTCAAAATATGCCATAATAACCCTGGGAAAAGATGGTGTATTTAAATATGAAAAAGAAAAATCTGTAATGATTGAAACCAAAGCTAGGCAAGTAAGAGATGTTACAGGAGCAGGAGATACTTTTGCTGCTACTTTAGCTTTAAGTTTAGCTTCTGGTTTAAGTATGTCTGAAGCAATTAAAATAGCAAATTATGCATCTGGTGTTGTTGTTGAAAAACAAGGAACAGCAACCACCACAACTGATGAAATAAAAAAGAAAATTAAAGAAGACAGCACTGATGCTTCGCAGCTTATCGGCCACTAAAACAAACAGCATAGGAAGCTTAACTTCTGTGTTCGGAATGGTAACAGGTATTTCCAACCTATTATGGCCGTCTTCAAAAGTATGTTGTTTTAAGGGTTTTTAAAGATTACTTTCTTAATTGTTTTATGAAAAAAAAAATATCAAAAACAAAAGCAGAACAACAAATTAAAGAATTTTTCAATCATTTAAAAAACAAAAAAACCAAGGAGATTAAGAAAATTAAGAGGTTGGCTATGTCTTACAATATTAAACTAGGAAAAAAAAGAAAACTTTTTTGTAAAAAATGTTTTACACCTTATCAAAACCCTAAAATAAAAATAAAGAGTAAAATAAAATCAGTTGAATGTGAAAATTGTGGATATAAAAGCAGGTGGAAAATGAAATGATTAACTCTTTTTAAACTTTCCAATTAATTCTATAAAATCTTCTTGTCCTAGGAACATTGATCTACAGCAGAATCTCTCTAACCCCAGTTCATCTAATACTTTTTTTTCAGATTCTCCTTCTGATACTCTTTTTTTAAAATCTCCCCACAAGTGTCCAATGGGTTTTCCGCACGACATACATCTCACTGGAATTATCATATTAATATTGCATTAAGAAGATTTATAAAGCTTGTGATTGAGAAAAATATATGGAAAATAAAATGAACACAATTGAATTTCTTAGAGAAAAAGTATACCTTCCGGAATTTATGACTCTTACTAGTATAGACTATGATAAAAAAGAGTGGGTTTTTAATTTTAATCCTAATGAACCTGTTGTTGCAAGAAGACATATTCAACCACACTATGTTACTCCAAGAGGAATAGACCTTTGTATAGTGCAAGCAGGATATTCAATAGCGGAAAATTTGGTTAATGAAAATTTATTAGGAGATTTAAACCTTGAAACTCTTAGGCAAACCCTATTAGAAGGAAGAATAAGAATTATTGATATATATGAAAAATTTAGAAAAGAACTAAATTTAAGAGAACCTATTCAAGGAAGATTTAATATTTCAAGATTGAGACTAGGAAAAAACCCTATACTTAAACTTGATTTTGGTTTTGCAAATAATACCATAAGAGGTTTTTTTACATCTATAATTACTGAAAATCCAAACCCTCAATTAAATTCTTATGCTTCGAGATTCAAAATTAAAAAATGAAACCTCTAATAATAAAATTAAAACAAGCTGCAAAATATTATGAAATGGGGGAATCTCTTGTTAAAGCTCTTGATTGTGTTGATATTTCTATACAAGAAGGGGATTTTGTTGCAATAATGGGGCCTTCTGGAAGTGGAAAAAGTACTGCTATGAATTTAACAGGAAGTCTTGACTTAACAACAAAAGGGGATATTTATCTTAAAGGAAAAAACATAGAAAATTTAGAAGAATCAGAACTTGCCCAACTTAGGGGTAAAAAAATAGGGTTTATATTTCAGCAGTTTAATCTTATTCCTAATTTAACAGCTAAAGAAAATGTTATGCTCCCTATGTTATTTCAAAATGAAGATAAAGAATATCGGGAGGAAAGAGCAGAAAAACTTCTGAAATCAATGGAATTAGAAGATAGAATGAACCATTACCCTAATCAACTTTCTGGAGGACAACAACAAAGAGTTGCTATTGCAAGATCTTTAGCAAATAAACCAGATATCCTTTTAGCAGACGAACCAACAGGAAATCTTGATACAAAAACAGGTGAAAGAGTAATGGGTTTTTTAACAGATTTAAATAAAAAAGGAAGGACAATCATTATTGTTACCCATGATCCTGAAATTGCAAAAACATATGCTAAAACACTCTATTCTTTAAGAGATGGAAAAATAGAAAGTTTGGAAAAAAAGACAAATGGAAAATGGAAAAAAGTGAAACTTCCAGAATGTATTCTTAAGGATTGAAATTAAACCCAATTGTTGTAATCATTCTGTAGTAACAATATCGAAATATTTATAAAGGATATTTCTGTGTGGAAATTAAGAAAATGGAAGAAAAGTATCTAACTTATGCTGTGAAAGAAAAGGGTAAAAGTGAACCTTACGTAATCCCTTCTAATGGATTAATTATTCCTATTTTAGAAAATCAAGGAGATGTGAAAGTAGATTTTAATATGTTTAAATCTGAAAAGAAAATAGATTTAGAAAAAATCACTATTGATATCACCAACCTAATTAAATCAAGTATAATTAGAGTACAAAATGAACTCTAAATCAATAATCCCTTTTTTAGCATTAATCTTCTTAATTAACATAAGCTTTGCATCAGCCCTTGTTGTTGATGCAGACTACATTACAATATATCCAGGAGAACAAGGTAGTGTAAACATTGATGTAGAAAATAATCAAAATTTTGATATTGAAGAGGTTTCTGTTCAGATTATTCTTGTTCATGTTCTTCCTGATGGCACATCAATTTCACTTCCATTTACTGTTATAGGAAGTTCTGAAAAAGAATTAGATGATCTTGATGAAGATGATGATGATTCAACAAGTTTTACTCTAAAAGCTTCAACAGATATTGAACCAGGAGATTATAATATTCCTTATGTTATTACTTATGTAGACGCAGATGATAATGATGATGATTATGAAAAAGCAGGAAGTTTTGGAATAAGGGTTAGTGCTAAAACAGAGCTTGATTTTGCTGCTGAAGCAAAAGGAGCAAGTATTGAAACGCCTATTCTTGAACAAGAAGGAAAACTCTCTCTTGAAATAATAAACAAGGGTCTTGGAGAAATTAAATCTATGTCTGTTGAAATTTTCCCACAAGGTTTTGAAATTTTATCTAAAAGTAAAATATTTATTGGGGGTGTTGACGCAGATGATACTGATTTTGCTACATTTAATGTTATTTACAAAACAACAACTCCTGTGCTAAAAGCAAAAATAACCTACAAGGACTTTGATAATAATGATCAAATAGAAAACATAAATTTGCCTTTTAAAGTTTATACAAGTGAAGAAGCCCTTGAAAAAGGATTAATACAAAAAAGTAACACAGGTTTGTATATTGGAATTATTATTTTATTAATAATTATTTGGGTAATTTATAGGAAAATAAAAAGAAGAAAAAAAAAGAAGAATAGGGGAAGTGAGTGAAAATGGATGAAAACATCTATAATTTTAGAATAACTTACCCTAGTTTTGAAGAAGCAGATAGAGAAGAAAAAGCTATGAAAGATTTTAGAAATAATCAAAAAAGAGCAAGGGATTCTATAAAAAAACAAAAAGACAAGAATCCTCAAATAAATTATAATTTAGAAGTATTTGAAGATGGTCACTAAAATTAATAATTTAGATGAATTAAAAAATTATGTTAGGAAAAAAGTTAAAGTGGGAAAGAAAGACCATCTTACGGGAAATGTGTATGTGGAGGATTATCTTTATATTGGAAAAGATAGAACAAATCAAAAACATCTTTTTGTTAAATTCTCTTACATAAATAGGGATGATGGAAATGTTTTGCCTGACATACAAGAAACTTATTTAGTGGATAGTGCTCTTGAATTTTTAAGTGAGAGGATACCATATAAAGAATGGTTAGGGGATTTTAATATTATTTTGCCTTCTAACCCTAAATATAATAGTTATTTAGAAAAGATGGCTAAAGTAGAAAGAGAATCGGGGAGGTAACTCCTATGTTAAACAAAACTTATTCTAGGCCAGAAAACCTTGAGGTTGTTTTGCAAGGTTCTATTCAGGAAGATGAAAAAAGTGTTAAGCTTGCAAACAGACTTTTAGTAATTGGTTGGAATTTATTAAACAAAAAAATTTTTGAATATCCTACAATAGAGGAAATTTTGAGTTTATCAGAAAAAAAAATAAAAAAAACAAAGGAACTTGGTAAAAAAACCCTGAATGAATTAAAACTTCACATTGCAGCAAGAGGAATTCCTTTAGAAAAAAATATTTATTCTAACTCTGAAAAATACTTTAGTAAGCACACCATGATTAAAAAAGAAGATTTGTTAGAGGGTCTTAATTCTTTTAATAATTTCCAAAAATATAATCCTTTTAAGAGGGCTGTTGAAGAATATCATGAAAGAGTGAGGAGGAATAAATCTTTTATGGAAATGTTAGAAGATTATGAATCTTCCCGTAACACTTATTTAGTAAAAAAGCACCTACGAACACAAATTATTAATTTTACAGAAGAAGGTATCTCTCTTAAAAAACTAAGTGAGGTTTATGGAATCTCTTATGGAAAAACCTTAAGAATCGCTAAAGAAATAAAAGAAATTAAAGGAAAAATAAAAAGAGGAAGACCTTCTTGTGCAAATATAGATATTTATGATGAAATTGCTTCTGGTTTATTAAAAGGATTAAATCAGAGTGAAATAGCTGAAAAAAGAGGGTGTCATAAGCAAGCCATCTCTGAATTTATCAAAAACAATCCTGAATTAAAAAAATTATATAAAGAAACCAAAAAATGATACAAAACTATTTCTCACTTGCATTTAAGAACTTAAGAAAACGTGGTTTAAGAAGCTGGTTGACAATCTTAGGAATTTTTATTGGGATTGCTGCTGTTGTTGCTCTTATTTCTATGGGTCAGGGGCTCCAAGAAGCTGTTACAAGCCAGTTTGGGACTCTTTCTTTAGATAGACTAACAATACAAAATAAGGGGACAGGGTTTGGGCCTCCTGGAAGCACTGTTGTTGAAAAACTTAATGATAATGATCTTAAAATAATTGAAAATATCCAAGGAGTAGAAGCTGTAATTCCAAGATTAATAAGGGTTGGGAAATTAGAATATAATAAAATTTCTGGGTTTGGATATGGAACAGATGTTCCTGATGAAAAAAAGCTAGCCAATTTATTTTATGAAACTTTAGGTGTTGAAGCAGAACAAGGCCGTTTATTAGAACCAGGAGATAGGGGAAAAATTATGCTAGGAAATTTTTTTCTTGAAACAAATGATTTTGAAAAACCATTTTTAATTGAAAAAAATGTTTTAATTAATGATTTTAGTTTTGAAATAATTGGGATTTTGGAAAAATCAAGCAGCATTCAACTTAATGGGATTATTTATATGAATACAAAAGATATGCAAAATCTTTTTGAAACAAAAGGAGAATATGATTTAATTGTTGCTAAAGTTCAAGATAAAAACCAAATAGAAGATATTGCTAAAGAAATTGAAAGAAAATTAAGAAATGACAGAAATGAAAAATTGGGAGAAGAAACATTTACAGTAGAAACACCCCTCCAATCATTAGAATCTGTTAATACAATTCTTAATATTATCAACATAATTGTTGTTGGAATTGCTATGATTTCTCTTTTTGTTGGAGGTGTTGGAATTGCAAACACAATGTATACTTCTGTTGTTGAAAGAACAAGAGAGATAGGGGTTATGAAAGCTATTGGGGCGCAGAATAAAGATGTTTTAATGATCTTCTTAATTGAATCTGGTATGTTGGGGCTTGTTGGAGGAAGTATAGGGTCTTTAATAGGAATAGGTATTGCTTTTGGAGCCTCATCAATTGCTAGCCAAGCTCTTGGAATTAATTTATTTAGGGTTAGTGCAAATTATGGGTTGTTGATTGGGGCTGTTGGATTTTCATTTTTTGTAGGAATAATTTCAGGAATTTTTCCTGCAATGCAAGCAAGTAAATTAAATGTGGTTGATGCATTAAGGAGTTGAGGATGAACAAAAAATACTTCAACAAAGAGCAACAATTAAGAGAATTTTGGAAGGAACAAAAATGGCCAGAAGATGTATTGGATAATTGTTTGAGAAACCCTAGAATAAATTATAATAAAGCTATTGAATTAGGTCATGAACCAGTATATGTTTTAGAAAAAAATAATTTTGGTAAAATAATTGTTGATGTAAGCCTGCCTAAAAATATTTCTTTAGAAGATATAATAAAAATAAGACATTCCCATCAAAACCTTGGTTCAAAAATTATTGATTATTTAATTAAACAAGAAAAGGAAAAATGCTAACAGATTACTTTAAACTGGGTTTGAGAAACTTGCAGAAGCGAAAGCTTAGAACAGGGTTGACCATGTTAGGTATTTTCATTTCAATTGCAACTATTTTTATGCTTATTAGTTTGTCTTTAGGTTTACAAGGAGCTGTTAAAGAACAATTTGAAACTCTTGGAGCTGATAAATTTTTTGTCCAACCTTCAACAGGGTTTCTTGGACCTCCTGGAAGTGTAGGCGGAACAATCCTTAGAGAAGAGGATGTAAACACTATAAAAAGTGTTAGAGGGGTTAAAGATGTTGCTGACTATATTGCAGGAAATGCCAAAATTGAATTTGCAGGAACAGAAAGATATATGCTAGTTTGGGGGGTTGCTCTCCATACTAATCTTTTTGCAGAAACAGGAAACCTTGAGGTTAATGAAGGAAGATTTTTACAACAAGGAGATTCAGGGGTTAATTTAGGGATTAATCATAAGGAAGGAAATCTCTGGGGAAAACCAGTAAAAACTGGAAACAAATTAATAATTAATGGCCAAGATTTCAAGGTTAGGGGGGTATTTGAAAAAATTGGAAACCCTGACGATGATCAAATGGTTGTAATGAGTTTAGAAAGTGCAAGAGAATTATTTAATATTCCTGAAAGAGTTGATTGGATTGTTGTCCAAATTGATGAAGGAGAAGATATTTTAGAAGTTGCAGATAGAGTTGAAAAAAAATTAAGAAATTTAAGGGATGTTACTGAAAAAAATCAAGATTTTGATATACTCACCCCTGATCAATTATTAGAAAGTTTTGGAAATATACTTAATATTGTTACTGCTTTTTTAGCAGGAGTCGCAGCTATTTCTCTAATTGTAGGGGCAATTGGAATTGCAAACACAATGTATACTTCTGTTATTGAAAGAACAAGAGAGATAGGGGTTATGAAAGCTATTGGGGCGCAGAATAAAGATGTTTTAATGATCTTCTTAATTGAATCTGGTATGTTAGGGCTTGTAGGAGGAATAATAGGAGTTAGTTTAGGACTAGGAGTAAGTAAAACAATAGAATACATAGCAATTACTTCTTTGAATACAAATCTTTTACAAGCAGCTGCTCCCACCTATTTAATCTTAGGGTGTTTAGGATTTGGATTTTTAATAGGTGCTATATCTGGGATTCTTCCAGCAATGCAAGCAAGTAAAACAAATGTTGTTGATGCGTTGAGGTATGAGTAATACAATAATTTATAAATAATTTAGACACCTTAAAATAACATGGGATTTAGATTGAAGAACATGAAGGAAAGACTCCTAGCAATTAGTCGTTCTAGTGACGCTCAAGTATGGACTCCAAAAAAGTTTTATAGAAACCAAAGCATAAAATCTATTTTATTAAAATATTTTTTTATTCCTATCTTGACTATTGGAGGCCTAGGATATTTTACAATAGATAAAAAAGAATCTCCTTATATAAAATTTCCCAAAGCAAAATTAGAAGTAATTTCCAAATTTGAAAAACCAATAATCCAAGCACAATTTGCTAATTTTGTTGAACCAAAAAAACAAACTCCAAAACTAGTTACACTAAATATAAAAGATAAAAATAAAAAATCAGTAATAAGAGCCGATGTTCTGGAAAAAGCAGGTACAACAATCCTGGGAAAAACCTTTCTAAGATATACAAAAAAAGGAATAAGAACTCCGGGACCAGATTATGGGGTTTTAGTAGAGGGGGTAGATTATTTTCCTAATTCTGAAGGATTTATAGTTTTACCTAAAGAAATATTAAACAAGAGAGTTAGGTTAACTAAAATTAATTTAAATAAATTAGGAATGGGAACAGAAAAATACTTAGCCTCTTATTTAACAAGAATACAGGTTGAAAAACCAGAATCAGAAATAAATAAAAAATATGTTGCAGAGGGTGAAAAAGATGTTTTTAAGAAAAAGAATCTTGAAAGGGATACTCAAGAAAAGGGCATTAATAAAAAAATTGGTCTTGAAAATAAATGTAATTTTGAAATAACAAACCCTAAATTTGCTTCTCTAGACAACATGGATATTGAGCCAAAATTAAAAGAATATCAAGAAAGAAATTTCAAAGCAAAAAATAAAGAGTATATGAGGTCAAACTATTCCCTTGTAAAGGAAATGACTTATGAGGGGGATACAAGTTTTAATGAGAGAATTATTGGGTTAAAAACGAAATATTACTCTAATAAAAAAATTGCAAAAATAATGAGAAAAGAAACAAAAAAATATTTTTCTGAAGAGAAGGGAATAAATATTAATAGTAAACAAATTAGTGACACTTTAACAAAAGAAAACTGGATTTCTAAGAGAAAATACAAAAAAGATCCTGAAAAATATGATACCCTGGATACAAAATATATTTTATATGATAAAAATAGTATTCTTACAATCTTTCCAAAAAAATAAAAACTTAAAAGAGTAACTTTAAAATTCTCCTAAAAGTTTAAAAACTAATTTTGTTTCCCAAATAATTCAGCTTAAAAAGTGGTGAATCCTATGAGTAAAAAATGTATTTATTGCCATGCAGAAATTTCTGATGAGAGTGTTATTGATTTTTGTGAAAAATGTGGAAAAAATGTTTGGGGTGAAAAAATGTTTAAAGCAATAGTTCAAAATATGGAAAATGCAAGAAAAAATGGAGATTTGGCTTTTACAGACGTTTCCGGTGATTTTTCTAGGTCTAAAAATTTTAATTAGATACCTTTTTAAATAAGCTATTTCTGGGTAAAATATGGTTCAAAAGAAAAAAATTAAAACAAAAGGAAAACTAAAACTTAGTAGATACTTTCAGGAACTAAAAAAAGGAGAAAAAGTAAGTGTAAAAAGAGAATCATCTGTAAAATCAAGTTTTCCTTTAAAAATTCAAGGAAGAACCGGAGTAGTAGAAGGTAAAAAAGGAGGGGTTTATATTATAAAAATGAAGGATCAAAACAAAGAGAAAACATTTTTAATACCTCCAATACATTTAAAAAAAATAAAACCAAATTAAAACACATAAAATGATAGAAAAAATTAAAACCCTCAGTATGGCTGAAAGTCTTGAAGATGTTCTCAAAACAAAAGATAGCAAAGCAGATGTTCTTGCATTTATAAAAAAGTTTACTAATTTAAAACCAAAAGAAGCTAAAGAATTTAGAAAAAAAATTGAAACATTAGATTTAATGAAAATTAATGAAAATCATACTAGTAAAATAATTGACATAATGCCTGAGACAGCGGAAGAATTAAACAAAATTTTCACAGATGTTGGTTTAAATGAGGATGAAGCCCAAAAAATACTTAAAATTGTTAAAGAATTCGAATAAAAAAAATGACAAAGGAAGACCACGCAATAATCTTAGAATTTTTACCAAATGGATATCCTTTGGATAGGAAAATGATGCCTATAGCACAAGCTATAGGGGAAACCCAATTTACTCTTTTAGAATTAGTCCCTAGAAGAGGAATTAGTTTAGAAATAGGAGAAAAAGTTTATATTGGGGAAGGAAAAAGAGATAAAATATATTATATTCTTGGAAGACTTCCTAAAGAAAAAATAACTGAAACTGCAAAACAACAATTAGAAGAGCATATTGGGAAAGTAGTAAAAGAAAAAGAAAAAGAATTTGTTGAATTTTTTAATAAAGCAGATGCAATTAACAAAAGGATACATCAAATAGAAATGCTTCCTGGTTTAGGCAAAAAACACATGAAAGAAATCATCACTAAAAGAAAAGAAAAAGCTTTTGAATCTTTTGAGGATATGAAAAAAAGAATTCAAAACCTTCCTGATCCTCAAAAAGCAATTGAAAAAAGAATTTTAAAGGAGTTAACATCTCTCGAAAGATATAATTTATTTGTAAATTAAAAATGAAAGAACAAAAATTAGAAAAAAGACAAGAGACAAAACCTCTAGCTATCCCGTCTGCAAGCAGCCAAACTAAAAAACAAGCACTTGAAGATAAAAGTATTTCAGGTATTAAAGAACAAAAATTAGAACAAATGTATGAAGACAGAGTAGTTAGAATTCTTTCAAAAGATATAGAAGGGAAGATGAAGATATATCCTGGCCTAGCAAAGATAAAAGGAATCTCATGGGCTTTATCTAATGCTATTTGTAAAATCCTTAAAATAAATAAAAATAGAAAAATTGGTTCATTAAAAGACGAAGAGATTAAAAAAATTGTTGAATTTTTAAAAAACCCTGGAATCCCAAAATATTTAGTAAATAGGCAAAAAGATTTTGAAGATGGTGAAAATAAACACTTGGTGGGGAGCGATTTAGAATTAAGAACAGATTTTGATATTAAGAGGCTTAAGAAAATAAAAAGCTATAGGGGTTATAGACACATGGCTGGACTTCCAACAAGAGGACAAAGAACAAGAAGTAATTTTAGAAAAAACAGAAAAAAAGCAACAGGAATTAAAAAGAAAGTTAAGAAAAAATGAAACGTAAACACAAAAAATATTCAAAACCAAAAAGACCTTTTGATAAAACTAGAATTGCCGAAGAAGCTCAGATAAAAAAAGATTTTGGGTTAAAAAACAAAAAAGAGATTTGGAAAGCAGAAGCTCAGATAAAAAAAATAAGAGAAAAAGCTAAAAAACTAATTTCTGCAGATTCAAATGAACAAAAAGTTCTTTTTAATGGGTTAAAAAAAATTGGTTTTAAAATTGAATCTATAGGAGATATTCTTTCTCTAGATAAAAAAGATTATTTAAAAAGAAGGCTTCAAACATTAGTTTTAACTAAAAAACTCGCTACAACGCCAAAAAGTGCACGGCAGTTAATAGTTCATAAAAAAGTGTTAGTTAATAAAAGGATTATTAATATTCCTTCATATATTGTTCCTTTAGAATTAGAAGATAAAATTAGTTTAAAAAAGAAAATTAAAACAGAAAAAAATAAATAAAAATGCCTGAAGAAAAAACAGAAATCAAAAAAACACCTAAAAAACCCAAAAAAGAAGTAGAAGCAGTTGTAAATATTTATACCTCTTTTAACAATACAATAGTACATGTAACAGATATGTCTGGTAAAACAATTTCAAAAGTTACAGGAGGTATGGTTACAAAACATGGAAGATTAAAAGCAAATCCAACCATAGCCATGTTTATAGCCAAAAGAATTGCAGAAAACATTCAAGATTTAGGTATTAAATTCCTATATGTTAGAATAAGAGCAAAAACCAGAAATCCTGCTCCTGGTCCTGGAGCAAATGCTATAATAAAAAGTTTATCGAGATCAGGATTTAAAATTTTAAATATCCTTGATACAACAAGGGTTCCAAGAGGAGGCCCAAAAAAGAAAGGGGGTCGAAGGGGTCGAAGACCTTAAAGATAAATTTAAAAACAAAGTATATTAAAAAATACTATGAAACTTCAAAAAAAACAAGAAAACCAGATTATTTTTAATGCAGAAATAAATGAAAGTTTAGCAAATGCTATAAGAAGATACATAAACCAAATTCCAACCCTTGCAATAGAGAGTGTGGAAATTTCAAAAAATGATTCTCCTCTTTATGATGAAACAATTGCCCATAGGTTAGGTTTAATCCCTTTAGAAAGCAGTAAAATAAGCCCAAAATCAAAAGAAATTAAGCTTAAATTGAGTTCAAAAAAAGAAGGACCTGTTTACTCCGAGGAATTAAAAGGAATTATACAACCAGCACATAATAAAATTCCTATTAGTGATTTAAAAAGGGGTCAGGAATTAGAATTTGTTGCAACTACACAAACCGGAAAAGGAAAAGAACACTCTAAATTCACCCCAGGTTTAATGTTTTATAGGAATATTTTTGATATTAAAGTTGACAGAAATTGTCCAACAGAAATTGTTGATATTTGTCCTCTCAAAGTTTTTTCCTCTGAAAATGGAAAAATAAAAATTCAAAATTCTGAAAAATGTGATGAATGTGGTATTTGTCTTGAATACTTCAAAAAACAAGGAAAAGAATTAATAAATATAAATCCAACAAATGAACTTTTAATAACTCTTGAAAGTTTTGGTCATCTTCCTTGTGAAGATATTTTTAAAAAATCTATTGAAATCTTAAAAAAAGGCTTAGCCGAAGTTGGAAAAAAAATTAGTAAAGAATGATTGTAAAGGTTTTTATGCGGAGTACAGGATTCGAACCTGTGTAAGCACTAAGCTAATGGATTTTGAGTCCATCCTGTTTGACCACTCCAGCAACTCCGCTTATAAAGATAACCAAATTTTTCTTTATCAAACTTTCCTTTAAATTAGGCTTAAGGTTAATAAACTAAGAATTAATTAAGCATATAAAAACCTTTATAAACATCTCAAAACTAACATTTTTACAAAACCTGCGAGTCAAACCAAGCGTTAGCAGAGTAGGGTAACTACTTCTGCAAAATCAAAAAATGAGTAAATCAAATACTAAAATTGAAAAACAAACAAAAAAAAAGCATAATATAGAATTAGTTGAAACTATTAGACTTGCTAAAAAAAACAAAAGGTGGAAAGAAGTTGCTGAAATATTATCAGGCCCTAGAAAAAAACAAAAAAATTTTAATGTAGATAAATTAAAAGAAAATGTTGTTGTTCCTGGAAAAATTCTTTCTCAAGGAGAAATAGGAAAGAAAATAAAAGTGGTTGCTTTTTCTTTTTCAGAAAAGGCGAAAGAAAAACTAAAACAGGCTGGTTGTGAATATTTAACTATCTCAGAAGAAATTAAAAAAAATCCTGAAAGGAAAGGATTGGTAGTTTTAAGATGAAAATAATCAACGGTAAAAACGCAATTCTTGGAAGATTAGCTAGTTATATTGCTAAAGAAGCACTTAAAGGAGAAGAAATTGTTCTCTTAAACTGTAACCAAATAGTCATCACAGGCAATAAAAAAGATATTAAAGAAAAATTTGAAGCAAAAAGGCAAAGAGTTGGAAGTGGGCAAAAAGGCCCAAAAATTTCAAGAGTTCCTTATTTAATTGTTAAAAGAACAATAAGGGGGATGATTCCTAATCATAGAAAAGGAAGAGGAAAACAGGCTCTTAAAAGAATAAAATGTTATTCTAAAACTCCAAAGGAATTTGAAGAATCAAAAAAAATAATAGGTGGAAAAGAAAAGAAAACCAAATTTTTAAAAATTAATGAACTAAAAAAATGATAAAAGTAAATATAAAATTTCCATTCATTCAAAATAAACATAAATACAATTTTAAATGAAAAAAATAATTACATCTGGAAAAAGAAAAAGGGCTATTGCAAAAGCCCTTATTAGAGAAGGTTCTGGAAAAGTCACAATCAATAAAAAACCATTTACATCTCTTCAAAAATTTGATAAATTCAAAATAGAAGAACCCTTAAGAATTGCTGAAAAAATTTTAGGAAAATTAAATTTTGATATTGAAATAAATGTTAAAAGTGGCGGGGAAAAATCACAAATAGAAGCTGCAAGGGTTGCATTATCAAGGGCTATTATTAAATTTACGAATTCAAAAGAGCTTTCTGAAGCTTTTTTAAGTTATGATAGGAATTTACTGGTTGCAGATGTAAGAAGAAAAGAAGCCTATAAACCGGGAGATTCCAGGGCCAGGGCAATGAGGCAAACTTCTTATAGATAATTCTTTTAATCTTCTAGGTTGTTTAGAGCTATAGTGTTTAAAGACATATTTTTGTCTTCTGTGTTCTTTATGAGTTAAATAATAATCTAAATCAGGATTTCCAGCATCAAAATATATATTGTGTGGTTGTTTATATTTTAAAAAGTCTTTGGATACTCTTTTTTAAAAATCATAAAATAAAAATTCATTTAAAAAAATTTAGGGTGTGCGGAACACAATAATCTTTAAATATATTAAAAGAGTAAATTTTGTATGGAAGTTGGTAGAAGAGAGTTTTTAACAATTGCGGGATTATGTTTATTTCCTAAGGTTGTAGAATCTGCACTTTGGGCTGGACTAGGATCATCAGGAACGCCTATAAGGGATGCTTTTTATACTGTACGAGAAAAGGATTCTAAGAGAGGTTTGACAGGAATTGCACAAAGATACTATGGTCCAGAAGCTAATGCTAAGGATATTTATAATGATCCTTATAACCAAAAAATTGTTGGAAATAACCCAAATCATATTGAACCAGGAATGAAATTAAGATTAAATTATAATAGGATACTTAAATTTATTAATAAAGAACTTATTCTTCCTAAAGATATTAAAAATAATACTATGAAAAGCCTACTTAGTGATAGAGATTACTTATCTGAATTCTAAATCTTCTTTATCCCTAACTTTTCTAATTTATTCTGAACGTGGTTGAAGAGCGTCGAAGATATTAATGCTTGGTGTGTTCCTTGGTGGGTTTGCTTATCAAACTTAATTTTTCCTAAATAAGTTTGATTTGTTAGAATTTTCTTTAAGCCATTGACAGAGAAACTATATTTCTTTGCTAATTTAGTGAGGCTCACGTCTTGGTTTAAAAAATCTTGAAAAACCTCCTGGACTTGATATGAATGCTCTGTTGGAATTAGTTTTTTATTTTCTAATTTATATCCCCAAGGGGCTCTAGTAATAGGATTTCCATCTCTTGCTACTTTATCCATAGAAAATTTTGTTCTTTCTCCGGTAACATTTCTTTCAAACTCAGCAAAAGCAGATATTATATGGAACATTAATTTTCCTGATGCACTTGTAGTCTCAATCTTATCTTGAAGAGAAACAAAATCTATGTTCCATTCTTTTAATTTTGCAATTGTTTCTATAAGATCTCTCAAGCTTCTTGAAAACCTATCAAGTTTATAGATAAAAATTGCCTGAAATTTACGTGCTTCTGCATCTATGAGTAGTTGCACCATTTCTGGTCTTCCCTTTATATCTTTTGCAGATTTTCCTTCATCTTTGTAAATTTTCAAAACATCATAACCCAATGCATTTGCATAATTCTGTAAGGCCTCTTCTTGTGCAGCTAAAGACACCCCTTGCCTTGCTTGTTCTTCTGTGCTAACTCTTACATATATTGCTGCTAAGGGTTTAGTGGTAATCATTTTTTGAAAACCCCACAAATCCAATCTCTACATATCTTAGGGCGGTTATTATATATTTTACAAAGATTATCTTGATTAAGGAATTTACACTTTTTAGAAAACATAAAAGAAAATGTATTAAGAGATATAATTAATTTGTCTGTAAAATTTAATCTTTTACAACATTCTCCACAATGTTTGCATTTAATCTCTTTTTCCCTCTTTTTCATAGTAAATAACGTGCACTTAGGTATATAAAGTTATGGTTCACGGGCATTTAGGACCCCCTTAGTTCATATATTGTAGGGTAAAAAGTTCTGTTAATATAGGTTGTAAGAAGTTTTATAGAGGAAAATTGGTTTTTAGTAATTAGGCTGCTTGTAAGTTAAAGAAATCTTCTATTTTATCTTGAGAAACAAATCTTTCTGTTTGAGTTCTTATTTTTAATGCAGGTATTTCTCCTGTAGTAAGTCTCTTTTCCTTGCTCTTTTATGGTCTGGAGGATGATCTTGAGAAATAGGAAGACCTACACCCCAAAGAGTTGTTCCCACTAATAACCTTTACCTAAAAAAGGAACAGAAACTAATTTAAAATAATTTGAAAGAAATGTTATTGTTTTTTTCAGGAAAATAATAGATTCCAGGACTAATTGTTTTCCCACCTATATCTTTTAATTCATCTGCCATTAATAAACATAAAATCATTTATTTTTAAAAAGATCCATTATATTTTGCTGTTTTTCCACCTATTTTTGACCTTAATTTTTGTGGCCTGTGGGAGTTGTGCACTAAGGTTAGCTAAGTGAAAGAGAAGGATTTTAGTATTTTTTGTAGGGTGTGGAGGACCGCCTTTTACCCAAGGAGGTTTGCTAAAAGGTCCATAACCTTCCTCATGAAGAATTATTCTTAGGTTGGTTTTGGTTTCCAATCTTTAGGGGCTCTTGGATCTTCTAAACAATTTGTAATGATTTTGCTACCCCTAATTCAGATCGTTCCTTTCCCTCAAAATTATAAGGAACTCTTACAACACTTACAACATTATCTGTTGATATAGAATATTTGATGTTTTCAACAACATAAATACAATTAGGTGTTTTTAAATCAATGTAAAATTTTCCTTCAATTCCTCCAAAAAGAAGATCTTCTTTAAAGGTTATTTGCCCTTGTTTATTTGGTATAAAGAAAGAATTATAATAATCTTTTTAAAGATATTTGGGATAATTTACTATCTTTCCAAAAAAAATTTTGTATTAATCTTCTTAGCCTAGGCATATTGTGCACTAAGGTTACCTAAGTATGTATTGAGTTTGTTTAAACAGGCTGTTTATGGTGCTTTACCGATGGAAAAGTTAAAAAAACAAACAGGTGTTTATGTTGTTTGGGGTTGTTTGAGGGTGTTTTAAACAGGCTGCTAAGGGTGTTTTTTTAAATAAACAACTGTTTTTGCATAGAAAAAAGTTAATTTTTGGCACCTTTTTTGCTCTTTTTTATTTATGTTATTTACTAACATCTTTGGAAATTGTCGTCGAAAAATAGAAAGATTTATATAATTAAGGTATTTAGAAATACTATGTTTAGGTGGTTTTCTAGAAAAAAAGAGGTAGAACGTGTTGAAGAAGACACAAAAAAAGGTTTTGAGGCTGTTAAAAAAGATATTAGTGCTGTTAGTGGATGGATAAAACACCTTGAATCTGAAAAAAATTTACAACAAAATAATATTGAAGGGTTAAAAGAAGATTTGTCTTCGATAAAAAAAGAGCTTGAAGGATTGAAAAATATTTTATCGATCATGAATGAGTTAAAACCTAAACAGGTGTTTAAAACACCTAAACAGGTGTTTGATAAACAAACAGGTGTTTATGCTGTTCAAACAGGTGTGCAAACAGCTGTTCAAACACCAAAATTAGACCAATTTTCAGTAACTGAGAGGGCTATTTTGTGGGTACTTTTAAATAGTGACATGAACTTAAGTTATGATGATTTGGCAGCAATGTTAGGAAAATCTAAATCAACAATAAGAGGACAGATAAATCGAATAAAACAAAAAGGGGATATAATTGAAGAAAGAATAGAGTATAATGGTAAGAAAAGGGTATTTATCCCTGATGAAATAAAAGAAAAATTAATGAAAAAATCAAAAGTGAGTGTAAAAAGACCAAAAAAGCATAAGAAAAATTAAAAAAAGAAATTTAAAAAATCAAAAGTGAGAATTAAAAACAAATAATTGTTTAAAGTAATAAAAATAAAAAAGGAAATTTAGAGGGTTTTAAGATTTAAAAAAGTAAAAAATTAGAAAAAGAGACTTAAAATTAATACTAGTTTGAAAAAAATGGAAGTTATTCGGCTAACATAAAAACTAGCTAAAGCTCTCTTAATTGTAAAATTGTAGGAAGAGATGCTATTTTCTTGAGATTGGGAGAAATAGATAAGGATATTTGTTTATTATTTATTCTCTTTTTCTCGACGGGAATTCCTTTTTTAATTAATCTCCCAACATAATCCCTAATAGAACTTTCAGATAAACCTAACTTCTTAGAAAGAGCTTTATGATCTGCACTTATTTGCTCTTCGTCAAATTGATATATTGTTGAAAAAACTACCCACTCTTGATCTGTAAGTCTTTTAAATTTCAGCCTAATTTCCCTTTTAAGATTATCTAAGGATTCTAACATTTCAACTGCATTTTCAATAGAATTGGGGGTGTTTTGAGGTGTTTTTTGTGTCTGTTGGTGTGTCTGTCTGTCTGTCTGTCTGTCTGTCGAAACCCCTTGATTTCCAGTGGAAATAAGCATATTTTGGGTTTTTAATGGCTTAAACCTTGTTGAATGTGTCGAAGGATGTGTCGAAACTGTTGGAATATCTTGTTTATGTGTCGGAGCCTCTTTTTTAGATAATTTTAAGACTATATTGCATAAATCAATTATTTTTTGTCTTGTTTCAACAATATTTTCCTTTAAGAAATCTAAATCTTTTTTTAATAAATCAACATCTTGTTTTACTTTTTGGAAAGCTTCTTTTATTTGATCCATAAATAATAGTAAAACAAGAAGTATAAATATTTTAGTATTGTCAAAAATATAAAAACTAATTAGGATGTTGGTGTTGTCTGTAGAAATTGTAAGCTGAATTACTCAATTTCCATCTTAATCTTCGTTTATAGGGTAATCCAAAGGCATTTTTTTTTATGTCTAAGATTAGATTTTTCTTCTTAAGCTCAAAAAGGAGGTCTTTAATGAATTCTTCATCCCTAGCAATTTCCCTCGCAATATGAGATGTAAATGCTGGTTTTGGGCTTATTGAGTAAAGGTATGCTAAAATTTGCTCTGAAATTTTTTCTCTTTTTATATTAGATATTTTCATAAGAAATAAAAAGAAATATAACTTAAAATTCTTCCTATGTTTCTGTATTTTGGTTTGTTGGGTCTTGTTTTCTTATGATAGGCATAGAAACATGAAAAGGTAACCCTATTTCTTCCTCTAATTGTAGTGCTTTTACATTTGTTTTCCTTAGGATAATATTAAAAATTTTAATCCTAATATCATCAGGTGTCTTTTTTTCTTCCCATTGTTTTAAAAGTTCTTTAGCATCTTTTGATTCTAGAGAAATTACAAAACCCCCTTCAAAATATATCTTTGCAAATTCAGGTTCATATTCTATAGAATAATTAAAATTAATTGCAATTAGTTTTTCTTTTGTTTTAAATAAACCTTGTTCTACTTCTTTAATCTCTTTAAGATCTATTTTAGTGTTTATTTTTAATTTATCTACTCTTGTATCTTTTTTCTCTATGCTTATTTTAGTAAAATTAAATCCTAAAAGTTTCATTTTATTTAAATAAAAAGTGTGTTTTTAAATATTTGTGTAAATTAAATTAAATCCTCTTCAGAAACAATAACAAAATCACCTATGGCTATTATTGCACTATAAGGAATTAAAAGATCATTAGAAGATGTTTTTTCAAGATTAAGATTTTTAGTATAAGGGGTTGGATCTTTTACTACAAGATTAATTAATTCTCCTGATCGTGTTTCAAAAGTTATATCTTTAACAAAACCTAATCTTTTTCCTTCTTTTGTCACTATCATTTTTCCCAATATAGCACTAAAGGGATTTTTTTCAGTTTGCATAACAAAGCAAGAGAGAAACAATTTATAAATTTTTCTGTAAAGGTATATAGTATTTACAAGAGTCTATTATCTCTCTTTTTTATCAATACTCCCTCCTTTGTTTCGTTTGGAAACCTTTAAAAAGAATTTTGAAATTTTGTATGTTTTTTATTTATTTATAATTATTTATATTATAAAGTATATAGTAGTAGTAGTAGTAGTAGTAGTAGTAGTAGTAGTAGTAGTAGTAGTAGTAGTAGTAGTAGTAGTAGTAGTAGTGAAAAAGAAGAAAGTGTAGAATGTGTTATAAAATTAATTTTCTAGAAAATTTCCTAATTTCCATTAGAAATTTAGGTGTTTTTCTTTTTGAGTGGTTATAATCCTTTATAAAGAGTTATGAGTTTTTCTCGTTGAGAGTTTCACTAAGATTTAATTTTCCATTGGAAATCTAAGTGGGTGTAAAGAACTTTTATAATAGGTAAATTTTTTAATGAGGATTAAAGAATATAAATCTTATTAATAAAGGGGTATTGTTTTAAAATGATGAAAGAGGAATTAGAAGGTATTTTTGAGTCTTTTGATAAGAATAAGATTTTTAAAAATAAATCAATTTTACAGTCAAATCATAGGCCTGAAGAGATATTACATAGAGGAGAACAAATAAAACAAGTTGCTTCTATATTGGCTCCTGCTTTGAGAGGTGAAAAAACTAGTAATTTATTTTTATTTGGGAAAACAGGTACAGGAAAAACCCTTTCAATACAATATGTCAAAGATGAACTTTTGAAAAGGGTAAAAAAAGATGCTGATTTTAAACTTAGAATAGAATATTTAAATTGCAAATTAAAAAAAATTTCTGACACAGAATATAGGATTTTAGCAGAACTTATTAAAAAATTAGGTGGAGAGGTTCCTTCTACAGGTCTTCCGACACAGGCTGTTTATAGTAAATTCATAGAACTTATTGATTCGGAAAAACAATTGCTGGTTCTTATCCTTGATGAGATTGATCAAACAGTCAAAAAAATTTCTAATGATTTTTTGTATAATTTAACTAGGTTAAATTCTGAACTATCTAAAACCCAGATTTGTATTGTAGGAATTAGTAATGATCTTACTTTTTTAGAGGAGATTGATCCTAGGGTTAGAAGTTCTTTATCTGAGGAAGAAATAGTTTTTTCCCCTTATAATGCTATGCAGCTCCAAGAAATTTTAAAAAAAAGATCAGAATTGACTTTTAAACCAGAGGTAGTTAAAGAAGGTGTGATAGCTAAGTGTGCTGCATATGCTGCTAGAGAACATGGAGATGCAAGGAGGGCTTTAGATTTACTAAGAGTTGCAGGAGAATTAGCAGAGCGAGATAACTCAGAAAAAATTCTATTAAAACATATAGATGAAGCTAATGATAAGATAGAAAAGGATAAGATTTTAGAAGTTATAGATTCTGAACCTAAACAGTTTCAAGTTGTCTTAGGTGCCATAATTAAATTATCAGACAAACAAAAAGAAAACCCTATTTTTACAGGTGATGTTTATAATCTTTATCAAGACATTTGCATAAGGAATAAGTTAGAAGTTTTAACCCAGAGAAGGGTTAGTGATATTATTCAGGAGTTTGATATGTTGGGAATTATTAATGTCAAGGTTATTTCTAAAGGGAGAGGAGGGAGAATGAGGGAAATAAAATTAGCAATTGGTAGGAATATAATTGAAAAAGCAAAAGAGATAATTGAACATTCTTTAAATTATAATTAAAAATGGATAATAAAGAAATTTTAAGATTTTGTCTAAAAAAAGGATTTTTATTGGATAAGGATGTTTTAGGTTTGTTTAGTGGTGTAGAGGATGTAGAATCTATAAAACTCATCATTGATAGATTGGGAAGCTATACTCAACAGAAGATAATAACCAAAAACATTTTTGAGAATAATATGGAGGGCGTAAGCAAGGTTTTTTTGACTCTTCCAAAAGAAAAACAAAAAAAACTAGAAAAACTTAAAATAAAACTTGGGTTGAGTATTGAGATTTCAAAAGAAACATCTGTTTGTGTAGAACCTATCGAGGAAGAAGTTTGCAATCAACCTGCTATAGAGGGTGTAAAGGTTTTTCCTGTTGAAATTCAAAAGAATAAAAAACTTGAAGTAAAAGATTTTGTTAAATATTTTAAGACAAGATTTAAAGATATGAGGGAAATTTTAGAAGAACATTCTGAGCTAGGAAACCTTGTATCCATAAATAAAATTTCAGGAAATAGGCAGGGTGTTTCTATTATAGGGCTTGTTTCTAGTAAGAGAACAACAAAAAATAAAAATATTTTGTTAGAAGTAGAAGATTTAACTGGAAAAATAAAAGTTTTAATTAATGCATCTAAAAAAGATTTGTATCAAAAGGCAGAAGATATAGCTCTTGATTCTGTTTTGGGTTTTAAGGGTGTTGGTAATAGGGAGATTTTTTTTGTAAATGATATTATTTTTCCTGAATCTATGCTTTTAGAAAGAAAAAACTCTCCTGTAGAAGAATATGCTTTATTTATTGGAGATTTGCATTTTGGGAGTAAAAAGTTTTTAGAAAAAAGTTTTTTGAAATTTATTACTTATTTAAGTGGAAAGCTTCCTAATACATCTGAAGTAGAAAAAATAAAATATTTGTTTGTTGGGGGTGATCTTGTTACAGGCATAGGTAATTATCCTAATCAAGAAAGAGACCTTAAAATTAAAAATTTGGAAGAACAATTTTCCGAGTTGGCAGAACTTCTTGGAAAAATAAGAAAAGATATTAAGATAATTATTTGTCCTGGGAATCATGATTGTGTTAGGTTAATGGAACCCCAACCTATTTTAGACAAAAGATATGCTTGGGCAATATCTGAATTGGAAAATGTCATTCTTATTCAAAATCCATCAACAGTTAATATAGGGGCAAAAATTAATTTTCCTGGTTTCAATGTTTTATGTTATCACGGATTTTCTTTTCCATTTTATGTTAATAATATTCCAAAACTCATGTTACAAAAAGCAGCAAATAGTCCTGAAAAAATAATGAAATATCTTTTAAAAAATAGGCATCTTGCCCCTACACACAAGTCTGTTCAGTATTATCCTTTTGAAAAAGATGCACACCTTATTAGAGATGTTCCTGATATTTTTTTTGCAGGACATATGCATAAAAGTGGGATTTCTTATTATAATAATATTTTGATGATTTCTGCTTCATGTTGGGAGGGAAAGACACCCTATCAGGAAAAATTTGGAAATGAACCTGATCATTGCAAGGTTCCTCTTTTAAATTTAAAAACTCGCGCAATTAAAATTTTGGATTTTGAGGAAGATGAAGATAGCAATTGATGTGGATGATACTGTGGTGGATTTTGTGAAACCTTTTCTTATATATTATAATAGGGGATTTAATACCAATTATTCTTTTGAAGATATAAATTCTTCTGAAATTTGGAAGTGTTTGGGGTTAGATAAAGATTCTTTTAGAGATTTGCTTGTAGATTTTAGGAAAACTAGTTTTTTTGAAGATAGGGTCCTTTATTCTGATTTTAAAAACGTTTTTGAGGATTTAAATAAAAAACATATTTCTTGTTTTGTTACTTCAAGATCTAAGGAGGTTTCAAGAGAAACAGAAAGTTTTTTCAAAAGGAATCTTAATAATTTTAACACCCCTATTTTTTATTCAGGGGGTATCCACCCTACTGAAAATGGAAGCAAGGCTGAAATATGTTTAGAGAAAAAAGTAGATTTTTTAGTAGATGACAATGAAATTTATGGTTTAGATTGTGCTGAAAAAGGAATAGGTGTTTTTTTATTAGATAAACCTTGGAATCAGGGAGATGGTTTGCCTGATAATGTCGAGAGAGTTGAGGATTGGTATGAAATCTTGGAGAAATTAAAATGAACACTCAAAAATATTTTAAGATGATTGAAGAGGGGGTCAAAGGAGTTTATGAAGTTGCAGAGGAAGCTAGGGCTAAAGGATTAGATCCTGTAGATAAGGTTGAGATTCCTCTTGCTATGAGTATGGCAGAAAAGGTTGTAGGGTTAATATCTACTATTTATCCTCAGATGGAAGAATCTAGTATTGCAAAAAGGATTTTAGGTCTTGAAAAAGAATATGGGAAATTAGATGTGGCTGTTGCATTTAAAATTGCAGAAGAGGTTGCAAAACAAAAATTTTGTAAATTTAAAGATTTGCTTGAGGCAATTGATGCAGGTGTTAGGGTTGGTTTTGCATACCTTACTTTAGGTGTTGTTTCAAGCCCAATTGAAGGTTATACTGGGTTAAAACTTAGAAAAACAAGACAAGGCAAGGATTATTTTGTTGCAGGTTTTTCAGGACCAATACGAAGTGCAGGAACTACTGCAAGTTGTATGGTTTTGATTTTAATAGATTATCTTAGAGAAATGTTTGGGTATGAAAAACATGATCCTTCAGAGGAAGAAATAAAAAGAGTATTTACAGAACTCTCTGATTTTCATGATAGAATCACTAATCTCCAATATATGCCTACAGAAGAAGAAACACTTTTTTTAGCAAAGAATCTTCCTATCCAAGTTTCAGGAGATCCTTCTGAAAAACTTGAAGTATCTAATTATAAAAATTTAGAAAGAGTTGAAACTAATTATTTGAGGAGTGGATTTTGTTTAATTCTTGGAGAAGGTTTGGCTCAAAAAGCTGCAAAAGGTTTTAGGCTTTTGACAAGTTTAAAAAAAAGAGGATTTAAATCCACTGGTTTTGATTTTCTTGAAGAGTATATTAAAATTCATGAAAAAAGGGATGTGGGAAAGGCACTTGATTCCCCAACTTATATTAAAGATCTTGTTGCTGGAAGACCTGTTTTTGGGCATCCTTCAAGATCAGGAGCGTTTAGATTTAGGTATGGAAGGGGAAGGGTGTCTGGATTTAGTGCAGCTTCTGTACACCCTGCTACAATGGCAATAACAGATAGTTTTTTGGCTATTGGAAGTCAATTAAAGATTGAAAAACCAACTAAAGGGGCAGCAATCACGGTTTGTGATCAGATAGATGGGCCTATAGTTAAATTATTTAATGGAAGTGTAAAAAAATTAAAATCAATTGAAGAAGCAAAATTATTTTACCCTGATGTAGAGGAGATTATTTATCTAGGGGACATTCTTTTTCCTTTTAGTGATGTTGCAAACAGAAATGCTGATTTGATTAAACCAGGATATGTTGAAGAGTGGTGGGGGTTGGAATTACAAGAGAAAGATAAAGAATTTTCAAGAAATTTAAATTTTTTTAATATAGATTTTGATACGGCTGTTAAAATAAGCAGGGAATTTGAGATTTCTTTGCACCCAAATTATATTTTTTATTGGAAGGAAATTTCTCCTTTAGAATTTTTTAATCTTATTGAATGGTTAAAAGTTTCAAAGATTGATGGAAAAATAATTTTTCCATATGCAAAAATAGATCAAGAAAATTTTAAGCAAGGAAAGCGAGCTTTGGAATTATTAGGTATAGAACATGTGGTTACAATTGAAAATGTTGTTTTAAATAAAGAACATAGTAAAGCTTTATTGGCTAATCTTGGTCTTGATTTTGAACTTGTTTGCAATAAAAAAAATTTATTAAGGGATTTTATGGATGAAAATAAATTCAAATCTGGTAAAAATATTTTGGAGATTGTTAATTCTGTTTCTGAGTTTGAAATTAGAGATAAATCAGGAGAATTTATTGGGGCACGAATGGGGCGCCCTGAAAAAGCAAAACTTAGGAAACTTGTTGGAAGCCCAAATGTTTTATTTCCTGTTGGAAAAGAAGGAGGAAGATTAAGGAGTATTCAGGCTGCTTGTGAGCAAGGGAGTGTTAGAAGTGCATTTCCAATTTACAATTGTGATAAGTGTAAAAAAGAAACAATTTATTCTGTTTGTGAAATTTGCGGGTGTAAAACTCGAAAAATGTATTATTGTCCTAGGTGCAAGGAAAAAAGTTTTGTTGCTTGTGAAGAACATGAATATAAACAAACTTATTGTACTTTTTCTTTGGACATAAATCATTTTTTTAATGAAGCAGTTGGAAATCTTGGGCTTTCAAAAACAGAAATACCTTTGTTAATTAAAGGGGTTAGAGGTACGAGTTCAGAGGGACATATGATGGAAAATCTTTCTAAAGGCATTTTAAGAGCAAGAAATGAGCTGCAAGTAAATAAAGATGGGACAATTAGGTTTGATGCTACTGAACTTCCTTTGGTTGCATTTAAACCAAGGGAAATAGGTGTGGATGTTGAAAAATTAAGGGACCTGGGGTATGTTAAGGATATAGATGGAAAAGATATTGTAAATGAAGAACAAATAATAGAATTAATGCCTCATGATATTCTTCTTCCAAGTTCTCCTGATACACCTGATGAAAAAGCTGATGATGTTTTTATTAGGGTTGCTAATTTTGTTGATGAGGAACTTGTTAGGTTTTACAAATTAAAACCTTTTTATAATGTAAAAAATAGGGATGACTTAATAGGTAAAATGGGTGTGTGTATGGCACCCCATAATTGTGCAGGAGTAATTTGTAGATTTATTGGTTTTTCAAAAACTCTTGGGCTTTTAGCTTCTCCTTATATGCACGCGGCTATTAGAAGAGATTGTGATGGTGATGAAATGGCTGTGATGTTGTTGGGCGATGTTTTGTTAAATTTTTCAAGACAGTTTTTGCCAAGCCACAGAGGAGGAACCCAAGATGCTCCATTAGTTTTAAATGCAAAAATTGATGCAGGGGAAGTAGATGATCAGATTTTAGATTTTGAATTTGTAAAGAGCTATCCTTTAGAACTTTATCGGGCTGCTGAACAAAAAAAACACTCGTCTGAAGTAAAAATAAAAAATGTTAAAAGTTTATTGGACAAAGGAGAAAATCCTTTTATTGGAATGGGTTATACACATGATACCTTTGATTTTAATAAAGGAATAAGATGTTCTTCTTATAAAAGTCTTGGAACAATGCAAGAAAAACTTAAACATCAAATGGAGTTAGTTGAGAAAATAAGGGCTGTCGACACTTCAGATACAGCAAGGTTAGTAATTGAAAGACATTTTATGAAAGATCTTAGGGGGAATTTAAGAAAGTTTTCTACCCAAGAATTTAGGTGTGTTGCTTGCAATGAGATTTTAAGGAGGCCTCCTTTAACAGGGATTTGTCCTAAGTGTGGAGGTAAAATAATTTTTACAGTTCATGAAGGTGGAATTAAAAAGTATTTAGAACCTGCGCTTAATTTAGCCAAGCAGTATAATCTTTCACCCTATGTAAAACAAAACCTTGAACTTGTTAAAGGATATATTGATAGTATTTTTGGTAAGGAAGCTGAAAAACAAACAGGTTTAGGAGAATGGGTTTAATTACCTATTTTACCACAATTTAATTTAAAAGAGGGGTTGAATTTTTGTTTTTATGTCAGGGATATTTGGAATTGTTTCAGATCGAAATTGTGTAGATGATTTGTTTTATGGAACAGATTACCAGTTTCATTTGGGAACTAAAATTGGAGGGATGGCTGTTTATGATAGGAAAGATATTCACTATAAGATAAAAAGTATTGGGCTTTATCCTTTTAGACCCCAGCTTTTTAATTTTAAAGAAAATGTTAAGGCCAGGAGTGGAATTGGGGTTGTTAGTGATTATGAAGTGCAACCATTTAAAATTAAATCACATTTAGGGAATTATGCGTTAGCACATGTTGGAAAAATTGCAAATTTAGAGAAACTTGCTTTAAGAGAGCTTGAAAAAGGAAAAAATTTTATTGAAAATACTGAGGAAGAATTTAATCAAGTTGAGTTAATTGCTAATCTAATTTCTCAAGGAAAAAGTTTTGTTGAGGGTATTGAGATTATGCAAAATGAGATTAAGGGAAGTTCTTCATTAATGTTACTTACTAAAGAGGGAATTTATCTTGCTAGAGATAAATCTGGTAGGACTCCTATTGTTGTTGGAAGAAAGCTTGGCAGTATGGCTGCTACTTCTGAAACTACTGCTTTTGAAAATCTTGGTTTTGAATTTGAAAAAGATTTAGGGCCTGGAGAAATTGGGCTTTTGACAAATGAAGTGTATAGGCAGTTGAAAGAACCTAGAAATAAATTACAATTATGTACTTTTTTACCAATTTATTATGGTTTTCCTACTTCTTGTTATGAAGGGGTTAATGCTGAACAAATTAGGTATCAATTTGGAGAATTTCTTGCTCAAAGAGATTTAGATGAGGGAGGGTTTGATGTTGATTTTGTTTTTGGAATCCCTGATTCTGGTGTTGGGAGCGGGATAGGATATAGTAATAAGAGTGGTTTGCCTTATGAGAGGGGTTTTGTAAAGTATACTCCGACATGGGGGAGGAGTTTTATGCCTCAAGATCAAAAAATAAGGGATTTAGTTGCAGAGTATAAATTAATTGGAAATAGGAGAATTATTAAAAATAAAAAAATTATAATTACAGAAGATTCTATTGTTAGAGGAACACAATTAAAAGAAAAGGTTCGAGAATTGTTTAAACATGGTGCAACAGAGGTTCATGCCAGGATTTCTTGTCCACCTTTGACACATGCTTGTAATTTTTTAAATTTTTCAAGATCAAAATCAATAATGGATTTAGCTACTAGAAGAGCAATGAAAAAAGTTGAAGGTAGAGATGTTTTTGATATTACATCTTATACAGATGAGAACTCTGAAAAATATGGCCGGATGGTGGAAGTTATTAGGATGGATTTAGGTTTGACTAGTCTGAAATTTCAATATTTTAATGATATGGTTGAGGCAGTTGGTTTGCCTGCAGAGAATTTGTGTCCTGGCTGTTGGAGAGAGGTTGAAGCTTAAAACAAATACCATAAAATCGTCTGTAACATTAGACAACCCATCATAAGAGTTCTTTTTACTTTTAGTTTGATGCAATAGATTCCTGTTAGAGTTGAGATTATTAAAATCAGCAAGCCCCAAAAACCTGAAACTAAGACAACAATTAGTGTTAATATTAATAGGGTCGCTAGGGAAATTTTTGTGTAATTTATTTTTGTTATTTTGTGTGAAAAGAATTTTGCTAAGTTTTTTGTTAAATAAAAAGAAATTACTCCTGAAATTAAAATTACTAACAGGATTAAAATTAAATAATTTGTTTCCAAGGTTCCCAAAATTTCTTTAATTGCTGATGCTGCTCCTGTTCTTGTTTTTAATATTGCATACAATGAGATAAAAGAAAAACCCATTACTAAAGTATTTGTTGCACCTAATAAAATTAGAAAACCTTTTTTATTTGTTTGGGCAATTGAATTTCCTATGATTGCTGCTTGTCCTGATCCTAAACCTGGAAGAAAAGAGCATATTGGGGATGCTATTAAAGCTCCTAAGATGGGTTTGGAAATTTTAGTTTTTGTTAGTTTAAGAGTTTGTTTGGGAATTTGGGTTTTGTTTTTTATAGATAATAAAATTGTTGCCCCTCCAAATAATCCTGTTAATAAAGGAAGAAGAGGTTGGTCAACTTTTTCTAAATTTAAAATAATTAATCCTAAGATTCCTGTTAAGAGAAAGGCAAATATCGCCTTTGATTTATTTTTTTCTGTTGAAATTAAAAAAAGAGTAGCTAATACTAATAATCCTGGAATTATTATTGGAAGAATGTTTTGTATTTTTGAAATAATTATTATTGAAGGCCAAGTAATAATAAGTAATAAAAATATTGCTGCTAGACTCCCATAGGCAGTTAGCATTATTGCAGAATATCCTTGGCCTTTTTTTAAAAGTTCATGGCCCGGTAAAATTGAAAGTTCTGTGTCTGTGTCTGGGCATCCTAAAAAAACACTAGGAATAAAATCAAGAAAAGTGTGGGTGATTGCCGTTGCAACAATAAAAATCAAAAGATAAAGAGGGTTTATAGATGCTAGTAAAGATGCTGATAAAGAAACAATAGAAACCCCTACAAGATTTATGTGGATTCCTGGAATTAAGCCTGTAAAGTACCAAGAATGCACATAGAGCTAAAACCTTTAAATTCGAGGGTATCAGGGGCTGTAAGAACATATTGGGCCGGTATCTGTTTTAGGATAGGTGTGGTATAAAAGGAACATTTACTTTTCATTTTCAATTTCTCCTTTTTCCGTCGATAAGACAACATTTTGATTTGCATTTTCAGAATCTTCTTCTTTATTTTCGGTGGGTTTTGTTCCTTTGAAACAATTTTCTTTTATAATTTCCATCACCTCTTTTGGAACTGTTTGCAATAATTCTTTTCTTATTTCATTATTTGGGTGTGAAGCAGTATATTTGATTTGCAGATATTTCCATAGACGTTCAATACCACGCATTCCAACTGTATCTGAAACACCTCTTGTTATTTTAATGAACTCTTCTAGTTGGGCGTATTTTTCATCTCTTTTTCTCCCTTCAATAAGATCTGTGTAGTATTCTCCTGATTCTCTTCTCTTTTTTTCATCATGAAATTTTGAAGGGTGATCAACAAAAGTGCCTGGTGGTTGAGGAAAATTTATTCTTAAATCTTCAAATATCTCTCTAATGGTTTTTTCTCTATTCTCAACAAGAGGGAAGGTAAGTTTTAATAACGTGATGAGGTACTCGTGGTTTTTGATATCCTTATCAAAGTTTTTGGTTTTTATTTTTTTTAGAAGTTCGTTGTAGTGATTTTCCTTTGGTTCATCCTGCTCTTTTTTACTTATTTTTTTATAATCTTTAACATCTTTCTCGAAAATGTTAAAAACATAATTGACAAATTCTTTATTAATTTTTTTCCAATTAATTGAATAAATATTCTTATTAAGTAACCCCCCTTTTTTTGAAGTTAGAAACCCCCTTTTTTTTAACTGGTCCAATTGTTTTGCTGTTGGGGAGCTATCTTTTTTCCCTCTGGCTTTAGCTATCTCTAATGCATAGGTTTTTCCAGAGGAGATCAAAAATATTAATTGGCTATATGGGACACTTTCAATAACTTTTATCTTGTCTCTTCCGCTGCTGCTCTTTTTTATATCCATATTGTATTTTATGTCAAACTGATTTTATAAATGTTGTCATTGTGTAGTATTAGTATGATACTTAATATCCAACCAAAAGATTTATAAAAAAAGAACTATTGATTGATATTAAATATCAAACAAGATGGCAAATACAAAATCTATTCAAAAGGTGTTAAATTATCTAAGGGAGAAAGATGTAGCTGTTTCTCCTTCCCAAATCTGTTCAGAGGCTATGTTGAGATACAGAACTGTTAAAGAAATTCTTGAAATTTTGAAAATGAATGGGCAAATTATAATTCTTAGCACTGGAAAAAATACACTTATTAAATTTGAAGAGGTGAAAAATGGCTAAAAATCATTTCGTTATGATAAAGGCGACGAAGGAAGAGAAAGAGAGATTGGAGAAACTTGCGAAGATGGAAGGGTTCCCTACTGTAACCTCTTTTTGTCGATCAAGAATGTTTCAATCAAAAAGTGTCGAAGTAAAATTAAATCAAATTCTCGAGGAGATTAAAAAAAAGAGGTAAAAATGGATTCGATTGATTGTAATAATTTGATTGGGAAATATGTCAAAATAATTTTAAGGAGTAGCTTTTATTACCGTGGGCATTTGTTAGCTGCAGACAATTCTTTTATAAAAATTAGAGATAAAACTGGGAAAATTGTCCTCCTTTCTATTTCTGAAATTTCGACTTTAGAGGAGGCGGAAAAATGATGCTCTTCGAAGAGATAATTAAATTGCAGGAGGTTAAACAATGGTGCTTAGAAAAGCTAAAGAAATTCTGCCGACCATCAAGGTCAAACCGACGTCCGATGAAGATCTGGAATATGTTAAGGAAATGGATGTTTCCATCCAGAAAATTAAGGACCTGGAAACCAAGCATGGCGACAGATTAGTGGCAACAGTAGACAGCGGACAATTGAAGTTTGATGTTTTCTTGAACAACTTTTCAATTTCAAATTTGATTGGAAAGTACGGCGAAGATGACGTCAATTGGATTGGTCAGAAAGTGAAAATCACTAAAGACAAAAGTCCGAAATTTGGAAAGGAAATGATTGTCTTAAAGCCACTTTAATTTTTTGGGGATGAAAAATCCCCTTTTTATTTTTAAAATGAAAAAAGGAAGGAGATGTAAACTATGTGGGAGAATAAAAGAAATGTATTATGTTGACCAGAACAGCAGTGGTAGATGGGATATTCTCTGGCTCTGCTTCGAATGTGCTGTTAATCTCGGATTTGAGTGTAATACTGGAATGGAAGTTGACGAAGAGAAAATATACAAATGTAAATGTGGAAGGATTTTCATTCGAGAAAATTATTACATGAAGGAATGCTTTTTCTGCTGGCTTAGTAAGCAGGAACCAATTAACAAAATTAAATATGGACAGCAAATACTATGATACCAGAAACATTACAAAACTTAAAATTCTGTAGGATAAAAAAGGGAACGAAAAAGCCTTTTGAATCAGATTGGGTTAACAAACCATATTCTTACAGTGAAATTAAGAATTTTCTTCCTGATGAGAATTATGGGGTTTTATGTGGATATGATAATCTTGCAGTGATAGATGCTGATAGCACAAAATTGCAGATGTTGATAGATGGAAAGTTACCTCAGACATTTAAGGTTAAAACAGGAAATGGAATGCATAATTATTTTTTTGTTGAAGGGTTAAAGAAAAAAATTATTTTAAAATTAGAGGGAGAACATATTGGAGAGGTTCAGAGCCAGGGAACTCAGGTTATAGGGCCAGGATCAGTTCATCCTTCTGGAAAAATTTATGAAGCCATGAATGACATCCCAATAACAAATCTTAATTATGATCAGCTTATTGAATTTGTTAAACCTTTCCAAGATAAGAAAGAAATTCCTGTATCAAAAATAATTCAAGATTCGGATATAGATAACTTATCTGTTGTAGATATTTGGGGAACTGCTGGATTGAAAAAACAGGGAAGTGAATATTATGGTTCCCATCCTATTCATGGTTCTGAGACAAAATCTAACTTTTGGATAAATCCTTTTAAGAATACGTGGCACTGTTTTAGATGCAATTCTGGTGGGGGTCCTGCAGCTGCAATCGCAGTAAAGGAAGGTCTTATGGATTGTTCTGATGCAAAAAGTGGTTCTTTAAGAAAAGTAGATTTTGTTAATGTTTTAAAAATTGCAGAAGAAAAATATGGATTAAAACCACGAGAAATTAAAGAACAGAAAGTTGATCTGAATATTATCTGGGAAGGCAATTTAAAAGATTACGAAACCGAAGGATTAGAGTGGATAATTGAAAAGATTATCGCAAATAGATCTGTGTGTTTGTTAGTCGGAAAGGCAGGAGTCTTGAAAACTTTTTTGGCTATCTTGATATGTTATGCTGTTGCGTCAGGTAATGATTTTTTAAATAAGTTCAAATCCAAAAAAGGAAAAGTAATTTATCTCGATAAAGAGAATGGATATGCGATAATGAAAAAAAGAACTTCGATGGTTAAAAAGGGATTAGGGTTGACGGGAGAATATGATATTGGATTTATTTGTTTTTCTTCAATTAAGATTGATAAAAAAAGAGACATTGAAGCAATTGAGAAAATATTGGAAGAACATAAACCTAAGTTATTAGTGATTGATACTTATAGAAGGGCCATCTCTTTTGATGAGAATGATGCAGGAAGTGTATCTGAATTGTTTGTCGATACTTTAAGGCCTTTAGTCGAAAAGTACAATTGCTCAATTCTTTTGTTACATCATAATCGTAAGGGTGGATCTGCTGGAGATGAGATGGATGAGTTAAGGGGATCAAGCGACTTGGCAAATTATGCAGATGCAATTCTTAAAGCAGAAAGGAAGGGAGGAAATTTGGTTTTGAAACAATTAAAGAATAGAAATGAATCAGAGTTGCCACCGATGAAACTTTTGGTTACATTTCTTGAAGATGAGATTAAAATGGTTTACTCTGGCGAATTCGTCAAAAAGAACAAAGAGGACAAATGTATTGAAGTTTTAAAGAAATGGTTTAAGGAAAAAGGAATAAAAGAATTTCAAACAAATGAAGGATTAGAAAAAGCTGCTAACAAAGGAATTGGTAAAACTAATTTCAATAATGCACTCAAAACAATGGAGGTGTCAGGAATAATCGAGAAAGTATCTCATGGACAATATAAGGTTTTATGATTGTTCAATAGTTCAGAAAGTTCAATTGGATTATTTGAACTTTTAGCAAAAAACCAAGAGATTGTTCAAAAGTTCATATTTCTATAGATATGAACTTTGAACTATTGGTTTTGGATATGAAATGACCTTTAAGAGAGAACCTGTTTCGATTTGATTCAAAAAATGGCAGAGAAAAAAGGAAACTACATAGAAAGGAGAAATGATATTTTGAATTATCTTAATGCAGCCGGAGGTTTTGGAATACCTGTGCAAGTTGTTAAAAGCCTTTCTGAAAAATTTAAGGTTACTGAAAGACAAATTTACAAAGACATTGAAATTGTGATAAGACAGATAGCCTTCCCTGAAATTGAGAAGTTATCCAAAAAATTTATACTCTCTTTTGAAGTGAGCATGAGGGCCGCCCATAGATTGATTTTATCACAAGATCAGAATATCCAAGCAAAGGGGATCTCTTTGCTTAATCAAACAATTTCTAATTTCACCGATTTCTTAGAGAAATTTGGGCTAAAATCAAAGATCGCAGATGAACATAATTTGAACGTGAAAAATTACGTTTTCAAGATAATAACAGAGAAGAAGGAGGATTGATGGGGAAATGGGAAAAAGCACGCCAGAAACAACCCCTGCAAGTTTTCAAAGGGGTCAGACACATGAGATCAGGTTTTCTCCGACGAAGAGGCAAGAACAGGCATGGGAGATACTTCAAGACAAAGAGACTACAGAACTCTTATTCGGAGGTGCAAGTGGTGGAGGTAAGAGCCACCTTGCATGTGCATGGTTAACATTCTCTTGTTTGAGATATCCAGGGAGTAGATGGCTTATGGGCCGAGCAGTATTAAAACGACTTAAAGACTCAACATTATTGACCTTCTTCCAGATTTGTAGGGACTGGAATTTGAAACCCAATCAAGATTATAATTACAATTCAATGGCTGGCGTGATTACCTTTTCAAATGGAAGTGAGATCTATTTGAAAGATTTATTCTTATATCCAAGCGATCCTGAATTTGATTCGTTGGGCTCGACTGAATTTTGCGGAGCTGTGATAGATGAAGCAAGTGAAGTTACAATCAAGGCAAAGAATATTTTAATGAGTAGGTTGAGATTCAAACTTGAAGAATTTAAATTAATTCCAAAATTATTGATTTGTTCTAATCCAAGTAAGAATTTTTTGTATTATGATTTTTACAAACCTTGGAAAGAAAATAGGCTTCCAAAGTATAGAAAGTTTTTGCCTGCATTTGTAAAAGATAATCATTATATCAGCCCCCATCATTTGGAGAATCTTAAAAAATTAGACAGAGTGAGCAAAGAAAGATTGCTTTATGGAAATTGGGAATATGACGATGACCCTACAAGACTTTTTAATTATGATGCAATTATGGACTTGTTCACGAATGAAGCAGAAAAGGGTCAGAAATATTGCACAGTTGATGTTGCTGGCAGGGGAAGAGACAAAACCGTTTTAACTTTTTGGGATGGTTTTTTTATCACAGGTATTAAAATAATGGACAACATCTCAAATGAAGAATTAGATAAGATATTAACAGAAAATAAAATTCAAAGAAGTCACTGCTTAGTTGACGAAGATGGTGTGGGTTTTGGATTAGTAAAAGATTTAACAGGTGTCAAAGGATTTGTGAATAACGCAAGTCCCTTTAAGTCTAAAGAAGAAAAAGAAACCTCTTTACAGAATTTTAGAAATTTAAAAGCTCAATGTTGGTTTGAACTTGCGAATTATGTTAACTCTGGAAGAATTGGAATTTATAGGGATATTGATGCGAGAATAAAAGAAAAAATTATTGAGGATCTTGAACAAATCAAACAAGCGAATCCTGGAAAAGATCAGCCATTGAGCATTTTAACAAAAGAGGAAATTAAAGAGAATCTTGGAAGATCAACAGACTATGGAGATTCAATCATGATGAGGATGTTTTTTGTCTTTCAAAGAGCAAATAAACTATTTGATTTAAATGAAATACGGAGAGCTATTCAATGAAAAAAATAATTGCATGTAGCATTGGTCAGACATCAACAGAAAGGTCTGCTATGGTGTGGGGTTATCATATTCCTGAAACTAAGAGAAGTAAATTTGTTCAATCCCCAAATTTAAGGGGGAGGTCATTTAGTCAAGTAGTAGAAATAGAAAAAGAGAACTATCAAATTATAGATTATTTTATCGGACAAGATATAAAAGAGAAAATTAAAGAAGTGATTAAAGAATTTTTTGGAGTGGAAAAAGGAATATTCAGAATTAATCCTGGTGGAGCAAGTAATGAAATAATAGAAGAAATTAGAGATTTTGTAACTGTTCATAAATGCAGATTCGAAATTGAAAAATTCAAATCAAATGATTTTGCAGACGATCAAAGCAGAATTTATTTTTATTTAAACAAACTTTTCAAAGAAGGTTTAATCAAAATCCCAAATATTCCTGAATTAGAAAGTCAGCTCGATAAAATCGAGTGGATTGTAGAAGAGGGCAAAGATAAGGTAGTGCTTCCAGAAGAAAACCAGGAGTTTGTTAAGGCTTTGATTAATTTTACTTGGACGGGAGGATTCGCTTTTGCATTTCTTGATATAAGACGCAAGAGGTGAATCTTTAAAATCCCGCTAAATAAATATCCCTCTCAGATGTTGTGAAACTATTTCCCTTTGGATCAACAAAAGTTACTTCTATGCAGCCTTTTTGTTCATACTTATCTCCCTGAGGTTTGTAACTTTTATATTCTGCTTGAATGTTAGCACCCATGAAATCATAATCTTCTGAGTTAATAGGAAGAGACCAAGTTTCAATAAGCAAACTGTCTTTTCGAGTGCAATCTTCTTGAAGGCAATATTCTCCATATTCACCTCTTTCTGTGCACTCCATCTTCCAGAGTTTTATATTTGCAGTGCCCTCTACATTTACAAGTCCACCTTTGCTATCTTTTGGCTGCAGACTAAATTCAATACCATCAATATCTGAATCAGCATCAAAGTTTTCAGCAGAGACCCAAATCTGGCCAAGTGTTGCAACAGGTTTTTGCTCTTGACTTATTTCACTCTTATCAATTAATTCCACATAAGCCTCATCAGTTTCAATTCCGGGAATTGTAATTTTATTACCAAGAATTGCTTCATAAGTAACCGCACCTCCTGATTTTCCGCAAAACTGAATCATATCTCCTTCCAATAATCTTTCACCAGAATAATCAGTTGCATAAACATAAACAATGTCTTCTATGTAACCAACCCATTCATCTGCCCTTGTAGACACTCTCAATTCAAGTTTAGGGAGATCTGTGATTACTTGAATAACTTCTCCTTTAAAACAGACCCATTGGCCTTGATAAGTTTCAGCATGCCGCATGAGCTCTTCATAAGAAACATCTGTTGCTTTTTGCTTGGCTTCAGAATATGAAGTAGGTAAATCAGATTGCCCTTCATTAACTACATTTCCTGTAATTCCATTATTTACTCCTTGAAAAACCCCGATGATTAAAAATAATGCAAAGAACCCTATAACTCCTGAAATAATCCAGTGTCTCCTGATCCAAGATTTTTGTTTTTCTGGCATGCTTTTCATAGGATTTGGGCTTTTTTAAACGTTGTTATTTCCGTAACCCAATTTGTAACCTCTAAATAAAAATATCTGTAACTCATTTTATATATGGTAGATTTAAAACTAATTGGTTTTGTTGCGAGAGCAAAAAGGAGGAAAGAAACGCTTAATCTACTTTCTAATCACACTCAATTAAGCCAACCAGAGATTATGAGGGCACTTAAACAATATAAATCTCATAATTCTACGACGATAAAAGAACTTTCTCAGAAAGATTTAATAAAGTGTATTAATCCCGAAGACCGTTCATTTAAATTTTATAAAATTACTAAAAAAGGGAGGAACATTTTAAGAGAGGTATTCAAAGTCTCTGGAGAATAGATGCTTTTAAAAAATCGTTTATTCTTAATTAAGCATGCAGAAAAAAATAAAATTTAAGGCCTGGAATTAAAACAAAGTATGAAACACCTTAGGGAGATATAAACAAAAATGACGATAAAAGATCAAGAGATATTTAAATTACAAAAAGAAATTGAACGGCTTAAAAAATCTGTAAAAAAACAAAGGTATGGTCTGGTTTGGATGGATGTTCCCGAAGCATTTGAAGATGATGTTGAAAATAAATTGCCTGTTCTTAAAGAAGTTCCCAATTTGGCCATAAAGACTGATGATGGAAAACCCCAACATATTTTGATTCAAGGGGATAATTATCATGCCTTAACTTGTTTAAATTATACTCATAAGGAAAAAATCGATGTAATTTACATTGATCCTCCTTATAATACGGGTTCTGATGGATTTAGATATAAAGATAAGAGAATAATTTCCAAGTTTCCTGATGGAACTGAAGTTCCAAAAGATCATCCTTTTAGACATGGATATTGGCTCTCATTTATGGAAAAGAGATTAGAATTATCTAAGAGTTTACTTAAAAAAAATGGAGTAATTTTCATTTCTATTGATGACAATGAACTGTATCAATTAAAGTTACTTTGTGATAATATCTTTGGGGAGCAAAATTTTGTGGCAAATTTTGTTCGGAAAAGTAAAGCAGGTGCGGGTCATGATAGTGGAAAAATTGCAATAGAGTTTGATTATATGTTATGTTATGCAAAAGATTATTCTGTCTTATCTTTTAATAAAGAAAAACTTGATGTTGATAATGATTCAAAATATAGATATTCTGACAAGTTTGTTGATTTTAGAGGGAAATATTATTTGAGAGATTTGGATTATAAAGGGAATTATAATGAAACAGGAGACTATCCTATTATTACTCCTGATAAAACCAAAATTTGGGCAGGAGGGAAAAAAGGAAAACCCAATACTTGGAGGTGGAGTAAAAAGAAATTTGAATGGGGCGTTGAAAATGATTTTATCGTATTTAAAAAAGTGAAAGACAATTGGAAAGTATATATCAAACAATATCAATATGTGGATAATGAAAATAAAAAAAGAGAACGAATTATACCTTATCGAGCATTAATAGATTTTAGCAATTCTGCTGGAAGTCAAGAATTGAAAAAAAAGTTGAATCAAGATATATTTAATTATCCAAAACCTCTTGGCCTGATTGATTTTATTTGCGACCTTTCTTTGGGAGAGAAAGGAATATTCTTGGATTTTTTTGCTGGGTCTGGAACTTCTGGAGAGGCGATAATAAGATCCAATAAGAAAAATAAAAGGCAATTTATTTTATGCACAAATAACGAAAGTGAAATTTGTAAAAAAGTTTGTTATCCAAGAATAAAAAAATCCATAAAAGAATATGGAAATTCTCTTAAATTTTACGAAACACTTTTTATTGGAAAGAATAATATCCTTAATGTAAATGATGAAGATAAAGTTGAACTTGCTCATAATGCAGGAGAATTATTGGCTATTGCGGAAAATACCCTTGAGTTAGTAAAAAAGACAAAATATTATCAATTATTTGAAGATAATCTTAAAAAGAAGTATACGGCAGTTTATTTTAGAGAAGAGTTAGACCAATTTAATAAATTTATAGAAGCAGTTAAAAAATTAAAGAAGGATACAACTGTTTATGTTTTTAGCTGGGGACAAGATGAATTTATTGAAGACTTTGAGTATTTGAAGAATGTAACTATTAAAACTATCCCTGTTCCAATTCTGGAAATCTATAAAAATATTTACAATTTGATTAATTAAAATGAATCCTTTAAAGTTGAGCATAACAAAAATAGATGTCTTGTCAGCAATAGATAAGGCATTGAAAGAAAAGTTTATAGATAATTTGAGAAATAGAAGTAAAATTGTACAACTTGATTCAAGAATAAGGGGATATCTTGGAGAAATTACTCTCAAGAGATGGTTTTCAGATAATGGAATAATTTTTTCTGAAACGAATTATATAAACGAAACTGGAGATATGGATATAGATTTTATTTTAAAGAAGGATGTTAATGAATGGCACATAGAAGTTAAAACTTCTTTAATCCCAGATTCATGGGGAGATTTAAAATCTTGTATTGAAAAAGGGGACATAAAAATAATTAAACGAACAGAATTGATAGAAGATTTAAAGGGAGATTTCCATATACAGATTTATTTTAATAAAAAAACTAATGAAAGGGACAATTGGTTGAATGGTCAAAAAATAAATTGGCAAAATAAAACTCCTACAGAATTGTATGATTTAATGAATTTAAATGAATATGAAGAATATTTTGTTTCTTGGATTGATAGGCCTTCTTTAATTTTGGATATTAAAGATAAAATAAAAAATAAGAAGATTGCAACTTGGAAATTTGGTCTTAGGGAGTTTTGGAGATGTCGAATATCTTTAATAGGCAAGGACCCCTGTAAATTAATAGAGACTTTAAAGGAATTAAAAAATGAAAAATGAAATTATTGGGGTTGTATTCCCCTTAATCGAAGCCCAGGCAAATAATCTCTTTGAGAAGAAGAAATTTATTTTTGTAAAATACTTATCTCATGATCCTAATAAAAAGTCTAAAAGTAATTTAAAGAGGGGTCTTAAATTTTTTATTTATGTTTCTCGGAATAAAAAAACACTTTTTGGTGAAGCAATAATTGGGAAGGTGGAATATCTTTCATTAAACGAGATTCCAAAAAAATATTTTAAAGATATGTTCTTAAAGGATTTTGAATTAAAAGAATACAGCAAGGGAAGAGAAGACAAGAAAATGGCAGTTTTACATCTCAAATCAATAAGAAAATATTCACAACCTAGAAAAATTAAGATGCCTGTTGGAATGACGGGTAGATTTTTAAGAAAGGAGGATAATTAGTTTGATGATAACACCATTAGAATTTCAAAAAGAAGCAAGAGATAAACTTACTGAAAAGTTTCTAAATTTATGGAAAAATGAAAAAAGGAAATTGCCTTTAGTCTTTCAAGCTCCAACAGGTTCAGGTAAAACATTTATGGTTTCAGATTTTATTAGGGGACTAAATAAACTCCCACAATGGGATGTAGATAAATCTTTTATTTGGGTTACGTTTAATGATGATCTTGCTATGCAGAGTAAAGATAAGTTTAGAGCTTATTTTGAAAATACCCTTGAAAACAATCTCCTTACTCTTTCAGATATTAATAAAGGAAAATTGCAAAAAAATGAAATTTTATTTTTAAATTGGCAAAAGATTGTTACTCGTTCAGAAGCAACAGTTAGGGTTTTGAGGAGGCCGGAAGATGAAACTCAAAGAAAAGAAACAGGTTTTTATTTTGAGGATTTTGTTGAAAATACTCACAAAGATAATAGAGAAATAATTTTAATTATAGACGAGGCCCATACACATGTTACAGAAAGAGGGGCAAAACCGATTATTGAAATGATTAATCCAAGTGTTGTTTTGCATGTTTCTGCAACCCCCGATAAGAATTTAATTGCGGAGGCTGCAGAATATGATAGTTTTGTAAAAGTGCCTCATGAAAAGGTAGTTGAACAGGGATTAATAAAAGAAAAAGTAATCGTCCAAACAGAAGAAAATATAAAAAAATATATAAAAGAAATCAAAGAAGGTTCTTTAGAAGAAGCTATGATAGACTTAGCTATAGAAAAAAGAGAAGAAATTGTTAAAGAGTATAAAAAACTCAATAAAAATATTAATCCTTTAGTTTTAATACAATTGCCTAATGATGATTCTAATCTTATTGGGCTGGGGGAAAAAACAAAGGAACAAATAGCAACAGAAATATTACATAAAAAAGGGATAGAAGAAATCAAAATTGCTCGGTGGTTTGATAAGCACCCCAAACCTGAATTTCTTGAAGAATTAGATGATACTCATGATTTTCTTTTATTTAAACAAACTGCTGGAACTGGGTGGGATTGTCCGCGGGCTCACATCTTGGTTAGATTTAGAGAGATTCAATCTGAAACCTTTGATCTTCAAACGGTAGGGAGAATTTTAAGAATGCCTGAACCTCAAAGAAAAGAAGATTATTCAAATTCTCAGATAATCAAAACAGGATTTCTTTTCACGAATTATGATAGAAATAGAATTAGTGAAAAGTGGAAAGAAATTTCTCCAAATAAACCCTCAATACTTCCTGCTAGGAGAAAAAATGGGATAAAAAATATTAAGTTGAAGTCTGATTTTGTTTCAAGGTTAGAATACGGAGATTTGGCAGATTCTTTTAAATTTCAAAGAAGTTTCTTAAATTCAATGAATAAATATTTTAAAATAACTTCAGATGATCTTTTGTACGGAAAAGGATCCAAAAAATTATTAGCAAAAGGAATTGATCTTAAACCAATCATCAAAAGAAAGATAATTATGAATGCTGAATTTATAGAATTCGATAATTTAAGTATGGAATTCAATAAAACTGGAGATGATTTGGAATTAGAGATGTCTAATAATGATATTGAAAAAACTTTTAATTATTATGTCTATAGGTTGTTGGCAGAACAAACAGAAGATGAAGCAAAGATATCTAATATTGCGAGATCTTTTCCCACATTAAAATCTGCAATTAGAGTTTGGTTTAAGTCAGTTTTAACGGATAGTTCTAATTACATGTATAAAATTTTTATCAATGATTTGGACAAGGGGGCTTCGAGTATAATTCGTCCTGCGATAACACAATCAATAAAAGAATATAAGCCAATATTAAAAGAAATAATCAAAAATAGAAGGCGGTTGCAAGAAGAAAGAGAGGCAATTGATTTTACTATATTAAATGAATATTGGTTCTCAGAAGATTATTTGGAGATTCCCTCAAATCTTTGCGTGTTAGATAAATTTTATCTTAAAGATGAAGAAGGAAAGATAAATGAGGAAGAATTTATGAAGTACATAGATGCAAAAAAAGATAAAATTTTGTGGTGGTTTAAGAATGGAGATTATGGGAAAGAATATTATGCTATTAAGTATTGGAATACTAAAGAAGAAGCATGGAGACTTTTTTATCCAGACTGGATAATTTTATTTAAAGATAACAAGGTGGGAATATTTGATACAAAAAAAGGAGATACTGCCTTGCCAGAAGGAAGAGGTCATACCAGAGATAAGGCAAAATATCTTAATTTAAAAATAAAAGAACTTGGAAAAAATTATGTTGGGGGAATTGCTGTAAAAGAAAATAATGTTTGGCACTATCATGAAGGAAAAGATTATGATTATTATCCTGGCAAGTTGAATAAAGATTGGAAAAAATTCGAGGATTTATTTAATTAAAATGGTTTACAAACTTTCTCCTTCTGCACTAAACCTTATGAAAGAATGCCCCCGGTGTTTTTGGTTAGCACAACACAGGGTATGGAAAAGACCTGCAGGAATTTTTCCAAGTTTGCCTTCGGGAATGGATCGTATTCTGAAAAAGCATTTTGATAAATTTCGGGATAAAAGGCAATTGCCGCCAGAACTTTGTGAAAACAAAGAATGCAAAAATATGGATCTATTTGATGATAAAGAAAAAATGAAAGTTTGGCAGAGCAATTTTAAAGGAGTCAGTTGGAAGGACAAGAAAGGAAACGAACTTCATGGAGCCGTTGATAATATTTTGAAGAAAGGAAAGAAATTAATTGTGCTTGATTATAAAACAAGAGGATATGCATTGAAAGAAGATACTGCAGAGCATTACCGACTCCAACAAAATATCTACAACTTTTTATTAAGAAAAAATGGGTATGAAACCGAAGATTATTTTTTCTTGTTGTTTTATGTTCCAAGAGAAGTTACTGAAACAGGTGAAGTTATATTTGATACAGATCTTGTTAAGATGAAAGTTGATGTTAAGATGGCGGAGAAAGCTTGGAATAATGCATTAAAACTTCTTGAAGGAGAGTGTCCTAAGAAGTGCTGCGAATGGTGTGAGGGAAAATGATAAACAAAAACGACTTTGAAGAAAATTTGAAAAGATTTGATGAATTGGAAAACAGAGGGAGTTATTATCCAATGTTCCTTAATATGATTGAAAAAGGTTTTGAAACCGAAGCATTTTTATTCATCCTTTCAACATGGAATTTTGCTACATTCAGATATGCTATGAAAGATTTTGATTTGAAGGAGTTTAAACAGGTTGTTAAAAATTTAAAACCTTACTTTAAAAAATTCGATGGAAAATCAATAAGGGAAATTGATCTTGATTTTTATAAAAAAGAAATAAAACATATTTTTGATACTTTATCTAAAATCAAGGGCATACAATATACGGGCGCTTCAAAATTAATGCATTTAACAATTCCAGAAGTTTTCATTATGTGGGACGCATACATCAGAAAAGCTTGGGGTTTTAAGACGGGGGATTCGGAGGATTATTTTAATTTTTTAAAAAAGATGCGGCAGGAATTTAAGGATTTTTCTCACAAAGAAGAAAGAACTTTGGCAAAATGCATCGATGAATATAATTATGTTAAATATACCCTTCCTGCATTGGAAAATCAAAGAAAGAAAAAAAATGGTGCAAACAAAAGTTAAGGTTCAACATTTTGTTCCAAGAGTTTATTTAAAAAATTTTTCTCATTTTAATGACAAAGAATATTATACTTGGGTTTTTGATAAAGAAAAAGAGGAAATTTTTCAAACCAATATAAAAAACATAGCTTTTGAGAAGGAATTTTATAATACCCTTTCAGAAGATCAAGATATAGAAAAAACTTTACAACAAATAGAAACAAAATTTGATCCCATAATTCAAAAATTAATTTCAATTAAAGATTTGGATAAATTAACTATGGATGAAAAAGATATTATTGCAGAATTTGTTGCTTACCAAATGATCCGTACAAGAGAAACAAGAAATACATTAAAAGATACCTCAAAACAATTTTTGGAGAAGTATGGCGAACAGTTATCTGAAAGTTTGAAAGAGGAAGTTTTAGGATCTATGAAAAAAGATTCATTGAGGAAAATGCATAACAATATTATTAAAGAAGTTGATGAATTTAAATCAAGAATCAAAGATCTAAAATGGATTCTTTTAATCAATAAAACAAAATTTCCCTTTTGGACTTCTGATAATCCTGTTGCAGAATATAATGAAATTGATTTATTTCCTTATGGGAACCTTGGCCTGGAATGTTTTGGATTTGAAATGCATTTTCCGATTAGCCCAAAAATTGCCTTGATAATTTGCGATAAGAGGAGATTCAGCATTCTGCCTCCAAAAGAGATAATAAGAGATTATCGGAGGGTTGTTCGAGAAAGAGATCTTCAAGTGAGGTATTCCACAAGGTTCACTTTTGCTAACGAGAATAATTTTGATTTTGCTAAGATGATGGTGAAAGAAAATCCTTCTATTAAAGATCCAAATGGTGAGAGGATAGTGATAAGATAATCTTAGTTATGGGACTTTTTGAAAACCAAAAAAAATTAAGCAAATATTTTTAAAACATTATTTCTTAATTTTGTTATCTTGGGGTTCGTTGGACTATATTTTCCTATATTCCTTCTAACCCCCAAGTAAAATTCTAATATCCATCAATCCCAAAAGATTTAAATATACTTAGTATATACTATTTTTAGGAAAATATAGTCAATTCGTAAGAATTTGATTTAACAGCATACTCTTGACGTAAGTCGGGACAATTAAATATGCTGTGGACTACAAGTAGGAAAATACAAAATGCAAATGACCCTCTTTAATAAAAAAGAGAAGCATATTTACTATTTAAATATTTGTATGAAGCAGTGAGCCGAAGGAGGCGGTATAAAAAATGGTAGAACAAAAACAGGAGAGTGAAAGGAAAGTGAATTTAGTTTCACTTCCGGCACAGCAGTTTGTAATCCCAAATAGCCAGGAAATTGACCTATCAGTTCAGTGTAATAGACAGATTTCAAATATGCCTTATGCTGTAAAATGTTTTAAGTTCACGACGAGAAACACTGATAAGTTCAATATCATAGGTGCAAGAGAACAAAGGGATGGATATAGAGAGATTTGTAAAAAATATCCAAGGTCAAAATTCCTTTTGCATATACAGGTTAAAGAGGGAACGGAGTTCACAACTTCGCAAATGAACTTTATTGAGAATGTCCAAAACATTCAAGAAACTCCTTTTTTCTGCTCTTATGAAAAATCATTCAGGCAGACAGCGAGGGAGTTTGAAGAGCAAATTTTAGAAGCGAAGGAAAAATATCCAAAGAAAGAAATTGTGCCTGCTGTTGAAGTTTACACAGAATTTAATGCAGAAAAAGTTGCTATTATGAAAAAGCACGGCATTAAGAAGTGTGTAATAATTTACAGAAATTATCAAATACACGAATTCAGTTGGATGGAATTAATGGGAGCTTTGGACACTGCAGATATATCTCGTTTTGTATTCGGTGTTACTCCACGATATAGGCGGAAGAACAAAGCGACAATTTTGTTAGCACCATTAAGATTTGGTGCAAACTATGTTGCTCACGGATTGCCTTGGAGTGGTGGAAAAGGACAGGTGTATATTTTGGGAAATAGTTGGATTTATAATGTAACCCAAAATTCAACATACCCTGCAAGCCGAGTTCAGGCACTAAATAAAGTGAATACTCTAACACCACAAATACAATCATTAAGTATACAGCAGATTGAAACCCTGCTTAACTGATTGTGAGATATAGGGGTGGCGATTGTATGCTTTTCGCCACTCATATTTTAATTTTTCTTTAATTTTATTTTTTTGATATTTACTTATTTTTCCTTGATTACACAATTCATCTGCTTTTCTTCTTATTGTTATAAGAGTACAGCATTTTCTTTTAAATTCGAGATGCTTTTTTTCTTGTTCGTTTTGGTTTTGCATTTTTCTTGTTAATTATTATTTCTTCTTTTTCTTTAGAGGGTTTTGCGTCTAAAATCTGAACTTTTACAAGATACCCTTTTTTAATTCCACAAAATTCACAAAGATGATTCGGAATTGAAACTGTTTTATTTGATTCGGTTCCAGTAACTTTTGCAATAAAAATATCATTAGTAAATATTGTATTACCTTGTTTATCCATATTTATAATATGTATAAACTTGTTTAAAAATGTTTGGCTTTGTTTAAAATTTAATATACCCAAAGATTTATATAATAGTATATACTAAGTATATTATGAAAAGAAAAGTAATTACAATAGTTTTGGACGAAGGAGATGAAGTTGTTGAAAAAGAAGTTAAAAAATTTGGAGGGAAAGCAGGACACATAATTGTTCCAGAAAAACACATAGGAAAAAAAGCATTCGTTGTTTTAACAGATAAAATTGAAGAAGATAGCAATAAAAAATAAAGTTCTAAGATAGTGTACTGGAAATTTTAAAGGATTAACCTTAATCCCTTTTCATCAATTCCTGCAATGTTAAAACCCATTCAGGATTTGTATTTCCGTTTTCAATTTCTTTTTTGACTTTTTCTTTGATTTCCTTGCTCATCTTTTCAGAACAATCCTTACAAGTTTCTTGAATTATAATTTTTGCATCGAAAGTTTTGCCGCATTTTTCACAGTGACTTATACAAATCTTTGGAATCCTGTGTGCAAGTAATTTTATTTCTCTTTGTTTAGGTATTTCTCTTTTCAATATTTTTATTCCTGTTTTGTGTATGTCAATGAAACCAAGATCTCTGTACAGCATAAGGATAAATCTGCATTCATCTTTGGTGATTGAGAAACTTCTGCATATTTTGGAAAAAACAAGCCCATAGGGGATTATCTCTTCTTTTGATTTTATTTCACAAAGTCTTTCCAAAAAGAGAGTGTATAACACAGGGATCATAATATGCTTTGTAAAACAATGGTTAAAAGAATTATTGTTGTTGGTTCCTATCCTTGTACAAAGATTTTAAACTCATTTTTTTAATTCTTTTAAGATTTCTAAGATCCTGTTAAGTTTCATTTCAAAGGTTGGATTAAATAACATAAACCTAACGTAGCTGGAAACAGTATTAAATCCTGCACCTTCAGCCAAGATTTTTAATCTTTCTCCTTGGGTCTTTGTTAACCTTACTTGCATTGTGTGGGTTCGCATTTTCCTCCCTGCTAATTTAATTAAAAATTACAGGAGATTAAACAAGAACTATGTTTCGATATACTTCTCTGTTTCCATTTCTTTTTTCAATTTAAGTAATCTTAATTTATTTGCAAATTCAATATCTGATAATTCTCCTCTTACAAATCTTTCCTCGAGAATTTCAAGTGGACTTTTTTCTCTTTTTGCTATTTCCGGAATACTGTAGTTTAGAGCGTTTATTGGATTTTTTTCAAACAATTGAGTTTTAATTGGCATATTAAATGCGAAATCAACTGTTTCTCTTTTGGTTTTATCGGAGATCTTTGCATAAATCTGAGTGGTTGTTACTTGGTTATGACCTAGGAGATTGGCAACAGCATAAAGATCTCTTGTCTTTTCGTAAACATAAGTTGCATAGAAATGTCTAAGGTGATGGAATCTAAATTTGTAGATGGTTGTTTCCTTCCTGTACTTTGTCGGTTTTTTATATTCTACCTTATAATCTGGAATATTAAGGCCGGCTCTCTTTCTTGCTTCTGCAAACCAAATATGCACTGTCTTTTTTCTAAGGTGTTTGTCAGGAGAATTTTCAGAGGGTAAGAACCATTTTCCTCCATCAATGATCTCGAACCATTTTTTTATTGGAGAGATTGCTGCTTCTGGAATTGGAACGATTCTATCTTTTCCGTAGCCCTTTTGTTTGGCCCTGTTCGGATTTTTACTATCTCTTATTTTTATAGTTCTTCTTTCTAAATCAACATCAGCAATTTGAAGTCTACAAATTTCATTAACTCTCATCCCACACATAAGGGCCATAAAACATGCTATCGAAAGTTTTGGAATAAAGATATTTTCAAACAGCTTTATCAACTGTTCTTTTGTGAACATGTCTGGAAGTTTATTTTTATTTCCCATTATAAGCTCCTCACGATGTTATTTATTTCTTCTATCATTATGAGTCCTGTATTGCTCATCTTTGATTTTTTTCGATTGTCTGCAATTAGAAATGCTTTTTTGAAGCTAACTTGGCCCTTCTCTAATTTTTCTTTAACATCAGCGGGGAGTCTGCAGGCAACAAACCAGCGATAAGTTGTGGAGGGATTTAATTTATTTTTGAGCATATAATCCAGAATAACCTTCTCAGCTTCTGTTAATTCTCTTTTTCTTTCTTTATTTGCAGGATCATTTCTTCTTCCATAATGCAATTTCCCGTAGAAGAAATTTCTTATGTGGCTGAACATGGAGAGATATCTATCTTCCTCAACTTCGGGTAAAAGTTCCCTCAGATCATTTTTGATCATGTTTATCCTGTCGAATATTGGAATCTTCTTGCCCTTGTACCTGACTCCTGTGTTTATGAACACCTTATCTTTAACTTTTGCCATGTACATTTTACGAAAAACCTCTTTTTAATTCTGGTATTGATAAGGTATTTATTGGAAGAATAAGAGGAGAAATAGCGTGGTTTTGGCTCTCAGAGGCCTGTGATAGTTCCTGCAAGGATGCCTAAGAGGATGAAGATAAAAACTTCGAGCAGCATTAAATAAAAACATTTAATAATTAATAATTATTGTTGTGATTATGTCTAAGGAAGATTTAATAAAAAGAAATTGTGCAGAGATAATTAATGAGGGAAAAATTAAGGGTTTTATGAAGAGAGGATTTGCTTATTGTGGTTATGAATGTTCTGGAGAAATTCATTTAGGGCATTTAGTTACAATCTTGAAATTACTGGATTTGCAAAAAGCAGGAATAAAGGTTAAGGTTTTGTTAGCTGATTGGCATACTTGGTTAAATCAAAAAGGAGATTGGAAGTTTGTCAACACACAAGTAAATCATTGGGAAAAAGGATTTAAAGCTTTTGGTTTGAAAACAGAAATTATTAAGGGAACTAGTTTTCAAAAAAAACCAGATTATTTTGAAGATATTTTAAAATTAGCTTTAAAATTAACTGTTAATCGTGGAGTAAGAGCCATGCAGGAAGTTGCTAGAAATATTGAAAATGCAAAAATTTCTCAGATTATATACCCTTTAATGCAGATAGAAGATGTTAAGAAACTAGGGATTAATTTTGTTGTGGGGGGTTTAGACCAGAGAAAGATTTATGCCTTGGGGATTGACCAAGGCAAAGAAATTGGTTTGCAAGAGTGTGTTTATCTTTTTACACCCATAATTCCAAGTTTAAAGGGTCCAGGGTCTAAAATGAGTAGTTCTGATGAATCTAGTTTGATTTCTATTAGGGATAGCAAAGAGGTTATTAAGAAGAAAATTAAAAAAGCATATTGCAAAAAAGGAGATAAAGAAAACAATCCTCTTTTATTAATAGCAAAATTAATTATTTTTTCTAAGTTTGGAAAATTAGATGTTAAGAGAGATGACAAGTTTGGGGGAAATTTAAATTTTGATTCTTATGAAAAATTAGAAAAAGCTTTTGAGTCTGGAAAACTTCATTCTGCTGATTTAAAACAAGGGGTTGCAGGAGCTTTAGAAAAAATAATTGCTCCTATTAGAATGGGTTGGAAGTGATTATCCATAAAGAATTAAACCTACAACTATTAAGGCATTTATTAAGAGTCCTGCAGAATATACTATAATTAATGGTTTTGCCTTATGCAAAACAGCATAAGAGATCCAAAAGAAATGCAAAATAAAATAAGTTCCCCAAGTTGTAAGTGATACTCCTGCGGGGTTTTGATCTATCCATATTTTTAATACTTGGGGGATTGTCATGATTAAAGCAATAGCTCCTGCAAAATATATTGCTTTATCTACCCATGAAATTAGTTTTTTTCTAGAAATATTTTTCTTTCTTTTTCTTTTATGGTGGTGAAGAAGAGCAGTACTAGATTGGGGCATAAATAATAAAGTAAAAATGGATTTATAAATTTAATATTTACCTTGTCTTAAATTCTACAACATCGAGATCTTTGAGTTTATGTTTGAGGCCCACTTTTTGTCCAGGGAATTTTGAGCTTGGCCCCCAAATTTTTGTTTCCGATACTTGTTTCGAGAACCCATGAAGAATTTTTTCAGCAACATCTTTTACTGTTAAATTTGGTTTTAGAATTATTGGTTTTTTGGATTTTTCTTTTCCTGGTTCTTTAGTGTAGACTCTTATTTTATTAAAACTTTGGATGATTCTGGATTTAAGTTCTTCAAAGTTTTCTTTTGTTTGGATATTAATTATAACAAAATTATATTTTTTTGATTTTAATGTTGCTTTTAATTTTCTTGTATCAATATATTCTTTTATATTAAACACAATTATTCTTCTTGCAGTGGTTTTGTCTAAATATTTTTCAATTTCTTTTATTTGGTTAAGATTTGTTATTAAAATTAATAAAGTGTCTGCACTATTTGTTAAACCTTTATCATAATAAGAAGATTCAATTGCTGGATTTTCTATTAATTGCATATTTATTGTTTCAAGATTCATCATACCTATTATTGGTTGTTTTGTTGTGAAATTTATTTCTGATATTTTTGGGTAAGCATTTGTAAGTGTGTTTAGTAAAGAAGATTTTCCTGTGTTTGTTTTTCCAATAATAACAATCTGCATATCTTCTTTTTTAATTCCCTTGAATGTTGATTTTCCAGATTTTTTTGATTTAATTAGTTGCTGTTCTAATTTTTTTCTTCTAGTTGTTAATTGTTTTTTAAGGTTTTCCCCTCCCTTGTGACTTGGAGCTAGAGAAATCATCTTTTTTAGTTTTTCAATTTTTTCCTCTAGTGTTTGAACTTTAATATATTCTTTTTCTGCTGCTAAAAATTCAGGATGAGCATTGATAGGCATAGATTTTATAATCTATTGCACTATTTAATTATTATGAACAAGCAAATTTACAATCAAATTATTAAAAAGAAAGAACTTTCCAAATTACCTAAGAAAGATGTTGAAATGGCTTTTGTAAAGTTTGAAAAAAGAGAGGTTAGTGACAAGGAGAAGATAAGGTTAACCAGGGATCTTTTGAATAAAGTTTATTGGCCTTTTAGGAGTACAAAACTTTTGAGCATTAAAGAAAAACCTGTTGAATGGATTTTAAGAAAACATTTAGGGACAAGAGAACGAATAGATTTTTATGAAAAACTTTACAGAAAATTGTTAAAGGGTTTTGATGAAGTTAATGTTATTGATTTAGGTTGTGGAGCAAATGGATTTTCTTATAATTATTTTCCTTGTAAAGTTAATTATTTTGGTGCAGAGGCTGTTGGCCAGTTAGTTGATAATACTAATAATTATTTTAAAAAAAGTAAGATAAAGGGAAGGGTCTCTCATTTGAGTTTATTTGAAATGGGTAAGGTTAAGAAAATAATTAAGAAGATTAAAGGCAAAAAAATTGTTTTTTTATTCAAGGTTTTAGATAGTTTAGAAATGCTTGAAAGAGATTATTCTAAGAGATTATTAAAAGAAATTGTTTTGTTAGTAGATAAAGTTGTTGTGAGCTTTGCAACAAAAAGTATGGTTAAAAAAGAAAAATTTAAAGTTAAAAGAAAATGGGTTTTGAATTTTATTAGGCAAAACTTTAAATTGCTTGATGATTTTGAATTGGGAACTGAGAGGTATTTTGTGTTTGGAAAATGAAAATAAATAGGAAATTTCCAAATCTTTGAAATAGAAAAGAAAAAAATTTCAAATGAAGCCAACATTTTATAGAAAAGTATTGAAGAACGGCATGACTATTGTATTTGAAAAAAGAGATCTGCCAGTAGTTAATGTGGCTTTTGCTGTTAGAAATGGGGGTGTTAATGAGGCTGGTTTTGAAAAAGGAATTTCTCATTTTATTGAGCACATGTTGTATAAAGGAACTCCAACAAGAAATGCTAAGCAAATTGCAGAAGAGATTGAAAGAAAAGGAGGGGTTTTAAATGGTTTTACTTCTGAAACAGTTACCGCTTATTGGTGTAAGATGCCTAGTAAACATGTAAATGTAGCTTTAAATGTTTTGAGTGATATAGTTAAAAATCCGAAATTTGATGAGAAAGAACTTGAAAAAGAAAGAAAAGTTATTTTTGAAGAAATGAAGATGTATAAAGATGATCCTAAAAGATATGTTCTTGATGAGATTCAGAGTTATTTGTATGGAGAACCTCTTGGTCTTAATTTAATTGGAACAGAAAAAACAATGGGTTCTATTAGCAGAGATAAGATGATTAAAAAATTTGAAGAAGTTTATCAGCCTAATAATATAATTTTGTGTGTAGTGGGAGATACAAATTTTGATAAAATTGTAGATTTTGCTGAAAAAAATTTTAATAATAAGAAAGGAAAAGTTTCTGAATTTAAGATTAATTTAAAAAATAAAACAAAAATTGAATTTAGAACAGGAATAGATCAAGCTAATTTAATTTTTGCATATCATGTTCCTGTTTCAAGAGATAAAAAAAATTATGCTGCACAAGTTTTGAGTTGTTTAATGGCAGAAGGCATGTCTTCTAGGTTATTTTCTGAAATAAGGGAAAAAAGAAATCTTGCCTATGCTGTTAAAGGTTATTCAGATATTAATAGTCTTTATGCTTATAATGCTATTTATGTTGGAACAACAAAATCAGCTGTCGAGGAAGTTAAAAAAATTATTTTGCAAGAGTTTGGAAAAATTAAAGAAGACCTAAATGAAAAAGAATTAGAGCAAGTTAAAGACCAATTAATTGGGAATTATCAGATTTCTATGGAAGATTCCCAAAGGCAGATGGTTGGTTTGCTTTTATCTGAAATTGATGGTGATGCAAAAGAGTTTTATGAATATGAAAAGAATATTCAAAAAGTTCAATTATCTGATGTTAAAAAAATTGCAGAAAAAGTAAAAAATGCTTATAGTTTTTTTGCTTTGGTTCCAAAATAAAGAAAGGTAAAAAACCTAGTGGATTAATTGTTCTTTGGAACTAGGGGAAGTTAATAAAAAAATTGGAAGGAGGGTGTTAAAGCCTGGCCTAGGAATTTATTTTAATGTTTTCTTAAATTTTAATTTTTTTCGATTACATTAAAATTTATAAACTTGTGGAAGTATAATCTTTTATGGAAAGAAGAGAGATAATTGTTGTTATGTTGGTTTTGTTATTATTGGTTACAACATCTTATTTTGTTTACAAAAGCTTTTATAGGAAATTAAAATTATCTCCTGAAGAAGATTTTCTTCCAGAAGGTGTAGATATAAATAATAAATTTTGTTATGATAGTGATAATGGATTAAATTATTTTCAAAAAGGAATTGTTGTTTGGGGGGTTGGTGATGGAAAGGTGCATAGGTCTATTGATTATTGCACTTCCGATGATTCTGTGTGGGGGGGTGGGACTCTTTTTGAAATGTATTGTGTTGGAAATTCCTTTAAAATTAAGGATATGGTGTGTGGTGAGGGTTCGTGTAAAGAAGGGGTTTGTATTGGGTGAATTCTAAGTAAAATACAAATAAAATAAAAACAAAAAATAAAAACAAAATTTTAAGTTTTGATTAGTGTAAGAATTGCACTTAGGGCTGTTGTGATTACCACAATCCATCCAGCAATCATAGCCACAATATCTCCTCCTAGCCATGTTGGTAATGTTAGTGTTCCCCCAATCATTCCAAAACCTACTGCTAATGAAACTAGAATTCCTGTTAGCCATGCAACAAAGTTTAATAGTCTTGGATTTTTTTTTGCCATTTTTCACCTCCTTTTTCCATCATTATATATAAAATTTAATTTAAATAGTTTTTTGTTTTTTGAAAAATTAAAAATTTTTATCACCCTTTTTTGATTAATTTTATTGGTTTCAAACAAAACATTTATAAATTTGTTTTTTTTATTTATCTTATGAAAAGAGTGGTTGTATTTATTTGTCTTTTAGCTATATTTTTAGTTCTCCCTCTTGTTAGTGCTGGTTTTTTTGATTTTTGGAAAAAACCTACTGGAAATGGAATCCAGTATTCACCTGGTGATTTAGGAAAACTAGAAGCAAAAGGTGTTGAGTTAGAAAGTGCTGTTAAGATAAGAAGTAATCAAACACAAAATGAGACCCACAAAATTTGTTCAGGAACATCATGTATAACTATTCAAGGTGCTGGAACAAATGAATGTAATTATGATTATCAGTGTGGAAGTAATCAAACACAAA
>Ga0180007_10000323_pt1 | contig 84470 bp, 85 predicted proteins | sample MM_PC_MetaG_FD_121122 | JGI IMG/M metagenome (GOLD analysis project Ga0180007, IMG submission 121122) | Groundwater microbial communities from the Aspo Hard Rock Laboratory (HRL) deep subsurface site, Sweden - MM_PC_MetaG | ecosystem: Environmental > Aquatic > Deep subsurface > Groundwater...
ACAAAGCAGGTCATGAAAAATTGGCCCTTGCCCGAAGCGGCGATGGCGTTGTTCAGGATGCGGGCGAACTGGTCCAGGTCAGGGATGAGATCCTGGATCGCCAGGATCGTGTCGCAGGCGCTCTTGGCCGCCGCGGTGATCATCGCCGCGGGCACGCCGTGGCCGGTGACGTCGCCGATGACGACCATCAGCCGACCGCCACCGATGTTGTAGTAGGACCACCAGTCGCCGCCGGTCTCGGACGCGGACAGGAAGTGTCCCGCGAGGGTGATGTTGGAGAACTCGTGCAGGCCCGAGGCCGGAACGAGCGAGTCCTGAATCGTCTTGGCGACTTCGAGTTCCTTGGCCATGACGGCCTTCTTCTCGCTCTCCTGCAGCAGGATCACGAGGTTTTCGGCCATGAAGTTGAACCCGTCGCCGAGCACCTCGATCTCATCATGGGTCTTGATCTTGACGCGGTGCGCCAGGTCACCGTGGGCGAAGGTCGCGACGGAGCGGACCAGGCTCTTGATCGGCCGGGTGATGCCCAGGCCCAGGATCACGGAGATCAGGCCGCCCAGCAGCAGCAGGATTCCACCGAGCATCGCGATGGCCTTGAAGGTCTCCTCCTTGTTCTTCTTGAGGGCGGCAGCCAGGCTCTTCTCGTAGTCCTTGAGGGAGCGCAGGTTGTACATCATCGCGACGGTGCCGAGATAGACGCCCTCGTCCACGATGGCGCCGATGAAGAGCATGCGCTCCTCGCCGTTGCGGGCCACGACGCGGACGCCGTCGACACGCTTGGCGCGGACGTCGAGGCCTTCAGGAAGGCCTTCGGGTGCTCCCTTGGTCCCTGCCGCCGGCTTGGCGTCGTCGGTGCCGGCCTTGGTCAGCACATCGGTGAAGGGAAACTCGGTGAAGTTGATCTCGAGCCGTCCCGTGAACGCCGGATCGCCGACGAGGTAGGCCTTGTCCTCGCGCAGGATCTTCGCGGATGGATACCGCAGGTCGTAGTAGGACGCCAGGTAGCCCGATGCGTTGAACACGGTCACGACATCGAGCTGGGCATCCTCACGGCCGATGGGCGGGATGGCGTCCATCAGTTCCTGCATCTGCTGGGCCTTCAGGAACACCGCGGAGAGCCGCTGGAGCGAGAAAAGCTGGGCCTTGCCGGCCCGCTGGATGTTCTTGATGTACGCTTCGCGCTGTTCGGCGCCCGTCTTCTGGAAGATGACCTCCAGCCGCTGCGAGCTCAGGTAGCCGAAGCCGCCGAGCAGCAGAACGATGATAAAAATTGTGCCGAGAATGATACGCCAGGCAATGGAAATTCGAATGGCCATTTTGCACCTTTCTTTCGTCGGATGTTACTCAAACAGCCCCGAAAATCCAAGGGAAATCTCTCACAAAATGCAGTCTCCGGAGGCAAAAAATAGACATGGACGGGGACAGAAAACGCAGACGGATCCCCGAACCGGGAGTCCGCCGGGATTTGGCCCTCATCGTTGCGGAATCAGGACTTCGCGCTGGTTGGTGCCGTTGGGCGCGGACACGATGCCCTCATGCTCCATGCGCTCGACCATGCGTGCGGCGCGGTTGTAGCCAATCTTCAGGCGGCGCTGGATGTAGGAGATCGAGGCGACGCGGTCCCGGGCGACGATGTCCACGGCCTCCTCCCACTTCACGTCGTAGGGCTCGTCGTCGAAGCCGGAGGACCCCTCCTCGGAGGACACGACAATGCTCATGTCGTAGGAAGGTTTGCCCTGGGCCCGCAGGTGCTCGACGACCGCCTGCACCTCGGAGGTGGAGATGTAGGCACCGTGGACACGCGTGGGAGCCAGGCCACGGTTGGACCACAGCATGTCGCCGTTGCCCAGCAGGGCCTCGGCCCCCATCTGGTCGAGGATGACCTTGGAGTCGATGCGCGAGGCCACCATGAACGCGATGCGCGTGGGGAAGTTGCTCTTGATCAGCCCGGTGATGACGTCGGTGCTGGGCCGCTGGGTCGCCGTGATGAGGTGGATGCCCACCGCGCGGGCCTTCTGGGCGATGCGGGCCACCGAGGTCTCGACCTCCTTGGCGGCCACCATCATCAGGTCGGCGAACTCGTCGATGACGATGACAATGAACGGCAGGTGCTCGGGCACATCCTCGATGCCGCGCTTGCGGATGTCCTCGACCTTCTGGTTGTAGTCGCCGAGGTCGCGCACGGACATGTCCGACAGCATCTGGTAACGCCGCTCCATCTCGCGCACCGCCCATTGCAGCGCAAGGTTGGCCTGCTGCGGGTCGGTCACCACCGGCAGCAGCAGGTGCGGGATGTCGTTGTAGATGCTGAATTCGACCATCTTGGGATCGATCAGGATCATCCGGACGTCCCGCGGCGAAGCCCGGAACAGGATGCTCAGGATCATGGCGTTGACGCCCACGCTCTTGCCCGAGCCGGTGGTGCCCGCGATCAGCAGGTGCGGCGCCTTGGCCAGGTCCGCCACGACCGCGCGTCCCTTGATGTCCTTGCCCATGGCCATGGACAACTTGCTCTTGCTCTGGGCAAACGATGGATCGGCCACGATCTCCTTGAGGAACACCATTTGCGGCGACTCGTTGGGCACCTCGATGCCCACGGCGCTCTTTCCGGGGATCGGCGCCACGATGCGCACCCGGGTGGCAGCCAGCGACAGCGCCAGGTCCTTGGCGAGGCTCTCGATGCGCGACACGCGGATGCCCGCCTCGGGCACGAATTCGTACATCGTGATGACCGGACCGACGTGAATCTCCTGCACGCTGCCCTTGATCTTGTAGTCGAGAAACGCCTGCTCCAGACGGGCCGCCAGAGACAGCATGTGTTCACGATCCCGGGCCACTGTCTTCTGTGGCTCATAATGCAGCAGCTCCGGGTCCGGAAGGCGGAACTCACCCCACTCATCGGTGAACGAGGACACCGGATGCAGCGTGGCCGGCTGCGGGGATTCCAGTTCGATGATCACCGGACCACCTGCCGGCGGAACGGTGCCCCCGGCCGAGATCATGGCCTCACCGTCTCCGGGTACGGGCTCGGACTCCACCGGTGCCGCGGATTCATCTCCTATGTTCGCAGGACCGACGTTGATCACAACGGATTGTTTGTCAGCGGGCTTTTCGCCAGGCGCCGATGGTTTTCCGGCCCCGGATTCGGTCATTAGGGGCTCCGTTGACGCCGGGGAAGTACCGCCCGTCGCCACGGCTTTCCGGGGGGCCTTTGCTTTTCTGGCCGGCGTGGTGATGCCTGACTCCATGGGCAGGGTGTCGGGATCCGGTGAAGCGGGCGGAGCGGAGGAGCCGTTCCTGGCAGCAGGGACCTTCTTCAGGGGCGAGGCTTTCTGGGGCACGGCGGCCGGACCGTCATCGGCCTCGTCGTCGGCCTCGTCGTCGGCCTCGTCGTGATCCTCACCTCCGGTGACCTCCCCATCGCCGACTTCCTCCTCCTCGAGGGGCTCCCAGGAAAACAGGGATACGAAAAAACGGCCGATGGCGGTGAACATGCTTCCCAGTCGAACAAACAGGGCCTGGGTGCCTTCCACCAGCCCCACGATGGCCCTGGCGGGGCTGCTCTGGGTGGCGAGCATCAGGAACAGCAGAAGCCCCATGACGAAGAAGATGAAGGTGCCCGCCTTCGACAGCAGGGAAATGCCCAGCGCGCCAAGGAGCTCGCCGGTCTTTCCGCCGGCGCCCATCCCCTGGAGCCGGTACCTGGAAAAAATCAAGGAAAAAAGGACCGTCCCGCACAGCGTGGCGCCGGTATAGCCGAGCCACAGCCGGCCATCCCGCACGGAGAACCGCCGGGAGAAGATGCCCCAGGCCACCGAGAACAGCGCGACCACCACGAGGTGGCTTCCCAGGCCCAGCAACGAAAAGAGGCCCAGCGCCAAAGCCTGTCCGAACGGCCCCATGAGACGCCCGTCACCGAACTGCAGCGACAGCAGCGCGCCGCCGAGCAGCAAGGCGAAACCCAGGAAGATGATCCCCCACATTTCCCGATGGAGCTGGGGCGCTTCCGTGGCCTTCCTGGCGGGTTTTTTCTTTCTCGTCTCAGCCATTGGCGACATATTCCTTACCTGGGATCACATTGACCCCAATGGGAACTTATCATTCCTTGAGTGGAATTTCAATTTTTCAATACGAAGGGAGTGGGGAACGGATCGACTACTCGTGGACGCAGGGCGGGCAGGTGGCGACCACGCGATCCTTGGTGGGATCGGAGGCATGGCAGTACCGGCAGGCGAAGTCCGCGCAGTCGATGAAGTTGTTGCCGTCGTTGTCAATGCCATCGGAGCAGGTCACGGCGTTGCCTTCGCACACGGTGACCAGCGGGCTCTTCTGGCAGGAGAAGTCGCGGCAGTCGATGAACGTGTTGCCGTCCTGGTCCAAACCGTCGGAGCAGGTCGCATCGGTCATTTCCTTGCCCTCGGCGCAGGCAGCAGCGGTGTACAGGCAGTCAAAGTCTGCGCAGTCGATGAAGCCATCGCCGTCGTTGTCGTTGCCGTCGGCGCAGTCGACCTCGATGCAGGCCGCATCGTCGGCGCAGTCGAAGTCGTCGCAGTCGATGAAGCCGTCACCGTCGTCATCGGTGGTGTCGGTGCAATTCTGCTCGAAGTCGCCCGCGCAGGCCACGTCGTTGCCGCAGTCGTAGTCTTCGCAGTCGGTGTAGCCGTTGCCGTCGTTGTCATTGCCATCGGTGCAATTGGTCTCGATGCAGGCGGTCAGGTCAGGGTGGCCGGAGCAGGAGGGATCCTGACAGTCGGTCAAGCCGTCCTCGTCGTTGTCATTGCCATCGGTGCACAGTTCGTCAGTGTTCTCGGCCTTGACCGGGCACAAGATGTTGCCGGTGCAGGCGAAGTCGTCGCAGTCGGTGAAGCCGTTGAAGTCGTCGTCAATCTCGTTGTCGCAGATCTCGTCGACGATCTCGGCGCAGTCAGCGTCATTGGCGGCGATCTCGATGTCGGAGGCCGACCGGACCAGCAGATAATAATCGAAGAAATACGTGACCACGCCGGACAGGCGGGACAGACAGACGCCCTCGGAGACCGTGGACAGATCAACCAGATCATCCTGGGCCTTGGTGGAGCCGACAAGGTTGACTTCCAGGCGACCGTCGCGCGCTGAGATGGTGGACACGCGGACGTTGGTCAGCCGGACCAGGACGCCTTCCCACTTCTCGCCAGCGGCGACGTTGGTGAGGTCCGAAGCGGTGATGTCGGTGGGGGTCAGCGGGGTGCCGGCGCCCAGCACCGTCACGGAGGCCTCGGTGATCTCGGTCAGGGGATCATCGAACAGGGGCAGGTTGGTGTCCGGGTCCAGGTAGGAATACTCCATCTTGCGGCCGTGCACGGTCACGAGGTCGCCGACCTGCAGTTCGGACCACCAGGTGCTCGTCGTGTCGGTGTTGTACACCTGCACGCCGGAGAAGGCGCCGCCGTTGGCTTCGGAGATCCAGAAAGAGCCCGTCTTGTCGCCGTACTTGTCCACTGCGGTCACGATCTTGTTGGACAGGATGACCTCGTCTCCGTCCTGGACGAAGTACTGGTTCGAGGGATCCTGCACCATGAAGATGGTGTCTCCGTTGTTGGTGTTGTTGACGTTGTTGTTGTTGTTGTTTGGATTGGTCTTCTTGTCTTCACGACAACCGGCAAACGCGAATAGGGCAACCATTAAGAAAAGTGTGATCTTACGCATGAAAAACCTCCTGAAGAGCCGTACTTGGCCCCAGTGTGTATAGCACCATTTCTTGACGAAAACAGGTGTGAAAGAGAGGGAAAACCGGAAAAGAAGAAACTAGTCTTTCTTTTCTTCGGTTTTTTCTTCGACCGGGGTGGCCTTCTTCTGGATGCCGATGATCTCGATCATGGCCATCGGGGCGTTGTCACCACGACGATTGCCGGCCTTGATGATACGGGTATAGCCGCCCTGGCCGGGGCGCTGCAGCATCTGCGGGGCGATCTCACGGAACAGGCGGGTCAGCAGGATGCGGTCGGGCACCATGCGACGGGCCATGCGGTAGTGATGCAGCACACGGATGCGCTGCTCCATGGTCAGTTGATCCTGCGGCATGGTCACCAGTTCGCCCAGCGAGGTGCCCCAGGTGATGGTTTTTTCCACGAACGACCGAAGCTCCTTGGCTTTGGGCAGCGTCGTGATGATGCGACCGTGCTCGATCAGCGAGCTCACCATGTTGATGTACATGGCTTTACGGTGCGAGGAGTTTCTTCCAAGTCTGCGACCACTATGACGGTGTCTCATCGAATTACCTCAACTCTTTCTGCAAGTAAACTATTTCTTGCTTCCACCGGGCTGCTTGGGCGGCGGGCCGTCCACCGGCCACCAGTCGATCTTCATACCCAGCGAAAGTCCCATCTCAGCCAGAATCTCCTTGATTTCCTTCAGGGATTTGCGGCCGAAATTCTTGGTTTTCAACATCTCGGTCTCGCTCTTCTGCACGAGCTGGCCGATGTACTTGATGTTCGCGTTCTGCAGGCAGTTCGCCGAACGGACCGACAGTTCCAGTTCGTCGACGGAGCGGAACAGGTACTGGTTGATCTCGGAATCCGGGCCGGACTCGGAAGATTCAATCGGCTCATCCTGTTCGTCGAAGGAGATGAAAATCTGAAGGTGTTCCTTGATGATCTTGGCCGAATAGGCCAGGGCATCCTTGGGCTCCACCGTTCCGTTGGTCCAGATTTCCATGGTCAGTTTGTCATAATCTGTACGCTGACCGACGCGGGCGTTGGTCACCGTGTAGTTAACCTTGATGATGGGGGAATAGAGGGCGTCCACAGGAATGGAACCCACACCCAGCACTTCATCCTTGTGCACGTCGGCGGGAATGTAGCCGCGCCCGGACCGCACGGAAATTTCCATGCGCAGGCGGCCGCCGTCGGAAAGCGTGCAAATGTAGTGCGCCGGATTCAGGATCTCGATGTTGTCCACCAGCTGGATATCCGAAGCCGTCACCACGCCGGGCCCTTTGACGTCAAGGATCAACTGGACTGCCTTGGGGTTGGGCTTCTTGATGACGACGCCCTTGAGGTTCAGGATGATCTCGGCGACGTCTTCGACCACGTTGGGAATCGCGGTGAACTCGTGGAGAACATTGTGAATCTTCACGGCGGTGATCGACGCGCCCTGCAGCGAGGAGAGCATCACGCGACGCAGGCTGTTGCCCATGGTGATTCCGAAGCCGCGTTCCAGCGGCTCGCACGTGAATTTCCCATAGACCGCGGACCGTGTGTCGTCGTCGATGCGGACCGACATCGGCTTGATCAGTTCGCGCCAGTTGCGCGCTGTCCAGGTGTAAATCATCTGTTCCTTGCCAGCCATCTTTTCCTCCATCTCCGGGTACCACTCCTTCTGCAGCAGGAACCACTCCCGGTGATGTTAAAAAACCGTACACTGCAGGTACACGGTAAATAACTCAATCAAATCAAAGCCTTCGGAGAGATTTCTCTCATCCTCAAGCCATTCCAAAGACCCAGGCCGGAAAACCGACGTGGATGATCAGACGAAGCGTGGCGTTTTCGAGGACCGTCGGTCCGAGAAAAGGCCGAGCGTTTGATGCGTCCGCTGGAACGTCAAACGCCTGCTCAAGCGTGCATCAAACGCGACGGCGCTTCGGAGGACGGCAGCCGTTGTGCGGAATCGGCGTGACGTCGCGAATCGAAGAGATACGCAGGCCGGACTGGGCCACGGCGCGCAGGGCGCTCTCACGGCCGGCGCCGGGTCCGCGCAGGAAAACCACCACGCTCTTCATGCCGTGCTCGACTGCCTTCTTGGCGGCATCTTCACCGGTCATCTGCGCGGCGAACGGCGTGGACTTGCGGGAACCCTTGAATCGAAGGCCGGCCGAAGACCAGGAAATCACGTTTCCGGTCATGTCGGTGATGGTCACGATGGTGTTGTTGAAAGTCGAAACGATGTGAGCCACACCGCTGATGACATTCTTCTTGACTTTCTTCTTGCCTACTTTTTTACGCGGAGCTCCCATTATTTACCTGCCTTTTGCTTCTTGCCGACGGTGGCGCGACGGGGACCTTTCCGGGTACGCGCGTTGGTATGGGTCCGCTGACCGTGGACAGGCAGACCACGCATGTGGCGCACTCCGCGATAACACTTCAGATCCATGAGGCGCTTGATGTTCATGTTGATCTCGCGCCTGAGATCTCCCTCAACCTTGTAGCTGGCATCCAGGATTTCACGAATGCGCTTGATTTCGTCTTCGTTCAATTCATCCGAATTGGTGGCGAAGTCGACAGCGGCGGCCCCCAGAATGTCATGAGCCGTTTTGCGACCAATCCCATAAATGTAAGTCAAAGCGATCTCCATACGCTTGTTGCGCGGAAGATCGACACCGGCGATACGCGGCATGATGGTACTCCTCCTCCAAACAGTTCCTAAAACTGGTTATCCCTGACGTTGCTTATGCCTGGGGTCTTCGCAAATGACGCGCACAACGCCCTTGCGTTTGATGATCTTGCATTTTTCACAGATTTTTTTAATGGATGCACGCACTTTCATCTTGTCTTACTCCTCATCGCCGGCTCAGCACCAGCGGTTCGCCATCAGTAACGGCGACACTATGTTCAAAATGACAGGCCAGTTTTCGGTCGCGAGTCACGACGGTCCAGCCATCATCCAAAATCGAAACCTTCCAGGTTCCCTCGCACAGCATCGGCTCGATCGCGAGAACGAGTCCGGGCTGAAGCAGCAGGCCCCTTCCTGGAGGACCCAGGTTCGGCACCTGCGGGGGTTCGTGCATCTCCTGCCCGATCCCGTGGCCGACGAAGTCGCGGACCACCTGATATCCCGCGCCTTCCGCGAAACGCTGAATCGCATCGCCCACGTCCGACACCCGGTTGCCGGGCACCATTTTGGCGATCGCAAGTTCCAGCGATTCTTCCGTGGTCCGGATCAGGTGAGCTGCTTTTTCGCTCACCTTGCCTATGGCATAGGTCCGGGCGGCATCTCCACAATAACCATCGTAGAAAATGCCGCAGTCCACGCTGAGAATGTCGCCTTCCTCCAGGATCTCCCGACGGTCCGGTATTCCGTGCACCACCTTCTCGTTACGAGACGTGCACAGCACCGCGGGATACGGAGCCATGTCGGGCGCAGGCTGATAGTTCAGAAACGCCGAACGGGCACCGACCTTCTGGATATAGGAGCGGGCGGCCTCCTCCATGTCCCAGGTGCTCACACCCGGGCGTGCCATTTCCTGGCACAAATCCAATACATCACTCACCATCAAGTTCGCCCGTCGGAGTTTTTCAATCTCGGAGCGGGCCTTCAACCGGACGTGCATTATTAGTGTCATTCCCTTCGAAGATCAAGAGAGAACTTCTAAAATTCTCTTCGTGACCTCCGGAACCTTGCCCACACCATCCACTACGAGCAATTTCCCTTGTTTTTCGTAGTATTCCACAAGGGGAGCCGTCATCTTGTGATACGCCTCGAGCCGCTTGACGACGGCGGCTTCGGTATCATCGGCCCGATGAACCAGTTCCACGTTGCAGGTGTCGCACACGAGATCTTTTTTTGGCGGTCCAAACTGGATATGGTACGGGTGCTTGCACTGCGGACAGGACCGGCGTCCGGTGATCCGCGGCAGGATGACTTCGTCGTCGACGCGGATTTCAACCACCCGATCGATCGCGATACCCAGGCGCTGGAGAGCTTCATCAAGGGCGGCGGCCTGAACCAGCGTGCGCGGGAATCCATCGAGGATGAAACCGTTGGCGCAGTCCGGGTTCTTCAGGCGCTCCTCAACGATGCCGATCACGACCTCGTCGGGCACCAACTGTCCACCATCCATGAACGTCGCGGCCAGTTTTCCCATTTCGGTGCCGTTGGCGCGGGCTTCACGCAGCATGTCGCCGGTGGAGATTTGAAGAATACCGAATTTGGAGGTCAGCGGACCGGCCTGGCTGCCCTTGCCGGATCCCGGAGCTCCCAGAAGAATCAACCGCATCATATTCACCTTTTTTTAGCCGCGACGGCCGCGAAGCCGCGGACCCCGGGGGCCGCTGAGGCCTTCGTAATGGCGGGTGATCAGGTGGCCTTCAATCTGCTGCACCGTGTCGAGCGCGACACCGACGACGATCAGCAGCGAGGTGCCGCCGAAGTAGAAGGGAACATTGAAGCGGATCTGCAGCATGTTCGGGAGCACGCAGACGGCGGCCACGTAGACGGCGCCACCCCAGGTGAGGCGGGTGAGCACGCGATCGATGTAGTCGGCGGTACGCTGGCCCGGACGGATACCCGGGATGAAGCCGCCCTGCTTCTTCATGTTGTCCGCGACGTCCTTCGGATTGAAGGTGACTGCGGTGTAGAAGAACGCGAAAAAGATGATCAGGGTGACGTAGATCAGATTATAACGCCAGTCGGTCGGCTGGAACATGCTGGAGAACTGCTGGAGCCAGCGGCTCTCGGTGAAGGAGGCGATCTGGGCCGGGAACATCAGCAGCGAGGACGCGAAGATCGGCGGGATGACGCCGGCCATGTTGACCTTCAGCGGCAGATGCGACGAAGCACCACCGTACAGCCGACGACCCACCACGCGCTTGGCATACTGCACCGGAATTTTCCGGTAAGCCCGCTCGAAGAACGTGATCACGGCGATGACGCCTACCACGATCGAGGCGATGATGGCGAGGTTGAGCACACCCATGTCACCGCGCTTGAACTGACGGTACAACACTGTCAGGGCGTCGGGCAGGTCCGCCACGATGCCGGCGAAGATGATCAGCGAGATGCCGTTACCGATGCCGCGCTCGGTGATCTGCTCGCCGAGCCACATGATGAATATGGTGCCCGAGGTGACCGCCAGAACCGTGATCAGCCTGAAGCCAAGTCCGGGCTCGATGACCATGCCTGGATAGGCCAGGTTCTGTCCTTCGAGCCAGGTGGCGATGAAGTATCCCTGGATCAGTGACAGCAACACCGTGCCGTAGCGGGTGTACTGGTTGATCTTCTTGCGCCCCGCCTCGCCTTCCTTGTTGAGTTGCTCCAGGTGAGGAACGACCACGGTGAGCAACTGGATGATGATCGACGCGCTGATGTAGGGCATGATGCCGAGCGCGAAGATGGATAACTGCTTGAGCGCGCCGCCGCTGAACATGTTCATCATGCCCAGGAACGTGCCCGATGCGCCAGCCATGATCTGTTTCATGACCGCGCGATCCACTCCGGGAACGGTTACGAACACGCCGATGCGGTAAATCGCCAGAAGACCCAGGGTGAACAGCAGACGCTTGCGCAGTTCCGGAATTTTATGGATATTTGCAAAACCACTAGCCATGGGTTGTTCTTTCTACCAGTCGTTGGTGGGTTGGCTTTGGCCCGGGAAACGCACCCGATTATCGGGTCGGCAGAACCGTGACGCTGCCACCGGCGGCTTCGAGCTTTTTCTTCGCAAGCCGGCCGACCTGGTGGACTTCCACCTTCCAGGCCTGCGTTACGCGACCCGAGTCCGTCAGACGAACCCGCTGGTTGCCCTTCAGAACGCCAAGCTTCTTCAGGGTTTCAGGCGTGACCGCGCCGCCACGGGGGAACCAGGAGCGCAGGTGGTCGAAGTTGATCTTCAGGACATCGTTGGCGGGGTCAAGCACGCTGACGCGGCCGCCCTTGCCCTCGATCATCAGGCGGGCCGTGTTCGACACACGGTGCGCGGACACGGCATACTTGCCGGAGATCGTACCGGCGGCGACAACCTCGTAGGCCTCCTCGGAGGTCTTCAGCAGGCCTGCGGCCAGTAGCGAAGCAGGGGTCACCTCGATCACGGCATCGGCCTTCTTGGGGAACTTCTTGGAGATGTTGCCCAGAGTGATGCGGCGATACTGACGCGCTGCGGTCAGCAGATGCACGGAACCGCCCTTGCCCTCGATGGCCGTGCGGGCCGGGGCCGTGATGCGGTGGGTCGTGATCTCGTAGGCGGCGCCCAATTCGGCGTCGCCAAGGATCTTCAAATTGGTGGACGTGCTGGTGACGAGGCCCTTCTCCTTCAGGGAGTCGAGGGTGATCGTTCCGCCTTTCGGGTATACGCGCACGAGCTCTTCAAGCGTGACTTCGGCATACTCGACGCGACACACATTCTTGAAGCCGCGCTTGGGAATACGACGCTGCAGAGGCATCTGGCCGCCTTCGAAACCGGGGCGGATGCTCGAACCCGTACGAGCAGTCTGTCCCTTGCCACCACGACCGGCGTTGGTACCCCAGCCCGAACCCTGACCGCGACCCACGCGCTTTTTGCGCTTGGTGGCACCCTTTGCGGGATGTAAATTCGATAAGTTGGTCATGATCTATTTCCCTTCCTGATCATAGGGTTCAATGGAGACCAGATGCGACACCTTCAGGATCATTCCACGGATCTCCGGGGTATCCTTGAGGATGCGAATGCGTCCGGTGTACGTCAGGCCCAGGCCCTTGAGCGTTTCGCGTTCCCTTACGGTGCGGCCGATGGTGCTCCGGGTACGTGTGACTTTGATATGCGTAGCCATGTTCTTCTCTCCTGTCCAAACCACCAAGCGGGGAATCAGTTCGTGATTTCCATGCTGCGGCGGGCGCTTACTTCCTTTACGCTGCGCATGGCGCCCAGCGCATCGAAAGTCGCTTTCAACACGTTATGGTTGTTGTTGCTGCCCAGACATTTCGTCAGGACGTTGTGAACCCCGAGGGCTTCCATCACCGCTCGCACGGCGCCGCCAGCGATGACACCGGTGCCCTTGGCGGCCGGACGAAGCAGGACACGACCGGCCCCGTAGTGACCGATGACCTCGTGCGGAACGGTGGACTCCAGCAGCGGCACGGAGATCATCGTGCGCTTGGCATGCTCGGTGGCCTTGCGGATGGCCTCGGGCACTTCATTGGCCTTCCCGAGACCGTAGCCGGCCCGGCCCTTGCCGTCGCCGACTACCACCAGCGCGGCGAAGGAGAAGCGACGACCGCCCTTGACGACCTTGGCGACGCGGTTAATGTAGATTAACTTCTCAATGAATTCCTTGGGTTCTTCGGTCATGTGCGACATTCAATTCCTCATCAAGGGAGCCAAGCTCCCCGTGGAACAATTAAAAATTCAATCCACCCTCGCGGGCGCCTTCGGCCAACGCGGCCACCCGGCCATGATACAGATACCCGGCGCGGTCGAACGTGACCAGCTCAATATTCTTCGCCTTGCAGATCTCGGCAATCTTCATGCCGATCTTCTTGGCCTGTTCTTTCTTCTTGAGGCCCTTCATCCCATCGCGAACGTCCGGAGTCAGCGTGGATACGCTGGCCAGCGTCTGGCCGGTCACATCGTCGATGACCTGGACGTAGATGTGGGAGTTGGAACGGAAAACCGCCAGGCGGGGCCGCTCGGAAAGTCCCTTGACGTGCTTGCGCACACGAATCTGGCGAATGCGCCGCATATTGAGTTTCTTCTTGGAGATCATCACGAACACCTGTTAGCCTTTCGCTTTTCCTTCTTTCTGCTTGACCTTTTCATCCGTATAACGGATGCCCTTGCCCTTATAGGGTTCGGGGGGCCGGAACCCACGGATTTCCGCGGCGACGGAGCCCAGCAGAGTCTTGTCATGGGACTTGATCATGATCCGAAGACCCTTCTCGAGCACCTCACCGGTCACACCCTGCGGAAACTCGAAATAAATCGGGTGAGAGTAGCCCAGTGACAGCACCAGGAACTTTCCCTTCATTTCGCAGCGGTAGCCGACGCCGATGATATCGAGGGTACGCGCAAAACCTTCGTGAACGCCCTTGACCTGGTTGGCCAGGATGGAGCGCACGCGACCGTGGTTGGCGCGCATCTGGATCTCGTCGTTTTCACGCTTGACCAGAAGTTGGTTATTTTCCTTCACCACGGAGATGCCGGTCGGGACTTCCTGGGAGAGCGTTCCCAGTTTGCCTTTCACCTGGACCTTGTTGCCGGCCATGGTGACTTCGACCCCCGAGGGGATAATGATGGGCAATTTACCGATACGAGACATATCGTTTCCTCCTACCCTTACCAGACCGTACAGATCACTTCGCCGCCAATGTTCATTTTGCGGGCCTGTGAATCCGTCATGACGCCACGGCTCGTGGTGACGATGGCCACGCCGAGACCAGAACGTACCTTGGGCAGATCTTCCTTGCCCACGTATACGCGCTGTCCGGGCTTGGACATGCGTTTGAGCCCTTCGATGGCGGGCTGGTTATTCTCGTCGTACTTCAGGTCGATGACGAGATTGCTGAGTTTTCCGATGGCTTCTTCCCGATAGTCGGCGATGTAGCCTTCCTTTTTGAAGACTTCAGCCAACGAACACTTCAACCGGGAGGACGGCATGGCAACCGAGGTTTTCCTTGCCTGAAGGCCGTTGCGGATACGGGTCAAGAAATCTGCAATAGGATCTGTCATAGACATTGCTTGTTCTCCCTACCAGCTGGCCTTGATAACGCCAGGAATCATGCCACTTAAGGCCAGTTTCCGGAAACAAAGCCGGCACATATCGAACTTGCGCATATAGGCGCGGGAGCGACCACAATGCGGACAGCGGTTGCGGTGACGAATCTTGAACTTTTCTGTCTTGTCGAGCATTTTACAGAGACGAGCCACGCGAGTCCTCCTTACTTCCTGAACGGCATACCGAAATGCCGCAACAAGGCACGGGCATGGTCATCCGATTTCGCAGTGGTCACGATCGTGATGTTCATACCACGGATTTTTTCAATTTTGTCATAACTGATTTCCGGGAAAATGATCTGTTCGCGGATACCCAGCGAATAATTCCCGCGTCCGTCGAAGCCCTTGGACGACACACCCTTGAAGTCACGTGTGCGCGGAAGGGCGAAGGTGAGCAGGCGATCCAGGAATTCATACATCTGCTCGCGGCGCAGGGTCACCATGGCACCAATCTTCATGCCGGCACGCAGTTTGTAGTTGGCGATGGACTGTTTGGCCTTGGTGACCACGACCTTGCGGCCGGAGATCAACTGCAGCTCATCGACGACGCTGTCGAGCAACTTCGGGTTGGCAATCGCCTCGCCCAGGCCGACATTGATGACGATCTTGGTGATCTTGGGAATTTCCATGATGTTCTTGTACTGGAATTCCTCGATCATTTTTTTGGTGATCGTCTCATTGTACATTTTCTGCATGCGGGGTGGTTCCTTGCGAACGATGCGTTCCTGGAACTTAGGCTTGCCCTTGCTTTTGCCCGCATCAGCCTTCTTCTTCGTATCCTGTTTAGCCATCATAGTTCTCCACCCTTACTTGGCGTTCTCGATGATTTCGCCATTACCTTGGGAACCGCGTGCTACACGCACTTTGCGTCCGTCCGGCAGTACTTTCACACCTACGCGCACACCCCTGACCAGCTTCTTCTCATCCTTGGACCCGATATGGGAAGCCGTGGAGGGATCCACCGGCTGCACGTTCGAGATGTGAATGGAAGCTTCACGGGTCTCCTGGGTGCCCTTGCTGTTCGCGTCGTTGGACTTCTTGTTCACCTTCACGAGGTTCACGCCCTCGATGATGACGCGATCACCCTTGGCCAGCATGCGGAGTACACGGCCGGTCTTGCCTTTGTACTTGCCCGCGATTACCTTGACAACATCGCCTTTACGAATACGCGCTAACATTAGATGACCTCCGGGGCGAGCGACACGATCTTCATGAATTTCTTCGCCCGCAACTCGCGTGCGACGGGTCCGAAGATGCGGGTACCGATCGGCTCCATCGCTCCGTTCAGGAGAACGGCTGCGTTGTTGTCGAACTTGATATAGGACCCGTCACGGCGGACGATTTCTTTGGACGTACGGACGATGACGGCCTTCAGGACATCGCCCTTCTTGACCTTCGCCGTGGGAATGCTTTCCTTGACGGAAACGACGATCACGTCGCCCACCGACGCAAATTCGCGCTTGGAGCCGCCCAAAACTTTGACGCACATGACTTTTTTTGCGCCTGAGTTGTCGGCCACTTCGAGGATGGTTAACATCTGAATCATCGCAACACCTCGCTCCCTACAGATTCACAACGGTTTTGCGCTCGACGAGCTTCTGCACACGCCAGCGCTTCATTTTGGACAGGGGGCGGGACTCGATAATTACGACTTTGTCCCCTTCCTTATATTCATTTTTTTCATCATGAACCAGGTAGTCGGCATACCGGGTCAGGTACTTCTTGTACAGGGGGTGAAGCATCCGGCGCGTCACGCGCACCTTCACCGTTTTTTCCATCTTGCCAGAAGACGTGACGACTCCCAGCATCGTTCTCTTGTGACGGCGTTCGTTAGACATTTTTTCCTCCACTCTTGGCAGCGGCGCGGCGGCTGATTTCGGTCAGCACGCGGGCGACATTCTGCCGCGTGGCACACATCTTGTTCGTGTCCTTCAACTGACTCGTCGTGTGCATGATGCGCAGCTCGAAAATTTCATGTTTCAGCGTGGAGAGCATCCCATTGAGTTCCTCAGAGGTGCGATCACGCAACTGTTTCGGGGCGTACGGTGAATCTTTCATATGACCATCTCCCTGGACACAAAACGGGTATCGATAGGAAGCTTGTGATGCGCCAGGCGGAACGCTTCACGTGCACTCTCCTCGTCCACGCCCACAACCTCATAAAGAATGTGGCCGGGTTTCACCACGGCTACCCATTCATCCGGTGCGCCCTTTCCCTTACCCATGCGGGTTTCGGCGGGCTTGCTCGTCAGCGGTTTGTGCGGGAAGATGCGAATGAAGACCTGTCCACCGCGCTTGATATGGCGCGTGATGGCGACACGACCGGCTTCAATCTGGCGCGAGGAAAGAAACCCGCACTCAGCGGCCTGCAGACCGAAATCACCGAAAGCCACCCGGTCTCCGCCCTTGGCGCGACCCTTCATACGGCCTTTTTGTACCTTACGATGCTTGACTTTCTTCGGGGCTAACATGGGTTACCAACCCCTTTCCGTGCTGCTGTCGTAGGACAGCACGTCACCATTATAAATCCAGCACTTCACGCCGATCGCGCCATACGTGGTGCGGGCCGTGGCGGTGCCGTAGTCAATGTCCGCGCGCAGCGTGTGCAGCGGAACACGGCCTTCCATGTACCATTCGCGGCGGGCGATCTCGGCGCCGCCGAGGCGGCCGGACAGATAAACCTTGATGCCCTTGACGCCCATCTGCATGGAGGTCTGAATGGATTTCTTCATCGCGCGGCGGAAGTTCACACGACGCTCAAGCTGGCGGGCGATGTTCTCGGCCACGAGCTGGGCGTTGGTCTCGGCGCGCTTGACTTCCTTGATGTCCACGAAGATCTCGCTCTTGGAGAGACCCTGCAGGTCTTTGCGGAGCTTCTCGACGTTGGCGCCGCCTTTGCCGATGACCTTGCCGGCAGACGCGGTCACAATGATGACCTTCATCTTTTCGGCTGTGCGGCGCTCGACTTCGATAGCGGCGATGCCGGCATCGGGCATACGCTTGAAGATGAACGCGCGGATCTTGAGATCCTCGACGAGCCACTTGGAGTAATCCTTTTCACTGTACCACTTGGAACTCCAGGTACGAATAATTCCTAAACGCAATCCAACAGGATGAACTTTTTGTCCCACGGTTCCTCCTCTATTTGCCCGACTGGCTGGAGACGATCACTGTGATGTGACTCGTATGCTTGTTGATCCGGAATGCACGGCCACGCGCACGGGGCCGGCGCCATTTCATGATGGGGCCGTAGTCCACGAAGATGGTCTTCACGAACAGGTCCTCACCCTGGTGATTCTGGTTCTCGGCGTTGAAAACCGCGCTCATCAGGAGCTTCTGCAGGATCTTCGCACCGGATTTGGGCGTGAAGGCCAGCAGCGACATGGCCTCTTCGACCTTCTTGCCGCGAATCATGTCGGCCAGAATCATCATTTTACGGGGAGCCACGCGCAGGGAGTTCAGGTGCGCCCGCGGGAACTCTTTCCGGTCCGCTGCGATGCGGACCTTCTTGACGGTGTTCTTTGGATTCAATGACATCGCACGTCTCCTTACTTCTTCTTGGCCTTCTTGTCGGCTGCGTGGCCGTGGAAGGTACGAGTAGGGGCGAATTCACCCAGTTTGTGACCGACCATTTCGTCGGTGATATAAACCGGAATGAATTTCCGTCCGTTGTGAACCGCGATGTTCATGCCGATCATCTCGGGAACAATGGTGGAACGCCGGGACCAGGTCTGAATCGCCTTGCGATGGGTCTCTTCAGGTCCGGTCTGGATTTTTTTCGCCAGATGGGAATCGATGAATGGTCCTTTTTTAACAGAACGAGCCATAACTCTTACTCTCCAGACTAGTTCGCATGCCTGCGTTTCACGATGAATTTATCCGTGCGCTTGTTCTTGCGCGTACGGTAACCCTTGGCGATCATGCCCCACGGTGAGACAGGGTGACGACCACCGGAGGAACAGCCCTCACCACCACCCATGGGATGGTCCACGGGGTTCATGGAGACGCCGCGGTTGTGCGGGCGACGACCCGTCCAACGGACGCGGCCGGCCTTGCCGATGGTGACATTGTTGTGTTGAATGTTGCTGACCACGCCAATGGTCGCGCGGCAGTTGATGTGCACCTTGCGCACCTCGCCCGAAGGCAGGCGAATCTGGGCCCAGTCGCCTTCCTTGGCCATCAACTGCGCACCGTTTCCGGCGGAGCGGGCCAGTTGGCCGCCGTGACCGATGCTCATCTCGACGTTGTGCAGCATGGTGCCGTCGGGGATGAAGCGCAGCGGCATGGCGTTGCCGGGCATGATGTCGGCGGAGCCGGAGTTCACGGAGATCACGCGATCGCCGGGCTTCATGCCGTCAGGGGACAGGATGTAGCGCTTCTCGCCGTCGACATAGTTCAGCAGCGCGACGAACGCGGTGCGGTTGGGATCGTACTGGATGCTGTCCACCACGGCCGGAATGCCGGTCTTGTTGCGGCGGAAGTCGATCAGACGGTACTTCTGCTTGTGGCCACCCCCACGGAAGCGGGACGTGATGCGGCCATAGCAGTTGCGACCGGCGGTGTTTGCCTTCTTGACGATCAGGCCACGCTCCGGCTTGGCATTCTTCGTCAGACCGGAAAAGTCATTCGTGTTCATCCCGCGACGGCCGGGAGAGGTTGGTTTGTATTGCTTGGTTCCCATGATATCCCTCGCCTACATAACGTCTTTGAAGAAGTCGATGTCAAACCCTTCCTTCAGGGTAACAATGGCTTTCTTCCAGTTGGGTTTACGGCCGATGACGCGGCTGCGACGAACGCGGCGGGTCACGGTTTTGCCCATGTAACGCTGAATGTTGACCGATTCAACGGACACTTTGAACAATTCCTCGATGGCCTTGCGAATCTGGATTTTGTTGGCGCTCTCGGCCACGCGGAAAGAATATTTCCGCAACGAATCCTGGAGATTCATGCATTTTTCGGTCATCAGCGGCTTGATGATGATGTCTTCAGAGAACTGCATGGTACTACCTCACCACCCGGGAAAGACGATCCGCCAGCGCGCTGGCCGTGGAGGCCTGCATGATCAGCGTGTCGTGATTGAGCAAATCGTAGACGTTCAATCCTTCCGGAGCCAGCCACTTGTGGGAGGCCAGGTTGCGGGTGGAAAGAATCAGGTTGCGGTTCTCGCGGGTGTCCACGAGAAGGGCCTTCTTCGCGCCGAACTGGGTGGCGATCCGGGCGACGGACTTGGTCTTGATTCCGGGAAGGCTCATGTTGTCCAGAAGGACGAGTTTCTTCTCGCCCACCCGCAGGCTCAGCGCGGAAATCAGCGCGAGGCGGCGGACCTTCTTGTTCACGGAATGCGTATAGTCACGCGGGTGGGGCGTGTGGGCCTTGCCGCCGCCGACATGGTTCGGAGCGCGGATGGAACCCTGACGAGCGCCGCCAGTGCCCTTCTGCTTGAAGGGTTTCCTGCCGCCACCTGAAACGTAGCGACGGGTCTTCGTGGCATGAGTACCCGCACGGCGGGCAGCCAACTGGGCGCGAACCACCGTCCACATTACGTGCTGGTTCACTTCATGGGAAAAAATGCTGTCCGGAAGCGACAGGGAGCTCACTTCCTGACCATTCTGATTGAAAACCGGTACCGTAGGCATGATGAAATCTCCTTGAGCCAATCAAAAATCAGGTGCGAATCTCGACGTTGACACCCGGGGCAACATCCAGCTTCATCAGGGCATCCACGGTCTGCTGGGTGGGATCCAGAATGTCGATCAACCGCTTGTAGGTGCGGATTTCGAATTCTTCACGGGACTTCTTGTCGACGTGAGGGGAACGCAACACGCAGTAACGGTTGATTTTCGTCGGCAGGGGGACGGGACCGGCGACGCGGGCGCCCGTGTTCTTGGCAGTGTTGACGATCTCGGTGGCCGACTGATCCAGCAACTTGTGATCGTACGCCTTCAATTTGATTCGAATTCTCGCGATCTGCATAACTACTCCTTACAAGTCACCGTCGTCAACCGACGGATCAAACTTTCTTCAACACTTCCTCAGTGGTCTTCGCGGTCGCCGGCGCATAATGCGCAAACTGCATCGTGTACGTCGCGCGACCCTGAGAAAGGGACCGTAGCTGTGTAGCATAACCGAACATCGTTGCCAAGGGGATTTGTGATCGAATTACTTGCACCCCTGGACGGTTCTCCATACCACCGATTTTCCCTCGCCGTGTATGGATATCTCCGAGCACATCACCCATGTAATCCTCGGGTGTGACCACCTCTACGTCCATGATCGGCTCAAGCAAGATCGGATCTCCCTTGGCTGCTGCATCCTGAAATGCCATCGATCCGGCGATCTGGAAAGCCATGTCCGAGGAGTCCACTTCATGGTACGACCCGTCGAGGAGCGTGACGATCACGTCAACGACGGGATAGCCGGCAAGGATCCCGCGGGTGAGCGCTTCCTTGATGCCCTTGTCGACCGACGAGATGTATTCCTTCGGAATGACACCACCGACGGTCTTGTTCTCGAACACGTATCCCGAACCCTTTTCACCGGGCTCAAGGCGAATGACCGCATGGCCGAACTGGCCGCGGCCGCCGGTCTGGCGTACGAAGCGACCATCACCATTGGCGGCGTGGGAGATCGTCTCACGATAACTCACCTGCGGACGGCCGACCACCGCTTGTACGTTGAACTCGCGGGTCATGCGGTCGATGATGATCTCCAAATGAAGTTCACCCATGCCGGAGAGGATGGTCTGTCCGGTCTCGGTGTCAGTGTGAACGCGGAAGGTGGGATCTTCCATGGCAAGCTTGCCCAGGGCGATCCCCATCTTTTCAGTGTCGGCCTGGGTCTTTGGCTCCACGGCGACGGAGATCACCGTCTCAGGAATGTCAACGGACTCGAGCAAGATCGGGTTTTTGCCGTCGCACAGCGTATCACCGGTGGCGGCCAGGCGCAGGCCCACGACGGCGCCGATGTTGCCGGCCACGATCGCCGGGACCTCGTCGCGCTTGTTGGCATGGATGCGTAGCAGCCGCCCGATGCGCTCGCTCTTGTTGCGGGTCGAATTGAACACGGTCTCGCCGGTGCGAAGGATGCCCGAATACACGCGGACGAACGTGAGTTGTCCAACGTACGGATCGGTCATGATCTTGAAAGCCAGGGCCGACAGGGGCTCCTCGTCAGTGGGCTCCCGCATCATCAACTCGCCATCGGGATCAGTGCCCTCGATTAGCCCGCGATCGGCAGGGCTGGGGAGGAGCTCCAGGACAGCGTCAAGCAACAGTTGGACACCTTTGTTCTTGAAGGCGCTGCCACAGAGCACCGGCGTGATCTTCTGGCTCCACGTTGCCCGGCGCAGGGCGTCGCGGAGGAGTGCTTCGGGTACATCCTCAAGTTCGAGCGCAAGGGCAAGGAACTCCTCGTCCACATCGGAGAGCGTATCCACGATCTCCAGCCGACGACGCTCGACGAGTTCCTTTAGATCAGAGGGGACTTCGACCACGTTGTAGGCTGCGCCCAGCGTGTCATTGTCCCAGATGTACGCCCGGCGAGTGATCACGTCAATCACGCCGATGAAGTCGGACTCCGACCCGATGGGCACATGGAGCGGAACTGGATTGGCCCCCAGGCGGTTTCGCATCGTGGTCACCGCGTAGTCGAAGTTGGCTCCGGTGCGGTCCATTTTATTAATGAAGGCAATGCGGGGTACGCCATACTTGTCGGCCTGACGCCAGACCGTCTCGGACTGGGGCTGGACGCCGGCAACAGCGCAGAACACTACCACGCCGCCATCAAGCACGCGCAGGGAGCGTTCGACTTCCATCGTGAAGTCCACGTGGCCCGGCGTGTCGATGATGTTGATACGGTGTTCCTGCCAGTAGCAGGTGGTCGCCGCCGACGTGATGGTGATGCCTCGCTCTTGCTCCTGCTCCATCCAGTCCATGATGGCGGTACCTTCATGGACTTCGCCGAGGCGATGGGTCATGCCCGTGTAAAACAGGACGCGCTCAGTGACCGTGGTCTTGCCCGCGTCGATGTGTGCCATGATGCCGATGTTGCGCACCTTTTCGATTGCAACGTCGCGCAGGGCACTGGCAGCCTTGTTTCGCGCGGAAGATTTTTTACCGGTTACCTGCTCGCTCATTGATCACCTTGCGTAAACGCAAAACTCCGTCCATACACGTCCGTCGGTTCGCTTTCGCGCCTTACGGTTTGTGGTTCCGAACCCCCCGGACCATGTATGTCCAGGAACGGAAAACCTGAAAATCTACCAGCGATAATGGGCAAACGCCTTGTTGGCGTCAGCCATCTTGTGCGTATCTTCACGCTTCTTCACGGAGGTGCCCTTGTTCTCGGACGCTTCCATCAGTTCGCCGGCCAGACGCTCACGCATGGTGTGCTCGGAGCGCTTGCGGGAATAGCCGATCAGCCACCGCATCGCCAGTGCATTGGCGCGGCGCTGCGTGACTTCCACGGGGACCTGGTAGGTCGAACCGCCCACGCGGCGGGATTTCACTTCCACCTTCGGGCGAACATTGGCCATGGCCTTCTCGAAGACCTTCAGGGGGTCTTCCTTGCGGCGCTCGGCGATAATCTCGAATGCACTGTACACGATCTGCTCGGAACTGCTCTTCTTGCCATCATACATGAGCTGGTTGATGAACTTGCTGATCAACTGGCGCATGTCCATCTGGGCGTCCGTGTATTTCGGATCGGGAATGACTTTGCGGATTTGGGCACGACCTTTACGGGACATCGAAATACCTCGTTATTTCTTGGGACGCTTCGCGCCGTATTTGCTGCGACCCTGTCTGCGACCGTTGACGCCGGCCGTGTCGAGAGTTCCACGGATAATGTGATAGCGGACGCCCGGAAGATCCTTCACGCGGCCGCCACGGATCAGGACCACGGAGTGTTCCTGCAGATTGTGGCTCTCACCCGGAATGTACGAAGTCACTTCCATGCCGTTGGTCAAACGGACGCGGGCGACTTTACGCAGCGCCGAGTTCGGCTTCTTGGGGGTCGTCGTGTACACACGGACGCACACACCCCGCTTCTGGGGGCAGGCCTTCAGCGCCGGGGCACCGCTCTTTTCAACTTTGTTCTCTCTTCTTTTACGAACTAACTGATTGATAGTCGGCATCGCACACTTTCTCTTTCAAACTTAGGGAAAACCACACGGCCTTCCTCAAAAACGCGGTGTATTATAGGGAACACATGCCCTGTGTCAAGTTGTTAATGCCAAAAAAAAATCCTTGTTCTGCTGGGTTTTTGCCAAATCGCCGGATCTTTTTTTTCTGCGTGATCAGATCTCCAACCCCACAGATCCGTCGGAATATCCGACCCAATATCAACCTTCGGCAAAATCATCGCGCTCATCCACGGTCTCGATTTCGGTGGACTCCTCGGTCACAGCGGTCAGTTTATGATAAGCCCTGAATCCGGTTCCAGCCGGCAGGAGACGGCCGATGATGACGTTCTCCTTGAGCCCCTTCAGGTGGTCAACCCGGCCCCAGATGGAGGCCTCGGTCAGCACGCGGGTCGTCTCCTGGAAGGAGGAGGCCGACAGGAAGCTCTCCGTGGAAAGCGATGCCTTGGTGATACCAAGCAACAGGGGCTCAGCCGTCGCAGGCACCTTGCCTTCGGCGCTCACGCGGCGGTTTTCCACCTCGAAGATGGTCTTGTCGACGGCCTCGTCGATCAGGAAGTTGGTGTCATTGGGCTCAAGCACCCGGACCTTGCGCAGCATCTGCCGGACGATCATCTCGATGTGCTTGTCGTTGATCGAAACGCCCTGTACGCGGTAGACCTGCTGGACTTCCTCGGTCAGGTACTGGGCCAGTTTCTCGATACCGGAGACCTTCAGGATGTCGTGCGGATTCGGGGGGCCTTCCATGAGGGCATCTCCGGAGTGGACGAATTCGCCTTCGCGCACCTTGACGTGCTTCATCTTCGGAATCGAATACTCACGGGGCTCGCCCTTGGGCGGAGTGATCACCACGCGCTGCTTGTTCTTCAGATCGGGACCAAGGCTCACCACACCGTCGATTTCGGAGATGATGGCGTGCTCCTTGGGCTTGCGGGCCTCGAACAGTTCGACGACGCGGGGCAGACCACCGGTGATGTCTTTTGTCTTCTTGGCCGTCTCAATCGGGAGCTTGGCGATGATCTCGCCCTGCTTGACGCGCTTGCCGTTTTCGACGAGCACATAGCTCTTGGCGGGCAGGCGGATCTCGGCGGGCTGGCCGGTGTGGGACACCGTGATCGTGCGGCCCTTCTCGTCGTGCAGCAGGATGCGCGGCCGCAGGTTGGAATCCTTGGTCTCGATGACCATCTTCTGCGACAGACCGGTGTCCTCGTCGATCTTCTCGGAAATCGTGATGTTCTCTTCCAGATCCTGGTAGGACACGATGCCGTCAACCTCAGCCAGGAAGGTCTCCGAATACGGATCCCACAGGGAAAGTTTGTCTCCCTGCTGGACAGAGTCACCGTCGCGAACGAGAAGGCGCGCACCGTAGACCAGGTTGTAGCTTTCCTTCTCGCGGCCGGCCTCGTCAAGGATGATCAACTGGCCGTTACGGTTGAGCACGATCGCTTCGTTGACGATGCCCGTTTCGGGGTCAACCCGGTCGGCTTTGCGGCAACGCTCCAGGCGCACGATGCCCTTGGTCTGTGCCTCGATGGAGGACTGCTCGCCCTTGAGCTGGGCGGCGCCGCCGATGTGGAAGGTACGCATCGTCAACTGCGTTCCGGGCTCGCCGATGGACTGTGCCGCAATGGTGCCCACGGCTTCACCGACCTGGACCATGTGTCCGCGGGCCAGATCACGTCCGTAGCAGAGCACGCACACGCCGCGCTTGGACTCGCAGGTCAGTGTGGACCGGATTTTGACGCGGTCGATGCCGGCCTGCTTGATGCGCTCGGCCTTCTCCTCATCAATATCCTCGTTTGAAAACGCAATGATTTCATCGGTGTACGGATCGTAGACATCCTCGAGAACCACACGACCGAGCAGACGTTCGGCAAGTTCCTCGATGGTGCGTCCGCCGTCGGTGAGCTTGGTCAGTTCGATGCCTTTGCCCGTGCCGCAGTCATATTCGGCCACAATGGCGTCCTGCGCCACATCGACGAGACGACGGGTCAGGTATCCGGAGTTGGCTGTCTTGAGCGCCGTGTCCGCCAGACCCTTTCGGGCGCCGTGCGTCGAAATGAAATACTGATGCACCGACAACCCCTCTCGGAAGTTGGTGGTGATTGGCGTCTCGATGATCTCGCCCGACGGTTTGGCCATCAGACCGCGCATGCCGGCGAGCTGGCGCAACTGCTGCTGCGAGCCACGGGCTCCGGACTCGGCCATGATGAAGATCGGGTTCAGCGTATTGGTCTCGACGTTCTGCCCGGTGATGGGATCAAAAACCATTTCCTTGGCGATCTCAAGCATCATCTCGGAGGCGACCTCGTCGGCGACGTTGGACCACAAGTCCACGATTTTATTGTGTTTTTCACCAGCGGTGATGTAGCCTTCGCTCTCCTGCTGGGTGATCATCTCGAGCTCGACCTCGGCCTGGGCGAGCAGCTCCTTCTTCCGGGTAGGGATGTGCAGGTCGTCGACGGAGACGGAGATGCCCGCGATGGTGGAATACTTGTATCCGAAGGTGCGCAGAGCATCGGCCAGCAGGACAGTGGCCTTGTCACCCTTGAGGCGGTAGCAACGGTCGATCAGTTTGGCGAGGCTCTTCTTGTCGAGCACCTTGTTGACGAGCTCGAACGGGATGCCGTCGGGGACCAGCTCGTACACCAGCACTCGCCCGCAGGTCGTGCGCTGGATGGCCTCTATGCGGTTGCCGTTCTCGTCCCAGTTGTGCATGCGGACATGGATCGGGGCGTGCAGGTCCAGCGCATTCTGGTCATGCGCCATGCGGACCTCGTTGATGCTGGCGTAGCATCCGACGAAGGGCACGCCGGGCAGCCCATTACGATACATGCCGCGGGCCACCGGACGCTCACGGGTCACATAGTACAGGCCCAGGACGATATCCTGGGTCGGGACGATGATCGGCTTGCCGTGGGCGGGTCCGAGGATGTTGTTCGTGGACATCATCAGGACACGGGCTTCCATCTGGGCTTCAACGCTCAGGGGAACATGGACCGCCATCTGGTCACCGTCGAAGTCGGCGTTGAAGGCCGTGCAGACGAGGGGATGCAACTGGATCGCCTTGCCCTCGATCAGGACCGGCTCGAAGGCCTGGATGCCCAGACGGTGCAGCGTGGGAGCGCGGTTCAGAAGGACCGGGTGCTCCTTGATGACCTTGTCCAGGATGTCCCAGATCACTTCCTGCTCTGTCTCCACCATCTTCTTGGACATCTTGATGGTGTTGGCGTGTCCCTGCTTCTGCAGTTCGTGATAGATGAAGGGCTTGAACAGTTCCAGCGCCATCTTCTTCGGAAGGCCGCACTGGTGAAGGCGCAGCTCGGGGCCGACGACGATGACGGAGCGGCCGGAATAGTCGACGCGCTTGCCGAGCAGATTCTGGCGGAACCGGCCCTGCTTGCCCTTGAGCATGTCGGAAAGGGACTTCAGTGGACGCTTGTTGGTGCCCGTGACGCTCTTGTTGCGTCGCCCGTTGTCGAACAGCGCATCGACAGCTTCCTGGAGCATTCGCTTCTCGTTGCGGATGATGATCGAGGGGGCCGTCAGTTCGATGAGCTTCTTCAGGCGGTTGTTGCGGTTGATCACGCGGCGGTAAAGATCGTTCAGATCCGAGGTCGCGAAACGGCCGCCGTCCAGAGGCACCAGGGGGCGCAGATCCGGAGGCAGCACCGGCAGGATCTTCACCATCATCCACTCGGGCTTGTTCTTGGACTCGCGGAAGGCGTTGACCGTCTTCAGGCGTTTGGCCAGCTTTTTCCGGCGCGTATCGTTCTTCTCGTCCCGGATCTCCTCGCGCAGCTCCATGGCCAGCGTGGAGATGTCGACCTGGGAAAGAAGCTCGTATATGGCTTCTCCGCCGGTCTCAGCCTTCACGTAGCCGACGCCATACTGGTCCTCCAGATCCTGGTATTCGCGTTCCTTGAGAACATCCCCTTTGGAAAGGTGGCTGCCCAGCGGATCGGTGACGATGTACGCCTCGCAATACAGAATGCTCTCCAACTGCTTGAGACCGATGTCCAGGACGTTGCCGATGCGCGAAGGCAGGCTGCGAAGGAACCAGATATGAGCCACCGGGGACGCCAGTTCGATGTGGCCGAGTCGCTCGCGCCGCACCTTCGAGGAGATGACCTCGACGCCGCACTTCTCGCAGACGACGCCTCGATGCTTCATGCGTTTGTATTTGCCGCAGTTACATTCGTAGTCCTTCACGGGTCCGAAGATCTTCGCGCAGAAGAGACCGTCCCGCTCAGGCTTGAAGGTGCGGTAGTTGATTGTTTCTGGCTTCTTTACCTCGCCATGGGACCATTCCAGGATGTCCTCGGGGGACGCCAGCCTGATCTTGATGGCATTGAAGTCACGGGTTTCCTGAGTAGGATCGAAAAAACTGAAAAGATCTTTCATCGGGTATGACCTCGACAGGAAAAGAGAAACTCAAAAGGAACACCGGACGTCCGCGTCCGGCCACCATCCGCCACGGTCAGGGATTTTCCCGACTTGCGGTCCGGGTGTCGTCGCCGATCGTTTCCATATTGAGACACAGGCTCTGCAGTTCCTTCAACAGGACGTTGAAAGACTCGGGAAGACCCGACTGCAAGGTGTTGGTGCCCTTGACGATGGCTTCGAACATCCGCGTCCTGCCGGTGACGTCGTCGGACTTCACCGTCAGAAATTCCTGCAGCGAGTAGGCGGCGCCATAGGCCTCGATGGCCCAGACTTCCATCTCACCGAGGCGCTGTCCGCCGAACTGGGCCTTGCCGCCCAGGGGCTGCTGGGTGACCAGCGCATAGGGCCCCGTGGAGCGGGCGTGGATCTTGTCGTCGACCAGGTGATGCAGTTTGAGCATGTACATCACGCCGACGGTGACGGGGCGATGGAACGCCTCACCGGTGCGGCCGTCGAACAGGACCAACTGGCCTGAACTGTCCTGGCCGGCCATCTTCAGGAAGGACTTGATCTCGCCCTCGTCGGCACCCGCGAACACGGGCGTGAAGATATGGAGACCTTCCTTGCACTTTTCGGCCCACTTCTCGAGATCAGACTCGGAGAGCCGGGAGATGTATTTCTGCGCCCGTGCTGTGGGATAGAGCTTCTTCATCTGGGCGCGAACGACCTCGGGATGCCACGCCACGCGGTGAACGTAATCATGGATCTGGCGTCCGAGCTCCTTGGCGGCCAGGCCAAGGTGGGTCTCCAGGATCTGTCCGACGTTCATGCGGGAAGGCACGCCCAGCGGGTTGAGTACAATGTCCACCGGCGTTCCGTCGGCCATGTAGGGCATGTCCTCGGAAGGCAGGATACGGGACACTACGCCCTTGTTTCCATGACGTCCGGCCATCTTGTCGCCCACGGAGAGCTTGCGCTTGATCGCGACGTAGACTTTGACCTTCTTGAGCACACCCGTGCCCAGATCGTCGGTCTTGGTCAGGCGGGCGATCTTCTCGCGGTAGGCGGTCTCGATCTCGAGGATGCTGTCATTGAGCGCCTTGGCGAGGCTCTCAAGCTTGTTTTCGAGGATGCCGTTGGAGTCCTTGATCTGGATCTCGGACCAGTAGCGCCGGGGTACCTTGTCGATGATGTGTCCTTCGAGCGTCTGTCCCTTGGGCAGCAGCACCTTGTTGCTGTCATCGATCAAGCGGGCCGAGGTGATCTGGCCCAGCAACAGTTTCTTCATGCGGGAATAGAAACTGTCCGAGAGGATGCGGATCTCGTCCATCTGGTCGGTCAGCAGACTCTCCTTCAGGGTCTCCTCGATCTCACGGGCGCGCTTGTCCTTCTCCTGGTTCCGGCGCGAGAAGATCTGCGCCGAGATCACGATGCCCTGCACGCCAGGCGGAACCCTCAGGGAGGAGTCCTTCACGTCGCCGGCCTTCTCGCCGAAGATTGCCTTGAGGAGCTTCTCCTCGGGCGTCAACTGCGTTTCGCCCTTGGGCGTCACCTTGCCGACGAGGATGTCGCCGGACTTCACTTCCGCGCCGATTCGCACGATGCCGCTCTCGTCGAGGTCCTTGAGGGCCTCTTCGCTGACGTTCGGGATGTCGCGGGTGATCTCCTCGGCACCGAGCTTGGTTTCCTTGGCATCGCACTCGTATTCCTCGATGTGGATCGAGGTGAACACGTCCTCGCGCACCAGACGCTCGTTGATGAGGATGGAGTCCTCGAAGTTGTAGCCGGACCAGGGCATGAATGCGACCACCACGTTCTGGCCGAGCGCGAGCTCACCCATCTCCGTGGAGGGACCGTCGGCGATGACGTCGCCGACCTTCACGCGATCACCCACCTCGACGATGGGTTTCTGGTTGTAGCAGGTGCTCTGGTTGGTCCGGCGGAACTTGACCAGATTGTAGATGTCGGGCTTGACAGCCATCGGATCAAAATTGGACGGGTCAGAGTCGGGCTTCACCACGATGCGTGCGCCGTCGACCATGACGACCGTGCCGGAGCGGCGCGCGACCATCGTCACGCCGGAGTCGCGGGCGATGTTGGGCTCCATCTGCGTGGCGATCAGGGGAGACCGCGGAATCAGCAGGGGAACCGCCTGGCGCTGCATGTTCGCGCCCATCAGGGCGCGGTTGGCGTCGTCGTGCTCCAGGAAAGGAATCAGGGACGCGGCCACGGAGACCAACTGCTCGGGAGCAACGTCCATGAGATCGATCTCGTTGGACATGGCGTTGGTCACTTCGCCCTTGTGCCGTACCGAGACGATGTTCGGAATGATCAGGCCATCTTCGTCGCAAGGCAGGGTCGCCTCGGCGATCCTGGCGTCCTCTTCCTCGAGGGCGGTGTAATACTTCACGCTCTCGGGACCCTTCGCCGCGTGGCGATCCGTCACCTTCCGGTAGGGGGTCTCGATGAACCCGTAGTCGTTGATGCGGGCATGCGATGCCAGCGAGGCGATCAGGCCGATGTTCGGACCTTCGGGCGTCTCGATCGGGCAGATGCGTCCATAGTGCGTCGGATGAACGTCACGAACGTCGAAGCCGGCGCGCTCGCGGGTCAAACCACCCGGACCCAGGGCGGACAGGCGCCGCTTGTGGGTGATCTCGGAGAGCGGGTTGGTCTGATCCATGAACTGGCTCAACTGGCTCGACGCGAAGTATTCGCGCACCGCGCTCGCCACGGGCCTGGAGTTGATCAGGTCGTGGGGCATGGAGGTTTCCATCTCCCCAGACGTGGCCATGCGTTCGCGGACCGCTCGCTTGAGGCGTTCCAGGCCGGAACGGTACTGGATCTCGAGCAGCTCGCCGACGGCGCGGATGCGGCGATTCCCGAGGTGATCGATGTCATCGATCATGCCCTCGTTCTCGCGCAGTTTGAGCAGGAAGCGGATGGTCTCCACGATGTCCTGCATGGTGAGGATCGTGCGCGCCTCCGGCGTCGGGTACTTGAACTTCAGGTTGATCTTCATGCGGCCGACGCGGGACAGATCGTACCGCGAGGGATCGAAGAACAGCCCATCGAAGAACCGTCGGGCCGTGTCGAGCGTGGGGGGTTCCCCGGGACGCATGCGCTTGTAGATCTCGATCAACGCCTCATCGGGCGTCTCCACCTTGTCGGCGGTGACCGTCTGGCGCATGTACTCGTGTACGTGCCGGTTGTCGATGTAGAAGACCTTGAAGGCCTTGATGCGGGCTTCGCGGACCTTCTTGATGATGTCCTTGGTCACGGGCTGGTTGCAGGACGCAATCACCTCGCCTGTGGACGGATCGAACACGTCCTCAGCGATGACCTTGTTGAGGAAGCCGTCCTTGCCAAGAAGATAGGCGTCAAAAACGAGCTGGGCATCGCCGCCGTGCTTCTTGGCCTCACGGATGATCTTCTTGTTCAGTTTTTTCTTGCGGGGAACCAACACCTTGTTCCGGTCATCCGGATTGATGATGTCCATCGGAAAACTGAAGCCCTCAAACAGGGACAGATCGGCATCCTTCCGCCACGCGCCTTCTTCCAGGGGAGAAAGGGACTCGGTGAAGTAGTAAGTGTTGAGGATTTCCTGGGTAGACATACCCAGAGCCCTCAGCAGCACCGAACCGTGCATTTTCTTGCGACGGTCGATGCGCACGTACAGGATGTCCTTGGCGTCGAACTCGAAGTCGAGCCACGAGCCACGAGCCGGGATCACGCGCGCCGAATACAGCAACTTCTTGGAGGCGTGCGCCTTACCCTTGTCGTGGTCGAAGAAGACGCCCGGGCTGCGGTGCAGCTGGCTCACGACCACACGTTCGACACCGTTGATCAGGAAGGTGCCGTAGTCGGTGATCAGCGGGATCGTTCCGAAGAAGACCTCTTCCTCTTTGAAATCCCGGATTTCACGGACGTTCTGATCGGCCGTCTCGTCCTCGTCGGAGGCGGGACGATCCCAGATGATCAACCGTATCGTGACGCGGACGGTGGCCTCGAAGTTGAGACCCCGCTGGCGGCATTCATCCACATCATACTTTGGCGGCTCGATGTGGTATTTCACGAACTCGAGGGAGCATACGCCCTGGTAGTCCGTGATCGGGAAGATGCTCTTGAAGACGGCCTGAAGCCCCGTGTCCTTCCGTTGTTCCGGACTGACATCCATCTGCAGGAAATCTTCATACGATTTTTTCTGGAAGGCAATCAGGTTGGGAAGGTTAACGAGGCTTTCGATCTTGCCGAAACTTCTACGGATACGCGTGTATTTTTGAATCAGTGAGGACATTCATTTCTCCTGGAAGAGAAAAAAGGTACCCGGCGGAAGGACAATCCTTGCCGCCGGATACCTTATCCAACTCTGACCAGCAATTTTTACCACTCCTGTAAGATTGTACAGGAGAATGGTTATTTCACTTTCACTTTGGCGCCAGCCTCTTCAAGCTTCTTCTGGATGGAGGTGGCTTCTTCCTTGGAAACGCCCGTCTTCACAACCTGATTATTCTCGGCCATCTCTTTGGCTTCCTTCAGGCCCAGGCTGGTGATCTCGCGGATCGCCTTGATCACTTCGATCTTCTTGGCGCCGACGTCCTCGATCACCACGTCGAACTCGGTCTGTTCCTCAACGGCGGCGGCGGCAGGAGCAGCAGCACCGGCGGCAGGAGCAGCACCCGCCACGACGGCAGGAGCGGCTTCAACACCCCAGAGTTCTTCCAGTTCCTTGACCATCGTGGCCATTTCCATCACGGTCATTTTGCTCAGAAATTCAACAACTTGTTCTTTGGATACTGACATGATTTTTCCTCCCATCAGGACTCGAAACGAGATTTTGAGTTAAAAAACCTCTATTGAAAAAGTTATCCTTCATTATTATTAGCGGATTCCAAGGAACGCTTCCTGGCATCCAGAACCATCAGCATGCGGGACGGAGCCGCCTGGAGCAGCCGCAGCATCTTCTGCGGGGCCGCGATGAACGTCGCAAGCAACATCGCGCGCAGCTCCTGCTTGGAAGGCATGCTCGACAGTTGCGTCACTCCGCTCTTATCGAGCAACTGACCATCGATGTAACCGGAATGAACCTTGAACTTGTCGTATTCCTTGGCAATCTTCAATGCGATCCGTGCAGGAGCGGCGGGATCTTCACGCGAAAAAAGGATCGCCAGCGGACCCGCAAGCGTTGGCTTGATCACCTGTGCGGCGGTACCCTGGGAGGCATGCTCTAGCAGGGTGTTCTTGATGACCTTGTACTCACAGTTGGCGGCGCGGAATTCACGACGAATCTTGTTGATCTCTTCGACCTTCAGACCGGCGAACTCGACGAATACCATGGACTGTGCGTCTTTGAGGACGTTTTCATAGTAACGGACGTGTTCAGTTTTTTGGACACGATTCATATCACACCCCCTATTAGGCCGTCAGCAGGGCGAGCATCTGATGCACGTCCAGTTTGATGCCAGGACCCATGGTCGCTCCCAGGGTCACGCTCTTGATGTACGTTCCCTTGGCGGAAGCAGGCTTCAATTTGAGAAGCATCTCGATCACCGCGACCATGTTTTCTTTGATCTTTTGGGGACCGAAGGAGACCTTGCCGATGCCGAGGTGAACGATGCCGGCTTTTTCCACGCGAAATTCCACGCGGCCGCCCTTGAGTTCCTTGACGGTCTTCTCGACGTCATATGTGACGGTTCCGACCTTCGGGTTGGGCATCAGTCCACGCGTTCCGAGAATACGGCCAATGCGGCCGACCAGAGGCATAACGTCGGGCGTGGCGATGGTCTTGTCGAAGTCCAGCCAGTTTTCCTTCTGGATCTTCTCGACGAGATCCTCGGCTCCCGCGTAATCGGCGCCTGCGGCCAGGGCTTCCTGAACCTTGTCGCCTTTGGTGAATACGAGGACTCGGACGGTCTTGCCGGTTCCGTGCGGCAGAACCACCGCGCCACGGACCATCTGATCCGCATGACGCGGATTGACGCCCAGGCGGACGGCCAGTTCCACCGTACCATCGAACTTGGTAAGGCTGAGTTTTTCGACGAGGTTTGCAGCCTCATCCACAGTGTAGCGTTTGGTGCGGTCGTAAACTTTGAGTGAGCTTAGATACTTTTTCCCTTGATTCGCCATAAATCCTCCTTTTCGGCCACAATCAGCCTCCCACCTGGCGCCCGGGGCGCCTCAACTCACAGGTGGTATGTGAGAAAAATGATCAGTCGACTACGTCGATTCCCATGGACTTGGCGGTGCCCGCGACGGTGCGCATGGCAGCCTCAAGATCCGTGGTGTTCAGATCGGGCAGCTTCAGGGCGGCGATGTCACGGATCTGATTCCAGGTGACTTTGCCGATCTTCTTTTTATTGGGCTCTCCGGAGCCGCTCTTGACTCCGACGGCCTTGAGCAGGAGAATCGAGGCCGGGGGCGTCTTCATGATAAATGTGAAGGAGCGATCCGAGAAAACGGAGATCACCACGGGGATGATCATCCCCTCTTCCTTCTGCGTTTTGGCGTTGAACTGCTTACAGAATTCCATAATGTTCACGCCATGTTGACCAAGGGCCGGTCCCACGGGGGGAGCGGGTGTCGCTTTTCCGGCCGGTAACTGCAATTTGATTTGACCCGTCAGTTTCTTCATGGGATCACCAATTTCACCAAATCGTAACCTGTTAAAATGATTGAGAAAATCTCAAATCCGCACAAGCGCCCTCAACGCGCCGGTGGGGTTTGTACAACAAAACGATCAAAAATTCAAGCTGATAATGCAGGAACCGGCAGTTCTTCCGGATCTGGCAGTTCTTCCAGATCTTTCAGTTCTTCTCGACCTGTGTGAAGTCGAGCTCCACCGGCGTGGCACGACCAAAAATCGTTACCAGGACTTTGAGTTTCTGCTTTTCCGGCTTCACTTCCTCGATGATGCCCTGGAAGTTATTGAAGGGGCCATCGGTCACCCGGACGCGTTCGCCATCGGAGAACTGGATCTTCGGCTTGGGCTTGGTGGTCCCTTCGTGGACCTGGGCCCGTACGGCATCGATTTCGCGATCCGGAAGAGGCGTCGGATTGGATCCGCCCAGGAATCCGGTGACCTTCGGCGTGTCTTTGACCAAATGCCATGAATCCTCGCACATTTCCATCTGCACGAAGATGTAGCCATTGAAGAATTTCCGGGTGGAGGTACGCTTTTCCCCGTTCTTCATGTCGATGACACGTTCGATGGGGATCAGGATCTCACCGAACAGATGGGCCTTCTTCACGGCGTTGTACCGTTCTTCCAGTGACGCCTTCACGGCCTCTTCAGCCTGGGCGTAAGTATGAACTACGTACCATTTCATCGCCATGACAAGCCTCTTCCTACGTGAGCAGGATGTAATCCGTCACGAGTGCCCAGAACCAGTCGAACATACCCATCAAGATGGCCGCGATGATCACTGTAATGACCACGACCATGGTGGCGCTGGAGGTTTCCGTCTTGGTCGGCCAGGTCACACGCTTCAATTCATGAATGATGGCCCCGACCCAGTCGAAGGTTTCCTGCTTGAGCCAGTAGAAACCAACCACGATGATGCCGATACCGATTCCCATCAGTTCCGGCCATAATTTGTCTGGCCTGGCAAACATGGACCACACCAGGTCGATCGACTTGATCGATACCCAGGAGGTAACCAGTACCAGAACCAGGAAAACAAGATGAATATATTTTCTGTCGCCCATATTAGAACCTCACAGGTCTGGACACAAAAAAGTGGCAGGGCAGGAGGGACTCGAACCCCCAACCTACGGTTTTGGAGACCGCCGCTCTACCATTAGAGCTACTGCCCTACACAGAACCGTCTTCCGTGTACGCGCCGACTAACAACGAAACGGCGGGTGAGAAGCTCTCACCCGCCGCCCGTAAACTCACTCACATTCCGGATCCAAGAGCTACTTGCTCTCGCGATGCGTCGTGTGCTTCCGATCAAAGGGACAATACTTTTTGAACTCCAGCTTGTCGGGCGTGGTCCGCTTGTTCTTTGTAGTCGTGTAATTGCGGTTTTTGCACTCCGTGCATTCCAGATTGATCATTGTGCGGTTGCCCATCATATCACCTGCTTATTCAACGATTTCCGTGACGACGCCCGAACCAACCGTGCGGCCGCCTTCGCGGATGGCGAAACGAAGGCCCTTCGCAGCGGCGATGGGCACATGCAGTTCCACGATCATCTGGGTGTTGTCGCCCGGCATGCACATTTCGACGCCTTCCATCAACTGCACGGTGCCCGTGACGTCGGTGGTGCGGAAATAGAACTGGGGACGATAGTTGTTCTTGAACGGCGTGTGACGGCCGCCTTCTTCCTTTTTCAGGACGTACACTTCCGCCTTGAATTTCTTGTGCGGAGTGATGCTGCCCGGCTTGGCCACGACCTGGCCACGCTCAACCTCTTCACGCTTGACGCCGCGCAGAAGCAGACCGGCGTTGTCACCCGCCATGCCTTCGTCGAGGATCTTGCGGAACATCTCGACGCCCGTGACGACCGTCTTGACCGTGTCGCGGATACCGACGAGTTCGACGGCGTCGTTGGTGTGAACGATGCCGCTCTCGATGCGGCCGGTGACGACCGTGCCACGACCGGTGATGGTGAACACGTCTTCAATCGGCATCAGGAACGCACGATCCACAGCGCGCTCGGGCTCGGGAACATACTTGTCGCAAGCGTCCATGAGTTCCTGAATGCACTGGGTGGCCGGACCCGTTCCGTCACATTCCAGCGCCTTCAGGGCGGAACCGCGGACGATCGGCAGATCGTCGCCGGGGAAGCTGTACTTGGACAGCAGTTCGCGCACTTCCATCTCGACGAGGTCGATCAGTTCGGCGTCTTCCTCGGCCATGATGTCTACCTTGTTCAGGAAGACCACAACGTAAGGCACGTTGACCTGGCGGGCCAGGAGAACATGCTCGCGGGTCTGCGGCATCGGGCCATCCGGAGCGGAAACGACGAGAATGGCTCCGTCCATCTGCGCGGCGCCGGTGATCATGTTCTTGATGTAGTCAGCGTGACCCGGGCAGTCCACGTGAGCATAGTGACGCTTCTCGGTCTGGTATTCGACATGGGCGGTGTTGATCGTGATACCGCGTTCCCGTTCCTCGGGCGCCTTGTCGATTTCATCAAACGGGATGAACTTCGCGCCACCCTTGGTAGCCAGGTATTTTGTGATGGCGGCGGTCAGCGTGGTCTTGCCATGATCGATGTGACCGATGGTGCCGATGTTCACATGCGGTTTGTCACGAACGAATTTTTGTTTTGCCATAATCAAACTCCTCCAAAAAAGGCCCAAAGGCCGGGTTCTTAAAAAGGACCATCTGAGCCCACAATCGGATTCGAACCGATGGCCTCCTCCTTACCAAGGAGGTGCTCTGCCGACTGAGCTATGTGGGCATGGTCGGCGAGGACGGAGCGGGAAACGGGAATCGAACCCGCGACCCTCAGCTTGGAAGGCTGATGCTCTGCCAACTGAGCTATTCCCGCAATCGACCACCTTCCATGACCGCGGAGTCACGGAAAGTTTGTGGTGGGGGGTGGATTCGAACCACCGAAGCCATTCGGCGGCAGATTTACAGTCTGCTCCCTTTGACCGCTCGGGAACCCCACCAAACTGGGTGGAATGGAACATCACTTCCATTCCGCGGCAACCGCTGCCCTCAAACCAAAACCGTCTGAGGTTGCGGTCAGAGCTGGCGATGGGACTTGAACCCGCAACCTGCTGATTACAAATCAGCTGCTCTGCCGGTTGAGCTACGCCAGCGAGGGACCGCGTCCACACGAAAGCGTGCGACTCAGCTTTATAAGTAAGCACCTCCCGCTTGTCAAGATAATTCGTGGGTACCCCTTGAAATCGGGGTGTTTAATGAGTCGGACACCGATAGTCATCTAAGTTATTGAAAATATTACACAAATAGTCCATTTTTAACGGGTTTTGTGCCTCCCTTGCGTTCCATCCGGCACCCTCGATCCAAGAAAAAGCACAGAAAATGGTGATCTCGCCTTCTCCCGACCTCCAGAGTCGGGAACTTCTTCATGCAGTTCCATGCTTTGTCTTGCACAATCAATAGAAAAGGAATACCATTTGGCCACCGGAAAATTGACCAGCCCGATTCCGGTTATCCTGGAGGAAAGTCTTGACTGGAGATGACAATTCCGAAAGCACCAAGATTGTATCCATCAGCAATCTGCAGAGTCCGCAGAAGAAGAACTACGCCTGCCTGATCGTGATCGCCGGCAGCAATGTCGGGCAGATGTTTCGCATCGACCTCGAAGAGATGGTGATCGGCCGGGGTCACCTCAACCAAATCATGCTGATCGATGACGGAATCAGCCGTTCCCACTGCCGCCTGATCGCCCTTCCCGGCGGCGAGGTGATGCTCGAGGATCTGCACAGCACCAACGGCACCTACATCAACAGCGAGCGCGTCTCGCGCAGGCTGCTCAAGGACGGCGACAAGATCCAGGTCGGTTCCACCTCGATCCTGAAGTTTACCTACCACGACAACATCGAGGAGAACTTCCAGCGCCAGATGTTCGAGTCCGCCCTGCGCGACGGCCTGACCAAGACGTACAACAAGCGGTACTTCGTCGAGCGGCTCGAGGCTGAATTCGCCTACGCCCTGCGACACCATTTCCCTGTCACCCTGTTCATGTTCGACCTCGACCATTTCAAGCGCTTCAACGACACCTACGGACACCTGTGCGGTGATGCGGTGCTCGTGGAGATGGCCCGCCGCGTCACCGGGTCGATCCGGTCCGAGGACGTGTTCGCCAGGTACGGAGGCGAGGAGTTCGCGCTGATCACCCGGGGAATACCCCATGACAACGCCGTGATCCTGGGTGACCGCCTGCGCATGAACATCGCCAACCGTCCCTTCGTCTACGACAACCAGCAAATGACCGTGACGGTCAGCATCGGCATCGCCAGCCTTCCCAATCCTGCGATCAACTCCGCCGAGGAGCTCGTGGATTCCGCTGATCGCGCACTGTACGAAGCCAAGCACGCCGGCCGCAACCGTGTCTGCTCCTTTAACAAGTAAGGCACCAAGCTTGCCGTTCCCGCGTTTTCCACAATCCAGCGCGAACAGGGCCCCTTCCGCGCGGATCGACCTCGCCCTCCGCTGGCTTCTGGTCGGCGCCGGTGCCGCCCTGCTTCTGGCGCACACCACCTTCCTGACCTGGTTCATCTGCGACGACGCCTACATCTCCTTCCGGTACGCGCTGAACCTGGCACGGCGCGGCGAGCCCTTCTACAATCCCGGCGAGGCCGTCGAAGGTTACTCGAACTTCCTGTGGGTCGTGTTTCTTTCGATCTCCGAACTGGCCTCGTTTTCCATGCGTCACGCGGCACACCTCGGCAGCGTACTCTCCGCACTCTGGATCCTGGTGTCCCTGCACCGGTTCATCACCTGGTTATGGCCCGCCACCGAAGAATTTGCCACCGGACACCGGCGCACGATCCTGGCCACCGGCCTGCTGGCGCTGGCCGCCTTCGGACCGTTCGCCTTCTGGGTTTCGGCCGGGCTGGAGACCATGCTCTTTGGTGCGCTGCTGACCGCCGCCGTGGTTTCCACATTGATGGCCGGCGAACGTTCCGTTGTCGGCGTAAAACCTGCCCTTCTGTGGGCCGCCTGCGCCCTGACCCGGCCCGAGGGTGCCCTGCTCGGCACCGCTGCACTCTTTTTTCTCGGTTTCCTCACATGGAAGGACGCCGGCTTCCGCTTCCGGGCACTGTGGCGCCCGGCAGCAGGCTTACTCCTGTTCGTGGCCCTCGTGGGTGCACATCTGATTTGGCGCCGGAGCGTGTATGGCCAGTGGCTGCCCATGACCTACCACACCAAAATCAGTGGCATCGATCCAGCGTTCCTTCTCAGGCACGGGCTGGCCTACGCGAAAGCCTTCTTCACGACCTTCCGGCTGTTTTGGTTCCTGCCGCTCCTGGCCGGTGTATGGCTCCCACAGGGAGAGCGCGGACTTTCACGCGGACGACGGGCCTTCCTGCTGACGGCGGGGCTGTTCCTTCTGCTTGGCGCACACATCGTCCGCTCCGGCGGCGACTTCATGGCCATGTTCCGGTTCTTCGCTCCGATCTGGCCCCTCTTCGTCATGACCCTGCTGCCCGGGATCGTGGGCTGGTCTGACTGGCTCGCACACCGGCTTTCCCATCCACGCTGGTCCCACCCATTCATGGCCATCCTGGCGGTGCTCTTCCTGCTGTCGATCGGACAGGCCTCCTGGCGCTTCTCGCGAAATTCCCTCGCCTCGGAGCGGCCGCAGTTCATGATGGAAAGCATCGCCGGCATGGTGCATTTCGCGCAGGACCGGGAGAAGGTCGGGCGCGCGCTGCGGACCGTTCTGCCCGAGGCCGTGCGGAACCGCACGCTCATGGTCGTCGGTGGTGCGGGCGCGATCGCGTTCGAGAGCCGGATCCTGCATGTTGTGGACACGTTCGGACTGACCGACCCGGTGATCGCCCGCAAGAAGGTCAGGACCGGATCATTCACCAAGCCCGGACACCTGAAACAGGCCTCCTGGGCTCACGTTCGCTCCAAGAACGCCGACATCCTGTGCAATCCAAACGTGGCCTGGCTTGGCAGCGGTGCGCCTCCGGAGCGCGTCCGCACCCAACTTGAACGGCAGTGGCCCGGCTACGTCACCTTCTGTCTTCTCCTGCCACTGTCCGCACCCGGAAGAGGCGCCCGAAGAACACACTATTGTTGTTTGAAAAAACAGGATAGGCTGGAGCAGTTGACTCTTCGAACGGTGGTTCCATGAATCCCATTTTCGAAATACCCCGTATCCTGCAGAACCGGTACCAGCTCATCAGGCTCGCCGGAACCGGTGGCATTTCCGCCGTGTTCGAGGCGATGGACACCGTGGAGGACCGCACCGTCGCGGTCAAGATCCTGCTGCGCCGCGACGGGCAACCGACCCCGCCCGATCAGGTTCAGCACTTCCTGGCCGGCGCCCGCTTCGGACTGCAGTTTTCCCATCCGCACCTGGTACGCACCCTTGACTTCGGCGAGGATTCCGAGCTCGGACCGTTCTGGGTCATGGATTTCCTGGCCGGAGAAAGCCTCTCCAGGCACATCACCGGAAACCGTGAGCTTTCGGAGTACTTCATCCGTTCGATCGGGGCCCAGGTCGCCTCGTGCCTGAAGACCATCCACGAGCGCAACATGCTCCACGGGGACATCAAGCCCGAGAACATCTTCCTGACGCCTGGTCCGCAGGAGCCTTGGATCATCGTGCTGGATTTCGTGCCCATGCGCCGCCTCGACGACTGGCTTGCGATGAACGTCACGCGGGAATACCTTCCACCGGAGATCTTTTCCGGGGGCATGCCCAACGCCGGCGCTGATGCCTTTGCCCTGGGCGTGCTGCTGCACGAACTGACCTTCGGGGTTCTTCCGATGTTCCACCAGTCGGGGGAACTGAACCTGCCGCTTGAGCGCCGCACGATTTCGCCGAAACTGGCCGCTTTCCTGTTCGGCCTGCTGTCCTTCTCGCCGAGGGATCGCCTGCTCACCCTCGGGGATCTCGCCAATTCCGTCGTCTCAGCAGAGGGCGAGGCCAAGGAGACGACGATCCGCACGCCGGAGCCGGGTCCCGCACCGCCGTTCAACCTTCAGACTGCCTTCTCCCAGCACCCGTTCGGCATGCTGTTCCTGGACACGAAGATGGTCGTCACCTGGGTCAACGAATCGGCCCGCAAGTGGCTCGGAGACGGCCTGATAGGCCAGCGCTTCCATGTGACGCCCCTGGCGTTCTTTTCGCCGCAGATCCTCGGCAATCTCGAGGATGCGCTCGAGACCGGGCGGATCACCTCCTGCGCCGTGGCCGGCACGTCCCTTTATCTTTGGATATCACCTGTGCTGCAGGATCAGATCATCCAGGGCATCGTCTGCACGTTGTGCCCGTCGGCGGCCGAGATGCACTTCAACGCGTGATACGAAACAACTGGATGCGGCAGATGCGCCAGCGGGTCAACAACGGCGAGATGTCGGCGATCAACTCGAACTGCAGGCGCATGCGCTGATCCTTGTGAACGAGGTTTGCCTGGAGAAGGCAGGTACGCTCGTCCCGGGCCACGATGACCGGTGCCCCTTCGGGCTGTCCGGAAAAATAGGCCAGGGCCTGCAGCATCGCAGGCGATGAGTCGCAGGCCGGAGCGGTCGCGAAGTACCGCACCAGTTCGCCGGTCTGCTGCATCCTCTGCATCTCCAGCACCGACCATACCAGCCAGTCCGGCTCCTGTTCCCGGAAGGGAAACAGCGCCAGACCCTTCAGAGGGACCAGCGCCCTGGAGGTCTTGTGCCACTGGAAGATCGCCCAGCGGTACTTCCACGGCGGCGGGGAACCTTTCCATGGATTGGTCACAATGATCTCCTGCACACCGTCGTCGTCGACATCCCAGTAATGAAAATCCGGCGGGGCATAACTCTCCGGGACCGAAGGATCATAGACATGAGCGACCTTCCACACCTCCCTGAAGGACCACGTCCCCTTGGGGTTTCTGGAGACATCCCAATAGACGCTCGTGATCACCTGGAAACCCGAGGTGAAGCGGCCTGTCGTCGTGAACAGCAACTGGTGTTCAAACGCCGATCCCAGCCGCACCAAGTGCAGTTCGTGCACCGTCCCGTTCAGTTCCTTCATCGCGACCACGGGTTCCTCCCCGGGAACCAGATCGGTCTTGCCCAGCACCAGGACACTCTTCATCTCCTGATTGGACACACCCTGCCGCAGGAAGGCGTAGACGCTCAGGCGCGTCCGGTCCCGCACCAGGTTACCGCTGGCCGTCAGGTACCGGTCCCACGAGCCGTGCACCTTCGTCATCTGTTCCTTGACCAGCGTCAAATACGCGGAGTTGTCGGAGAACCGGATCGGCTTCTCCGGAGTCCTTCTGTCGTCGCCAGAACGGTCGAACCAGTCGCACCCGGAGAGGAGGGCCAGCAGGAGCAGGAGCAGGGGCATCGGCTATTCCTGGCCACAACCGGGTCGTCCCGAAGGCGTCCCCTCGATGGTCGGATGTGGCAGCACGGCCCGAAGGTAGAGAAAATCTTCGGTGCAGAAGGCCTCAAATCCTGTGGAGATCCCTGCGCGTTCAGAGAACGGTCTGGCGTTTCCTGCATCCATCAGGCGCAGCGGAACATCCCCGGGATTGTGGTAGGACCCCTCGACGTAGGGTTGGGCCAGACCGATACTGTGCCCGATTTCATGGGCCAGGGTGGTCCCCAGGAGCGTACCCAGCGCGTAGACCGCACAGGCCACGCGTTCGAGCCGGTTGGACCCGACGGTCGCACAGCCAGGCCCGTAGGACACCGGGGTGAAAGAGGCAGCCTCCTGGGCATTGACCGGGGTGCCCCGGCGGTCCGGCCGGAACGGGTCGAAGATCCGGTCGAAGAGCGGATCCGCGATCTCCATCGTGGTCACACCTGTGGGCGGATTCTGGGACAGGCCGAAGAAACTGTGCAGGAACACGCCGCCATAGCCGGGATAGCCGTCCTCCTGGGTCACGGCGTTGCGGCCGCCCAGCACGTCGTGCAGACGCTGGTTGCCCACATCCTTGCCGGTGGAGTTGTCGTAGCCGAGCAGCCCGAACCCGTTGGGATCGAATCCGTGGATCTCCACCCGGGAAAACAATTTGTAGTCCGTGATCTCATCCTCATCCAGCTCAAGGTGAATCCCCGCATACAGACCACGGATCACCTCCAGCGCGCGGTCCCTGATCGCCGCGTCCACGCCGGTCAGCCCCCATTGGGCCAGTGCCGAAGCATAACTGTCCTGATAGGACAGAAACACCTTCTGCAGAACGGGCAGAACCTCGAGTTGCAAGGGTATGGTGTTGCTCTCCTCGCACTCGGCGCCGCAGCAGACGCGCGCGCTCAGATCCACGTCCAGAAGTCCCCGTGCGGTCCTCAGATCGAGGAACTCGCCCAGGTCGGATTGCTCGTCGAGCACGTGCCGGGCCAGATCCCCGCTCTCGACCTCCGGAATCCAGCTCATGTCTATCACCTGTGCCGCACCGCCATCGGGCGTCCATGTCCCCTGCAGGGTCAGGTCCGTGGAGCAGCCTGCGGCGGCCGGAACGAACGCGTGGCCGTGGATGTCCACGAAGCCTCCCAGCGACGTGGAGGACGTCGACACCTGGGTCAACTCCACTTCGAGAAGCTCCACATTCAGATCCAGCGCAGGACTGTCCCCGGCACCGCCGGAGACCTGACGGTTGCGCAACCGGATCGTGCCGGCAAAGCTGGCAGGATGCACGCCGAAGACATGGGACGGCAGAACCACCGTGCCTCCGTCGCGGGTACGCGGGTCCAGGTCCGTCAGCGGCAGCTCCACAGGTCCGATCGGCACACCGTCGGTCTCGCAGGAACCCGTGCTCCCCTCAGGCAGGAGGCATCCCTCGATCACGGCGACGCTCTCGCCCTCGTCGGTCGAGAGCAGCAGGTTCTGTCCGGAGAACGCCAGTCTCCCTTCCAGGTACACGAAGGGATCCAGCTGGATCGAAGTCAGTACCGGCCCGATGGCGAGACCGGTGGTCAGGTCCGCGGGCAACGCCGAGGAGGTGTACGCCTTTCCCGAGTACAACGAGGTGGAACGCACCCAGACGTTCACCAGGAGCTGGCCCTCGCGCAGAGCGCCACCGCAGATCCGGGTGAACACCGCCTCGGAGAGATCCACGTAGACGCGATCGGCCCGTGTCCGGACGGCGGGCAGGCTCTCGAACACATGGACGAAGCCGTCGTCATGATGGAACGTCCCCTCCAGCACGACCTCGGTGGGCCCGAAGCTCTCATCGGGAAACGGTCCGCCCTCGATCCAGAGGCGGGAGCCGGGCAGGACCATGGACGGGAACACGAACATGACGTCCATGTCGTGCCATTCCTGCACCTGCGCGGGTGTTTTCCGGCCGGGCTCCGCGCAGGCCACCGGCAGCAGGATCGACAGCGCCAGGGCGCCCAGAACGATTATTCGACGGGCATGGGTTCCCATTGCACGAGGCCCTCCACTTCATCGATGTAATAAATGTAATTGGCTGAGACGTTCTCGAGGACCGTCACGGTGTTCTCCAAGTTGGGCCAGCGGATCTCCACACGGGTGATCTCGCAGTCTGAGCCGAGGCCGAACCACGCCTCCAGCGGGGTCAGGATGCCGAAGTGACCGAACGAGGACTGGATCTCACGGATCTGGGTCACGTCACCGGCGGTCACGCTCACCTGCGCACCGATCGCGAAGGTGTTCGCAAAGCCGTACGCACCACCGCCGCGCAGGCGGAACACGGCCCGGTTCTGCCCGGAACCGCCGTCATTGCGGAACAGGCGCACACGGGGCTCGTCGAAGATGCAGTCGGCATCCGCTGTGGTGCAGCGCATGCGTGAGAAACCGATGAGCAGATCCAGATCGCCGTCCTGATCGTAGTCCAGGTAGGATACGCCGCCGGCCCGTGGCGCGAGGAGGTCCAGCGACTCGGCCACCTCTTCGAACGTGTGGTCGGGCTTTTGCCGGAACAGGCGTGCCTTGGTGCCAGGATAGTCCGAGTCCCCCACCAGGATGTCCAGCAGGCCGTCGTTGTCGAAGTCCATGGTCACGGCCGTGATGTCGCCCTCGTTCCAGTCGGTCATCTCATGCACCCGATCCAGGCCGGTCACGTCGTTGCCCGGACGCTCGAAGCGAAGCGGGTTCTCCCCGGTGTTGCGCAATAGTTGCGAAGAGTCTGAACTGTTACCGATATGCCAATGGTGGATCTCGGCATGGTAGACATCCATGTCGCCGTCGTTGTCGAAGTCCGCACACAGCGAGGTGAACGTGTTGCCGCCATTGCGGTACGGCTGATCATCGGAGCCCACATACCAATAGTCATTGTCGCAGGTGATCATCTGGGTGCCGGGCGGAACCTCTTCACACTCGGGACCCGGATTCAGGCGGCAATGGCAAATGTAAAACTGGTTGTCGGAGTAGTCCATGAGGTCGTCGGCGCGATAGGTCGAGGACTCGGAGACGTCGGAGAACGTGAGGCCGTCATTGCCCAGGTAGAGGCCATTCCAGGCACGTCCGTAGGAACTGGAGAGGAGATCCGGCCAGCCGTCGCCGTTGATGTCGCACACGGTGACGCCCCAGGAAGGCTTGTGGTTGCGTCCTTCGGCCTCGCCGCCTACCAGCGTCGTGAGACCGGCCGAATCGGTGACGTCGCCGTACGTGCCCGCGCCTGAATTCCTGAAGAGCCTATCCTGCTGGGGCGAGGATCCGTAGGTTTTATAGGAATAACCCATAAAGATATCCAGCGAGGAATCGCGGTTGTAGTCCGTCAGCGCCGCCGACGTCGTGGAGTAATACTGGGAGTTCACCCACGGCTGGGAGTCTGTCTGCGGGATGAAATGACCCGCGCCGTCGCCATAGAGCACGGTCGTCTCGTCCACCACCGCGGTCTCGGCCGTGGAGGCGTACACCACCGAGAGCAGATCCAGATGGCCGTCGCCGTTGATGTCTCCTGCCACGGCGAAGCTCGCGCCACGACCCCGTTCCTCGGTGTCCGGAATGCGGTCATAACCGGAGTCGGCCGTATACTCGACGAACATGCGGCGTCCCGGGTTCTGCGGATCCTCCACGTTGCGCAACACACGCTTTTTTCGCTGGTAATCCAGCGCGTCAGCCGCGTCCCGTGTGTAACCGTCTCCGGTGTGAATCACCAGGTCCGGATAGCCGTCGCCGTCAAGATCCACGGCACCCAGGCGGTTGCCCAGCAGGTGCTCGCCGTCCACGCCGATGCCCGCTTCGTCGGAGGCATCGACGAACAGGACCTCACCGGACGGCTGCGTCTGGCACAGCGGCGGCGGCAGGTTCTGGTTGTTGGCATTGTTGACGTTGTTCGTATTGTTGTTGTTCTGTTTGGACGAACCGTCATCGCAGGCCACCAGGGCCAGAAGCAACAGGATTCTGATGCAATGTTTCATGTTTCAACTCCCTGTATGAAATCCGGCGTGATGAAGATCAACCGGAAGACCGAGCCCTTCCCCTCCTGGGAAGACACTTCCAACTGCGCTCCACAGCGCGTAAGTATATCATAAACAATGGAAAGACCCAGTCCCATGCCTTCACCGACGTCCTTGGTGGTGAAAAATGGATCGAAGATCTTCCCGCGCACCGCTTCGGACATGCCCGAGCCGGTGTCCTCTACCTCCACGATCACCCGGCCGACCCGCGGTGTGGCGGTCACGGTCAACCTGCGGATCTGGCGGCCGTGCATCGCGTGCGCGGCGTTGACGAAAAGGTTCGTGAACACCTGCTCCAGGGGGGTCGCCTGTCCCATCACATCCAGCGTGGCAGGCACCTCCAGGTTCACCTCGATGTCCTGGAGCGGCGTTTGGAGCAGATCCAGGCTGTTGCGGATCGCCGCGAGCAGGTTCACCGGCATCGCCGGGGACGCGTCCATCGACAGCGTGCAGGTCACGCGCTCCACGATCTTCTGGATCCGCTGGGTCCCGCGCTCGATGATCCGGGTCATGGCGATGAGGTCTCCACCAACCTGCGGGTCGAAGCCCGGACTCTTCTCCAACTGCCGCAGCGTGTCATCCAGGGGGGGCAGCACGTTGGAGATGGCGTTCACGGGATTGTTGATCTCGTGCGCGATGCCTGCGAGCAGACGCCCCACGGCCGCCAGACGTCCGGTGATCACGAGCTGGTCCTGCGCCGCCTGCAGGTCCTCAAGGGCGGTCTGCAGCTGGGTGTTGGCCAGCGCAAGATCCGACGTGCGCTCCTGCACCTTGTGTTCGAGACCCACGTTCAGCGCCTCGATCGTGGCGATCTTCTCGACGATCGTGCCGCGCATCTTCTCGAACGCGAACGAGAGCCGGCCGAGCTCGTCGACTTCACCGTGCGGCAGCACCGGATCTCGCATCTTGCCGGCGGTGATCGCGTGGAACTGTCCTTCCAACTCTGAAAGCGGCGTCACCAGGTCATGCACGAAGTGGGTCACCCCTCCGAACGTGAGCAGGAACAGAAGGATGAAGAACACGATGATACGTAGGATCTTCGAGCGGGAACCCAGTTGGGCCCAGCCCGGATCCTGGGGATACATCACCGCAAGGGTCCCCAGTTTCTGCTGTTTCCAGAAGACGGTCTTGAAATAGCCGTACAGGCCGTGGTCGACCCACTCGAGGTTTCCCTGTTCATCCGAACGCAGGCGCGAACGCAGCTCCACGGGCAACCGCACCGACTGCGCGTTGTCGCCCACCCAGAGGATGCCTCCCTGGCGGGGCAACCAGAAATACAGGCCTTCATCACTCTCGGCCGCTTCCTGAAGCAGGGAATGCAGCAGCGCCACCGGATCCCCCTGCGGACCCCATGTCATGCGCTCCTGGTGCAGGACCACGAGCGTGCGGACCCGCTCCCGGGACAGACGCAGGGCAAATTCCGCCGTGTTGTTCCACTGCTGCAGCAGGCTCCAGGTGGCTGAAATAGCGATGGCCAAAAATGCCAGCACGCCAAACCAGACCCGCAACTTGAACTTCAGGCTCAACGGAGACCTAAGTTGGGAAAAATCCACCGGGTGCTCGGCCACGAGCTTCCGCATGGAGGGGGCCACCCGCGTCTGCAGGAACGGCACCTGGATCAGGTACCCGGCCAGCGTGAAAAAGAATACAAGGACCACAAACCACAGCAGCGGAACGCGGGGCACCAAGAACAGCCTGCTCATCAGGATATGGAACGCCAGTCCCAGCAGCAGCAGCATGACCAACTGCCACCGGACCAGGCGGTAGGGCAGCATCTGCAGCAGCCGGAACGCACGGATCCGGTCCGGATCCCCCCTGGGGCTCAGCAACAGGGGCGTCAGCGGCCGCATCTCAAGGTACACGAAGACCGCGTTGGCCATCATGAACAACAGGTACAGGCCGATGCCGGCCAGAAAAATGAAGGAACCGGCTCCCTGCAACTGAGGAAGCAGCCACAGCGCAACGCTTGTGCCCAGCAGCAGGAAGTAAGGCAAAAACAGGGTGGACTGCCAGAAATATTCAATGAACCATTCGGCGGAGGTCCTCGGCGACTCGATCCGGTGGAACTTGCGCAGGAAGAAATACAGGAGGGGCGTGACGATTGCCGCTCCGGCGATTCCGGCGGCCAGCCAGCGTTCGACAGACCCCGCCGGCACGGAGACGATTCCCCCGGCGACGGTCAGCGCCAGGAAGAACAGGAAGGAGACACCCGCAGGGATGCGGCCAGTCATGACCGCAACTGCAGGAGGGCCTCATGAAAATGTTCCCCAGACAGGTAGGACATCAGGTCCACCCGGACGCCGGGATCGTTTTCCTCGGCCAGAATCGTCTTCATGGGGGCCCACGCTCCGGTCACCAGGAGGGCCAGTCGCGCACACGTGAGAAGAGCACCCTTGCGCCATTGCTGCAACGCCTCGGCGTCGATCACGGGAAGCTTTTCCAGGGCTATTCTGCACTGGTCCCGTGAATCGGGCTGCACCAGACTCCAACCCCGGATCGCCTCCCCGTGACCGGCCCGAACCCGTCCGAGCAGGTCGACGAGTTCCATGAAGGACTCCTCGGTCGGGAACACCGTCAGGATCCGGAACTCGGGGCGAAAGAGCGCCAGTTTGCGCGCGATCAGCACCAACTGGAGTTCCTCAGTGCGCTCCATGAACCGCCTGCCCACCACCAGGGCGGGCATCCATCCGCCCAACTGCTGGGACTGCACATGGATCAGGTCCAGATCCTCCTCGACGGCGAACAACTCGGGCTCGAAGGGAAGCAGCAGGTGCGACAACTGGTACACCATGCCCAGGACCGGTTCCATGCGGCGGCGATTCGAGGCACGGTGCTCCCCGCGCAGGTCGAAGGCTCCCGCAGGCGCGCATTGGGCCGACAACAGCGGATCCGCGAGGGTGGCCAGCACCGGCGTGAGCGGATGTTTCATGGCCGGATGGGCCACCCGGGAGAAGATCATCTGCGCATCCACGGGTCCCTTGAGTTGATGCAGGTCGGGCAGCAGCACCTGACGAAGCTCGCGGGGGCAGTAGTCAGGCTCCTGCTTGAGCTCGCCGACCAGGTTGGACAGGACGCGGGCGCGCAGCAGCGAACCATCGGCGATGGCCTGCCGGATCTGCTCGAGCAGGGCGTTGACGCCCGGGATCGCGTAGGCCTCCGGGCAGGCGGCACCAGCCTCAGAATAGAGCTCGTGAAGCTTCTGGGTCCCCGGAAAGGAGAACTCGCGTTCCTTGCGCTTCCCCAGTCCCGTGGTGGTGAAGAACATGAAGATGAACACCAGCATGATGAACGTCAAAAACGCGGCAGCGGTGATGGCGATCTCGACGGGACTCATACGTGTTTACTCCTGACAGGAAAAGAAACTACCCGACTTTTCCGGACCCGGCAAGCAGGGTTTTTTCCTCGAAGAACCGGACCTTGAGGTTTTCAGGGGCCTCCACAGCACCCGTCTCCAGATCGATGCGGACCGAAATCGGTTTGGACTGCAGGGATCCAGCCAGGTGGGCGTGCGCACCGGAGAAGAACAGCACCGCATTCTGCGGCTCGGGCGTGATCTGCAACCGGAAGCGGCGATCCGGGTCCCTCAGCCAGACCAGGTGATACAGTCCCGGCGTGTGCGGGGACTGCCAGAAGACCCACTCCGCGGAGACGGCCGCGATGCGCTCGTTGTGAAGGAACGTCAGGCTGAGGTTGCGGATCTCCCCGACATCGAGGGGGACGCCGCCCGGCGACAGCCGCACGCGGGCCACCCACAGGTCGGTGCGACGGCTGAAGCGGTCCGCGCCCAGGAAAACCACGGGACGCCAGGGGGCGGAATACCACGGCATGTCCCCGGGAAGCCCCCCCGCCACGATGATGTCCTTCTCCCGGACGGACCATCCCATCTCCCGGAAGCGGGAGGACAGGTTCTTCCTCGTCTGTCCGATCACGGGTGGCGCAGACAGGAAGTACGCGACGATCAGTCCCATGGTCGCTGCGGCCGTGGCGGCGCCCCAGAAGCGCAGGATGCGCGTCAGCGGTCTATTCCAGGTAGGAGGCTTTTTCACGGGCGATCACCTCGGACAGCCGGGCAGGCACTTCGTCGACGGGCCACATCTCGCTCCCCTTCTGTCCGCGGAGCTTGAACTCCACCATGCCCTGGGCGAGGTTGCGCGGCGAAAGGATCAGACGCAGCGGCACTCCGAACAGATCCGCATCGGCGAACTGGACGCCGGCCTTCTCGTTGCGGTCGTCCATGAGCACCTCCACACCGGCGGTCTCGAGCTCGCCCACAAGCTTGGCGGCCACTTCACCCACTCCACCCTTGGCCGGATCGAGCACGCAGACATGCACCTCGTACGGGGCGATCGACATCGGCCAGATCGGACCATAATCATCGTGGCTCTCCTCGATCACCGAGGCCAGCAGACGCCCCACGCCGATGCCGTAGCAGCCCATGATCATCGGGCGGCTCTTGCCGTCGGCGTCGAGGAATTCGCAGCGCATGGGCGCGGAATACTTCGTACCCAGCTGAAAGATGTTGCCGATCTCGATGCCACGGGACACGCGCAGCGGCGCACCGCACTCACAGCAGGCGTCGCCTTCGCGGGGGGTGGCGATTTCCACCGTCCGGCCGCCCTTGAGATCCCGGCCGGCGTTGAAGTTCCTCACGTGGAAGCCTTCCTCGTTGGCGCCGGTCACCAGGTTCTTTGAACGCAGGATCGTCTCGTCGATCAGGAGGGTGAACTTCGAGACATCGAGCCCGATGGGGCTGGCGTAGCCGGGCACGGCTCCGAGCGCGCGGATCTCCTCGTCCTGGGCCGCCCGCAGCTCGCCCTTGCCGAGGATCTTGGCGAGCTTGGTCTCGTTGACCTCGAAGTCGCCGCGGATCAGCACGAACACGAAGTTCGTCTTGTTGTGGACGTACAGCACGGCCTTGGCCGTGTCGGCGCTCTGGACGCCCAGGAAGCTCGAGACCTCCTCGATGGTCTTGCGGTTGGGCGTGGCCACCTTTTCCAGCGGCAGTTCGGCGTCTGCCGACGTCGTGTCGGCCGGCTCCGCGGCGAAGGCGAAGCGGGCGACCTCGCGGTTGGCGCGATAGTGACATTTATCACAGATAAAGAGCGTATCCTCGCCGACGTCGGTGAGGAACATGAACTCATGGGACATGCCGCCGCCCATCATGCCGGTGTCGCTCTCGACGTCGATGAAGTTCTTCAGGCCGGCCCTGCGGAAAATCCGCACGTAAGCCGCATGGCAGCGGTTGTAGTACTCGATCATGTCCTCGTTGGTGGTGTGAAAGGAGTACGCATCCTTCATCGTGAACTCGCGCACGCGGATCAGACCCCCACGGGAGCGCGCCTCGTCGCGGAACTTGGTCTGGATCTGGTACATCATCACCGGCAGTTGACGATACGACGTGATATGCGCGCGGGCCGCCTGGACCACGGGTTCCTCGTGGGTCATGCCGAGCAGCATGTCGTTGCCGTTGCGGTCGCGGAAGCGCAGCATCTCCGGACCGATGCCCTCGTAGCGGCCGGCCTCCTCCCACAGTTCGCGCGGCATGACCACCGGCATGGTGATTTCCTGTCCCTCGATGCGGTTCATCTCCTCGCGGATGATCCGCTCGATCTTCGTCGTGATCCGCTTGGCCAGGGGCATCATTGTATAGATGCCGGTGGAAACCTGCAGGATATAGCCGCCGCGAAGCAGCAGGTTGTGACTTCTGAGCGGGGCGTCCTTGGGATCTTCCCGCAGTGTTCTGGCGACCAACTTGGATACTCTCATCTTCACAGGACCCTTTCCGGAGCCGTTCTTTTCCGCGATGCACGAAAAAATCACGACCGCGCGAACTTACATTGTTTGCGATTCTTTTTCAAGTTGCCCAAATGCTTCAAAACATGCCATAAAGCGTCCCGGAACCCGTGCCCCTGGGGAGGGGGCGCCCAACCCGGAGGTGATCACCATGTCGATTTCAGTAACACCGTGCTCGGAGTCCCAGAGAAAACCCATCCCTGAATGGACCCAGGCCCTCGGTTTCGGCAAGTTCTTTTCCGATCACATGTTCATGATGGAGTACGAAGACGGCTGGAAGAACCCCCGTGTGGTGCCCTACCACAGCCTGACGATGGACCCCGCCTCGATGTGCCTGCACTATGGACAGGAGATCTTCGAGGGCATGAAGGTGTACCATGGCCAGGATGACCGCGTGTACGGCTTCCGCTCGCGCGACAACTTCGCACGCATGAACCGGTCGGCCCGGCGCCTGATCATGCCGGACCTGGACATCGAGACCGCCTACGAGGGCCTGTGCGAACTGGTCCGCGCCGACCGCAGGTGGATCCCGCCCAAGCACGGCTATGCGCTGTACATCCGCCCCACGATGATCGCCACTGACGCCGCCCTGGGCGTGCGACCGGCCAACAATTACCTGTTCTTCATGATTGCCAGCCCTGTCGCCTCCTACTATCCGCAGGACAACGACAACCTGAATGCCGTCAAGATTTTTGTTAATGATAAATACTTCCGCGCCGTGCGCGGCGGCACCGGCGAGGCCAAGTGCGCAGGCAACTACGCCGCGTCGCTGGCGTCCCAGTGGGAGGCCAAGAAGGCCGGCTATGCCCAGGTCCTGTGGCTCGACGCCCTCGAGCGCCGCAACGTCGAGGAGGTCGGCACGATGAACATCTTCTTCGTGATCGGCGACAAACTGGTCACCAGCCCGCTCAACGGCAGCATCCTGCCCGGCATCACGCGTGACTCCGTGATCCAGCTGGCCCGGCACCAGGGCCTGACGGTGGAGGAACGACCCGTGTCCATCGCCGAGGTGATCTCCGGCGCGATCTCGGGCACGATCTCCGAGGTGTTCGGCACCGGCACCGCCGCGGTCATCTCCCCGGTCTCCCACATCGCCTTCTGTGGCACCGAGCATCAGGTGGCCGACGGACAGTCCGGTCCCATCGCCCGCCGCATGTATGCCGATCTGCTCGCCATCCAGTACGGAAAGCGCGAAGACCCGTTCGGCTGGACCAGTGTCATTCTGTAGTTGACGACGCGAAGACCAGGCGATCTCCCTTTTTCACTTGATATTTTTCCAGTGTGCCCACGGGCAACTCCAGCGCAGCAAAGGCCTCCGGGTGCAGGCGGGAGAGCCGCCAGGGCTTCAGGCCGGCATACACGGCCACCACCCGCCCCTGTGCGTCAAGAAACGCCACGTCCAGCGCGATCGACATGAAAAACATGTGAATCGACTGGCACGGCACCAGCAGCAGGCCGTGACCTTCGGTCAGGACGCGCGCGCCAAGCAGTCCCCGCAGGCGGGATCCAAAGCCCGAGGCCACCCGGATCGAGGTTCCTATGGGGGCCCCTGCCTCGGTCCGGACGTGCCAGCGCTCTCCATTGTGGGATGAACCATGTGGAATGATTGACTTCATCGATTTTTTACATACACTTCCGGCATTGAGGTTGAAACACGCATGGCCTGGTATCCTGTCTCTCAAGTGCCTCCACCGTTGCTCTTGATACATCTTCTCGACTCCCGTTTCGAGGGTTTTCTGCGGGTGCCCGACGCGCAGGGCGAACTGACCGTGTATTTCCGGCAGGGTCTGCCGGTCCGATCGGAGTGCAAGAACCCGGCACTGGCCGCAGGCGCCCTGGGTGAGCACCTGCTCGAGTTGTTCTCCGGCGGGGTCGAGCAATTTCAGATCGAGCCGATGAGCATCCCTGTTGGCGAGGGACTCAATCCGCTGCCATGGATCCGCCGCGGCCTGCGCGAACGGTATGATCTGGCCCGTCTCGAGAACGAGACCAGGGAACTGTCGCGGGCCCGCATCGCGGTGTCCCCGCGGCTCGATGCGGCCGTGGATCACTTCGAACTGACGCCTCCGGAGCTGGAGATCCTGAGACAACTCAAGGCCGCCCCGAGCACGATCACCCAACTGCGCGGCACCAGTCAACTGTCGTTCAAGGACATCCTCTCGCTGCTGTACAGCCTGGCCTCATGCCGCCTGCTGCAGTCGGTCCCCCTGGAAGCCGCCGAGGCCGCGCCCGTCGGAGCGCAACCCGAGCCGCAACCGACAGCGTCACCCGTGCCCAGCTCCACAGAGCCGGAGATCATCGCGGAGCTTCACCAGTTGACCGCCTCCCTCCAGGACGAGAATCCCTTCGTCCGGCTGGGGCTGCCCCTGACCGCAACCATGGAGGACATCGATGCGCGCTTCCGGGAGCTGGCCAGGAAGTTCCATCCCGACACCCTGGCACGCAAGGAGCTCTCGGCGTTCCTTGCAGAGGCACAGGACGTGTTCGCCAAGCTCACCGAGGCTTACAATCTGCTCAAGGAAGACACCTCGCGCGAGAAGTACCGCAAGCCGGCCGAATCCAAGGAGGATCTGGCCGAGGTCCGGCGGGTGCTGGAGGCCGAGGTCCTGTACCAGAAGGGGATCATCCACTTCCGCCGCAAGGAATACAGCCTGGCCGAGCAGATGTTCCTCGAGGCACGCCATAAGAACGAGGACGGAAGCCACATCGCCATGTGGGCCTGGCTGCGCTACCTCAACCCTGACAACGATCGCAAGGCCGTGCGCGAGGAGGTCAAGATCGCCCTTCAGAAAGCGATCCAGCTCACACCGCGGGAGGCCGACTTCTATTTCTACCTGGGCAAGGTCTGCATGGACATGGACCAGATCGCTTCGGCGCGCCAGTACTTCAACAAGGCCGTCGAGATCAACAGCGAGCACATCGAGGCCGCCCGTGAGCTGCGCATGCTCGAGCGACGGGCCAAACACGCGGCCAACCCCATCGCCCACGCCACCGGCAGTTTTTTAAACCTGTTCAAAAAGAAAGACTGAAGATCCAGGATCGGTCGGATTGGTCAGACCTGTCGGACCAGTCGGACTTGTCGGACCAGTCGGACTTGTCGGACCAGTCGGAACGGTCGGATTCTCATGTTTTCTGGGAAGGAAAAAGTTCAGCAGGGAGGAACTAGAACGTGCAGGAACCGAAGGAGCCCAGCTCGTTTTCGAGCATGATGTCGCAGGCGCCGTCGATGTTGTCGGCGCACAGGCCGTCGAGGGCGGCTTCGGACAGCAGCGTGGAGCAATCCCACACGTCCTGGGCCACGGTCGGACTCAGCACGCCGTACTCGGTGTCGCAGGTGTCCGCAGCGGTGCAGTCGGCGAAGCAGGTTTCCAGCCAGTCCTGATACTCGTCACACACGATGTAGGCGCAGTCCTGCGGGCAGCCCACGGGATCTTCGTCGAGGTCGCAGTAGCCATCGTCGCACACGGAGAAATAGCAGTCTTCGGCGCAGGAGTTTTCATCCTCGTCGATGTCGCAGGTGCCGTCGCCGCAATAGGAGGCGACATAGCAGTCGGCCGGGCAAGAGGTTTCGTTCTCGTCGATGTCACAGACGCCGTCACCGCAGAACGGGTCGACGCCGCAGACGATGCCGAGGTAATCGGCGCCCAGATCAACGCAGTACTGGACTTCGCCGGTCCAGTCGCCGCAGATGCCCAGGTTGTTCATCAGGACGTTGTCGGCGCAGTCATCGAGGTCCAGTTGGACCGTCGGGGACAGGGAGTCATAGTTGTTCTCGCAGGACAGGGTCGTCGAGCAGTTGACGCAGGAAGCCATCCACTGATCATAGCGATCGCAGGTGATGATGGAATCCGATGAGTTGCAGCCGGAGAAAAAGCCAAGAGTAACAAGAAGTGTGGTGAGCAAAGCAAAACGTTTCATGGTGTAACCTCCTATGGTTGTTGGCGCCTGCCAAAATGGCGACTCGCCATCGTTCAATAGATGTTGTGTAGCACAAACCTCCGGTTTTGGCATCCATTTTCTTCAAGATAGGGTGCCAGCGCCGGAATTTATTCCGGAAATCCGGGGTTTTACGGGCGGCGGACCCTCGACCCCGAATTTTCGGGTAGGAGTACGACACCACCTGGTTTATATTCTCTTTCTCCGGGAATTATTGTCCGTCTTCGCGGGCGCCCGGAAACCGGAACCCGATACGTGCGCCTGGCTTTCATCAGCGACCTCCACTTTGATCACAACCCCGGCCTGCTCCCGGTTCTGGAGGAGCGTCTTCGCAATGTTCCCGTGGACGCGCTGGTCCTCGGCGGCGACCTGTTCTCGGGGTTCTCGCGGCTGGCGACCACCCTGAGGCGACTCCTCGAGATCGTCCCGCGCGTGCTGTTTCTGCCCGGAAACCATGACCTGTGGGTGACCGACTCCAACGGCCTGATCGACAGCCGTCAGTTGTATGACTCCGTGCTGCCACGCGTGGTGGCCACCGCCGGAGCGGAGTACCTTGGACTGGCGCCTGCCTGGTTCGACTCCGTGGCGATCGTGGGTGTCACGGGGTGGTACGAGGACTTTCCCGGCGGCCAGACGACCACGCCCGACGCCACCTGCTGCGTGTGGCCCGACTTCGCGGCACCCCGGGAAGTGCTCCAGTGGCAGCTCGAGTTGCTCGAAGCCCAGCTCGAAGCCGCCTCCGCCCGGGCTGATCGCATCTTTGTGATCACGCACACGGCTTCCTTCGTGAAGCTGCTGGCGCCCAGCGTGCACGAGGACATGCTGCCCTACGTCGGGTCGGACCGCCTCGGTGAGTTGATCTACAAGTATCCCAAGGTCGTCTATGCCGTCTCCGGGCATGTGCACGCCCGGTTCCTGTTCTCGGTGCTCCCGCGTGCGCTCCCCTGGGAGCTCTCCCCCTTCGGCTATCCCAACGAACTGGGCAAGGATCCAAAGGAGACCATGCTGGTCTCCCTGCGCATCATTGAATTGTAGTCTTTTTTTATTAACAGTTAATATCAAGGGACAGGAAAGTCAGCATACGCCTTCGTGGGAGGGATACTCGGACCGCATGACCTTCTTCAGGTGGATGCCTTCGATCTGGAAGAGCGTCATGCCGGATCCATAGCCCCCGTCGCGGATGACCACCTCGATGAGGCCATCGGCGTTGAAGTCCCCGATGAGCAGGATCGTCCGGAGGCCGTCCTCTTTGGCGATCTCCTCCCACTGCCCGTCGCTGACCTTCCAGAGGACCCACATCTCCTGGCCGCCTCCGCCGCAGTCGGTCTCCCCGATGCTGCCTCGGGCCTCGACGAACGTGGTCTGTCCGTCGGTGAAAACGTTGATGACGTAGTCCGGCTCGACTTCCTCGCCGATGTCGTTCTCGTATTCCTTGATCTTGTTGTAATAGCCCGCATCGAGCAGGTTCTTCTTCGCCTGACTCTGGTATTGCTCGGGCGTCCCCGGGAGGTCGCGCTGCAGCAGGTGCGGCGGCGGCAGGTGCAGCGGCCGCGCCCACAGGAACTGATGATCCTTGTTCCGGACACGCTCGCACTTCATCAGGGCGCCCGCGGTCACCACGCCCGACTGCGACCAGAGTTCAGAAAGCGGCATCTTCTTCTCGGCGTCAGCCAGCGAGGGCTTGGAATCGGACCACGGGTCAACCTCCCAACCATCCCACTCCCCGCTGTTGGGAATCAACTGACCCAGTTGCACCGGCTCGGCGAGCTGGCCCTGGCACACGGCCTCGGCGTCCCGCATGAGCGCGTAGGCACGATCGCGGGCTTCGGGCAGCACCGGATGGGAGGGCGCGTGGGTCAGCACGACCGGCGGCACAAACTGCTGGAGTCTCAGGCGATCCTTGGCGACCTCGGGCGGCTCCTCCTGGACCTTCTCAGAGAGTTGAACATAATAGTTCCGGGCCGTCGGGATCACGAAAAGCAGGCCGTACCGCTCAAAATTGAGCATGGGGACATGCACCTGGGCCGGACCCACGGGCGGCTCGGGAAGACGCGGAGGACGGGCGGTACGAGCGGGATCCCGGCAAGCCAAGTTTGACAACACGATCACACTGATCAGGCAATGATGAAGAAGACGCATATCTCTTTTTACTCCACCGCTGGCCCCGGTCGATCACTTCCGACAGGTTCCTTGTGCGTTTTGTCACGTTTCCGATCCATGCGCAAGCTGAGCGGACCGATCCCATTTTCTCCGATTCGTGGTAGAGATGGGCTCCGAAGGAGACCCGATCCATGTCCGGAATCCGGATTTTCGCCTGTCCGTTCACGCCGCACCTGACCGATGTCGAGGGCAACGCCCTGCGCATGGTCGAAGAACTCCGCGCCGCGCGGGAGAAAAACTGCGATCTGGTGATCTTCCCCGAGACGGCGCTCACCGGCTACTGTCTCGGCGACCTGCACACCGACCCCGAGTTGGTGCGCCGTCAGGAGCGGGTCATCGAGGAGGTCCTGGCGCCCGCCTGCCTGCACATCGCGGCCGTGATCGGAGCCACCTGCGAGCTCCGTGACGGCGACGATGCCCTGGTGGCCCGCCACAACAGCGCCGTCGTGCTCGCCGGCGGCCGCGTCATCCACCGTGCCTACAAGGTGCTGCTGGCCAATGAAGGGGTCCTCGAGGACTCCCGCTACTTCGATGCCGGGCCGGCCGACCGGCTGTCCCCGGTGGACGTGCCGCTCGCCGGCGGCCGAACCCTGCGGCTGGGCGTGCTGATCTGCCAGGACCTGTGGGACGACGGCGAGAGCGTGCATCCGGCGAGACAACTCACGGAGATGGGCGCCCGGCTGCTGTGCGTGATCAACGCGTCGCCGTTTCACCTCAGGAAGCCCGACCTTCGGCGGACCGTGGCCGCGAACCGGGTGGCCGAGTGCGGCGTTCCGCTGGTGTACGTCAACGCGACCAGCCTCGAGGACGTCGGCAAGAACCTGGTGCTGTTCGACGGTCACTGCTTCGCGATGTCCGCTGCGGGACTGGTCCAGACCCGTCCCTGGGACGGAAGATCGGTGGTCTGGGATGTGCCGCTGGACCCGGTCAGCGGTCCCTTCCCAGCGCCTCAGGTCCGCCCCGAGGCGCTGCTCGCCGAGGCCCTGATCTATGGCATCCGAGAATTCTTCCAGAAGAGCCGCGGCGCCCCCAACGCCGTGATCGGCCTGTCCGGCGGCATCGACTCGGCCGTCGACGCCCTCCTGGTGACACGCGCCCTGGGAGCGGACCGGCTCACCTGTGTGAACCTGCCCACGCGCTTCAACAGCCCTCTCACGCGCGATCTGGCCGGACGCATCGCCGCCAACCTCGGCGTGAACTACCGGATTCATCCCATCGAGGACGTGATCACTGCGCACGCTGCCCGGTTTGCCGAGAGCCTCGGCAGGCCGGTGAAGACGCTCACCCTCGAAAACATCCAGGCGCGCGAACGCGGCAACATCCTGATGGCCTACGCCCAGGAGCTGGGAGCCATGGTCGTGGGCAACGGCAACAAGACCGAGTTCCAGCGCGGTTATGCCACGCTTTATGGAGATCTCATCGGTGCCCTGATGCCCCTGGGAGATGTCCACAAACTGCTGGTGTACGCCCTGGGACGCGAACTTGATCCCCATGGCGAGATCCTGCCGCCGGAGGTCTTCACCGTCGTTCCCAGCGCGGAGTTGTCCGAAAACCAGAACGTGCTCGAGGGGCGGGGAGATCCGTTCGATTACCACATCGAGGCACCCCTGGGCGTGGAGTTGATCGAGAACCGGGCGACCCCCGCGGCGCTGCGCCAGGCGTTCGAGGCTCGCTCCCTCGATTCATCCCTTTGGATCCCCGATGCTCAAGGCCGCACGGTCTACGACAAGATGACCCCGGAGACCTTCGAGGACGCAGCCCGGGATGTGCGAGAGGCCATCGCCCGCTCGTTTTTCAAGCGCGTGCAGAGCCCGCCAAACATCGTCGTCTCGCCGCGGGCCTTCGGTCTGGACCTGCACGAGACCCTCCTGGGCGGGTAGTTGATCGTCTGCTCACGCGCGTTCGGCAAGCACGCGATGGTCGGATCATCCCGAACCCCAATTGATATTCTGATTCAGTGAAGTAAGGGCTTCAGGCGGGGGATTGGTCTAGAACTCAGGACGGTAGTCGGCCTTGCACACGCCGAGGTCGCAGAACTCACCGAAGCCGCACTCCTCGTGGGTGGTACAGGTCGCGTGGCAGTAGGCGTTGATGCACACATGGCCCGCATCGCAGTGGCTCGAGAACACGCACTCGGGGGAGACCGGCGCGGGGTCGTCGATGCACTCGCTGGCGGTGCAGATCTGGCCCGTCGGGCACAGCGGCTCAAGCTCGTCGCAGGTCAGGCCGCACTTGTTGTCGGCCGTGCACACCTTGATGCCGCACTCATCATCGTTGGAGCAAAACACCTTGGAGTCGCCGCACACCGGGTTGTCCTCGGGAGCGCAGCGGCCGCAGGAGGTGCACACGAAGCCTTCGTCGCACTCGTCGTTGCTCTGGCAGCCGGGCACACAGAACAACTCACCACTGGCGTCGGGCTCGCAGATGAAGCCGTTGCCGCAGTCGTCGTCGGTGGCGCAGCGGGTGTCGGGCGCTTCCTCGGGACCGCAGTAGCCGGCTTCGAGGCAGATCTCGCCCTCGCCACAGTCGGCGGCGTAGTTGCAAAGGCTCGCGCAGCCGTAGTCAGTGCACATGTAGCCGTCGGCGCAGGTGATTCCGCCGGCGCACGGCTCGTTGTCCACCGGCCAGCAGTAGTCGCAGTCGCAGGCCCAGCAACCCGAATCGTCGCAGTAACTGCATTTGCAGTCATTGTGTCTGTCCGGACAGCCCGTCAGGTTGAAAAGAAGAAAGGAACCGAAAAGAAAAACCAGGAATTGATGTCTCATGGCACAACCTCCAAGTGTCGAATGCCTACACGGCCTAATTGAGCAATTCGCATGCCAGAACGAAATTCCAGGGAAATCGGTCGAGATCCAGTCGATTTCCATCGTTTTGGCATTTTACCATACCACAAGATCCCGCTTTTTGTTACCTTTGGGTGCCGGAACTGTAAAGTTTCATTCACACCTCCGGCTGGTTTCCTGTTGCAACGGATTTACATGAAGCGCCCGAACATTCCCCTGCAGATCCCGTTTTTTCTGATGGTCCTCGGCCTGTTTGCGGCCTGTCAGGCCCCCTCGCCCCGGGAGACCCTCCGTGCGGCGCGGGATCTTTGGACACAAAACAAAGAAAAAGAGGCCTGTGAGCGGGTCGGTCAACTGTCGGGCGACAGGATCGCCTCCTGGCGAAGGGCCACCGCCTGGGAGTGGCTGCGCTTCTCGGCGATGTGCGCCGCGAAGTCCGGTCGTCCCCTGCCCGCGTCTGTGGCCAGACTGCCATCGCCGTTTGGTCCGTACGCCCAGGCCATGACCTACTTTCACGATCAACGCACCGAGCCCGCCCGGCGGCTCCTCGAACCCCTGGCCGCTCCAGGTCAGGCAGACCGTGAGCCCGCCTACCGCCTGGGCCTGATCCTGCTGCTCGAGGAACAGTTCGAAAAGGCGCTGGTTCATCTGCAGTCCGCGCTTCAGGACTCCCAGCTCCGGACCGAGTCCGTGCGGCTGGCCCTGGCACGGTGCTACATCGGCCTGGGCAGGCTCGACGCGGTCGTGCCCACGCTCAAACCCCTGGTGGAGACCGGCGCCGTGTCCGAGATTTCATCGGCGCGTGCGCTCGTGGACATGGCGCGCGCCTGGAACCGCCGGCTGCCGCCGGAGCTGGTGCCCGACCTGACGAAGGTGCGCACGATGCTGAAGGCCGAGGAGCCCGCCGCGGCCCTTGATGAGCTCGAGAAGATCATGCAGAAGTACGTGAACATCGCGCTGCTGCACTACCTGCGGGGCGTGATTCACCTGCGCCTGGGCAACCGGCCCGACGCCGTCGTCGAACTGGAGAACGCCCTGCGGCTCGAGCCCGGTGATCCAGAGGCGCTTCTGCTGCTGGGCAACATCTACTTCCACGCCCAGCGCGAGCGCGAGGCGCGCGCCTATCTCGAGCGGGCCCTGGAGGCAAATCCCTTCCTCACCCATGCCTGGCGGCTGCTGCGGGACATTCATGCGAAGAACCAGGCATACACTCTGGCCGTCGACGCCCACCGCCGCCACATGCGCCTGCTCAAGAAGCGCGACGCCACCGCGGACCTGCTCACGCTGGCCCAACTCCAGGAGAGCGCCGGGCTCTTCGAGGAGGCCCTGACGACCCACCGGACCCTGGTGTCCAGGCTCGGCGACGAGGAGGCCTTCACCAGCCTCCTGGGACTGGCACGCCTCCACCTGAGCCTGGCTCAAAACCATCTGGGACAGGCGCTGGTCCATCGCAAGAAGGCACGCGCCTATCTCGAACGCGCCGAAAAGATCCGTGCCACCGACGCCGAGTTGGCCCGCCTGCGGGAGATCGTGTTCGGACCAGGCAGCGGCGCCAAGACGAAGTTCGAGAAGAAACTGCGCTCCACCGGCGGCCGGCCGGCGACCGACGAGTCCAATCTGTTCGAATAGTCGGCCCAAGGCCGGACCGTCCGTCCGGTTGCCGAAACAGATGAAGTGTGATAATTCATTGCGGAATGGGTTTCATTCCGCCCGGACTGCATGACGCAGTCCTGCTGCTCCACAGGAGTTCCATGAAAAACGCAACCGCTTTTCCCTTGATTGCCCTATGCCTGCTGTTCCCGCTTTCCTGCGACGACAACAACAAGCCCCCGTGCGGCAGCGGGTCCAATTATGTACCCGTGAATATGCGCACGTTATGGACAATCAATGGGAAACGGACCTTCCTGGGCAACGTCATCTCCTTCGACACCTGCCTGGATGTGGACGCCACCTATGCCTCGATCACCGTCACGGGACCGGAAAACTACCTGCACACCGGAGAGATCCTCTGCACGGCCATGGAATACTCCATCTCCGATGACAAGTGCACCCCATTCCCGTTGGGACCGTACACCATCCAGGTGACGCTGCAGGACTCGCAGCGCCAGCCCGTGGCCCAGTCCAAGACCGTCGATACCCGCATCTACAACGACGGCAATCCTCCCGAGGTGCGGGAAATCGATTTCGAACTGGAATCCTTCTTCGAGACCTTCAATGGCACGCTCTGGTACAAACTGCTGTGGAACGGCGCCAACTGCGCAAACGCAGACCCGGCCTTGACCACCGTCAACGTGGAGATCTACAATGCCGACGAGACCTTGTTGACCAACGGGCATTATTCCGGCGCTTGCATCCCCGACAAGTCGCTCCAGGGCATCCCCACCGGAGACTACACGCTGCGCGTGACGGGTCAGGATGATGGAGGCGTCGTGAACTATTGTGGCACCATGGACATCCAGGTGGGCGCCGGGATCACCAACCCGTCCTGGGAGCTCAACGTCACCGGCGATGCCACCGCCTGCGCGGACTTCGTGTTATGAAAACGCGCGCCCTGATCCTGATTGCGCTGTTCGCGGGCGTGTGCTGCACGCCCATGAAGAACAAGGAGACGCTGGCGACGCTGGAGCCGGCCGTGATTCAGTTCTACGAGCAACTGAAATGGTTCAACGGCGAGATCTCCAAGGACTACGTGCCCCCGGCGTTTCGCTCCGCCTACCTCGACCAACTCGACGTGGCCGAGCGCAAGATCAACTTCTCCTCGATATCGGTCGTCCGCATCACGCCAGACAAGACCGCCAAAAAGGCCGTCGTCCGCCTGCGCGTCTCCTGGATGGAGAAGGACGACAACATCGTCAACGACACCCTCGTGGAGGCCACCTGGGAGTTCCAGGGAAACGCCTGGTACCACACCAAGGGCAAGGTCGTCGACGGCCCCAAGATCCCTGTTCTGTTTGAAAAATAAGTGACGACCGGCTGCCTCGCGGGGCCCCGGCCCGGATCATTTTGCCTTCTTTTTCCAGTTTTCAACAACCTCCGCCGCGTGGATTGCGGCGATGGTGCCGTCGGAGACCGCCGTGGTGATCTGCCGGTAGGGTTTGGCGCGGGCGTCACCGGCGGCGTAGACGCCCGGCAGATTCGTGCGCATCCGTTCGTCGGTCAGGATCTCGCCGCGATCCGAGAGCTCCACCTGCCCGGACAGGAACACGGTGCGCGGCACGTAGCCGATGAAAATGAACGTGCCCGTCACCGGGACGCGGACCGTCTTTCCGGTGACCTTGTGAATGCTCGTGACGGCGGCGAGCCTCTCATCCCCCTCGAAGTCCGTGACCATCTGCTCCATCAGGAACCGGATCTTCGGATTGGTGCGGGCCTGCTCGACAGCCCACGGGTGCGCCTGGAAGTGATCAAACTCGTGCAGGATCGTCACCGAGGAAGCATATTTCGTCAGCGATACGGCCTCCTCGAGGGCGGAGTTGCCGCCGCCGATCACCGCGATGTCCTGCCCGGCGAAGAAGTCGCCGTCGCAGGTCGCGCAGTACGAGATGCCGCGTCCCATGAAGCGGCGCTCCGAATCCAGGCCCAGGGTGCGGGGCGACCCGCCCGGGGCCAGGATCACCACCGGCGCTGAGAAAACACCTTCGTCCTCGACCTCCACCAGCTTGAGTTCACTTTTGAGATCCAGCCCCAGGAGATCCACCTGTGAGATCACTCGGGCACCGAAGCTCTCGGCCTGCGAGCGCATGATCCGGCCCAGCTCCGCACCGGAGGTGACAAGAACACCGGGGTAGTTGGCCACCTCATGAGACAGGTTCATCTGGCCGCCGGGGGTGCCCGTGTCGAGCACCAGCGTCGACAGCCTCGCACGGGCCAGGTAGATCGCTGCGGTCAGCCCCGCGGGGCCTCCGCCGAGGACGATGGCATCATAGGGATGTGTTTCCATGGAAGTAGCTCCCGGCGCCCTTTGGGGACGCCTCCTGGGCTGACGCCGGCTGAACCGGCGGGCGCCCTTTTACGGGCACAATACAGCATCTACTTCAGTTTCGCATCCAGGATTTCCTTCACCTGCTGCTTGTTCTGGATGCTGCTGGTGGCCGCTGCGACCTTTCCGTCGCGGAAGTACACGGTGAACGGCAGTCCCTGGAACGAGCGCGTCTCGGGCAGGCGGCGGATCGTCTCGGCGGCCACCGGCGCGTCGAACTCCATGTCCATGAACTCCACGTCGGGGTACTTGGTCTTCAGGGAGTCCATCACGTCGTAGACCGGAATGCACATCGGTCCCATGCGCCCGCACACCACGGCGATCTTCTTGCCGCTGGACAGGAGCTCCTGATACTGTTGGGTCGATTCGATATGGTTGAGTTTCGTATGCAGCATGATCTTTCTTCCTTTCATTTCTGATCGTTTCACGCTTCAGGGATCGCGTCGGCCTGCACCCACTTGGCCTGCAGGTCGCCCACGGCGACGAAGCGCAGTTTTTCCTGGTTCCATTCGATCTCGGTGCCCGCGTACTTCTTGTAAATCACACGATCTCCGGGCGCGAGGTCAAGGTCGGTCAGCAGCGGCGAGATGGCCACCACCTCACCGGTGTCGGGCAGCTCCAGCATCGACTCCGGCAGCAGGAGTCCTCCTGCGGGGGGTTCCTGCCGCACAGGTCGCAGCAGCACGGTCTCGTTCAACGGGATGATCTTCATGTCGTTTCTCCTTAGCCCGCGGTTGTTTCAGTTCATGGCCGAGGCGGCCCCGGAGAGGCCCAGCAGCCGGTCGATCTTCGCCTTGTCGAAGCCCACGACGTAGGAGCCGTTGATGTCCAGTTGGGGCACACCCTGCTGGCCCGTGCGCCGCACCAGCTCCATGGCCGCCCGCTGGTCGCGACCCACGTCGACCTCCTTGAAGGCGACGTTGTTCTGCCGCAGGTAGTTCTTCACGCGCACGCACCATGAGCAACTCTGGGTCGTGAACACCGTCACCGAGCGGGCAGGGCGCGCTGCCGCCGCTGGCGTTCCTGCCGCCGTGGTCCGGGCTGTCTGCGGAACCGCCGGTCCTCCGGCGAAGGCGTGTTCGTAGGTCGCGACCGTCGCCGTCCCCACCAGACGCTGCTCGACGCGGCCCTGCCGCACCAGGATCACCGCCGGCACCTCGGCCACCGCAAAGCGGCCGTGGACATCCCGGGTCTTTCCAACGTCCACCAGATAGGCGGGCCACTGCGGATGCTTTTCACAGAACGCCTTGAACGCGGGCAGGGTGTCTTTGGCACCCTGTGAAAAATCTCCGAAAAAGCCGAGGATCAGCGGTCCCTTAAGATGATTGGTCTCCGTGACGAGCTGGGAATAGTTTTTGATGATCTGTATCATGACAACACCTCCTTGGATGTTTTCCCGGTCCGGGTCTTCCGGACCGCCAGTTTCGGACAATCACGCAGGTTCGCGACGCCGGCCTCGCTCAAGGCTGAAAGCGCCGTCAGGGCCGACGCCACCGCCTCCGGGTGGGCGAGCCGGTACTCCCGACAACGGCCCTGGGCCTGGCACACCAGCAGACCGGCGTTTCGCAGCAGGCCGAGCTGCTTGGAGATCACCGCCTGCTCCAGGCCGGTGGACTGCACCAGATCCCCGACGATGCAGGGACCGGACATCAGCCGCTCCAGGATCCGCAACCGTGCCACGTTGGAGAAGACGGCGGCGGTCTCTGAGAGTTGATGAAAATCCGGAGTCGTGTGCATGGGGCCAACCTTTCAAAGCATCATATATCGAACGTGATATATGTCTACAAAGGTATATATCCACCACTCAGGATGTCAACCCCGTGCCTGCAGATTTTTTTCAAAGAGTGGAAATTCCGGGACACCGGGTGGCTGCGAACGAGCCGCCGGGGAACGGACTACAGTGAATTACTGGGCGGAGATGACCTCGTCCCAGTGGAGAAAACCATCCATGACGTTCTTGATCATGGCGTCCGAGGTGTAGGTCGCGCCGGAGATCGCGTCCACGCCGATGGCGGAATAGACGCTGGTGCAGCCCGGGGAACAGTTCTTGTCGTAGCCGGGCAGGAGCGTGACGTTCTCCATCGGGAGGCCCTTGAACTGCGTGAAGAACGACAGGGGAACATAATACCACCAACTCTCGCGCTGGGTGATCGTCTCGAGGCCCAGGGTCTCACCGGCTGCCGAGATGCCCGTCAGGGTCCGCACCTCACTGTCGAAGCCCCAGTTGGCGTTGGCCACGCCGTAGCCGATGACCGCCGACTGAGCATCGCGCACAATATAATAGTCACCGCTGGCACTGGTGGCCACTTCAAAGGAGGCCCCTGGGAATAGTTGGGCCAGGGCCTGGGCCTCGGTCTTGTTTTGGTTGGCTGGTATAATAGTAATATTATTTGTGTTGTTTATATTATTTATATTATCAATATCATCAACTACATCTATATCATCAGTTTCTATAATATCACTTGTGTTGTTTATATTATTATTTTCTATTCCCGAATCACACCCGGAAAACATGAAAACCAACGGCAGAATCCAACCCAAAATGGCGCTCTTCATATCAATGACTCTCCCGGAACCCTCGGCGGGCGGGTCCCCGTTTTCGTCGCAAGAATACTTCGAAAGCGGGGAGATGCACGCGAAAAATCACGGGTCTTGCGGATCGGGTTGCTCCCGGGGTCCCCTGCGTGCTAGTTTGGCCCGCGCACGGCGCGCTCCCGGAGGTCCGGATGAATACTTTCCCGGCTGTGGGCGTATGGACCGTGTCGAACCGGCTCCCTTGCCGGTCACCTTCCAGGAGTTCTTTCATGCATACGCTGATCTCGCTCGCGTTCCTGTTCCTGCCGCTGACCCAGACGCCGCCGGCGCCCAAGCCCGCGGTCACCGCACCGGCGCCCAAGCCCGCCGAAGCCGAGGAGGATCTGAAGACCTACAACCTCGCCGATGCAATCTCGGCGATCACCACAACCCAGAATTATTACAACAAGATCACCACTTTCCAGGCGAAGTTCAAGCAGGTGTTCTCCAAGAAGTTCCACGGAGACCAGCCCGAAGAGAGCGGTGTCATCTACATCAAGAAGCCAGGCTTCATGTTATGGGATTACCTGCTGCCCGACAAGAAGATGTTCCTGATCGACGGCAAGAAGGCCTGGATGTACGAGCCTTCCAGCAAGCAGGCCCTGTGGCGCGACGTCAAGGACAGTTCGCTTCCCACGCCGGTGAAGTTTTTGTGGGGCCAGGGCAAGCTCACCGACGAGTTCCACGTCAAGATCGTGCCCAACTCCAAGTTCGCCGGCAAGAACCAGAAGGCGCTCAAACTGCTGCCGAAGAAGCGCTCCCCGCACTTCAAACTGGTCATGTTCGTCGTCGACGTGCAGGGCGCGGTCGTATCAAGCATCGTGTACGATCATGAAGGCAACAAGAACCAGATCAACTTCAGTGATATCACGCTGAACAAGTCCATCGAGGACAAGAAGTTCACCTTCACGCCGCCCAAGGGGGTCCAGGTCCTCCAGGCCGGCGAGGAGAAACCTTCCGGTTCCAGGTAACCGATCGGTCCAGGCTCATCATCTTCTTCCATTTTTCAACTTGACGGGACCGCAGCGCTCTTTTACGCTGACTGCGGTTACATGACTTTGCAGTCGAGATCACACCCGGGAAAGGGCTTGAGAATAGATGACATCCAGAGACAAGCGCCGTCACAAACGATTCGAACTGGAAGCCTTCGTGGACTACACTGGCAGGGAATTCCTGCTGAACCACCGCATCTACGACCTGAGCCTGGGCGGCATGCGGCTGGCCACTTCCGAGCCCGAGCCCCTGGGAACGTCCGTCGATCTGGTGATCACCTTCCCGGATCTCGACGCCGCGATCGAGGTCAAGGGGGAGGTGGTGTGGGTCAAGCCCGCGCCCGACAACGAGATGGGAATCAAGTTCAATTCCGTAGGTATGAAGGAGCTCAAGTTGCTCCAGGAGTACCTGAAGAAAATCGAGGAAAAGAGGTGATTCATGGCTCTTGAAATGGAACAGATCCTGCGTGACACCACGCTGGAGGCCTCCGACAAGTTGATGATCTTCCGTGGCATCGTGCAGATCGCCCAGGCTGACGGGGAGATGGATCCGCGTGAGAAGGAATATCTGCAGCAGGTGGTCAAGGAGTTCTTCCCCGAACAGGATTTCGGCGGTTTGCTCGCTGAGTACCGGCCCCTGACGGAGGCGGACCTGGGCGGCTTCTCCTCCGAGGAAGCGCGCGCGTGCTACACGGCCTTCCTGTTCATGATCGCCTACGCCGACGAGGAGTTCTCCGAGTCCGAGCGTACGCTGCTGTCGACGCTGACGACCGGCGTGCTGCCGCCCGAGCGCGTCGACGCCGTGGCCGCCGGCATCCGGCAGTACCTGTACCGCCGCTCCATCTTCCACTTCGTGCTCAACCAGAACTTCCTGCATCCGGAGTTTGCCCGCGAGATGGCGCGCCGGTTCGAGGTTCCCGAGGATGCGGCCGTCGCCCTCAACCAGGAAGTCTACAACGCCGTGCTCGTGCTGCACGGGGCACAGCAGAACGCCGAGGCGTAGCATGGCGGACAAACCCACCTGGAAGGAAATCGACGCCAAGCGCGACCGCTCTTCGGGCGGCGCCCGGCGCGAGGAGAAACCCGCTGCCCGCGGCAGCTCGATGCGCGTGAGCAAATCCGACGTCGACAAGTTGTTCAACTCGTCCAAGCTCGGCGAGATGATCCGCAAGGCCGAAGGGGAGAAAAAAATCGACAATCCCTCCGAAAACAGCCTCGTGGCCCAGGTGAAGAAGTGCCTGCGTCTCGAAGAGCCTTCGGAGTTCCTCAAGGAAGCCCGGCGCATCCTCGACGAGCACGACAAGGTGCCCACCGACATGGAGTTCTGCGAGCGTGCGCTGGAGATCAACCACATGCCCACGGTGATGCGGCTCCTCGAGCGCATCCTCGAGTCGCTGGCCGACAAGCGCAAGCCGTACATGCCGCGCGTGCTGCGCATCCGGTGCCAGACGCTGCCCATGAAGTACCAGGATCCACGCGTCACGAACCTGTGCGAGCGGATCATCGACAAACTGTGACGTAGAAAGAGCGTCCCGGACGTATACCGTTCCAGACGCGTCGTTGATCGGAGGAAAAACCCATGAACGGAACACATTGCATGGAACAGGGCCGCGAGGCCCTCGCAGCCGGAAAGACCAACGAGGCGCGGGTGTGGTTCGAGAAGGCCGCAGCGCTGGAGCCGGAGAACGCCGAAGCCCAGTTGCAGCATGCCCTGTGCGCGCTGATGACCGGTGATCGCCGCACGTTCGCGGGTATCTACGCCTCCTTCCGTGAGAAGATGGAGACCGAGACCTCCCCCCGGCTGGTGCGCCTGTGGAACCTCGTGCTGCGCTTCTCGGGCTCCCTGGCGATGGTGGCCACCGCCGTGACGCTCTCGAGCGCGGCCTGCTCCAACGGAACCAAGGAAGGCACCACCGCGGCCAAGCCCGACGAGGCCCAGCCGATGGTCCCTGTGGCTGGCAACAACACCACCGAGCCGACCCCGCCCGAGGGCGACATGATTGATCCAGCGCCCATGGACGACGAGGTCTACTCCAAGCACCGTTACAGCGCCGGCGTGCGCCCGCCCATCGATCTCGAGCCCGAGGCCAAGACCCCGCCCGTGCCACCGATGTCCAAACCCGGTGACTCCGCGTCCGGCGACACCGATGATGACGACGACGACATGGAAGCCGGGATGAAGCCCACGCCCATGCGTCCTCCCGCCACCAAGTACGGCGTCCAGATGCGCTACGGTGGCGGCCTTCGCGACACCGATCTGTAAGCCCGCCAGCTCCATGTCCGACAAGCCTCCCGCCCACGACGGCATCCGGGTGCGCCGCGACGGCGACGCTTTCCGCTACTTCAAGTCCGGCGGAGAACCTGTGCCGCCAGACGGCGGAGAACCTGTGCCGCCAGACGGCGGCCAACCCGTGCCGCGCGAGTTCACCTGTCGCCATCCCTACATCCTTGAGCTCGAGATCACCTGGGCGTGCAACCTCGCGTGTCCCCACTGTTATGTCGACGCGCCACGCGCCTGCCCCGATGAACTGACGCTGCCCGAGATCCGCACCGTGCTCGCCCAGGCCCGGGCCGCCGGCATGCTCGAACTGTCGCTGACCGGCGGCGAGGTGTGCTGCCGTCCCGATCTGATGGACGTGATCGCGGCTGGCCAAGAAGCGGGCTTCCCTGTGCGCCTGGTGACCAACGGAACGCTGGTGACGCAGAAGATCGCCCGCGCCTGGAAAAACGCCGGCATCGAACTGGTCACCGTGAGCCTCGATGGCGTGGATCCCGCCGTGCACGACACGATCCGCGGGCCGGGCAGTCATGCGAAGACCCTCGCGGGCATCGCCGCGCTCACGGAGGCGGGCCTTTCTGTGAGCCTGATCGCGGCGTTCTCGCGGATCAACTTCGGCCAGCTGCCCGCGCTCTGGGACTTCGCCCGTTTGCATCGCCTCGGGCTGCAGGCCCAGATGGTCTCGGGCAAGGGCCGCACGCCGCGAGACCTGCTGCTGTCCCCACAACAATATTACGAGCTCGGCGAGCAGATCGCCGCGATCTTCGCTGCCCACCCGCACCGGATCGTACCCATGGACGACATGGTCACACCCTCGAATTGCTTCCCCCTCAACCAGCTGGAACGGACCTGGCAGAAGCGCTGCTCCGGCGGCATTTTGAACCTGTTCGTGCGCGCCAACGGCGACGTGACGCCCTGCTCGGCCCTGGCGCTGCCCGAAAACGTCGTGGGCAACATCCGCGAGCCCGGCGGTCTGACCATGATCCTCGAAGAGGAGCGCTGCCGGACCAACCTCGAGTGGTGCCACGCGAAGAACCTGCATGGCATCTGCGCGGGCTGCCCCCACGCCGACGTCTGTCATGGCGGCTGCCCGGACATCCTGCTGACCCTGTGCCGGGACCGCCACGAGAACGAATACTGCTACCACCGCCTCGAGACCCTCGCCATCACCGAGGCCCTGCTGGATCCGACATGAACCAACTCCAATACGCCGTCTGCGAACTGACCAACCGCTGCAACCTGCGTTGCGTCCACTGCGCATCCAACTCCGGCCCGCCGCGCGAGAATGAATACGGCACCGACGACTGGATCCGGATCGTCGGTGAGCTCGCGGCGCTGGGATGCGAGGAGCTCACGCTCATCGGCGGCGAGCTGCTTCTTCACCCTGGCTGGGAGGACATCGCGCGGGCCGTGAAGGTTCACGGCATCCGGCTCGTGCTGATCACCAACGGGATGCTGGTCACCGAGGAGATCCTGCAGAAGTTCATTGCGCTGGATCCCTGGATCATCGGGGTCTCGCTGGACGGCGCCACGCCTGAAACCGTCAAGGCCATGCGCCGCGTCGACGGCCACGACCGCGTCATGAAGCTGCTGCGCGACCTGGTCGCCGCCGGGCATCCCCGGGTCAACGCGATCACCACGTTCTGCAAACTGAACTTCCATGAGTTCGAGGCCCTGGCGGATCGTTTCCGCGGCTCGAAGATCACCTGGCAGGTGCAGATCGCCAACCCCTCGGGTGAGCGTTTTTCCGATGACTGGTCCCTCTCGGTCGACGAGTTCGCGCAGTTCTGCGAAAAGGTCACCGAGCACATGGAGCACGATCCGGATCTGTGGATCTGCCCGATGGACGACTTCGGATACCACCCGCTGTCGGACCGCCTGTCTCGCTTTCACCGGAAGTTCCCCGGCTGCATGGCCGGCATCTCGGTGATCGGCCTGCGCTCCGACGGGGCGGTTCTGCCCTGCCTGTCCCTGGGCGAGGACTTCGTCGTGGGAAACCTGCACGATACGACCCTGGCTGAGCTCTGGGCCGACGACGCCCGCTTCGAGCGCTTCCGCAACAAGCGCAAATATCTCACCGGCGCCTGCGACGCCTGCGCCTTCGCGGACACCTGCCGGGGCGGCTGCACGGCCATGGCGGCGTCCAACACGGGCGCCTTCGGAGAGAACGCCTACTGCCTGCGCAGCATCGAACAGCAGCGCCTGCTCACAGACCTGCTGACGCTGGGACAAGAGTAAGAGTTAAGAATTGGGTCAACCACGGAACACACTGAACACACTGAGGGGATTTCTGGAGACGACCCGGCCATTTTGCGACTCGTCTTCGAGTCGCCGGCCTCCAGTGGCGGGCGGACGCCCGGTTTGGGACGATCCGGCGCGTACGTTGACGCGACCCGTCTACGGGTCGCCGGCCTCAGTGCTGGAACCATGGGCAGGGGACGTGAACGAGGAGGGGCGCATGGAATGTGCTGTAGGCGAAAGGACGTTCACTCGATGACGGAGTCGGCGTCGACGTTCATGGTCGTGTCGGAGTGGCCGGAGATGCCCGGCAGGATCTGCCAGGGGCTTCCGCTATAGCAGATGTTCTCGCGGAGGATGGAGTCCTCGATGTTGATCGTGCCATCGTGGTTGTTGCTCACGAAGAAGATCGCAGCCCCGTAGGCGTTGACCTCGTTGTGCTCGAGGACGGTGCCGCACAGCGACAGTGTCATGGTGTTGCCGTCATTGTAGATCGCGCCCCCGGAGCCGCCGCCGGGCGTGCCCGAGTCGGCCGGATTGCCGCCGTTTCCGATGGCCCGGTTGTACGAGAAGAGGCTGTTGAAGATCGTCCATGACACGCCGATGCTGCTGATCCCGCCGCCGTTGGAGCACACGTTTCCGAGGTCCTCGCGACCGCCGAAGGTGCTGTGAACGACGTAGACCGCCCGGTCCTCGAACTGGTCGAACACGCGGATGCCCGCGCCGCCGACGTCAGGGCCGGTGGGGGCGCAGGAATTGCCGAAAAAGCGGCTGTTGATGACCTTGAACCGTCCGCCGCGCACCCAGATCGCGCCACCGCCGTCATACTCGGTCTCCTGCTCGGAGTTGCCGTCGACAAACGTCAGGTTCTGCACGGTCAGCCGCGGGTGATCCTGGTCGTCGCAGTGGGAGGTGGTCCAGACCTGGTCCGGATCGCAGGTGTTCATGTACAGGATGCGCCGGCGGTCACCCCCGGAGAGGGCCACCTTGCCGCCCCCGTCGATCACGATCTCTGGGCCCGTGTCATTGCGGATCTTCGCGGTCTCGGTCAGTTGGATCGTCACCGGGTCCGGCCCGCAATTGAAGGTGATGATGCCGCCTTGGGCGATGGTGGAGACGACGGCCTCGGAGGTGCAGCTCCCGGGCGTACCGTCGCCGATGACGTGGTCGGGAACGGACGTGTCGGCAAGCATGGCCTCTTCCGGAATCGGGCAGGCGCCGTCAGGGTTTCCGGCTGCGGGCATGTCATCGGTGATCTCGATGTAGTCGATGTCGGTGAACCAGCGGCCGCCACCGCCGTCGTCGCAGGCGGATAAGACTGTGAGCAAGAGGCAAACGGGCAGGACAAGGTGGCGGATTCTCATGGGCTCACTCCTGACGATGCAATGGATTCGTGGACAATTCGGGCACCGCTCGACTTCCTGACACGCGTTGGGACATCCAAACGCCTACAGCGCCTCGAGGCCGTCGATCACTCGCTGGTACTCGGACGCGACCACGCAGGCGGAGATGGACTTCGCCTCGCAGGTGAAGTTGACCAGCACCAGTTGGTTTTTATGGAAGAAAAAGAAGAACTCGACCTGGTGGGTGCGGGTGCGGCCGGTGATCCGCATGGCCTCGGCGCCCAGCGCCTGGGCGGGTTTGGGAACATCGAGCGTGATCTTGCGCGAGGCGGAGATGCCCTTGATCCGGGCGGTCCAGGTGGCCAGCGTGTCCCCGGTCTTCTTCGGGGTCGCCGTGATCACGATGCGCGCGCCGGCAGGATGGTACCAGTGCACGCTCTGGGGCAGGTAGGCGTTGGGCTCGGCCGACAGCCAGGTCTTGGGAAAGGGAACACGGACCCTGGCGGCCTTGATCGTGACGGGCCCCGAGCGTGTCTGGGCGACAGCCATCCCGGCAAAGCCGGAAACCGACAACGCGATGAAAACAAGGAATGGAAGGAGACGGCCATGAACCATGACCACGACGGTAGGCGAACTAGCGGATGGCGTCAACCACTTTCGGCTCTTCGACCATGTCCACAGCCAGGCCGGCTTCGCGGCGGGCGCGGTACAGCACGAACTGCAGCGTGTTGACGAAGCTCTGCAGCATCTCGTCCGAGAGGTCGCCCATGTTGGCGATCTGGAAGTACGTGTCCGTGAGGATTCCCTTGCAGCCGTAGATGATGAATCCGTAGCCCTTCATGCGATCATACAGTTCGGAATAGGTGATGTACTCCGGGACCTTCACGATGGTGAGCGTGGCGCTCCGCTGTCCGGCGACGTCCAGGAAGGTCAGACCCATGGAGAGGAAGTTCTCGCGCAGGAAGCGGTTGCGCTCGCGGTACAGTTCCCAGCGGCTCTCCACGCCGTCCTCGAGCAGCTCGTCGACGGCCGCGTCGAGGGCGAAGAAGCCGTTGACCGCGGGCGTGAACGGGGTCAGTTCCTCCTCGATGGCGTACTTGCGGTAGCGCTTGAGGTCCAGGTAATACACGCGGGGCCGCACCGTCTCGATGACCTTCCAGGCGCGGTCGTTGACGCACACGAACGCGACGCCGGCGATGGCCTGCATGGCCTTGTTGGCCGAAGACAGGCAGATGTCGATGTTGTCGCGCACCACGTCGAGATCCTCGGCGCCCAGGGACGACACGGCGTCGACGAGGAGCAGGCGGTCGTGCCGGCGGCAGATCGCGCCGATCTCGCCGATGGGGTTGATCAGGCCCACGGAGGTCTCGTGGTGGGCCAGCATGACCGCGCAGATCTCCGGATCCGCGGCGAGCTTGGCCTCGACGGCGGAGACGTCCATGGTGTTGCACCAGCCGAAGTCCAGCACTTCCATGTTCAGGCGGTGCACGGTGGCGACCTCGCGGTAGCGTTCGCCGAAGGCGCCGTTGATCAGCACCAGGATCTTCTTGTCCTCAGGGATGGTGGAAGAGATCGTGGCCTCGATGCCCGAGGTGCCCGAGCCCGTGATCAGCACGACCTCATGGCGCTCGTCGCCGCGGAAAACCTTCTTGAGCTTGCTGCGCAGGTTGCGCACGAGCACGGCAAAGTCGGTGTCGCGGTGACAGGTGTCATGATGCACCAGCGCCGCCTTGACACGCGGGGTCGTCAGCACGGGACCGGGGTTGAGCAGGACGTATCCCGGGGTTTCCTTGTAGTTCAGAATGCCCTTGATATATCCCAACACACGCGCGCTGTTTTTTAAATTTTCCATGAGCCGTTCCTTTCGTCCGCACTGCCCTCGCGGGCTTGGGGCCCAGTGCTGCATTTGCCATGCCAGGTCCTGACATTCCGCGTCAATTACATTATTTCTTCATGAATTTCAAGAAAAATTCGTTGGAAATCAAGGAGGATTTATACTTGCATACTTATGCAACCTTCCATTTTCTCGTGAAAGAATTCGCAGGTGACAGGTTCCGTCAAAAGAAGTGTCAGATTTCTGACACCTGAATGTCAGATCCATCAGTTTTCAGGGGAGTTTCTGGTACTCGTCGGTGGTGGCGCGGTTTACGATCGCGGCGCGTGCGAGCTTGTCTGCGAGCTCGTTGCCCTCGTGGCCGGCGTGACCCTCGATCTTGATCAACTTGAGGCGGGAAAAGTCGCGTGCCTTCCTGCGCAGGGTCATCACCAGCTCAGTGTTGGCCTTGGCCTTCCAGTTCTGGGTGAGCAGCCCCAGCGCGTAGGCGCTGTCGGAGTACAGGTGCACCGGACGCGAGGGATCACGGATGGCCTCGAGGGCGCGCAGGATCGCGGTCAGTTCGGCGATGTTGTTGGTGCACGCATCGCCGAGCCAGCCCGAGATCACGCGCTGGGTTTTGCCCGCGCGCAGCACGACCCCGTAGCCCCCGGGCCCGGGGTTGCCCGAGCAGGCGCCATCGGTGAACACGATGATGGGTTCTTGAAGGGAGTTCAAGGTATTACCGTCGAATTCTGACCCGGCGTCAGCCGGCCATCTGAGGCACCCGCAAAAGGATGCCGGATCATCTCTATGCGTCCTGGATCGTGACCGTCATTTCGACGCGATCCCGCGGCATGTCCTTGGAGTTGCGGTCCAACTCGGCGATCTTGTCGACGACCTCCATGCCCGAGCTCACCTTGCCGAACGCGGTGTACTGGCGGTCCAGGAACTTCGAGTCACCGTGGCAGATGAAGAACTGGGAGCCCGCGCTGTTGGGGTCGCTCGAGCGGGCCATGGAGAGGACGCCCCGCAGGTGCGGGGTTTCGTTGAACTCCGCGTCGATGTTGTAGCCGGGGCCGCCGGTGCCCGGGGTGCCGCGTCCGTTGGGCTTGGAGTTGGGGCAGCCGCCCTGGATCATGAAGCCCGGAATGACGCGATGGAAGATCGAGCCGTTGTAGAAGCCGCTCTCGGCGAGCTTGATGAAGTTGGCGACGTGGTTGGGCGCCTTGTCGTTGAAGAAATCCAGCACGATGTTGCCGAACTTGGTGTTGATGACTGCTTGTTTCATGGGGGATGATCCTTTCGTTGGTTGTGGTTATTCCATGGTGGACAGAATCCGCTCGGCGACCTGATCCGGATTCAGTCCGAAGTGTTTCACGACATCGCCCTCGGGGGCGCTCTCGCCGAAGGTGGACAGGCCGATGCGCTCCGGGACGCCAAAGCCCGCGAACAGGCGGCAGGTGCCGGCCTCCAGCGCGATCTTCCGCTTGGCCGGGGAGTTCTTCACGAGCCCCGGCAGCGTGCCCGGATCGGTCAGCGACAGCATCGGCACGCTCACGACCTCGACGGCCACCCCGCGGGCGGTACACAACTTCGCGGCCTCGATGGCCACGTGCACCTCGGAACCACTGGCCAGGAGCTGGACCTTCGCGTCGGTGGCAGGCGCGACGACGTAGCCGGTCAGGTGCTCCGGATCACGGATGGAGCCCAACAGTTGGGGCAGGTTCTGCCGGGTCAGCAGGATCGCCGTGGGGCCGCAGTTGGTGCGGGCATACTGGTAGGCGGCCACACACTCGTTGCCGTCGGCCGGTCGGATCACGCTCAGGCCCGGGATCAGGCGCAGCGCGTCGGCGTGCTCCACGGGCTGGTGGGTGGGACCGTCCTCGCCGACATGGATCGAGTCGTGGGTGAAGATCCAGATCACCGGCAGCTTCATCAGCGCCGACAGGCGCACGGCGCCGCGCATGTAATCGGAGAACACCAAAAACGTCGCGCCGTAGGGCAGGACCTGCCCGTGAAGCGCCATGCCGTTGACGATGCCGCCCATGCCGTGCTCGCGGATGCCGAAGTGGATGTTGCGGCCCTCAGGGCGCTCTGCGGAGGTGGCGATGGAGACGTCGATCCAGGTGTTGTTGGACGGGGCCAGGTCGGCCGAGCCACCGAACAGCCGTGGGTCGGCCTTGGCGATGGTCTGCAGGATGCGGCCCGAGGATTTGCGTGTGGACTCCGAGGCGCCCACGGTCCAGGTCGGGTATTCGGGCATGCCCGGGGCCTTCCCGCTCATCAGGTTGTACTGTGCGAACTTCTCGGGGCTGGCCGCGGCGAAGGCCTCCAGCCGCCCGCTCCAGGCGGTGTACGCGGCGGCGCGGGCGGCCTTGGTGGACTCGATGTGCGCGACGACCTCCGGGGCCACCGAGAACGCCTCGCCGTAGGCATAGGCGATGCGCATCTGCTCGATGACATCCTTGCCCAGCGGGGAACCGTGGCACTCGGCGGTGCCCTCCTTTTTCCCCGCGCCGCGGCCGATCTTCGTATGGCAGATTAATAGTTTCGGTTTTCCTTGACCATTTTTGAGAAGGTTTTCATAGGCCAGCTTGATGATCGCCGGATTCTCGGCCTCGACCTCCTCGCAGGCCCAGCCCAGCGCCGTGAAGCGACCAGAAGTGTCCTCGGTGAAGGCGATGTCGGTGGAGCCCTCGATGGAGATGCGGTTGGAGTCGTAGAACACGACCAGCCGGTCGAGCTTCTGGTGACCGGCGAAGGAGGCGGCCTCCTGGGTGATGCCCTCCATCAGGTCCCCGTCGGAGGCCAGCACGAACGTCCGGTGGTCGCAGATCCCGGGACCGAACAGGGTCCGGACGCGGCGCTCCGCGAGGGCCATGCCCACGGCGTTGGAGAACCCGGCGCCCAGCGGCCCGGTGGTGGTCTCCACGCCCGGCAGGCATCCCACCTCGGGGTGTCCGGGGGTCCGCGAGCCGAGCTGGCGGAACTTCTGCAGATCCGCGGTGGTGACCCCGAAGCCGTACAGGTGCAGCATCACATACAGCAGCGAGGAGCCGTGGCCCGCCGACAGCACGAACCGGTCGCGGTCGGGCCAGTCCGGATGGGCAGGATCCATCTTCATCAGGTCGTGGAACAGCGCATATGCCATGGGGGCGGCGCCCAGGGGCAGGCCCGGGTGTCCGGACTTCGCCTTCTCGATGGTCTCGGCGGCCAGCATGCGGATGGTTTGAAGGGTTTTTTCAGTCGACGGATGCATGGAATCTCCTGGTTCGGGAAAACGCCTCCCTCAGGTGGCGGAGGCGGTCTTGTCGGCTTTTTCGGACATCTCCGCGAAGTACTGGCGCGTCAGCGACAGCACCTTGGGCGCGAGCATACACAGGGCGAGCAGGTTCGGCAAGGCCATGAACGTGATGGCCATGTCGGCAAAACCCCACACGAGCTTCATGGACTGCACCGCGCCCACGAAGATGACGATGGAAAACACGATACGGTAAATCAGCACCGCGCGCGGGGAGTCGATCAGGAAGGTCACCGCCCGGTCCCCGTAATAGGACCAGGAGATCGCCGTGGAGAGGGCGAACAGGACCGTGGAGATCGCGACCACCTGCTGGCCGAACCAGGCCATGCCGATGGGGGCCAGGCCCGACTCGAACGAACGCGTGGTCAGCACCGCGCCGTCGAACTGGGGCGCCAGGCCCGTGGCGTCGGGCGCGTGGAGGCCGCCCACGACGATGACCAGCGACGTGAGCGTGCAGATCAGCACGGTGTCGATGAAAGGCTCGAGCATGGAGACCAGACCCTCGCGCACGGCGTACGGGGTCTTGGCCGCGGCGTGTGCGATGGGGGCGCTGCCCTGCCCGGCCTCGTTGGAGTACAGGCCGCGCTTGATGCCCCAGATCATCGCGGCGATGAAGCCACCCTTGAGGGCCGCCTCGCCTGTGAAGGCGTCGCGGAAGATCATGGCGAACGCGGAGCCGACCTTGTCGTAGTTGACCAGCAGGACCAGCAGACCGCCCAGGATGTAAAACGCCGCCATGAAAGGCACCAGTTTGGACGCCACCGAACCGATGCGGCGGATGCCGCCGACGATGACCAGGAACACCAGCACGGCGATGACCAGACCCGAGAGCCATGTGGGCACCGAGTAGGCGCCATGCAGCGCCTGGGCCATGGAGTTGGACTGGGGCATGTTGCCCGTGCCGAAGGAGCAGATCACGGTGCCCACCGCGAAGAGGACGGCCAGCACACCCGCGAAGCGGCCCAGTTTGCCGGTGAGCCCCTTCTTGATGTAGTACATCGGACCGCCCGCGACCATGCCCTGGGAGTCGGTCTCCCGGTAATGGAGTGCCAGGGTGCACTCGGCATACTTCAGCGCCATGCCCAGGAACCCCGTCATCCAGATCCAGAAGGCCGCGCCGGGTCCGCCCCAGGCGATGGCGGTGGCGACGCCGGCGATGTTGCCGATGCCAACGGTGGCCGAGAGCGCCGCCGAGAGCGCCTGGAAGTGGGTGATGTCACCGGGATTCTCGTCCTTGTGGAACTGTCCCGACACGATCCGCAGGGACAGTCCGAACTTGCGGAACTGGATGGCCTTCAGCAGGATGGTGAACATCAGCCCCACCGGGATCAGCAGGGCCAGCAGGATCATCGGACCGACGGTGTCGTTGTAGTAGTTGATGAAGTTCTCGAAGGCTTGCATTTCCGCTCCGATCTCAATCTCAGGACACGGTGGTCTCGACCCAGGCCAGGAAGTCCGCGTTACCCCAAACGACCGGCAAGGCGATGATCTCGGGCACCTCATAGGGATGGACAGGACGGACGGCCTGCTCGATCTGCGGCAGGAGATGGCGTCCGGTCTTGATCACGCACAGGCACTCCGCCGCGCTCTGAAAGGCGCCCTGCCAGAAGAACTGCGACTGGACCGCAGGCACGATGTTGACGCAGGCGCAGAGCCGCAGCGCCAGCAGGCGATCGGCCACGGCCTCGGCGGTCTCGATATCGGGTGTCGTCATCAGCACCACGACGGGTTCGAAGGTCATCATGGAAGGGGCCTCCAGGAAAAAAGTTCGCGCGCATTATGCCCCAAGTGGGTCTGTCGAATCAACCCGGCATTTTCCGATTGACAATGCTTCGAAACACCATTAGATCAGGGTCGCCCCCGGTTCCCTGTGAAACGAGGGTCTGCGAGGATGGCGGAATTGGTAGACGCGCTAGCTTGAGGTGCTAGTGGACGTTGTCTGTAGGGGTTCGAGTCCCCTTCCTCGCACTACCAGAAGAGACAACTGAAAAGACGAAATGGATCGGAATTGACGGATGCGTGTGCATGCGGCCGCCGCTTTTCTCTCTGCTACGGATTCAAAAACTCGAGGGTCTTCTGCGCCAACTCGAGGCTGAAATGCCCGGCTTTGGCGATCTCGGCGGGCGCTGCCGTGCGGATGCGCTCGACGCTGCCGAAGGCCGTCAGCAGGGCGGTGACGCGCTTGGGGCCGAGGCCCGGGACCTCAGAGAGCCTGGAGGAGAACGTCTTCTCCTGGCGCCTGGTGCGGGCCCGGTTGGCGAACCGGTGGGCCTCGTCGCGCAGCCGCACTAGGATGAACATCTCACGAGACCCCGGCAGGATCGGCAGCGGTTCCTTCACACCGGGGAGGAACACGCGCTCGGGCGGCCCCTCGGACCCGTGCTGCTTGGCCAGCGAGATCACCTTCACTGCTGACAGGTCCAGACCGGTCCCGTCTCCGAGTTCCGTAAATATCTGAGTGATCGCGCGCAGCTGGCCGCGACCGCCGTCGATGACCATCAGCTCCGGCAGCTCCCAGTTCTTCTCGGCGGCGTGCTCGAGCCGCCGGGCCATGACCTCGCGCAGGGCGCCGTAATCGTCCCCGGGAGCCACGTCGCGCACGTGGAATTGACGATAAAGCCTTGGCGCGGGCCGGCCGTCGATGAAGACGACCATGGAGGCCGATGTGTCCTTCCCCTGCGAGTGCGAGATGTCGTAGCACTCCATGCGTTTGGGCACGCCCGGCAGGTGCAGCCGGGTCGACAGGCGGGCCAGCTCGGCCTCCACCTCCAACTCGTTGTGCAGCGTCAGGCGGTGCTGCGCGTTGACCTCGGCCAGCCGCAGCAGCCGCGCACGGCTGTCTTCCACCGGTCCCGGCCCGGAGCCTCCCGGGGCCTCCCCGGAGCTGGTCGGGGCCACCACCACCTCGACCGGTGCGCCGGCGGCCTCCCCGAGCCAGGCGGCCAGGTCCGCGGCCGCCTCCGGGGAAAACGGCAGCAGCAGGCGCCCTGGCGTCTCGGTGCGGGACGCATAGTGCTGAAACAGGAACGTCGACAGGATCTCCGCGTCATAGAGCTCCTCGGGCACCTCGACGACCAACTGGCGGTGCACCCCGAGCTGGCCCTGCCGGATCTCCAGCACCACCAGCGACAGATGCGGACCCTCGCGCACGAACCCGACGGCGTCGGTGGGCACGAAGTCCGACGTGATCACCTGCTGCGGCTGGGCACACTTCTCCAGCGCGAACAGCAGGTCCCGCAGCTGGGCCGCCTTCTCGAACTCCAGGTCCGCGGAGGCCTGCTTCATCTCGCGACGCACATCCCGCATCAGACGCTCGAAGCGCCCCTCGAGGTACAGCATCGCCTTCTCGACCCGGCGCCGGTAGGCCGCAGCGTCCACGTTGCGGCTGCAGGGCGCCTCGCAGCGGCCCATATGGTACTGCAGGCACGGCTTCCTCCGCGTGGCGAACACCGCGTCGGAACAGGTGCGGAAGCGGAAATACCTGCCGATGAAGGACAGGAAGAAGTGCACCGCCGAAGCTGCGTGGTACGGACCAAAGTACCGGGCGCCATCCTCCTGCGGCAGACCGCGTGCGGTCTCGAACCGCGGCCACGGGTGGGCCGCCTGGACGCGGATCATCAGGTAACTGCGATCGTCCCGGAGCCTCACGTTGTAGCGCGGCTTCAGTTCCTTGATGAGGGTGTTCTCCAGCAGCAGCGCCTCACGCTCGCTCTGGGTGACCCAGATCTCCAGATCGGCCATCTCCGAGGGCAGGCGGGACACGAAGGACCGTGTGTCCCCGGAGGCCCGGAAGTACGAGTTCACGCGGGAGAACAGGTCCAGCGCCTTGCCGACGTAGAGCACCTGGCCCGCTGCGTTGCGCATGACGTACACGCCCGGAGAGTGCGGCAGGCTTGAAAGGAACGGTTCGCGGGAGGCGGGATCGCGGAGATCCATATTAATTTAGTAGGAGAATTCCTGGCTCATCACGTGGACGTTGCCGGACTCATCCGCAACACGGATCTGGAGCAGGTGGACGCCCTTTTCGAGCGTGGTGGGCAGGGTCAACTGGAACTTCTCCGACAGGGTGTCGAGGATGCGGTCCACCGGGAGCACAGGCTTCCAGGGATCATCGTCGATGCGCACCTGCACACCGATGAGGCGGGAGGCGGCATCGGCGGCCGTGAAGGAGACCGCCAGACCCTTGATCAGCAGTTGGCTGATCCGCGGCGAGGTGTTGTCCACCAAAAACGGCTTGGAGATCATCTCCGAGGTCAGTTCGCTGCCGGGGGAGTTCGCCGGGGCGTCGCTGGCCACCACGCGG
>Ga0180007_10000324_pt1 | contig 84410 bp, 72 predicted proteins | sample MM_PC_MetaG_FD_121122 | JGI IMG/M metagenome (GOLD analysis project Ga0180007, IMG submission 121122) | Groundwater microbial communities from the Aspo Hard Rock Laboratory (HRL) deep subsurface site, Sweden - MM_PC_MetaG | ecosystem: Environmental > Aquatic > Deep subsurface > Groundwater...
ATACAAAATACCATGAGAATACAAATCAGAGATTTGAAATTAATTTTCATAATCCGCTCCCTTATCGAGTCTATTTTACAGATTATAGTGTTTTTAGCGCCAACTGTAAAGATCTGCAGGTATTTTTCCAGCGCTTGTTATAACGCAAAAGAGAGTGTACAATGTCGGTAATAGACGATTTGTGGAGGTTTGATGTGCGCCATTTTATACTGATTTCCTGTCTGATTTTTTTTAATACATTGGCGGTTGTTGCCTGTGATGTCAGTCTTTTCGCAATCATAGCCGGAAACAGTGGCAACGACGTTCTTTTGGAGTCAGTTTCAAATCTGGTGTCCCATGCCAAGGCGCTTGCCAATAAATCTCAGAGTAAGGAAGAAATGCCCCTGCACATGCAGCGGTTCATGGTTCAATGGATCGAATTTAATAACAGATTTCGGACTAATCCACCAGAATGGGCAAAGAAAGACCTGGAATGGAGCAACAAATTTAACCGACTTACTGAGCTGATAGGAACTATCAGAAACGATCTTGTCAGCATACAGCCTGATCAACAGAAGGCTCACAGCAATATTATGAAGTTTACCCGCTTGCTCACCGGGCTATACGATAGTTTGCCGATGGACAGTCGTTCGCGACTGCTGTTGGATATTACTATGGATTTTGATCACATATGGGATGCATGGCATGACCAGGACCATAAAATGCTCATAGAAAGCACTGAAAAGCTCGCCGTCAGCTGTCAAAAACTTGCAGAAGGACTCGATGACTCTGCCAAAAAGCAGCTTGATGATACTCTGTATCGTTGCGAAGAGCTGCAGAAGATGGCAAAAAAGGACGGAGTGTTCGAGGGCAAGTCGTTTGAGTTCATGTTGAGCATGGCCGAAAACGAATTTGCAAAATTTAATGATGCGCAAAAAAAGAGTGTTTCTCCGACTGAAAAGTAGATTGTAACAACGCCATTTAAACTATGCGTATACTTCAGATTATCAATGCTTTAACACTGGGTGGTGCCCAGTTCGTCCTGCTTGATCTTGCTCGTCAATCGCGTAGTAACGGCTGCGAAGTGGAAATAGCGTGCTTTCGCGACGGCCCTATTGGCAACACGCTGCGCAGAGAAGGTTTTGTTGTTCACGTTCTTGGCGAAACCATTCTTGATCTGCCAGCTTTTGTTAAACTGATTCGTATTTTGGCAAAATTCAAGCCCGGTATCGTACATTCACACCTGTTTCGAGCAACTTTCTGGGCGCGCGTATGCTGTTGGCTATCGTCTGATATTAAATTGGTAACTTCGATTCATGGTAGTGAAACTGAATCGTTTCACTGCCTTGAAAGGCTTTTGAACAGGTTTTCCAACTGCTTTGTGTTCCCCAGTCACTTTTTATGCAACTGGTATACCAGCAAGATAAGGTCGCGCAGAAGTGATGAATGCAGAGTTATCTACCCCGGCGTCAATATTGCTCCTATTGGTGCCTCTCATCAGTCTGCAGAAGTTGTAAAAATAGGTACTTTGTCGAGATTGCACCCGGTTAAGGGTATTGACCGGCTGATCAAAGCCTGCAGCCAGCTCAAACAGCGGCATATCAGGTTTGAATTGATAATTGGCGGCGATGGCAGGCATCGCCAGGATCTGCTGCAGTTGGTAAAAACGCTTAATGTCGAGGAACACTGCCGATTCAGCGGTGAGATTTCCGACCGTCAGAGCTTTCTTGATGAACTCGACATTTTTGTTGCGCCGTCGCGCCAGGAAGCTTTTGGCATCCATATATGCGAGGCCATGGAAAGAGCTCTGACAGTTGTTGCAGCTGACGTGGGTGGTATTCCCGAACTTATTGAGCACAACCGGACCGGGATACTGTTTAACCCGGAGAATGAGAGTGAACTTTCAGGTGCTCTGGAAAATCTGATATGTAATCAGGCGCTAAGGCAGCAACTTGGGCAGAATGCCCGCAAAAAGGTTGAAGAAAGCTTCAGTCGAAAGATTGCGATTGATAAGCACATCGAACTTTTTAACCAGTTAACTGTGCGTCGCCAGCACGCACATTTTGCTGTCTCATCGGCTGAGCTGGGTGGTGGCGAACGTGTGGCGCTTGGCATAATGAAGGCTCTCATTGAGCGGGGGTGGCAGGTCAGTGCTACCTGCAGCGGCAGCCCTTTTGCAGATGAAATCGCGAAGTCAGGAATAACTGTTTACAAGGGGAGTATGCGTTGTGGGGGGCTGTTTTTTGCTCTTAAACTGCTGTTTTCGCTAAGTATACTGCGACCCGATGTAATCAGCTCGCACCTTAATCGTGCCAGCCTGATCGCCGGAATTCTTGGCAAAATCTGCAGAATTCCCAGCGTTTCGCATATTCACGGACTCAATAAAAAGAACTATTATTGCTGCAGTGACTTTCTTGTTGCCGTGTCACATGCTGTCAAAAAGCACATGAGTGACCAAAGTGCCAGCATGAATAATCTTCGCGTTATTGCCAACCGCATTGAGAGTCCGGCGCTCACTCATCGGAAAGCCCCGGGTTCTCCCCTTAGAATTGTGATTACCGCAAAGCTGCATGCAAACAAGGGTCATCAATGGGCTCTTGAGGCAATCGCGCAAAACCTTGACCAGCTTGGCAACATAAGAATTGATATTCTTGGTTCCGGCCCGGAACGCTCAGCCCTCGAAAAATTGTGCAAAAACAGCGTAATGAGTGATCACGTCGTATTCCATGGCTTTGTAGCTGATCCCGAAATATTTTATAACGACATAGACATCGCCCTGCTGCCTTCTCTAGGCGAAGGGATTCCGTTAAGCCTGCTCGAAGCCATGCGTTGGGGTATTCCGTGCATCGCCAGCAATATCGGTGGCATCCCGGAGATAGTTGAACACGGCGAGAATGGACTACTGATCGAACCGGGTGACGGTGCTGCACTGATCAGTGCAATCAGACAGGTTGCTGACTCATCCAACTACGAACGCTTCAGTCGAGCTGCTATCGAACATTTTAAGCGCATAAACAATTACCCGCAGATGATCGATGAATTCGAAGAACTCCTGTTGCAGGCAATCGGGGCAAAGCCGTGAACCGTGTCTTGTTTGTTTCACCGGTTGCGTTTTCCGGGTTACACCAGCGCCACCAATCATTGGCCGGTGAGCTGGCTCGTCGTGGCTGGCAGGTTTGTTTTGTCGATCCGCTCAAAACTGGCGGATTCAGTTGCACCATCAGCAAAGCCGCTGAAAATCTGAAAGTTGTCAGGTTGCGGGTGCCGTTTAAGGGTAATGCCTGGCCGGCTTTTCAGGCTATTGTGGCCAGACTCGCGCTGCTTCTTCTCAAAACCGAGCTGGCACCGCATACTGGTGGTGATGTGTTGCTCTGGATTGCGGAGCCTTCTCTGGCGCACCTGAGTCGCCGTAACTGGCCGGCCATCGTTTATGACCGCTGCGATCTGCATGGTTTTTTTCCAGGCCAGAATTGGCGTGTCTGGCAAAAATACGAAGAGCTGCTTTTTGCCAGAGCGACTTTGATCAGTTGCTCACACCCATATCTGAAGCAGAGTTTGCCTGAGGTGGCGCGCAATAAAAGTGTGTTGGCCGGCAATGCCTGTGCAGACGTTTTTTTTGAAGAACACAAATTCCGGCAACCAGTCGGTTCTCATCTCAAACTGGTTTCGGCTGGCGCTCATCATGAATGGGTAGATTCGAGATGGCTTGAAATGCTGTGCAATCATGGCGACATAGAGTTGCATCTTGCTGGAATCGGGCGTGGAAGTGACTATCAGAAATTATGCAGACATCCGCGTGTTATTCACCACGGCGAACTTGATCGATCAGCACTGGCTGAGCTTTTTAAGACCTGCGATGTCGGTCTGGTCGCTTTTAAAGAAATTGAACTTATCAAGGGCGTTGATCCTATCAAAGCTTACGAATATGCCGCCAGCGGTCTTGAAATCTGGTCTCCGCCGGTTGCCAGTCTGCGCGAAAACCCATTAATCAACAGAGTTATTGGTTGTAGCAGTGAACTTGAGCATGCTGTTTCCGCCTTCAGAAGACAACCCAGGCAGTCGCCGGGCAATATCGTGCGCTGGTCAGATCGATTACAGACAATTCTTGACAGACTGACCGTTTTACGGTCAGATTAGACTATGAAAATTTTACTCTGCGGTTTTTTTGGCGAAGGCAATCTCGGTGACGAGACTATTCTGCAGGCGATCAGACAACAGCTGCCAGACCGCTGCAGCACGACCATTACCAGCGGCAAGGTCTTGAGTATTGGTGGTCAATCGATTCGCCGCCGCGGTATTACGGCATGGCCAGCCTTTGTTCAGGCACTTTTTGAAAACGATTCTGCGCTGTTTTCCGGTGGTATTCTTCAGGACTGGTCGTTCGAAGGTGTAACCTTCTTTGCGTTGCGCATTATAGCGGCCAGCCTGCTCCGCTGTGAACCTGTTTTATGGGGTGCCGGTCTCGGTCCATTGCGCGGCCCCGGCGCCAGAAAGCTGGCCAGTCGGGCTCTGTGCCGGGTAAAGACGGCCTGGCTACGTGATGAAACATCTTGTCGGCTTTTTAAAGAATTAACCGGCAATGATGCTGGCCGTGGGGCTGACTGGAGTTGGACTTTTCCGGTAACCGCGCGACCTCAGCGCGGAAATGCACCAATGGCAGTAAATTTGCGTCAATGGGAGCAGGGTGACTGGCGCGGGCAGGTTGCTCATCAGTTACGCCACAACCAGCGCCAGCTCGTCGGATTAGCTGCCCGTCGCAGTGATATCGATGTGATAAAAGAATTGGCTCCGAGTGCCTCGGTGATTCAACCGGCGACTTTCAGCGAATTTGCTGACAGCTGTCGCAACTTCTCTTTGGGCCTCGCCATGCGTTATCATGCCGGCCTTGCCATGTTGCGCGCTGGATTGCCGGTCAAACTGGTTGCTTACGACGACAAAGTCAGCGAACTGGCTGAATCGGCGGGTGTTTTGACTATCGCAGCGAATCAGATCAGCGATTTCCGTCAGGCCAGTCCGGATTTTCTAAGCAGTCAACAGCAGCGCTTTGTCAGTATGCAAAGTGCTTTTAACGGTTGGACAGCCAATATAGAGGCAAGCAGGCGACGATGAAAAGAATTCTGCAGAGTGTTTATCTTCTGCTGACGACCTTTGAACGCCGTTTTTTCGAGATTTTCAGCTTTCTGGTCTATCGGCCCAGAGCACGCGTTATCTCGGTTGGCAATCTTAGTATGGGCGGAACCGGCAAGACTCCGGTTCTTTTCGAACTGCTTAGCGAACTTGAGCAGCACAGCAAGCTTTGTGTGTTAAGTCGCGGTTATCGCAGTCCGTGGGAACGCAGTTTTTATCATCTGCAGGGTTTCGGCCCGCATCCACAGGGGCTAACTGATGAGGCTCTGCTGCTTAATCGCAGGTTCCCACAAATACCGGTGTTGCTCGGCAAGAACCGTCACCATGCTGCCATAGTAGGCGAACAACGACTGCGGCCTGAAGTATTTCTGCTCGACGATGGCTTTCAATACCGCCGGTTAAGCAAGGATGTTGAGCTATTACTCTGGGACGCAATGTCGAGCCCGGATGAAGCGCAGTTGCTGCCAGCAGGCCGTCTGCGTGAACCTGTTTTCAGACTACGTCAGGTCGATGCTATCCTGTTGACGCGCTGTGAGTCAGTTCCTCAGGATAAAATTGATTTCTGGCGTGCCTGGCTCAATGAACGTGCGCCAAACGTGCCGATAATATCTGTAAAAACCGAATGTGAAGGTCTGTTCGATCATAATGGAAACAGGCTGCCAACAAGCGAATCAAAAGCTGATTATCTCGCCTTTTCGGCGATCGGCCGGCCCGACTCATTCTATGCTCAACTTGCAACCCTCGGTTGTCAGCTCTGCGAACGAGTGGAATTCAGAGATCATCATTGTTTCAATGACGCTGAACTGCAAAAGCTTGGGCAACTGGCGAGAGATAGAAAACTAAAACTGGTCTGCACCGAAAAAGATTTTTGCAAAATCAGCAATAAGCATGCAACCGAGCTCAACCTGCGCGTATTAAAAATCAGAACCATGCCGGTTTCGCAGCGCAGTTTTACTGAGGAACTGGCGGCGCAGGGCGTTCAACTTCGGCCGCGTCTGGCGTAGCCCACTTTTTTTTGATAATCCTGCAGACGGTCAGGGCAATCAATGAGCCAAACAGCCAACCTGCGGCCACATCAATCGGAAAGTGCACGCCAACGTAAACGCGAGAATATCCTATTAGAAAAGCTATGATGACAAAGGGCCAGCCGGCCGAGATGCCATACATCGCAATTACTGCTGTCGCAAAGGCTGCAGTATTGGCAGCGTGGTTCGAGGGGAACGATTTGCTGGTTTTCATTGGCAGTAGCAGACGGCATTTTAAATCGGTTTTTTGCGCCAGCTCGCAGGGTCTGAATCGGCCAACTGCCTTTTTAAAGACCCTGGCGCAGATTACATCGGTAAACCCGACAGATACAAGCAGGGCCAAGGCCAGAACTCGCATTTTTGGGCGGCCGGAAAAAATCAGGGCAATCCAGGCGATTGCCAGAATCGGCGCCCAGTTTTTTGCATCGGTGATAAAGGGCATGAACCAATCAAGAAAGGCGTTGGTCAGGCTGCCATTGAGTAGAGAAAACAGGCTGTGGTCGAGCGAAATAAGGTAATCCATCAGATTAAGCAGCGCTCCTCAGGAATCCTCGGTGTATCTTGTTTCGAGATTGTCAAACCTGGCAAAATTCGCGCTGAAAGCCAGTTCAATGCTGCCAACCGGGCCGTTGCGCTGTTTGGCGATAATTACTTCACCCTTGCCCCTGCTCTCTTCACGTTTGGTATAATATTCGTCGCGATACAAAAACATTACAACATCAGCATCCTGCTCTATTGCGCCAGATTCGCGCAGATCAGACAGCATCGGGCGTTTGTCGGTTCGTGATTCAACCGCGCGTGACAACTGCGAAAGGCACATAACCGGAACATTCAGTTCGCGCGCGAGACCTTTGAGACTACGTGAGATTGCCGAGACTTCCTGTTGGCGATTCTCGGTTTTTTCAGTGCCAGATGATATCAGCTGCAGATAGTCGATAATGATCATGCCAATTTTATCCTGCGCAAAGGCGCGTCGAGCCTTGCCGCGAATATCTTGCAGACTGGCGTTGGCGGTGTCGTCGATAAGCAACGGTGTTTCTTCAATTCTACCGGCAGTTATTGTCAGTTTCATCCAGTCTTCGTCGCCAAGAAAACCGCGGCGTACTTTTTGACCATCAATGCGTGCTTCCGAACAGAGCAGGCGGGTGACCAGCTGGGTGTGCGACATTTCAAGCGAAAACAGCATGACCGGTTTCTGGGTGTGATAGGCGGCATACTGGGCGACGTTGAGACAAAACGCGGTCTTGCCCATTGATGGTCGGGCGGCAACAATTATCAGATCAGAATTCTGAAAGCCGGCGGTGTATTCGTCGAGGCGGGTAAAGCCGCTTGGAATACCTGTGACCGCCTGCTTGTTTTCGTAGAGGCTTTCGAGATAGCTGAAAGTTGGGCGAACCAGATCTTTAACATGCTTATATGGGCTTGTCTGCTTGAACTGGCTGAGCTGCAGAACCCTTTGTTCTGCCTGGTCAATGAGCAACTCGGCCTGCGCCTGCGGGTCGTAGGCATCTGTCGAGATCTCGCCGGAGAGAAGAATAAGACGGCGCAGCATCGACTTCTCTTTGACAATTTTGGCGTAATGCTCGGCATTGCGCGAGGTGGGCACAACGTTGAGCAACTGCGACAAGTAGCTTACGCCGCCAACTTCGGCAAGACGATCCTTGGTTTTGAGAGCTTCCTGTAGGGTGATCAGGTCACAGGGACGCTGAGCGGCATACAGATCGACAAGCGCCTGAAAAATGTGGCGATGCGTAGACTGGTAAAAATCGACCGCTTCGATGATTTCCATGGCGATTACAACCGCATCTTCGCTGAGCATCATTGAGCCTAACACGCTCTGTTCAGCGTCGAGACTGTGCGGTGGGACCTTGTGAAAACCCTCTGTCATAAACCCTCCAAAGCCTGTTGAGACAAGTTCTTTGTATGCTGCGACGGTGCCTGGCGATAGAAAAGGGGGCGGTGAACGGATTCACAGCCCCCTTCAGTATTTCGACAGCTGAGCGCTGATTATTCCTTCTTTTCTTCGGCGACAATAACCACTTTCAGGTGGGCTTTAACTTCACCGGTGAATCTGATGGTTACTGAATGTTCGCCAAGTTCTTTGATATGGTCAGCTACAACCAGTTTCTTGTCGATATCGACCTTGGCTGCTTTGCTGATTTCGCTTGCAAGCTCAGCACTGGTGACCGAACCAAACAGACGACCCTTATCACCTGATTTGCGGGTGATCTTGAGCACGAGGCCCTCGATTTTGCCAGCCATATCGAGATATGCCTGTTTTTCGCGCATTGCCTGCTTTTCCCATGAGGTTTTCATGAGTTTCAGATGCTTTTTGGCACCTTCGGTAGCTGGAATAGCGAAATGTCTCGGGAACAGGAAATTGCGGGCAAAGCCCTCGGCGACATTTTTCAATTCGCCTTTTACTCCTACCCGGGGGACGTTATTGATCATTAGGACTTCCATTATCTTCCTCCTGGTTAATTATCAATGATTAAAAGTCTTCATCGGAATCGCTCGATGAAAACAGCGCGGGTTTCGGAGTTCTGAAGTCGACCCAGACATCAATGATGCCAAACCAGACAACAGCCTGCGTAAACACGAGCGCGAGACAAGAGAACCCAACTCGGGCAAATGAACCGATCTTGTATTTGTCGAACATGAAAAACAACAGCGACAGTCCGGCGATAAAATAAATGATACTGCTGATCGCCAGGCAGTTTGCGCCTACTCTGATAGCCAGAGTGCTTACAGTTATGCTTTCTGCACTTCCGGTAACGTTGTAGAGTAACCAGCCTCCGATAAATAGCCAGACAAGTTTCCAGTCAAAGCGCCATTGAGAAAATGGCGGCAGCGGCACTACCGCAAACCCCATCTGCCCGGCAAATTTCTGCGCCGCACCGTAGAATACGGCGAGCGTGATCAGGTGCCAGACAAACAGAAGGGTAGCAGGAATCAAAAGCAGCGTGTAATCGTATACCGCCTTAAGATTTTCACGGGCGATGTCGATTGCTTCTGATGACTCAGCGCCTTTTTCCTGGATCTTGTCAAGCTGTTCTTCGAATACTGCTATCTGTTGTGTGAACTTTTCGCGAACCAGCAACAGGGGCTGACTGTCACTTGCAAAGCCGTTAGCCAAGCCCCATAAGCCCACAGAGAAGACGGTCGCCGACAACAGTGTCAAGCTGATGGCGCGAAGAGGATCAAATCCCAGACGCACAGTTGCCGAAAGCATTATTGCCGGCATAAAAATCAGCGGAACCAGTGTCAGTGCAGCTGCCGGGCTTGCGAGAATGCCGGTCAGGGTGAGGGTCAGGGCTGAATAGCCAAGAAACCACAGGCCACCCCAGGCCAGAAGTATCATAAACGCCGGAATACCAGCCAGCGACAACATAAAGGCCCCGAATAACGGCAACTGGATTGCGGCAAAAAGCCCTGCCGTGGTGATTAAAACCATGACAGCCATTCCGAATGTTCGTGTGCCGGTAAAATTAGTCATTGTGCTGGTTTTTGTTGCTTAACAGGATCGGAAAATGCCGGATCAGACGTTGGAGAACGGCAGCAACGCTATGTTGCGCGCGCGCTTGATAGCAGTGGTAAGGTGCTTCTGATGCGCGGTGCAGGTGCCGGTTGATCTGCGACTGGTGATTTTGCCTCGGTCATTGATATATCTTCTCAGGCGGGATACATCTTTGTAATCAATGTAAGTAACTTTATCTTTGCAGAAATGACAGACTTTTCTGTGTCTGTGTCTTTTAAATTCAGCCATTTTATTCCTCCGAATAATTTTTAAAAAAGTAGTTCAGATCGCCTTTGGGATCTAGAACGGAACTGCGTCGTCGTCATTGTTTTCAGCGTAAGAACCGCTGAAATCACCACCGCCGCTTGCCTCGCCGGCTTCTTCCTGGCTGTCTCCACGACCGCCTAAGAATTGCACATTGTCGGCAACTATTTCGGTGATAGTGCGCTTCTGACCATCCTGGGTCTCATAACTACGATTGGCCATGCGGCCTTCAACGAGAACTGCACGGCCTTTTGCAAGGTATTTGGCGCAATTTTCGCCGGTCTTGCCCCAGACAACTATATTGAAATAGCTTACTTCCTTCTTGAAATCGCCATCGCTGCCCTTGTATGAGCGGTTAACGGCAATGCTGAAGTTGGCGACAGAGGTTCCCTGCGCCGTATGTCTGAGTTCTGGATCGCGGGTCAGATTACCCATGAGAAAGACCTTGTTGAGATTGCCAGCCATACTAAATCACTGACCGCGAACGGTAGTCATGAAGCGAAGAATGGTCTGGTTGATCAGATAAGTTCTTTCAAGTTCCTTGAGTGCTTCGCCAGTAGACTGAAAATTAACCAGAACATAATTGCCCTCGGTGTGCTTTTCAACTGGGTAAGCCAGGGGTCTTTTGCCCCATTTGTCGATCTTTTCGATCTGTCCACCATTTTTGGTGATTGCAGTTTCGACTTTGCCGATGAGGGTGTCAAGGGCGGTGTCTTCAATGCCGGGTTCGGTGAAGAACAAAGTTTCGTAAGGTTTCACTAGAAAACCTCCCTTCGGATAAATTACAGCCTCTGCCACTTTCGGGCAGAAGCAGGGACGTACCCCGCAGAATAACACAGAACCATTTATATGACAACAAACAAATTTGATAGTCTCAAAGCAACGGGGTGGAAATTGTGAGTAATTTGCGTAGCTTCAAAGAAAATTTAAAAGCTTCGTTCTAAGATGTGGACGAAAACGGTGTTACCATGCCGAATTATTGCCTCGCTGTCTGTTTTATGTGGGTAAAATAGTCTCGGGAGGCTTCATAAATTTTAGTGAAACGAACATTCACTCTTGGCATCAAGGCTAAAATGGCTTAGAATGACAGATTGTGATACTCAGATGAGATTCTGATACGGTCTGATAATAGCCACATACATGCACTTTTAACAACAGGGAGCATTCCAGACGTGCATATACGCACCAGTAGAGCCACTATTTTTTGGATCGTCAGCAGTGTTTCCATTCTTGTTGCTGCAATAGTGTTTATCTCGCGGATTACGGTTATGACCGAGTTCACCGAACTTGAGCGTAAATTTCTTCAAAAAAACATCGCAAGCGCGCAGGACGTTATCGAGAGCAGGCTTAACCAGCTTGTTGTTGCGACTTCAGACTGGTCGGTATGGGATGATTTATATGCTTATATTGACGATAAGAATGAAGCATTTCTCAAATCAAACATAAACAGCATTACGCTTGAGACATTAGGAATCAATGCGATAATTTTCATAGATTCGCGCGGCGAATTTGTATATACAATACATTCCAAAGGTATTAATCCTGGTAAAAATGAGAAATTTCTGCTTCCGAATGGATTGGATCAGCATTTAACCAAGGAAGGCAGGTTTCTAACCCATGCAGATACGAGAAGCTCTGCAAAAGGGATCGTTATACTCCCAACCGGCCCGATGATGCTTGCTTCAAGGCCGATCGTAAAAAGCGATGGTACAGGTCCTGTTCGCGGAACGGTGGTTTTTGCGAGGTATCTCAACACTGCAGAGTTGAAAGATCTAGGTGACATTGTAAAGGCGGAGTTAGAAATATATCGGGTAGATGATCCTTTCCTGCCGAAAGGCTTTAGCGAAGCACAGGAAGCGCTTTTTCAGGGAGACGAATTTGTTGAGACCCCTGACGATGATACAATTTGCGGATACAGCTTTCTGAGAAATGTGGCTGAAAAACATCATTTGATCTTGAAAGTAGCAATACCACGTGAGATATCGATGTTTGGGAGGCGTGCGCTGAAATATTTTATCTGGGCACTCCTTTTTGTGGGCTTCATTTTTGGTTTGTCGGTCTATCTCCCGCTTGAGCGAGAAATTTCCGGGAGACATGAAGCCGAAGAACAGCTGACAAAACTCAAAAATCGTTTTGAGCAAGTTTCGGTACATTCTAAAGAGGTTGTTTGGGAAGTGGATGCGACTGGTATGTATACCTACATCAGCCAGTCGGTTAAAGAAACTCTCGGATATGAGCCCGAAGAAATAGTTGGAAAAAGCTATCTTTATGATTATGTTTCTGAAGAATATCGCGAACTTATCAAACAGTTGGTTTTTGATGTTTTTTCACAAAAACAACACGTCTGCAACATGGAGCAAATAGCTTTATCTAAGGACGGCAGATCTGTCTGGCTGTTAATAAATGGATTCCCAATCATTGATAAACAAGGAAACCTGCAAGGTTATCGCGGTAGCAATTTTGATATCACCCAACGCAAACAAGCAGAAGAAGAATTGGAGAGAAACAAAGAAGCTCTCAAACGACAAAACGCGCTTTTTACCGCGCTTCTGAATAATATACCGGTTGGTATTTTTATGGTAGAAGCACCTTCTGGCAAACTGCAAGTATCGAATGAAAAGGCTTTTCGCATTCTTGGCAAAAGGATGCCTCTTAATGCGCCCCTTGACAGCCTATTCAAACTCAACGATGCGCACAAATTGAACAGTCTCGAACCTTATCCTCTCGAAGAGAACCCTATTGTTCTTGGTATGAAAGGCGAGAGGTCGTCTATTGATGATATGCTGATTGAGCACCCTGATGGCACCCAAAGACTTCTTGAGGTGTTCGGTTCACCTGTTGCTGACGATCAGGGGCGGATTCTGGCATCAATTGCCAGCTTTGTTGATATTACTGATCGCAAACAGGCAGAGATGACACTGCTCAAGGCTAAGAATGATGCTGAAGCGGCTACTCGTGCGAAAAGTCATTTTCTGGCGAATATGTCTCATGAAATTCGTACGCCCATGAACGCGATACTCGGATTCTCTTCTCTTCTGGCGCGAACTGAATTAAACGAAAAGCAGGCAGACTATTTAAATATTGTTCAGTCCAGCGGCAAATTGCTGCTGGAGATCATCAATGATATTCTTGATGTTTCCAAGCTTGAATCAGGGCACTTTGTGCTGGAGTCGATTGATTTTAATCTCGATTCTCTTTGCAATGATGCTTTAAAAATCTGCCTTCCTAAAATAGAAGGCAAATCTATTGAGGCTTATATCAAAATCGAGCACGATGTTCCGGGGAGTCTTAATGGCGATCCTACCAGGTTGCAGCAGGTGTTGGTAAATCTTTTGAACAATGCCAGCAAATTCACCAGCAGCGGTTCGATTGGAATCAGGATTTCAACCGACAAACAAGAGCAGACTGACGGCTTTGTCTCCTTGCGTGTTCATGTTGTTGACACCGGAATCGGTATACCACAGGACAAAAGGCAAAGAATCTTTCAGCCGTTTAATCAGGTCGATGAATCTATCACCAGAAAATATGGCGGAACCGGGCTTGGCTTGTCAATTTGCAAAGCAATTGTGAATGCATATGATGGAAATATCTGGGTTGAGTCCGAAGTGGGGAAGGGCAGTGATTTTGTTTTTACCCTCAAGCTCAAGCTTGGTGATCAGGAGAATATGTCGAAGACATATTTTGGATTATTTCCTGAACTAGAGGGCAAAAAAGTTGTGATAGTTGAAAATCAGAAGATTAGCCGAGAGATTCTGCAATATTATTGTGAAGGCGCCGGCATGGTTGTTGCAGGTGTGTCCGAGAGCTGCCCGCTAGCCGCTGAAGCTGTTGAGCAGATGTGCAGTAGAAACCAAGCCCCAGATTTAATCCTTTGCGGCATGATAATGCCTGGAACGTGCTGCAACCAGATGCAAGAACACATCAAAGAAATTAGACGCATCAAAATGATAATAGTCACTGCTGACGATCGGATCGAAACAGCGCAGGAGGCTCATGATTTTGGTTTCAGTGCCTATATAGCTAAACCCTATACACGAGGGGTATTCTATAAAGTGTTAGCTGCAGTATTGAGAGGCCAACACGAAATGGGCTCTGAGTTTACACATAATGCAACTAAAGCGGATTCTTGCCACGGTCCCAGGGTTTTGATCGCGGAAGATGATATGGGCAGTCAGAAGCTGATGAAAGAATATATGCAGATGCTTGGTTGTGAGCATGACTTTGTTGCCAACGGAAGAGAGGCGATTGATAAGCTTAAGGAGAAAACATATTCGATGTGTTTTATGGATATTCATATGCAGGTAATGGACGGCCTGACAGCAGTAAAGATAATACGAGAGGAGATCTCGCGTGAATTTCCAGTCGTTGCTTTATCGGCAGCCGTTATGAAAGAAGATCGGGAGCAAGGCATGCTGGCGGGAATGACTGAATATTTAGCCAAGCCGGTCAGCCTCGAAAGTCTGCAGGACTGTATTGTTAAATACTGCCAACTTTAATGCGAATTCCCTCAATGTTTTAGTTCGGCAATAAATAGTTCTGCGATTTCTGTCAGCGTGCGGGTGGCTCATACAGGGAGATTCTGAGCAGTTTATCTGTGTTGAGCTGCGATTCATACAGTGTGTTGAGAGTGAAGCGCGCAGGTACTTCTGAGCCATGCACAGGGAGGTTGGTGGCAATATTGATTTTTTGTAAAACCAGCAGGCGCTGCCATGTGCGTTTTTTGAGACTGCGAGCAGTCTCGTCGGCGTTTACTGCCAGCCATGAAGGAGTTACTGTGCTGTAATTGAACGGTACATAGAGGTTGCTCAGGTCGGCAACCAGAATGTAATCTTTCTTGTTTGGGTAGTTTTGCTGAAGAAACTCTCTGGCTGTCTTAAGCTCGCGATAATAGAAGATATCGCGTACTGCCAGATTCTGCCCGGCAACAGGCCAGCCGTGAATCATCAGCAGAACGGCTCCGATCAGCACCCAGTTTCGACCCAGATGGATATGCCGGGTGAGTTGCCGCATGGCATAAATAGCTAGAAACACCAGTAGTGGCAGAAAAATCAAACCAAGCCTTGATGTGTATTGAAGCTTCAGATTCCCCCAGAAGAAGGCGAAGCGCGCCAGCGCATGCAGCATGAAAAATGTCACAACAAAAACGCCAAAAGTAAAACAACTTTTGTCGATATCGCGCCGACGAAGCATATCTACCATCAGCCAGACCAACCCAATGAGCGCAGCGACAGCAATCGGTGTTACCATACCAAAAGCTTTTTCGCTGCCCCAAAAAAACGGCAGAGCATGTTGCAGATTGATCCACAGGTGATCCAGGCCAAAAGCCTGCTCAATCTTTTCAACCTGCAAAGCTTTTTGTGTATAGGTAATCACCCGCAGCCAGGCTGCAGGAAGAAACAAAAACGGTATCAGTGGCGTGCGCCAGGTCAGACGGGCATATTCAGAGCGCGGCAGACGAAACAGCACCAGAGGTATGACACAGAATACTGTCAGGGCTGACTCATATCGTGTCTGTGCCAGAAGTGGCAGGGTCAGAAACAATATTTCGGCTTTTTCAGCTTGTGGCTGCCTGATAAACGCCCAGCTCAGACCGATTAGCAATAGTGCAAACAACAGATTAACTGTATCAAAGCCCGCCGAAGTCATGTAAAGAATGAATAATGGAAAGGCTGCCAGAAACAGCATTGCGCTCATTCCCCAGAAGCGTCCGAACCAATGCTGAATCAGCAGATAGCATAGCAGCAGAATCAAAAAACCGGCGATAGCGTTAACTACAAAAGCATTTTCGGGGCGGTAACCGGTAAGCGAGTGGGTTGCCGCCGTTAAAAATGGGTAGACAGCCGGGCGGGTATCGACGACACTGCTTATTGTGCGCCTTATGCCATGATAGTAAATGAGTGCCTGCGTTATGTTGTGGCATGAGTGCTCCTCGTAAAGTGCCTGCGACATGCCAAGCAGGTTTGTTTCGTCGGCCAGAATACGAAAGTCTGGGGGCGAAGCCGATATTGCCAGTCCCACCAGCGCCAACGCGGTAGCAGCTGCCGGCCAATGTCGCTTGCTGATATTGCACAGTTCTTCGCGAGAAGGAGCCAGGGTCGCTAGCTTTTGTAACCAGAGCAAAAATGCGAGCAGAATAAAATACCAGGTGCTTGAACGGTAGAGCTTTTCCATGCTGGCAGTATCGAGTCCCCAGAAACCCAGATAAAGCGCCAGAAAAGTAAAAACAAGCGTAGAAGCGACAATTAATACGCCTCTACGCTTGTCAAGCATTGGTTGATTTCCCGAGAAAAGAGCTATTTATGCAGCTGAAACAGTGCTGTGCCAGATGGCAGGGTTGCGCTAAGCCATAGGTCGCTGCCGTCTCCAATTATCACCTTTACATATACCGCGGCCCGCGGAGCAATGGTCGGGCTCGCCGAACTTTCGAGTGTGGCAGCCACACTCGAAGTGAGAGGCCCGGTAAGCTTTACCGAGCTAAGCTTGTTATCAAAGGGATAGCTGGCAGTCAAGTCTAGCCCGTCTATGCCGTAGCCGTCGTTAGCGACTAACGGGTTATTAACAATCAGCGCCAGCATAAATTTTGAATAAAGTTCACCAAAATTTTTGCCGGTAAACTCTTCGACTGCTTGAACATCTGACGTTTTGCTTTGTAGAAGTTGAATCATCGAATTCTTGTTACAATTCTGTGCCAGCCAGATGCCGAACAGAAAGACCTTGCCATAATGCGCATTAACGGTAGAATCGAGGTCGTTGCCGGCATGCCAGGCATCTAGTTTGACATCGTTAACCTGATTAAAATAATAGTTGGCCTGCAGAGCCTTAGATTGATTTAACCTGTTCTCGATTCTGAAGCCATTTATGTACTCAGCATAGCCTGACATGGCTTCTTCTAACCAGATGTCGCTAGAGCTGCCACGTTGCCAGAAATGAATCATGTGCTGAAACTCGTGTGCCATGGTTGCAGAGAGCAAATTGATTGCGCGATCGCGATCAACATCCAATGCAATTGATTCGAGCTTCAGGAAAAAGATCTTCTTCTCATTAGAAGTCGGTGTCACCGAAGTGAGATTGAGGTCGCCAGTGTAAAAGTAGCCAGCTGTAAATACTTTCGGTGAGATCACTATATAAAAATCAGTTGCATTCACACCGTTATCAAGAAGACCGGTGGGCTCTACACCAAAACTTCGCGGTTTTTGACGTAGATGTTTCGCCAGTTTGTTGCAATTTCAGCAACCACCAGTCCGATGTTTGCCAGATTCGCGCTGGTCTTGTCGATAAAAATATGAAAGTTTTTGTCTGTGCCTGCTAATAATTCTGTATGTTTGCAGACAGCGGTTACTATTTCGGTTTGTGTGTCGTTTTTGTAGAGCGTAAAGTTCAGTTCTTCGCCGACTGTTACTGCTCGCATACTGCCGCGCGGTGCTTCCTGCGCCGGCCTCAGCCTGCGTTGGTGCTGGGACTGCTGACGCAGCATCAGATGGAAAGAGTGCTCAGGTGCGATCGAACCTTTTTCCTCGACCTTGCTGTTGCTGGCAAACACGTTTTTGCGTGTGCTGGCAGCAGCAGGAAGCTTGTCTGCGCCCCATGTCAGATGCTGGATGGAGTCTGACATGTTTAAAAACACCATCAGCGCTTCTGAGGCAGCGGCAAAATTATTGACCGTTAACTCAACGTTTGGTCCAATGGTTGGGAACGCTTTTGATGTATAGAGAGCTGGTGGTGTTATCTGATTAGCAGCTGGGATCGTTAACACGGTTGTGCCTGTGTCAGTTGTGCCACCACCGCCCCCACCCCCGCCCCCGCCGCATCCGGTCATTGATGCTGCCAGGGCGATAGACATCGCTAATACAAGGTATAAAGAGCGAAATTTATTCATAAAATACTCCTCAGTGTGCTGCTGTGTTGATAGTTAACATCTGCAGAACCAATTTTAAATACTTCTGTTATCTCGAAACGGCGCACAGGCAGCCGTAACGGTCGCGTTCTGGTTCAAGTTTTACAATAGTATCCTTAGTAACGACATCTGAGATTATATACTTCTTTGCCGGTATTTTGAAGAAATTTGCTGTAAGTAACTCAAAAACCGAGGTGTCATTTAATCTCAGACGAAGAATGCGCTGGTTACAAAGTTGTTTCCGTCTGGCGCCTGCGGTATCTGGTGATATGTTCTGGTCAGGAAATGTTGTTGTCACCCGGGTTTTTCACTTTTGTCGTCGGTTTTTGCTGCAAGCTCGACAAGCTTTTGCTCAACCAGATACTTTTCGCCGATCAAAAGAGCCGCGTAATCATCGACTGGGCGAGGTGGCATCTGCAGCCCGATCGGAACCAGTCGCCAGAAACCAGTTGGTGGGTTGTCGTTGAAATAGCGGGCCCGCGCCTTATAGGTCGTATTTTTTTCTTCGGCAAAACGCACCGGCAGATCAATTTCGAGCGAATTATAGAGACGACAGATTGCTGCCGCTGCCGTGCCATTTCCCAGTATGACCGCTTGAGGCGCAGACTCTGGTGGCACATTGCACATGCGCTTGAACATTTTATGAACCTCGGAAAGGTAGACAACTCCCATTTCTCCGTGACTCAAATCGTAGTTAACCACAGCATAGCCTATCTTGTCAGAGCCGGGGTCTATTGCCAGTATCCATTTTTTTGGTGTCTCAGACATGTAGTTCCTTCAGAAAAGACCGTTGCAGCGTTTACAGACGCCGGGTATCGACAGAATATTTAATACAGTTCTCTGATTGCGTGTGAGCGAATCACTGATTTTAATGCCGATTACATCTGCAGAGTGATAAACCTCTCGCCAGATTTGATTTGGCCACCGGCCAGAACAATGGTAAAAATCCCTTCACGCGGCATGACACAGTCACCCGCACGATAATAAACCGCGCATTTGGTATGGCATTCTTTGCCAATCTGCGTTACCTGCATAACCGGCCCAGCCTCGCACCACATAAGCGTGCCAACGGGCAGTTCATAAAGGCAGATGCCAGAAGTTGCAATGTTCTCGGCAAATGAGCCAAAATCAACCTCAAGTCCTTTGCTCCGCATTTTTTCGATACTTTCGACACCGAGCAGGGAAACTTGCCGATGCCAGTCACCGCCATGCGCATCATTTTCTATGCCAAAGCGAACTTTGAGCATTGCTTCGTCACATGGATCTTTTGGCGTGCCTTTTCCTTTACTGGTTGCCAGTTTTTCGATCTGACCAATCTGCGCAGAAGGACTTAGCCAGTCGCCGCTTTTTCCTCCACTTTTATATACAAGACGTGTCTGCTCGATGCAGGCACCTTTGTTGGCACCTTTAACCATGTCATACATATTGAGCATGGCGGTTGACGCAGCGACCATTGCTTCCATTTCGACACCAGTGCGGTCGAAGGCGCTGGCGGTTGCAAAGCAGCCGATGCGATCCTTGCCTATGGCAAACAGATCGACACGCACAGAATCAAGTCTGATTGGGTGTGTCAGTGGAATAAGCTCAGAAGTTTTTTTGGCTGCCATAATCGCGGCTACACGTGAAGCCGCCCAGGCATCGCCCTTGGCCAGACCGCCTGCCTGCAAAAGCTCAAGCACCTTTTCGCCGGCAAACATTGAAGCAAAAGCGAGTGCCATGCGTGCAGTTGACTGTTTCTGGCCGACATCGACCATTTTTACCCGACCGTCACTGTCCTGGTGGGTTAGTGTGGTTGTTTCACTCATTTACAGCCTCCCCCCGTGTGCGCTGCAATCAGTTCTGTGGTACCGCCATGCGATAAATATCACAGCCCAGTTGTCTGATAACCTGAAAATCTTCGAGCGGCGCAAACCACTTCTCAGGGATAGCGCCCAGTCCGAACCAGGCACCAAACATTGCACCGGCCATGGCAGCAATCGCATCGGCATCACCACCAGCATTGGCAGCGCCAATGATCATTTCGTCAAAACGACCTTCTGACTTTAAAAACCAGTATAGCGAGGCCGCGAAAGAGTCGAGACAATAACCGCTGTTGCCAATGTTTTCGATGGCGATCCGCGGCTCAAGTTTTAGAGATTCTTTTACCGCTTTCATTTTCTTTACCATTTCAGCGGCAAAGGGCTGTGACTTTTCAATTGCCCGATTCATAATGTAGTCCGGCGAAAATTCAGCGCCTTCGAGTCCGAGCGAGATAACTGAAGCCAGCGCCAGCGAAGTTCCAACAACTTTCTGGTCTGTGTGGGTCAGTTGGCATGATTTATCGATGGCGTTCTTGAGCAGTGCCTGTGATCGGAAAAAGGCCAGCGCGTAAGGAACCGTGCGGCAAACTCCGTTAACTCCGGCAGAAAGATGTCCGGACTGGTTCCATGGCGTGCCAGCAGCCAATTTTCGGCAGGATTTGATCAGCGTATTTCCAGGGAAGCGCCATTCTGAGCGCTTTTTCTGCAGGTGAAACCAGTCGACCAGTTTGGTAATAAGGTCTTCGAGAGCGAAATTGCCCTTTTCAACCAGGCTTTTGGCAAACAGCAACATGATCTGGGTTTCGTCTGAATACTGACCAGGGCGAAGATGACTGACCGGGTGCGAAGGAAACGCCTTGATATAAAAAGTTATAGGCTCCTCGCCTTCTTCTGGAGAGCGGAAAACATCTTCTATTGGTGCGGCTAAAGCGTCGCCTATTGCGTAGCCGAGCAGGCTGGCCTGAAATTTGTCGATCATCAGATGTTCCTTATCAGATTATTCCGCCCAGTTGCGTTGAAGCGCAAATCAGGCATTCTGAATAGTATCACGAATACGTGCTTCCCTCAAATACAAGAAAACTCCAGGATTTTTTTCGAGGAACCGATAGAATTCCATGGCGTCGATTGAGTAAACAATTGAATCCTCTTCGGCTACTATCGAGAAACGATGCACTCCGCGCCGAGGATTAGCATAGATCTTGGCCAGAAAACTACCGCGCCCGGCCTTGAGCATCTGCTTGCGCATACGCTCTATTGATAATACGCCGCTATCAATAAGATAGAACGTTTCACGGGTGGTTCCCTGGGCTGCTATCACGTCGCCCTTTTTATAGCGAACTCGCGCCATCAAACCTTGCACTTGAGTGCGTTGAGCGGGCGACAGCGTTTTGAACAACGGCGCATCGTTAAACAGGCTCCAGGTATCATGTTCGCGGTTCTGAGCAATAATTTTCATCTGACGGGCTATTTCGGAGCCGCGGATAAAATACAGAAAATCATACTTATCCATGACCAGGATCTTCATGTCGGTTTCGGCGATTACATCCGCATTGCGAGGCATATTGAGAATCATTGAAGTTTCGCCGATATAATCGTTGTTGGTGTAGCACTTGATAATAGCATTCTCGCGCTCAACCCGTGCCCGTCCGCTGACGATCATAAAGAAACGGTCGCCGATCGTGTTTTTTTTGATTACATAATCGCCAGTTTTAAAGTTTTCGACCTTGACGAGGGTAAGAAACTCGCGGGCTTTTTCGATCGGTAGCCCGGAAAACAGATCAATATGATTGAGCACATTCAGGTATTCGAGCGCCTCGTTACTTTCAGGCGGAGTAACGTCGATGAGAATTGATTCTTCGCGGCCGTTTGGAGCCTTGCGTAGTCCGGAACCTTCTGGAATTGACTTTTCTGCAACGTGAATCAGATAGATTCTTTTTTTAACCTGTTCCGGGAGCTCATTAAGCGTCGCCATCGGTGTGTGCAGCGGCGGGATACCTGCTTCGTGAAAAATTACTGAATGATGCCACGGAAAGTTGGTCAGCTCGATCATGCGATAGCGGTTAACATCGCCGCGTTCAAACAGTTTTTTAAATGTGTCCGGGCAGTAGAGGGAATCTGAAGAATAGACAAAGCTCTTGCCCTGATAATAGATTTCGAAGCCGATGGTTGGTATCGAGTGCAGAGTGTAGAAAAATCTGAATTCGCCGCCATTGATTCGAATTGGAACCTGCAGAGTAACGGGATGAAAATGAAACAGACTCATAAAACCTTTGTAATTCAGACCCGTCAGTGTCTGATATTTTCTCACAAAGCTTTCCATGATGGTTTCAGTTGTGTAAAGATTAATCTTCTTTTCTTCGAGCAGCTTTTGCAGTATGCCAGAATCGTGGTCAGCGTGACAGTGAGTGAGGATGCAGTCATCGATCAGTCGGGGATTGATGTCCATCGACTTGAGCCAGTAGGTAGAGTCTACTGGCGGATCAACGAGAATGCCGCGCCGGTTGATCCAGATTATAAAACCGCTGGTCATTTCTCTGGGGTCAAACCCTGAGCCTGAGCCAATTACTGTTATACCAAAAAGTGGTGGTTCAAAAGGTCCGCCAGCTTTGTCGTTATACGGAATGCCGCCAAAACTGATATCGAGAGAAACTTCGGCAAGCACCTTGGTACCATCAACTACACGCAGGCTGTCTTTGTTGCGCTCCAGCGCCATGTCGCCAAAAGGCACACGGTTGTCCGGGCCCCATGGCACACCTATCGCCATGTCGCTTAGCTCGGCTTTGCGTTTTCCTGACAGGCTGAACGGGCGAAGGTATTCCATCTCGGCGCGCAGATTTGGAATCAGATCGCGATTGATGCCATAGGGATATTCGCGCACCAGCTGAATGTTATCTGGCCCAAGAACGGCTTCGCGCAGAACTCGCAGAATAGTGTCGATCTGGTGATTCATGCCGATTACCCTGATCGAGCGGCGGTTGATAAAAAAGTTGTAATAGGCTGGAAATTCGATGTCAGAAAGAGATACGCCACGTTCGGCAGAGAACATGCGGTTTGGAATGACAAACGTGTCAGGCACATTACCAAGAATTTTCATGGTGTCCTTGATTGTTTCAGGGGGGGCACCGACCTGCAGTGAGCCGGAGGGCGTCTTTATAAGGGTCCCCCCACGCTCAAGCTGAATTACCTCTACCGTCATATGCTTCTCTACCTGTTCAAGATGTTTATTAATTCAAAAGAATAATCAATACGGTACAATTTTGCAACAGAAATTAGCATCCCAAAAAATAAACGAGGACTTATGCCAATCTTCATGAGAAAGAAACATACTAGCACTAAGCCGCAAAGCCACGAAGGACGTCATCTTGGCAGGTTGCGCTCCTGTCCCGCCTGCAGCGCAACTGCATAAAGCCATCATGCCCAAAATCGAAGGGATTTTGTCATTATATATTGATCGCAGGGAGATGTCTCACTAACAAACACAGATTCCTCGTCGCTACGCTTCTCGGAATGACAATGAAAAATGTCATCTCGACCAAAGGGAGAGATCTCACATTTTCTGCGTCTTTATTCTTCTCTGTGCGAAATCTCCTTGCCTCTGACTTTCTTCTGCGGCTGTCATTACGTGAATTCTTTTTAAATTGGTATAAACAATAGCTTGAACTAAATATCGTATAAGCTCCTTATGGGTCCTCAAATGGAGAATTCTGGAGTGAATTTGAGAAGGTTGACATTCAAAACCGGCTTAGTTAAAATGACCGGGTTCTTATTGTCGTTTACAGCATGTTGTTCGCGAACTCGGCAGGAACAAAAAATTATGGGGAGGATTCTAGAATGAAATCCAGACTTTTTGCACTCTTTGTTTGTTTACTCGCTACAGCAACCCTTATCGGTTGTTTCGGCAGCAGCTCTGATGACACTGTTGTTACGGCATCAACCGCCACTATCACTGGCACAGTATTAGAATCAGTAACCAATACCGCTATTGTTGGCGCTACTGTTACTGACGGTACTAACACAGCAACTTCTGCAACTGGTGGCACTTTTACTCTTTCAAATGTTGCTGTTGGTAGTGGAAAAATTATGTTGACTGTTGAGCATTCAGGTCACCTGGATGGTTATGCTGTTGAGCCTGTTACCGCGGGCAATATTACTGCCTCTGTAATTTACCTTGTTGACAAAACAGGAGCAGAGGCAAAAACAGCGACAAATCTAGCTGTTGCCAGTGAAGCGCTTACCTTTCCGAGCACTGTAAAAATCGAGTTAGACCAAAACAGTGTTGTTGACGCAGCCGGGAACCCGGTAGCAGCTCCAGTTGTTTCGGTTATCTATAACGCGCCCCCCAAAACAGCTGCGGTTATGGATGCATTTCCCGGCGTCTTTGCCGGAACTCCAACTGATGGAACCACTGAAGTACCATTCGAAACTTTTGGATTTGTAAATGTTGATCTTGGTGCCGGAAATCAGCTCGCAGCAGGCAAGCCAGCAACTCTCACCATGCCTATAGATCCGGCAGTATCTGCAGTAGCACCGGCAACAATTCCCTTGTGGTCTTTCAATGTGGCTACTGGCAAATGGGTGCAGGAAGGAACTGCTACCAAGGTCGGAACCAATTATGTTGCTTACCCAGTTACCCATTTTTCCTGGTATAACCTTGATGCCCCAATAAATAATGTAAGCAGAATGGACGTGACTGTTGCAAGCTATGTTTCAACCCTTAACGAATGGGAAGTGGCAGAGGGTATGGCTGTAGATACAGACAGAACCGATCTTACCAAACGCGTTGCAGGTGCCAGAGTAGTTGTGACAGCAACTGCCCTGAATGCAGTTGACGGCCAGTGGGGAACACAGGCTTATGATTCAGTTGACAATTTCAGCTGGCGTGAAGTGAAGCAGACTAACAGCAGCGGCGTTGCCAGCTTCAATATACCTGCAGGCAGAAAATTCTCAATCAAAGTAACAACCTCGACTGGCGAAAAATCAGGCTATATGTATGAAGTCGTTAACAGCGTCGCTACCGCCTATATCAATATGGGTTCCTTCGCTACCCATGGAGATACTCAGGCCGTAAACAACCGCTAACGGTTCTTTAAAAAGCAAAAACCGCCCTGGCAACGGGGCGGTTTTTATTTTAGAAAGAATAATGCGGCGAGGTAATATTTGCAGTGTCCGGACAGGTGAATGTATAATGTTGGCAGGATTGTTGGACATACCAGATTAACAACACGGAGAGTGAAGCATGGAAGAATTTATACCATTTGTGATGATTGGCGGCTTTATCCTGTTTTTTATTGCAATATTTGCCTATTCACACTATGCCGCTAAAAAACGCGCTGAAGCGATTCGTGCGATAGCGCCGCGCATGGGATTCACCTACATCGATAAAGTGGAGAATCTTAAAGATGAGTATTCTCACCTCAATCTGTTTTCGCGGGGCCATTCACATCGAGCCATTAATTTTCTGCATGGCGAGAAAAATGACGTGCAGGTCAATATAACTGACTATCACTTTACGACCGGCAGCGGTAAGAACGCTACTCACTACGCTCAGACGATCTGTATTATCAGAAATCCCGCCTTTAATCTGCCGAACTTTTTTGTGCGGCGCGAAAACAAGTTTTTTGATTATCTCGGAAAGATCTTTGGCGGCCAGGATATCAACTTCAATGAAGACGAAAAATTTTCGTCAGCATTTGTTCTCCAAGGGAAATCTGAGGCAGACACTCGCAATTTGTTTAACAGTCGTGTTCGCGATTCGTTCGCCAAGTTTGCCGGCAGCAATGCCCAGATCGAAGGGCAGGGCGATTCTGTGATTGTTCACAAGGGCGTCATTCTTCAGCCCGAAGAAATATCAGGGTTGCTCAGAGATGCTTTTGATGTATACAACGCCTTAAAAGCCCGCGATACCGATTATTAGAGCTGTGTTAAAATCGACACGATTTTCAGGGCCGTTTAATACAAAGAGATGTCTTCCTGCTTAGGCTTCGCCTTGCAGTCGCAAGACATTTTTTTGCTCAATATTGAGGTTTGTTTGTGTTGAGTGATTGTTGTTTGTCTGTGTTATATTTTGTTTATGGTTGACGAAGCAAATAAAACAGCAGTGCCCGATAAAACTGTCGCCGAGACCGCAAAACCTGCGGACGTTCCGGTTCAGGAGCCATCTCTAGCCGAAGATTATCTGAGGCTTGAGCAGATCAATCTCTTGCGCTCAGTTGTTGTGCGTATGCAGGGCGGTCAACATCCCGACAAGTCTATCGAAGCTCTTTTGCGGCGAAGATTGAATTTCTCAAGCGATGAATTCCAGGGGCCTTACGCGATTCGTCTCGTTTGTACGCTGATGATGATTTTTGTTGTTTCGGCTTTGGTCTGGGCGATATTCTGGGCGATAGGCAGCGCCATGGACCTGAGTTATTTTCTTAGACTGATCTCAACAGGTTTTGCAACATTGTTTGCTGCCATGGCCGGCGTCGCTCTCTTTCATCCGTCTTCTATACCGGAAGAAAAGAAACTGATCGAAGCTATTGAAGCCAGAATGGTTGAACTGCGCAAAGAACTTGGCAAAGACGAAAAGCAGGACGGTGTAGGTGAAAATGCCGGCAATGATTCTACGGCAAACAATGTTCAGGCAGATAGTCAGCCGGTTCAGGCAACGGCTTCTCAGACGTTAAAGACCGAGCAGGTTACCATGCCTGCTGATACTGGGGCTGTTGACGCGCAAGAGTCGCCTGCTGCTGCTAAGACAAACACTGCGGGTGCAGTAGGAGAAGCTGAGCGGGCTTCGACAGGGCCTTCCGCCGGCTAGCGCCACATGAACCGTAAAAAACTCGCAAAAGACGTCATTTCCGCACTTAAAAAGAAGTATCCTTCGCCAGAATGCGCTCTGTTGCATGAAAACCCATGGCAGTTGCTGGTAGCAACCATCCTTTCGGCACAATGCACTGACAAGCGCGTCAACATTGTTACTCCTGGACTGTTCAGAAAATATGGCACTCCGGTAGCCTTTGCCATGGCAAAGCAGGCTGAGCTTGAAGTCGCAATTCACTCTACTGGTTTTTTTCGCAATAAGGCGAAAAACATCATTGCCTGTGCTCAGGCTTTGCTCGAAAGACATGCTGGTGAAATACCCCAGAATATCATCGAGCTCATTAGTCTGCCGGGAGTGGGGCGCAAGACAGCCAGTGTAATTCTCGGTACCGCCTTTGGTAAAGCTGAGGGGATCGTTGTGGATACCCACGTTATTCGTCTTTCAGGCCGAATGGGACTGACTGAGCAACGCGATGCCGTGAAAATTGAACAGGATCTCATGCAGATTATCGCAAAAAAGCATTGGATAGAATTTTCACATCTGCTGATTCTGCACGGTCGTGAATGCTGTAATGCCCGCAGGCCCAACTGCGAAAACTGTGAAATCAACCATTTTTGCCCTCAGATTTTGTAGATGTTTCTGCCATTTAATAAGACCGAGTATTACCTCGCTCTAGTTTAATTTATGCGCAAAGTATTATGGATAGCTGTGTTTTCTGCTGGGTTGGTACATCTTTTTTAAAATTGTTGTTGCAATTGAAACGGATGCGTGCTATCCTCGAAAATACCCTTTTGCGTATGTCCGGGGGTTCGGATAACATGCACAAGGTTTTCTGCCGGCCCGCTCTGCGGGATATGTGGTTTTAATGGCAAGGGGCCATAAGAACTAGCGAAGTTACCGGCTTACTGTCGTGAGTTTCACGGCTTGTGCATGAAAAAATCTGTGATGACCTGTCCGGGCGCCCGCGCAAATCCACTTTGATAGCGCGTAACCTCCTGCATGTCTGAGAGTTTTCCGGTTTTTTCGGCTTTAAACATGTTGAAGGATATACACTAAAATGACCTCTACTGACACCCAAATTACTGGCTTCGAAAACCTCGATCTTTCTGCTCCTATTATGCAGGCTCTTACCGACTCAGGCTATGCAACTCCAACGCCGATTCAGGCGCAGATGATTCCCGTTATGCTTGAAGGCCGCGACGTAGTCGGCCAGGCACAGACCGGCACCGGCAAGACCGCCGCTTTTGCACTGCCAATTCTTCACCAGATCGACCTTAATCTTCATGAGCCACAGGCGCTGATTCTTACGCCTACTCGTGAACTTGCAATTCAGGTTACTGAATCATTCAAAAAATACGCGACTCATATGCGCGGATTCAAAACCATAGCAGTATACGGTGGTCAGGAATATGGTGGCCAGCTGCGCGCCCTTAGTCGTGGCGCTCACATTGTAGTTGGCACTCCAGGGCGTGTTATGGACCATATCAACCGTGGCACTCTCAAGCTTGATTCACTAAAATGCCTCGTTCTCGATGAGGCTGACGAAATGCTTCGCATGGGTTTCAAAGAAGACGTAGAATGGGTTCTTGAGCGCACTCCCGAGAATAGACAGATTGCTTTGTTTTCAGCAACCATGCCGGCCGATATCAGAGCGATTTCACGCCGCTTCCTGAATAATCCAGCAGAAATTTCGATTAAACAGCGCACCAGCACCGTGGAAGCCACCAGGCAGAGATACTGGCCGGTAAGCGGCATGCACAAGCTGGATGCATTATCGCGCATACTTGAAGCTGAAACTTTTGACGCAATTTTGATTTTTGTTAAGACCAAAATTGATACTCTTGAAGTTGCAGAACAGCTGCAGAATCGTGGTTTTGCCGCCGCTGCTCTCAATGGTGATATTCCGCAGAATCAGCGTGAAAGAATTATCGATCAGCTCAAAAAGGGCAAACTCAACATCATAGTTGCTACCGATGTAGCAGCCCGTGGTCTTGACGTAGATCGCATCAGTCATGTTATTAACTATGATGCTCCGCATGATCCCGAAAGCTACGTGCATCGCATTGGGCGCACTGGTCGTGCAGGCCGCAGCGGCGAAGCAATCCTGTTTATTTCACCGAGAGAACGTCGTATTCTGCAGATGATTGAAAGATCAACCAGACAGCCAATCACTCACATGGAGCTGCCAACAGCCGATTTTATCAATACCAAACGCATCAACGCCTTCAAGGCAAAGATTCACGAAACTATTAACGGTGGTGACCTCAAAATCTTTAAAGATCTTGTTGAGCAATATTGTGCTGAGCATCAGGCCGACCCGATTGAAATCGCTGCGGCAACTGCCCGTATGTTTCAGGGCGACAAGCCCTTGTTGCTGCAGGTTAAGTATGAAAAGCCCAGCGAACCGATTCACTCCTCACGCGACTCCCGCGACTATCGCGACTCCCGCGACTATCGCGATTCTCGCGACTTTTCTGATAACGACCGCAAACCATCAGCGCGCGGTCGAGTCAGGCGTCTTGACAACGAATCCGAAGAAGGCATGGAAACCTATCGAATCGAAGTTGGCCGTGACCACGGCGTGCAGCCCGGACATATCGTTGGAGCAATTGCTGGCGAAACTGGCATGGCCAGCAAATATATTGGCCGCATTAAGCTTTTCAACGAATTCAGTCTTGTTGACTTGCCAGAAGGCATGCAGCCAGAGCTGATAAATAAGCTTAAAGGCGCATGGATATGCAAGCGTCAGCTCGAAATCACTCTCGACAAAGGCTCACGCCACACTGATAAACAGCAGACAATCAATCGCGAGACCAGGCCTGAAGCCAATCGCGAAGTCAGACCTGAAGCTAATCGCGAGACCAGACCTGAAGCTAATCGCGAGACCAGACCTGAAACCAATCGCGAAGCCAGACCTGAAACCCGTCCGGCACCTTTTACGCAGAGTTTTTTCAAGTCTGAAGTCAGACCAAAAACTGAACGACCAGAGCGCAAAAAATTCGCGGAAAAGTCAACCAGCACCAAAGTTGCCGGCAAAAGACCGCCGACCAAGCGCAACCGCACTGACACTAAGACCTTCGCCGCCGGTCGTCGTTCTCGCAGCTGATATTGAATCTGGGGCTCAAATAGAGCCCGCATTGTGAAATTAAAGCGAAGCAATCCGCAAAGTCGGTATTGCTTCGCTTTTTCTTTTGGCACTGATAATTTCCCAGCCAGGTTTCTCGCGAATTCTGCACTGAGTTTCGTGTTCTTACGTCTTGGTGCATGGTTGAAAATCATGTATCATTATGGGGTGACTGTGAAAAAAATTCTACTGACAATACTTTTGCTGCTGTGGAGCAGTGATGTTCCATTGCTGGCCTGGTCATATCATACGCATCGCAAAATCACCGCCGATGCGGTCAGACTGATGCCTGAAAGTTTCAGGCGCGAGTTTTCCGGCCAGAAGAGCCATTTTCTTAAAGGCTCTACTGACCCTGATATTCTCATTAAAGACTTTATCAATCATGTTTACCATCCGGGCGGTTCAGCTACAGGTGGCCTTTATCGAGTACAGCAACTTTTTGACAAGGCGGTCGAACTGATCAGAACTAATCAGAGTCCCGATGCTGTTGCTTACGTGCTGGGACTGATGTCACATTACATTGCCGACATAAACCAGCCGCTGCACACTGCTGGTCGCGATTCCGACGAAAACGAGTCTGAATATCACAGTATGTTCGAGCGTGACCTCAACCCTGTTCTGAAGGAACTGGCGCTCCCGAATATAGAATATCGGTCTGTTACATCAGTAGAAGAGCGGGTTAAGGCTATGGCAGCAGAGGCCAATCGTTATTATGATGAAATAGGCGGCGCCTATCGCAACGGCAGCGGCCTGGCGCAGGTCAGGGTGATGGCAGAGCGGCAGATTGCTGTTTCGACGCAGCAGATAGTAGATTTCTGGCTAGGTGCCTATCAGGCTGCTGGTCGAATTTTTTCAGAAACCGCGATAGCGGCGCAAACTGCTGATTACGATGAAACCTGGAGCAGTGCATCACAGACAGCCAAAAGCAGCAATGATCAGATAAACATCAACACGGCCAGTTCTGCCGATCTTGCCGAGTTTTTCAGCATACCGGAAACCAAGGCTCAAAAAATCGTCGATGGCCGCCCTTTTAACGCGGTTTACGATCTGGCCAAGGTAGATGGTTTCAACGTGTATTTTGTTAAGCGCCACAAAGATCGCATCAAACTTAGATAAACAAAGACAGATCTGTGCCTTTGTGCGAAAAGAAAATAAATTTGATTTGTATCTGCCTCTATAGAGATTAATCATTTTTACAATACTGCCGATGTTGAAGGTGAATTGTAAATTTTTTAGATTACCTTCGGAGGCGTATGATGTCACTGGGCAAAAAAGAGTTCCTGGCTGGTTTCCTGATAGCGGCGATAGCCGGTGTTTCGGCGTTAGAACCGCTATCGCTTATGGCGTCAGCAAAGACTTCACTTAGTCCTGAAGTAGCCTTTTCCAGGCAACTTGGCCTGTTTGATTCACAGGAACTCAATAGCAGAGATCTTAACGGAATTATTAGCGAGGGAGCTTTTCAAAGCAGTCTGAGTCGAGTTCTTGTCGAAACCGGCTTAATTAAAAGCTACGATCGCCAGGAACTCCTGTTTAATGGCATCATTAATTCTGAGGAGCCTGGCAAAACCATTACGCGCCGTGAAGCATGCGAAGTTATTCTCCGCACGATCATGTTTGCCTGGATTCAGGACGGTCTTCCCAGGCCTGAAGAAGTGAGTTTCGGCGGCAGTTTCAAGGACTGGCAGCCTGATTCAAAATATGGTCCGGCACTTGATTATGCAATGCAGACTGGTGTTATTCTTGGTGGCCTTGACGGCAAATTCAGGCCAGATGACCGCCTGAAGTTAAAAGAAGCAATATGGTTTCTGAAAAGGCTGCATGGTCTGATCAGCGAAAATGGCGGAGAACAGCGCTTCGCATTGTTTGCAGATGTTCCACAGGACCACTATATGACCCGCCCTCTTCTCAATTTGCGTAACGTTGGCGCTTTTGACCTGACAAATCTGGGGCGTCGTTTAAATGGAAACGGTGGCATAACCGTGGGCGACCTCGGTTTGCTGATACAGGGAATTCTTTCGCGACTCAACAAACCAGAGCATTTCTCGCAAATCAAGATTATGTTGCAGAATTCTGGTAAAAGACGGGCGGCCAGTCGTAACGTGCTCGCCTGCATGACTGCCATACTGACTCGCGCATTGCCACACGGTGAAACTGACCAGCAGATTCTTTACTCTGATGTTAAAAGTGGCAGCAAGGAAGCTGACGCGCTTGCTACTTTGGCTGGAGCCGGTATCAGACTGGGCTATAATAATAATATTTTCGCGGGCAATGAGCGTGTAAGCCGATTCGAAGCTCTCGGAGTAATTAATCGAATAATCAGTGCGTTTGAGCCCGAACAGCCAAAGCCTGTGCAGCCAATGCTCGGAAACACTCATAGCGCAACCAGCTCAGATATGAACGATTTTATTGCCCGGTTGCGCAGCAAACGCGAGCGCGTCCGTCGCATACTTGACCGCAACCGGCCATAATTCGCATATAAAAAAAGCTGGCAATCTCCCCAAGGCGGGGTGATTGCCAGCTTTTTTTTACGATCAGGATGCTGAGTTTATAGCGGCGATAGCAGCTTCGTAGTTTGGTTCGCTGGTGATTTCCGGTACGATCTCACGATATACGATTTTGCCGGCTGAATCGATGACAAAGACAGTGCGCGCGAGAAGTCGCAGTTCTTTGACATGAATGCCAAGCGAATCGGCAAGTGCCATCTGCGCATGGTCAGAGAGTGTTTTGACATTCTTGATGCCAGCGGCACCACACCAACGAGCCTGTGCAAAAGGCAGATCTGCAGAGACTGCGAACACTTTGGCTTTTAGACCGGCCGCTTTTTCGTTGAATTTACGCACCTGAATATCGCAAACAGGCGTATCGAGAGAAGGCACGGTGGTGATGACTTTGACGCCAGCTTCATCACTGATGTTGAAAGGTTTCAGGTCGTTGGTAAGCACTGTCAGGCCAGCCGGCAGCTTGTCGCCGACCTTTATCGGGCTGCCGATCAGAGTCAGCTGGTTTCCCATGAATGTAACGTTTCCGGTTGTTGTGGTCATAAAGTTCCCCATTTCAATAATTTATTGCTGAGATCAAACATAAACAAACTTAAACAAAGACAAACAATAGTCAAGTATTAATCGAGCTGGTCAAAATCATTAATCTCTGTCGCTACAACTATTAACTTGACAAAAAAGCGCTCGTTTACCTATCATCGCAGATATGAGCGACTTTAATGTAGACATTATTCAAAACGGCAAAGTTACTGTTGTCAGAACTCAGGGCTACCTCGATGACATCGGAGGCAAGGTTTTCAGAGAGCAATGTACTGAGTTCATCAACAAAGGTCAATTCTACTTCGTTTTTAATCTCGAAAAAACACCGGTTATCAACTCTACCGGGCTTTCAACTCTCCTCGATATCATGGTGCAGATCATTGATTACAATGAGGGTGAAGTTGCAATTTCTGGCCTTTCCAAGCTTACTCAGACCGCATTACAGATGACCGGCGTTATGACGCTTTGTGATGCCTATCCAACCGAAGCGGAAGCTGTTGCAGCGATAGCGGAAGCGGCCGGTTGAGTTTCCCGACTTTTCGCAGCCAGTTGCGCAAATATGCGCGGGAAAGCAGATGAACCGACAGTGTTGCCATAACAAATCGGGATTGACTGTAAAACTTTGTTTTGCAGTGTGGGCATTTTCTCTCGCTGTCACCCTTTTTGCGGCCGACATCGACTGGGACAAACTGCAAGACAAAGCTCGTGAATACCAGGATAAAAATTTACCCAAAGGCACAAACGTCAAAAACGTCAATCTCACACTGCCGTCGCAGCCGACCGGGCGCACTATCGACAGCTCAGAACAGGTGCTTACAGATTCTGATCAACGCTACATAACAGTGCATATGAAGCTTGCGAATCGTCACTTTTTGAAAAAAAATTATCAGCGTGCCATTGAAGAAGTTGAGTTGGTTTTTGAACGTCAGCCAGATCACTCAGGTGGTCGCTTTATGCGCGCTGTTATTGCGGCACGCATGAAAGAACATGAAAATGCCTGGCACAACGTCAACATTGCCCGCGAAAAAGACCCTGAAAATCCTAAGATTACAAGCTTTATCAACAAGCTCAAAACCGTGGCGCCAGAGCCGGGAAAAACTGTGGGTGTTGCCGGTATTTTCCGGCCGCTGCCAATTTCGGCCAGCGAAAAAGCATGCGATGTAATTGAAAGACTTCTCAAAGACCAGTCCAGCTATAACATCATTGGTATTGAAATTGAAGAGCCAACCAGCGAAGCTAACTCAGTTTGGATTCCAGTTAAAATCACCTGTTCATCAACGGTTCAAAAACCAGCTATTGCTGCTGTGCTTGAAAAAGCAAGTGGTGGCCGGGTTGAGATTACCTCGGCGCCGCCGCCGCAGGGCGAAGAAAAGCTGCTTGATCTTAAATTCGAAATTGCCGGCATGGGGACTGAAAATAAAGACGTCAAGCCAATCTCTGAATTGCGTGAGTTCGTTAAGCTGATTGCTGAAGAAGTTGATGTTGCAATAAGTGATACAGCTGAGCGAGATGCCGAAAACAAGATTCTTGAAACAACCTATGAGGTAGCTGCGCGCGACTTTAAGCCGCTAAGTGATTTCCTTCGGAAAATGTCTCCCTATGCCCATAAATTTAGAATTTTAAGCATGAAACTGGCCTATCTTGCCGGCTCGCAGTCACTCATCTGGCGCTGCAAAGTTCAGGTTTTTTACCAGCTGCCCTGACCAACAGCGACTGTACATGTCACAATTTATCATTCATTAATCGGGTAAACATTCCGACAGAGATAAAAAACAGCTCGAGGTCATTCTGTGCAGTTCCCAATTTTTCTGCAACGGTCGGCGTTGCTGCTCGTAGCAGCACTTATGATTTTTACCTGCTCAAATGCCAGGGTAAAAGCGTTTGGAGACAGGGATGTTGTGATGATCAACGTTGCCCTTCCCGCAGCAATTGCCGCTGTAAGGGCGTATCATAATGGACAGAATATTGAGAAAGCAGTTCTGCAGGCTGCTTTTGGCGGGTATATCATGTATCAGGGCTTTAAAATGGCACCCACATTGCAGGAAGAATCTGCTCTTAAAGCCTGGCAGGCAAAGTGCATGGTTAATCTTGGGGCTTCCCTGGCCGAATCAGCGGGCGATAAATTTGTTTTCAGAATGGATATTGGACCAGTTTGGCTAATAGCCAAGGATGGTGATATCAGGATAAAGCCTGCTTTAAACGCTGTAGTGGCACCGATTATTCATTTGCTTGAAGGTTCAAAACTCGATTTCAACCGAAGTTTTCACTATGGCACTCTGGCCTTCAAACGCAGTGTAACCACCGACGGCACTCTCAATGGCTCTGGTGCTTTGGCTTACAGCAATGCGAATAATTTTACAACCAACAAAGACGGGATGCATGCTGGTCATGAGCTGGTTCATACTTTTCAATACCGGCGTGACTCTATGTATCCACTGCGTATCGGCAACTTTTTAAAGGGTTTCGATGAAAGAATCGGCGATAACTGGGTAGACGATACAGCCTGGAGTATGAACTGGGGTCTGCAGTGTGCATGGGCAGATTCTACTGGCAGAAGCAAAGATTTTGACATTCCCATGGAAAAAGAAGCATACTACCTGGAGCAGAAATACCGCCAACCCTGGCGATAAACTGGTCAGCGGTAAGATATAGTCAAAAGACACATAAAACACCAACCATGAGTGCATCGTTTCTGGCAACAACTGTTCCTCTTTGCAAGGTTAAACTCAGACTTTTCTACAATAGTTTGAGGGCTCGTCTGACCGGTAAAAAAGCTGTGTTGATCTTTTTTGCTGCTCTGATGATGATATTTGCTATCAGCTCAGCAGTTTCAGAAATGGTTCTGCAAATTGGCCTGCTGGGGCTTCCTGTCTGGTTGCCGGAATGGTTGATTGGCTTTATAGCCTTTTATGCGATCTTTGTGGTGCTGATAAGTGATTTGCTCAGCGGGCATACTATAAACGCCGGGCAAATGAGCTCAGATTTTGATTATCTGACAACACTGCCGGTGCCTCCAGCAAGTTTGCTCTGCGTCAAGATTTTTGAGCGCTGTGCCAGTGACTATATTGGCGCCCTGGTTCTTCTGCCGGGTTTTATTGCGACAACCTGTCGTGAAGGATTTAGTGTCGGGGCAATTTTTATTTCTCTGATTCTTTTTCTGCAGATCAGTCTGTTGCTCGGCACCATCATCAACCTGGTCATGCTGAGCCTGCGACGATACCTGCCAATGACCTCGATAAACAACTTTTTTTCGATTTTTGGCTACTTTTCAGGATTTGCCATTTTCGTTCCCTATGCACTGGTTGATCAGTCGCCATTAATGGCCGTCCAGTTCCTGATGAGTTCTTACGCCAGTCTGGAAAACTCTCTGTTTGTAGTATTGCAGCCGGTGCGCTGGTTAGGTGCCACTCTTTTACATGTCGGGTCGGTGCGGGAATTCTGGATGTTCAGCGGTTTGTGGTTCGCTGCAATGGTCTTTTTTACTTTCCTGCTGCATCGGGCACTCAATGCAGGTGCACTTTCGATCAGAAAGACAAAGACCAGGCAAAATCAGCCACGGCAGCACAGTAGGTTTTCAGGGCTTGCGCAAAAAGATTATCTGCTGATGCAAAGCGACTATAATATTAAAGTTAATGCCTTGCTGATGCCGATAACGCTCATATTAGTCAATATTTTTTTTGTCGGAAAGCTGCTAGATTTTAAAACACTCGCAGCGCTGCTTAATTTGATTTTTGCAGGTATCGTCTATTTTTGCATGTTCGGGCCAACCAATGCCATTGGCAGCGAAGGACGCACCATATCGCTGCTCGAGAGCCTGCCACTTCATCCCGGCGAAATCCTGCGCCGCAAATTTGTTTTCTGGGTAACGACTGCAACGATAATTTTTCTGCCGCTGACAGTTGTGGCGGCATGGTATCTGAACTTCGCTGCGCTGGAGATTGCGAAAGCGGCAGTTCTGACAATGCTATTTACTGCAGCCTGCGTCTGGGCGGCCCTGCAACTTTCGGCAATATTTCCGGTTTTCGATAGCAAAATGCTGCAGCAGAGTTCAACTCTATCGGCTAAGGCAGCTGCTTTGGGCGTTATGCTTCTGCTGGTGCCGATTAAAGCACTTAATCTGTTGAACTTTTACAATGCTCTGCTTTTTGCCGTGATTGTCGTTCTGCTCAACATGAAAGCTCGGACGCTGATGTTTTATCGCCTCGAAACAAGCCAGCACGACAACAGCCAACAGCGTTGGATTAACTTCATGTTGCTTGTATTTGCTTTTCTGGGCGGCGAAGTTGTCATGAAACAATTTTTTCTGGCAGTAATTCCAGGCGAAGACACCGGTTTATGGACATGGGTTTTGCCGGCGCTGGTCATGACACCTTTGGCCATGCTGACAGTTGGTTTCAAAAAGCAGGAAGGCGCCGCTCTTCCTCTGGCGAACAACGCTGTTGCTGCTGCTGCTGGTTGGTTGCCGAGAGCTGTGGCGATTGTCGTGTTCAGTGCGCTGAGCACTGGGGGCACCTGGCTTTATCTTTATCACAATATTGCAACAAAAGAGCTTCTAACTCGAGAACTGATTTATTTTGCACACATGATTGGCGACATTGGCCTGAGTTATGATATGTCAGTCGTTTTGATCTCGGCGCTGCCGGTTCTTGCCGCTGCTTTTTTCTCGTTTTTGACTTTCAGGCAGGTTCAAAGTGATTTGCTAACTGGCCGCCGCACGCAGGCATTCATCGCGCTCGCGGTTTTAACGGCAATTTCCCCGTCTCCGACCATGCTGCCGGCAGCGCTATTTTCATTACTCGGCTTTCTTTATTGGCGATTTTTCTCGTCGCCGGCCTGTACAGCTTTAATTGCCGCTCTGAGTATGGGTCTGTCCATTGCTTTGCTGCTGAATTAAACGCGCCAGTCAGATCACAGAAAAAATGTGTGTAAGATTTTGCTTGCTATAACCTGCAATTTTTATACTTTCTTTTCTCATGCCCCGACATGGAGGTTTTTATGCTAAATCGAAAGCCAGTATTGGTGTTTGCGATACTGCTCATTACCATGGCGATAGTTGCGTCACAGGTTATGGCTAATCTGAACGAGTTGGAACCAGGCGAAAGCAGCGAGTCGATGAATCCTGATATGGCCTACGCAAATTCGGGTCGATACCTGCAGACTGCTGGTCAGTATGACAGAAATGGTGATGGTCGCGTCGATTTGATTATTGCCGATCGTAATGGCGACAGTCGAGCCGATTATTGGGCCACAGACCGAAATTTTGATGCCAAATTCAATGACTATCAATATGACCGCAACTTTGATGGTCGCATCGATCAGTGGGAATATGATCTTAGCGGCAACGGTATATCTGATAAGATCTACGTTGACGCAGATGGTGATGGCAGTGCCGAGCTTTATGCCATGCTCAATCCGATTACCCGAACCTATACTTGGTATGGTAATATGAATTCTGTTCAGGCTTCTGGGCAGATGTCTTTTCCGACAATGCCAAGCCGTAGCACTTACCAGAAATCTTACAAGGGTGGGCATGCCGCTGACTCAGAATAAATCTCCAGGAAGGGGCCTCTGTTGCGGGCCTTATGGTCGGGTGCTATAACTTCCAGTGAGCACTACGGGATACGGGGCTCTTATGGCCAAGGGCTATAAGAGCCGCCTGAGAATGTAACAGTTGTTCTTTAACAAGGCCTTAGTTGCAGTTCAGAGGTTGACAGCTTATAATCGAACAAAACTTGTTCGAGGCTGTTGTTAAATGAAAAAAACATTATTGATTGCAATGCCGCTGTTCCTTACAGCGGCTTTCTCTTTTCCTGGTTTTGTATTTGCCCAGAACATTGCTGTGCCAGCTGCTGTTTCTGAATCAAGTAGTGCTGATAAAACTACTGTTTCCGCGGTTGTGCAGTCTCCTGAAGACGCTGGTAGTGTCAGGGAAGGCCTGTTGGCGGGAACCGGTCTGGTTGAAGAGCCGGTTGCAGACTTAACAGTAGAAAAAGCGCCAGATGCAGATTTGCCTGTCGCTGCCGTCGTAGAAAAGGACTCGGCTGTAGATGGTGTTATTTCAGAGGATTCAATTGTGGGATCAGAAACAGCACGGTTGGGCGATGAGACCGGCCAGCACGAAGAAATCGCTTCGCAAACAGAAGAAATAGAACCCGAACCAGAAAAGGCAGCGCCTGGTCCGTTCGACGGCGAGCCGTACACTCAGGGTTCGCTCAAAGATATCGAAGAACACTTCGAACAGAGTCATAAGCTGGCAGTAAAATCTGGAGAATTCAGTCGCCGCGCCCTGGCAATCATTGCTGGAACCAGTGATGATCGCAGCTTTCGCCGGCATTGCGAGTTTTTAGCGCGAGTCGCCAATCATAATGTCTATACTGTAAACGCCGCGATGCTTGTGTTTCCGCGCCTGTTTGAGATCGGTAATATCGTCTGCGAAAACACAACCAGAACTCTTATGCACACTTTTACCAACGAGCTGATTCGCGAGCCGCTGGCGCGCGAAATCAGGTTAAGTGAACTGCGCAATCTGCTCGACATTCAGGATAAACTAGCTCAGATGTTGCGCAAACTTTCAGGTCAAATTGCAGATTTCTGCCAGCAGGCCGGGTTGCAGAACTCACGTCGCCACGTTCAGGGCCGCATTCCAGGGTTTTTGCGTGCGACTAACCGTGATATGCTTGTTTTATTAGAGAACCAGAACAGTCAGCTTGTCGCGCTGTTGAATCAATTCGAGCACCATTACCAGTTTTGCCTCGTGAATATCGACTATTTTCTTGCTGTCAGCGATCATGCGCCTGGCGTCATGCAGGGTTCACAGCTTGGTCGAATTTTTCGCAGCTGTAACGACTTTGCCTTCAGTCTGCGTAACTATCGGGAAAAATTCAGTGTTTTTGCCGGTAAATTCGAAAAGCTTGTACAGAACCGGCTGAGCGAAATCGAAATTATGGCCGGCAAAGGATCACGCCGAGCTGCCCGCATTGCCGAATTTACTGACAAATACCCGGACCGTGACCTTGATGAGGCAGAAACAACGGAGTTCTCTGCTCAACAGGAATTGCGCCAGAGTTTTGTTCTGCTGAATGACATGCTTAATCAGACTGCCAGGCTTGCTGAGGGCGAAGTATCTGCCGCAGCCTCTGAAGCTGACGAAGGCAGTGCTGAGGCTTTTGCTTTGCTGCAAAGCACGCTTGATCAGCATCTTGATTTCGTCAACTGGCCAATAATAGAATTTGATTACCTGCAAGAAGTCCCAGATATTCCTTATGTCACCGAGGACACCGAGGACACCGAAGACATTGAGGATTCTGAAGTCATCAAGGATACTGAAGTCCTCGAAAAAACTGAAGTCCTCGAAGACACTGAGGTCGTCGAGGACACTGAAAACACCAAAGAAGCCAAGAATTCTGAAAATCCTGAAGAATAGACTGTACACTGCTGGTTCAGCAAGAAACTTATTTGATTACACTAAGCTGCAAAGTCACGCAAAAAATGTTCGCATAGTTTTTGCGTTTTTGCGTTTTTGCTTTTTTGTGTGAAGCGCTTTCTGCGTAAATTGCGCGAAATCTCGTTAGTTGCGCTTATTGCTCGCGGTTGCGATTGCAGCAATCTGTTCTTGGGATTGGCATTACTAAAGCAATGACAGATGATGTTGGTATATTTTCAATATTTTTAGAGGAAATAGCCTGATCCGATAAGATTTTTGCGTTTAAAGGCTGGATTCGGTCTAAAACACCTCTTTATTGTCGTAAACTTTAGTCGTCATTTTGTCGATTAGTATCTAAGACAAGGAAAATTGTGTCGCATCAACTGCAAGGAGGCAGAAAATGAATATTCGTCTACCAGACCAAGGAAGGTCGCTTCTCGAACAGCTCAGAGAAATGCGCAACAACCAGAAGGCTAATAAGGATCCGGAACTTCTTCCCAAAGGGTTACAGAAACTTCAGGATGTCTTTGAAAAGAGTAAAGATACCAGTCTGACTGGCAAAAAAGACAAGCCCGAAGTTGCCGACGAAAAAGACCCACAGACAATCCAGGCCGACGGCCTCAATATTTCTTTTCAGTTTGATCTTTTTTATGAACTAACCAGCAAGGTAGAAGCCAAAATGGGTCAGAAAGGTGCTGAGCGCTTTGTCGAACTCAGTGGCACAGTTTCTGAAACTTTTATGAGCAGCTTTGATCTGTCGATAGATGCTGTTGGCTCTTTTATGAACGGCACTGACAAGTCACTCGACATCTCTCCTGAAGTCACCAACCAATTTTTTGATGCAGTCGAAGGTCTGGCAGATCTTAGTCCAGCTGCGCTCGAAAACTTTTTGAAGGAATCTGATAAATTTTTCGCCAGCCTCGAAGACACTTACGGGTCGGCTAATGGTGCTTTTGATCAGATCAAAGGCGCTATGCAGGAGCAGGCCACGGCCTTTTTCGCTGATGTGGGCGGAGTGAGAAGCGCGGCTCTCGCAAGCCCAGAAATGGGAGGCGCATTACCGGAATCTGTTCCAGAAGGAGCTGTGCCGACTGGCGAAGCAACCGTAGAAGGTGACACCCCGAAGATCGAGCTGTTGTTTCAGCCAGATAAAAAGGTCAGTCAGAGCGACTACAAGAATTTTCTTGAAGACTTTTTGAAATATACCGAGAAGTTCAAACAGCAGTTGTTCGAAAATTTGTTCAACAACAGGCTGTCTGGCTACGAAAAACTGGCCAAAGCTCCAGAAGAAAAAGAATCTGCCAAGACCAGTTTGATTGATACTGCTGTCTGATAACGATTACAGATCTTTCCAATATTTGGCGGCGTTTTCGCCGCCCGCGTAAAAATAGTAAAGCGTTTTGGTTTCAACATAGCCCTTTTTCTCGAACATGCGTCGCGAAGGTGTGTTACTCTCACGCACCTCGGCGCATGTTTTTTTCATTCCTGAGTTTTTGAACCATTTTTCGATTTCTTCTATCAGGGCGGTGCCAACTCCGCGCCGTGCAAACTCAGTCAATACTCCGATTTTGTAGATGCGCCCTGAAGGTATTTTAAAATGCCGCAGCAGACCAATTGCGGCAGCACATATCTTGCCTTTTTCGTTGCGAATGATAATGGTTCGACTGGTCGGCGAAACGATAAGGTGGCGCAAGCTGCGTTTCGAAAACTGATCTGGCTTGTTTTCAAAACAGACTTTTTCAAATTCAAAGAGTTCGTCTACAATCTCTTTAGTCGCTACGATAAAATTAAGCTTTTCCATGTGTTTACCTGAGTTTATTTTTGTTTGTATTTCTGTGATCTTGTGAGAATTTGTTGTTCTTCAAGCAAACATATTATCAACTTTCGTGTTGAACGCCATATTTTTTTTACAGCGACCATTAAAGCATTTGTTCTCAGGGCAATCGCAGTTTCCGAGAAAGCGAGATCTGGTGAGCCTTAGTGCTGTTACAACGCATGATAAGAGCGCAACCTGCCGAAATGACAGCACTACAAGCAAAAGACCAGAAGCAATTAAAATCGCAAAATGCAAAATATTTTGCTTTTATCCCTTGCGGATACTCTTGTTGGTCATTACAATCTAAGTATCCGGCTATAAGCGTTCCCGGATAAGATTAATAAGCTCAGGGAGACCGAGAATGAAGCGAGTAGCAAGTATCGTCGCAGTAACCACCCTGTTTATGTTCGTCGTTCTTACGCCTGCAAGCGCGCAGCAGCTCAAGGACTGGACCGTAGCAGTTTTTCTCAATGCCGACAACAACCTTGACGAATTTGGAGTTGAAGATCAGACAGAAATGTCTCGTGTTGGCTCCAACGCAAACCTTAACGTTGTTACTTTGATTGACCGCGAACGCGGCCCGGCGCAGATTAATTTCATAGAAAAGAATAATATTACCAAGATTAAAGACTTGGGCGAAGTTGATATGGGTGATTACAACGAACTTGTCAAGTTCGCCAGCTTTGTAAAAGAGAATTATCCAGCAAAACACTACAGTTTCACCATCTGGAACCATGGCTCCGGCTGGAAGGGCAAGAAATTAAACAACATTTTCCGTGGCATCTCTTATGACGACTCTTCTAACAATCATATAACTAGCGCTCAGTTGTCTTTGGCTACTGCCAAAATGGTCGAGATTCTTGGCCAGAAAATTGACGTTCTTAACATGGATGCGTGTCTGATGCAGATGGTCGAAGTTGGTCACGCTGTTAAAGACAACGTCGGGTTTATGGTCGCCTCTGAAGAACTTGAGCCTGGCAAAGGTGCTCCTTACGACGATATTCTCGTCGGCGTTAAAAAAGGCATGACTCCTTCAGCCTTTGCGATCAACTGGGTTAACGCTTTTTCAAAATCATATACTGGTGGCAGTCAGGGTTACGATGAATCTACTCAGTCAGCTGTTGATATGAGCAAATTCGATAAAATGGTTGACGCCATAAACGGTCTGGCCAAAGCACTTATGAGCGGCAAATACTCAACCGAAGTTAAAGAAGTTTTGGCTAACACTCATAAGTTCGACTTCCCAGAAAACATCAGCATGCTGCATTTCGCCGAATTACTTAAAGCCCGCATGAGCAGCAATGAATCAGTAAAAACTGCTTGCGACAAGCTTCTGGTTGCTGGCAAAGCTGCTGTTATCGCCTGCAAAAACACTGGTAATTCAACTAAAAACGCTAAGGGTATCGCCATCTATCTGCCATCAACCTTCCGGATTGAAGCCAAATATTTGACACTCAGCTTTGCCAAGGCGACACTCTGGGATGAAATGATTCAAACTCTTCTCAAGCGTGATATAGCGGCAAATGTTGTCAGCGAGATCAAGGCAGGGAGTCTTGACGAGATGCGCAATCTGGTTGCTTCCGCCATGAGCAATTCAGAAAATGCAGATTTCTACCGCTTTATTATTCGTGAGCTTAACTATGAAATGTATACAGAAAAGGGATTGCCTGAGTCTCTCTCAGAAGAATTTAGCGGACTTTTCAAGCAGCTTTCTGGCTCTATAGCCCGCTGACAGGTGTTTATTAGTTCTTAGTGGTGGCTGCTGGCAACAGCAGCCACTTGTTTTTTTCTATGTCATCATCAAAAATTTCAAATGGTCAACCAGAACTTACTTTTGCAATTAGCAACATGAAAAAAATGATTATATCTGTTGACACTGTACTTTTTGATAATTATAATGAATGAACGTAGTATAAGTATTGATTAGGTATTGTATAAGTGTTTTGTAGGTGTTCTGTGAGTATTGTATAAGTTTTGTATAAGAGTATAAGGAGTATTGAAGATGAAACGAGTCATTAGTATTTTAGCCATTGCTTTCTTTGCACTTTGTTTTTGTACACCAGCTGGCGCCGCTGCCCAAAAAGAATGGACATTCATGGTTTTTTTGAATGCCGATAACAATCTTGATTCTTTCGGCGTGGGCGATCTCCAAGAAATGGTAGCTGGTGGCGGATCAAACGATAATATTAACATTGTGTGCCTTATCGACCGCGAAAATGCTCCGGCTACTCTTAACTATGTTGCTAAAGATGGCATCCAGGTTGTTAAAGAGATGGGCGAGCTTGACATGGGCGACTATCGCGAATATGTAAAATTTGTTACTGAAACTGCCAAAGCCTATCCGGCCAAACATTATTGTTCAATTATCTGGAACCATGGCTCCGGTTGGAAAAACGCTAATGACGAAATCATCAAAGGTATTTCTTATGATGATTCATCAAACAACCACATCACTACCAATCAGCTGACTGTTGCTTTGAAAGAAATCGAAACTGCACTTGGCAAAAAACTTGATGTTCTATCTTTCGATGCTTGCCTTATGCAGATGATGGAAGTTGCTTATGCAGTAAAAGATGGCTGTGACTATTTTATAGCTTCTCAGGAAACTGAACCTGGTGAAGGCTATCCCTACAAAGAAATTATCGAGAACTTCAAAAAAGGCATCACTCCTGAGCAGCTGGCAACAGTTATTGTTAAGCAGTATGCTATTTCTTACAACGGTGGTAGCGCTGGTAACTCATCAGGCACCCAGTCTGCTCTCAAATGCAGCGAGATCAATAACCTGAATGACGCTATTAACGGCTTTGCAAAAGCATCTATGGCCGGCGAATATGCCGTCGAATTCAAGTCTGCTCTTAACCGTGTTCAGAAATTCTATTACAGAACCAACATTGATCTTGGTCACTTCGTGGCTCTGGCCAAAGAAAGTATCAAGGACGAAGGTTTCCAGACTGCGGCCAAGAAACTCGAAGCTGCTTATGCTAAGACCGTTGTTTGCAATGGCCTGAGTGGTTACAATACCAAGAATGCTACTGGCCTGGCCATCTACTTCCCGACTTCTTCTTACAGCTTTTCTGCAGAATACAAAGACCTGGCCTTTGCCAAAGATTGTATGTGGGAAACCATGGTTAAAGATTACTACAAAAAAGCCGCTGTTAAGACTCTGGTTGCTGATATCAGCCGTGGTGATGTTTCAAGCCTGGTAGATTATGTTTCTACTGCCAATGAAAAGAACCGCGAAGTTAGCGCCAACGTTATTGCCAAACTGAACTTCAGAGTATTTGTTGAAGGCGGTCTCGATGAAGCTACTCAGACTAACGTTTGCAATCTGATCAGCGAACTTAAAAACAAATAAGCCTTACACTCCTTTAAAAATAGAACCGCAGAGACTAATAAAGTCTCTGCGGTTTTGCTTTGCACGCTCTCTTAGTGGCGAGCTACTGCATTTCTCAACGTCGATATCTTGAATCGACTTTGTCGCTTCTCAGTTTCGAGACGCCTTTCTCGTTGAGGCGTCGGAGCTTTTCATGAACTGCACGAATCTCCGCTTTCAGACGTGCAATCATCTCGCTGGTCTCAAACATATCATGCTTGCTGTTGGCATGCAAAATACTGCCACAAAACTAAAACACCATTGCCAGTAAAACTATTGCAGATAAACTTCTGCGGGTAAAAGATTGCCATTTCGCCTACGAATATTTTCCTTTCTAACAATATATTGACAGAAATTCGCGCATATTAGACATTTTATATTTCAAGAAAATTATGCTATCGTGTGGAAATGTACTACTGCCAGGAATGTAAGAAATAAATTGCATCCTGCTCAGGCTGTAATCGGCAAATAATCGACGTGACGGCTATTTTGCTCTGCCAGGTTTCTGCGGTAATGTTCGCTGAGCTTCTTGTTAGCCTGCCGCCGTTAAGCGTTGCGATTGACCCGGGATTTTGCCGGGTTCGACCATTGAAATCTGAACAGCGTGGTAGTTCATTGCGAAGTGACGGAGGGGAGGACGTTTAATGCGGTATGATGTTTCATTGAGGGGTTTCGGCTCTGATTTTCAACCCTCTTTCTCCGGTCAGGTCATACAGGTTGGAGAAGTATCCCGGTTGCGGTTGAAGCAATTCTTTGCCGCGTTGTTCCGGATCAGCGCAGCTCCAAATGGTTCTGCCGGTGAAAGCGCGGCGATGATCGTCGATCCACGAAGATTTGCCTTTACTTTTATCGTGGAAAACGGGGTGTTGTTGCAGACGTTTCCTTCCGGAAATACTGTGCGAATGGCTTCCGTTCAAGCGACCCTTGATTTTGTGGATCGAATGCTCGTCAAGATTGATGGTTCGGCTGCAAGCAAGGATCCAGGGGAAACTTGCTCCGCGCTTTCTCGTCTCAATTCCCCAATGACAACCGGCGCGGTGGTGGAAAGAGCACCTGCAAAAGGGTGGGTTGGGGCCGTTCTTTTTGTTGCGGCAATCCTGGTTTTGTTGTTTTTCATCGGAAACTTCCGGGAGTCCGGAACCGGTGCAGGGGCCGGAAAACTGCGGTCGGATGCGACCGTGAGACAGTTCTTTTCGGCTCTCGACCGTCTCGAAAACAGCAACCTGCCCCTAGATGCCGCTCAGAAGGCCCAACAACTGCGAATGATCCGGGATGATGTTCTGCGTCTCCCTCTAAACCGGCAAAAAATACTATTGGAGAAGATCACAGATCTCGACATGAAGCTCACCCAAGAGCTGTCAGAAGGCGATTCAGTCGTCTCATGGAGCGACATTCTATGAAAAAATCTCGGCTGACAGCGTTTTTTCTTGCGACATTCCTCCTGATTGCCGGCGGTTCCTTTGGCCAACGGCGTTCCTCCAAAATTGCGGGGGTCACCCCCGCCGACCTGGAGAGCAGTGCCAAGCGCCTTTCTCAAAGTGTCAAACGTGGTTCCGCGGCAATCCCCCTCAGTCAGGCTGCCAAAGATAAGGTGATCGAAGCTTTGAAGGGGAAGTTCAAGGATTACGTCGCCACCACGATCCTGGGAAAACTCAACAACGAAGAGATAAAGAGCGAGCTGTACCAGAAAATGGTGGGGGTTCTGGAAGAACGCAAGGACGATCTGATCAAGATCGGTGACGCTATCGCCGACGGCAATCCTGCGGAAGCCCAGACGGAATTGGCGACACTTTTTGGTACATCGGTTCTGCACGGACTCGAGAAGGCGATTCCCCTGAACCAGCTCAAGATCGATGACAGCCTTTCATTGATGAAGAGCGGAAGCGGCCGGTTGAATGTTATGGGGGCGGTTCTTGGAGAGGTTATTCAAAATGCTGACAAGATCAAGACCGTTTCTGAGATTGCCGGTCTGTTGTCAGATAAGCAGTGGAAGGCCGCCGGCGAGAAAGCAGCGGAATTCTTTCCCCAGGTTCAAACGATCCAGGCGGCTGTGGTTGTCGTGAGGCAGGGGTTTGAGGAGAATTTTTTCGGCCCCGGGATGGATGCCATTTACAACGCGTGGCGGGTCGATAAAACCCAGAACCCTGATGACCTGGCGACCATTTTAATGTCTACAACTCAGGAAACCGGAATGAAGGGAATCGAAAAAAGTGGCCACCTGCGCACGCTTGCTCAAAATCTAGGTTGGCCTGACGAAGGTGATGAGGAGCGGTTGAGACGGCTGGGCAGATATCTTCAAGCCCGCGATAAATCTGAGACGGATGCCGCCGCGAAGGAAAAGGAAATTCTGGTGGCGGCGGTCGAAATGTATGAAAAAGAAGTGCCCATCCACCGTAGTGGTCTCGGCAGTGGAAAGGCTCGAGACAAGGCTCTTGACCAGGATATTCTTGCCTACATGAAGTTGCGGGTGAATCTTGCCGGAGGGCTCGCCCGGGAACTGGGTTTGGATGCATCCAGGTATCAGTCGGTTATGCTTGAAGGACGGTCGCTGCTTGCGCTCCATGTAAAATCACGCCTGGAACTCGAAGACCTGATTCAGCGTCAGGGGCCACAATCACCGGAGACGATCTCCTTGCGTCAGTATCTGGCAAAATCTAGAAACGATTTGCTGAAAACTCTGCGGGAGCGTCTCGGCCTGCCGGCCGTGAAAGAAACGATCGAGGCAGGTTTCGAACTGCCCGGAGAAGCTGATGCCGGAGAAGTTGTCGAGGGTGCACTCATCATCGAGAAGGGAATTCCCCCGTTTTCTGTCACCATTGAAGTTCCGGGACAAAAAAATCCTCTCCGTTTTTCGGGGAAATTCGATCCGGTCATTCCATTTTCTTTTAAAGCTCCTGTTAAACCTGGAGCTCACGCGATTACGGCACGAATCGAAGCGTCTGATGGGGATAAAGGGAAACTGACTGCCCAGGTTTCAGCTCAGATTAATGTTTCGGCGGCGTTCAATGTGGTTGTTGCCGCTCCGAAATTTCTCGGTTTCAACCAGACGGCACGGGTTGAAGTAACGGTTTTTGAAGGAACACCTCCTTTTACCGTGACAACCGGCGGAACTCTTCCAGGAAAATCCGCCGTTCAAAAAATCTCCGGGCGAAATCATACGCTGCCGGTTACGGCGGGTCAAAAGCCTGGAGCCTTTACCATCTGGGCGGAAGTGGAGAGCGCCGATAAAAAGACCGCACGTTCGGAACTTGAGGTCGCGGTGGGGCCACCATTTCAGGTTCTTTTTCTGAATGCACCGAAGCAGGTTCCTGCGGGGAGCAACGTCACGCTCGGGTTCAGCCTGGAAGGCGGGTCGCCTTTGCTTAAACCCAATCCCCCATGGGATGTCTTTCTTAAGGGAAGCGGCGTATCAAAGGCTGTCTCCGGGAAAATTACGAACAAGAGGTTTTCCCTTTCCTTCACCGCTCCCAAGAAAACGGGAATGTGTGAGGTGACGGTCGAAGCCGGCGGCACCGTATTCTCCGCTTCAGCAAAGCATTCCTTCAAGGTCGTTCCCGGCTTTGCCATTGATCTTACCGGTCCGCGAAGTTTCGAACCCAACCAGGAAAAGGATCTGTCCGTGGAGGTCTCCGGGGCGGTCGCAGCGTATCGTGTCATGTTTCGCGGACCCATGGGCAACGATAAGGAAGTGCTCCAGGGCCAGCCGCAGTCCGATGGGGCTGTTCGCAAGACGATTATGTTCAAAGCGCCGAGCAAGGTGGGGGAATATACTCTTCAGGTCAGGGCGGTCGATACCTCGGGAAAACAAGTTACCTCAACCCTGAGGGTCTCGGTGAAAAAAGCCGACTCCTCTGAACCAGATGAACCGGATAAATCGAATACAACCAAAGAGGTTCGTTCGACGCCGTCAGGCAACGAGGTCGGCCCGGCAATCACACTTACGAGAGAGTATCTTACCATGCGGTTTCAAACCGAAGGGGTGAAAGTTGATTATAAGCAATCCAGCTGGGGTCCGTTCGGGGGGAATGCCAGCGGAATCATTACGGGCGACCGGTTCAGGTTCTCCGGGGAGGCGACGGGGATAGATGATGATCCTCCTCCTGAATTCTTTTGTCGTGGGAAAATTACGTTGTGGCGGGAAAAACAGCAACCGGAGACGATCACGTTATTCGAGCGGCAAGCCAAGGGGCCGTTCCGACAAACCTGGGATCGGAGTATAGATTTGAAGGATGTTTTCCGAGTCGATTTCGAAGCAGACTTGGAAGGCGGGGATATAGCCTGCTATGCCCCTTTCATTCCTGTCAGGGTGAGCTGTCGTCGCCCTGAATGATTCACAGAAACCAATGGAGGTCGCTTCAATGGCAGTAAAACTTTCGGTGAAGGGAGTCTCTTCCGATCTCACCCGTGCCACGGGAGGCTCGGCGATTGTGTCTCTGGGCGAGTATTCCCTGGAAGATCTTCAAGGGTTCTTGGCGGATTTCCGGCAACTGGTTCCACCGCCGAGTTGGCCTGAAGACGGTCTGTGTCCGCCTCACGTCTTCCTGGATGGAGCGGCGGAGAAAATGACCCTGATTGCGGATGAGGGAAAACTCTTCTGGGAGGAACGGGATCTTGAGATTTCTCCTGCCGAGGTTGTGAACGGTTTTTCGAGCGGCGAATGGCATAATACTGTTGTCGAAAGTATTTCCGAACAGGCTCCGGCAGAAGAGATTGCGGTTGTCCGCCCGCGTTCCGATTTTCCCGGCCCCTATGTAAGAAAGCCAGCCAAGAAGAGTTTCAAATACGGAATAGGGGATCTGATTCGTCTGATTTTTGCCCTTCTCGGCGGTGCGGCGGCATTTTCGCCGATGGTTTTCCTGACACCCTTCATTCAGGAATCGGCGAAGGGAAATGTCGAACTTGCGTTGATCATGATCGGCGCTTTTTTCCTGTCTGGGGCAATAGTGGTCTTCATGTTGATTCTCGCGCCAACGTTGAACAAATAGCGCATATGTGGTGCTTCCCCCGGTCAGTAGATTTTTTAATCTGTTAAAACAAAACCGCAGAGACTCATAGTAGTCTCTGCGGTTTTGCTTTGCCAGCTCTCTTAGTGGCGGGCTACTGCATTTCTCAACGTCGATATCTTGGGTCGACTTTGTCGCTTCTCAGTTTCGAGCCGCCTTTTTTCATGCTATCAAGACTCTGCTCGAGAACTTTAAGCTCTGCCTTCAATTCCTTGATCTGGGCCATTAATACCTGTGCCTGCTCCTGAGCCTGTTCTCCACCCTCTTCGTTGAGGCGTCGGAGCTCTTCGTGAGCCGCACGAATTTCCGCTTTCAGACGTGCAATCTTCTCGCTGGTCTCAAACATATCATGCTTGCTGTTGGCATGCAAAATGCCGCTAAAAAACGAAAACACCATTGCCAGTAAGACTATTGCCGATAAACTTCTGCGAGTAAAAGATTGCATTTTTGCCTCCGAATATTTTTATTTCTAACAATATATCGGCAGAAATCCACACATAATTAATATTTTATACTTTGAAAAATGTATGTTATCGTGTGGCAATGTACTACTGCCCGGAATGTAATAAAGAAATTAATGTTTGTCCTGGTTGTAAACAGCGAATAGCCGACGTGATGGCTCTTTTGCTCTATCAAATTTCAGCGGTAGTATTTGCTGTTGCTGTCATTTTTTTTATGCTTGAGCTTGAATTGCGCGAAGGTACAGCTGTAGCACTAAAACCATTTAACGAAGCTTCTGAAATCTCAGAGAAGAAGTCGAAAATAGAGGCAGTTAAATTGCCGACTCCTCCCAAAGCCGCCAAAAATGATCCAGACACAAAACAAACTCCAAAAAAGAGCCCGATCAGAGGGCAAACGGCGGATTTTAGAGCTGCCCTGTGGGGTGGGGCGCGGAGTCGCATTGTGGAAGAAGAAAAGGCTGAATTGCTAAATGATAGTAGCGCATACAATCTTGACTACATTGATAGAATTAGCAACTTTGACACAGTTATCAGATACGATTTTTCTTCAAGCCGTCTCATCGCAGGTCGATACATTTTTTTCGGGCACAAGTGCCAGGGTTTGGAACAGCTCGACCTCGCCAAGGTTCCCAAGATTGGCGAAAGTGCTGACAGGGTTATACAAAGCGATTTTGCAATTTTTCCGATCCCACGTAACACTGCACTTTGCGATCTTCAAAGTATAGAACAATTTTTTTCCGAAACGTACAGCTCTCTGGTTTTTCAGTTGGGAGAACCTTTGGAGCGTAGTCTGGGCGAGCTGGATGCCAGTTTAAGCGCTAAGCAAAAAGTTGAGTCAGTAATGGCCCATAATCGTATTATAAGCTACTGTTGGAATACTCCAGAATCAGTTGTTAATCTGGAGTTTGCAGCTTTCGAGAATATCATGTATCTCTGCATTAATTATCAAAACCCAAAGACGGCCAGGTAATATGACAACTATAAAATGCGAATATTGCAAACTTCAGGTAGACGAGTGCCCCGACTGCAAAAAGCCCCTGGGGCAACATATAGTTTTGCCAATGATCATATTGATCATATCTCTGCTGGCAGTTACCGTGGCTGGGTATCGCTGGAATAGCGCATTTGCTGAACATGAAGACGCACAGACTTTTCGCCAGGCCTATCTTAAGAAGCACCCGGAGGCCGTTGAAAAACTGCGTTAAGTGCACTTGCTCAATGCAGAATCTGGCGGCGGGAAAAGATCAGCGTAGCCAGCAGATAGAATGCTGCTGTCCAGATTGATACTGCCAGCAGCGATGAAAAGATGCCTTCGCTGAGGAGACTGGCTTTGCCGTCAAGAATGCTTTGGATGTTCTTGATCGCAAAAATATCGTCTAGATGACGCGTAAAACACCATTTTGCCAGTGCGTCATACCATGGGTCGATTTTATTGAGCAGCCCGCTGGCGACCAGGTAAAAGGTATGGATACCCATGAGTACGCTCAAACTGGTGAATGACATCAGAATTGCTGACTCAAAAAACAGTGAAAATACAATGAAAAAGCCGATTAGCATAAGGTTTCCGAAGAATGTCATCGCCAGCAGTTGCAGGGCGGATGCAGTGCTTACCAGATACGTGGGAGGGCGATTCTTGACGAGATCGCCGAGCTCACCAAGCCCGCCAGGTAGATTCTGCACCATCGACTCGGGTATCAGTCCAGAATTTTGTGTGAGTGTTCGTGCAATAAGCAGATCTGCCTGCAAAAACATGCCACCAATGCAAACAGCGAGTAGCAGAAAAATCATTATCGCCACTGTTTTGGCAGTAATCACCTGCCAACGGTTTATTGGTGTCAGCAGCAGCATCTTCATGTAGCCCCTACTGAATTCGGTCGAAAAGCTGTCGCCGACTACCAGCGCCAGAAAAAACGGGGCGATAAAGGCAAACAGCTTAACATGGCCGGTAAAAAGCCCCTGAACGACTTCATGCAGCACTGAAAACTGAATTTCGCCAAAGCCAAATCCTTTGAACTTTACGAAGGCGATCAGTAGCGCCAGACTGGCTACCAGCGGTACCACATTAAGTGCTACCAGAAACAGCAGGGCTTTTTTGCGGTTTAGAATCTTTTTAAGTTCGAACAGAACCAGAAACAGCATTCGCTTCATGAGCTGCCTCCCTTGTCACCGGAGTCGGAGGTGAGCTTGATGAACGTTTCTTCGAGTGACGCTTCCTGAGGTATCAGGGCGCTGACTTTGATGTTGGCGTTTACCAGCGCCTGATTAACCTGCGCCGATAAACCGGTCGTCATGGTTAAGAGCAACCCTCTCGGCGTGCTGGCAACAATAATCTGTTGCCCGAGATTTTCGATAAGCTGTCTGGCTTGCGCGATTTCTTCGTCAGCCATTCTGATTTCCCATTTTTCAAGGTGGCTGGCGAGCAGGTCGGCGACGAAGCCCTGGCTGACAGTTACACCCTTGTCAATGATGACCACATAATTGCAAAGTCGCTGAACTTCGTCGAGCAGATGGCTTGACAGAAAAATCGAGGTCTTTTCTTCGCTGTGAATAAGCTGGAGGATTTCGCGCATATGCACACGGCCCGCCGGATCCATTCCACTGGTGGGCTCGTCAAGAATAAGCAGGCGGGGCTTGTGTAGAATGCCAAAAGCGACACCGAGTCGCTGTTTCATGCCGGTTGAAAAAGTGCCGAAACGTTGATGTATCGCCTCTTTTAGTCCGACCATCTCGATAACCTCGTTGATTCTGACCGACGTTAACGGTTTATACAGAGAGCCAAACCAGTAGAGATTCTCGTAAGCTGTCATGGTCTCAATGAAAGTGGGGTTCTCGACAACGGCTCCGATCTGCTCAAGCGCTGCGACGCGTTGCGAGGGGATACTGCAGCCGAGCATCTCAAGATTGCCTCGATAAGAGGGAATCAGGCCCAGAAGAATGCGCAGAGTGGTTGTCTTGCCGGCGCCATTTGGCCCCAGAAAGCCGGCGATTGAATCCGGCGGTACGCTGAAGTGCAACGACTGGAGCACCTGTTTGCGCCCAAAATTTTTACTGAGATCGGTTACTTTTATTGCAGCATTCATATAAATCACACCGGGTCATAAAGCTCGTGATAAAGCTCACGGCCGAGAACTTTGAGAATCACGGTAAGTGGCACCGCCACCAGCATACCTGGAATGCCAGCTATGTTGGCAGCAATAGCAAGAGCCAGCATTACTATGAGTGGATGCAGTCCGGCGTTTTCGCCTACGACGTTTGGTTGCAGATACCAGCCGTCAATGGTCTGAATGATAGCGATAGCTATGGCTATTTTAATCAAAACCGCGACCAGAGAAGAAGAGAAGCCAAATTGTGTAATTGCAACCAGTACGGCGAAAATTATTGTGAACAGGCCGCCCAGATATGGAATGAAGTTAGCAATTCCGGCCAGTAAGCCCAGAAACAAGGAGAAGTTGAGCCCTGAGAGCCAGATGGCAAAAACCATCATCAGCGCAAAAATCGAATTAGCGAAAAGCTGACCGCGTAGCAAAGCATTGAGCTGTTCATCAATTTTACCGATTATTGCGAGCACGCGTTCGCGGTAATCTGGCGGCAGCAGCATTTTAAAGCTTTCAAAAATTGCATCGATATCGAGCAATATGTAAAAAACCAGAATGGGAATGAGAAACATGTTGAACATTCCAGAAAAAGCACCGCCTAGAAAGCTCATGCCCTGTTTAAAGAGCGCGACGGCACCATCTCTCGCCAGGATTACACCTTGCGAAGCAAGCTCGCGCAGGCGGTCGCTTTGAACAAACTCATCTACATAAGTTTTAATATAGGGAACGCCCTCTAATTTTTGGTATAGATCAAGACCCAGTCCCTTGTAATTCTCTGCCAGTTTTTTTACATCAAGATTTGCGAGTTTGTTTACCAGCTCGCCGGCTTCTGAGATCATCGAAATGCCGAATGGCACGATAAATATGGTGAAAATAATTATGCACACAAAGAAAACCGCTAATACAGCCCATGGTCGCGGTAGTTTGCGCGCGACCAGACTCCGAACCAGCGGATTGACCACGTAAGCGATTACCAGTGAAATCAAAAACGGCGCGATTACGCTTGAAAGGTAATATGAAATCACAATTGCTACTATAAAACCGAGGGCTATCAGCGCATTTTTAACTGCTGGCGAAAGATTTTTGATAGACATCAGACAATTTTCCTCATTTTAATGCCTTCTCCATAAAACTTGAGAATCAGCTCAATTTCTGATTTGCTCATGTGCAGACTTCTTGCTATCTGAGGCAATGTTACACCATCTTCATACATTTTTAAAACTTCTCGAACCGGAAACCCAGCTGGCGGGCAGGGTAATTCTCTTGGTTTTTCAAGGTCGGTCATTTTAATAGTTGCCGGCAGTCGCGCGCCTTCATTTATCTGGGCAATTCTAAGCTCTTTTACGTTCCCAGATTTCGTGGTTGGTAACAACTCAGCAACTGTGGCGCTATCGACAAAAGACTCCCGCACTGGCCTCATTGGCACTACGCGCTCAGCTGTTTTCTCTGCTGCAACTGCACCAAACTGCATTTCTGCTCTGGTTGAATCTTTTCTCGAAATCTGGAGCTCCTGACTGATGGCTTTGAGCTGTCTGGAAACTTCAATGCGAATCAGTTCGGCGACACATTCTTTGTCAGGAACAATTGGATTGTCTTCGAGCTCTGAGGTTCGGGTATCAAGCTCTCCCATGCGATTCAAAATGTCTTCAAGAGAAGACTGAATTTCTTTGTAAAATTTTCGTTCAGTGCCTTGTTCTATGCTGGTGACAACAGCTGAACCACCAAGGTTTCGCATGCGGAGAGACGCTGAGCTCTCATCCATCTCTTTAAGCAGGTCGCTGACATAAATACTTTTTCTGTCTGCAACTGTTAAAACCTCTTTGATCTCTTCAGTTCTCACTTCGAGAACCTTCATGTTGTGAGCCGATACCATCTCCATGTCTTCCATCAGATTCTTGAAGGAAAGTTCGAGCGCGCGCATTTCTTCGTTCATTTGATAGAAGCGGCGTTGGCCAAGTTTTTTGCCGATCCAGAACGCAGCCAGCACCAGAAAGACCAGGCAAACAACAATCTGTACAATTGTCCACATATGTGGCTCTTCACCCCATCCCGATATTCTTTTACCCATTCTCAAAGCCGTCTAATTCTGGCACAATTACCATATTTAAACAATCTTGTGAATGAAGCGAGCACATGGTACCATGCCTGCTATGCTAAAATCCAAGAAATTCTGGGGAATAATTCTAAGTTTTTTCTTTCTTTGGCTTGCTCTGCAAAAAGTCGACTGGAAGCATGTTCCCGATATTCTGGCCAGTCTGAAGTTTCGCTATATCTTCCTGATATGTATCAGTTACACGTTTGAGCATTTGTTGCGTGCTGTGAGGTGGCAACAGATTCTTTTTGAGCGCGATTTTTCCTTTAAAACGGCTTATTTCGGTATAGTTCTCGGGTATTTTTTTAACAACATCCTTCCCGCGCGTGCCGGTGAGTTTTTTCGTGCCTATTATCTGAAGAAAAACAAGGTGGTTGCGGGTAGCGAAGCCTTTGGATCTGTGGTTTTTGAAAGGTTTCTTGATGGCGTGGTAATTGTGAGCCTGATCGTATTTTCGCTGCAGAATTTCAAAACGACGCCGTTGATCGAAAAAGCAAGTATCAGTGCGGTTATTTTTTACTGCCTGGTGCTGATTGCTATTTTGATATTGCAGTTTAAGAAAAGTTTGTTTGTAAAAATCTCATCAGCTATTTTTAATCTTCTGCCAGAAAGGTTCGGCAGTCGCTTGAAAAATTCGCGCGACTCATTCATTGACGGGCTGAGTCTGATCGGGCAACCAGTTGTTTTTATCAAGGCGCTTTTTACATCTTTCATCGCCTGGGGTCTTTCTTTGTTTACCCTTTGGCTGAGCCTGCAGATGTTCTCTATTGATTTTGGCTTCGGCCAGACCGCCCTGCTCATGTCTGTGCTGGCGATCGGATCAATGATACCGTCCAGTCCTGGCATGATAGGTGTTTACCAGTTCTGTTGTGTTATCACGCTTCACGATATTTTCGGTCTTTCAAACGATCTTGCTGGCACTTTTGGTCTGGTCTGTCATTTTATTGCCTACAGCTATGTCATTCTGCTTGGTTTTGCTATCCTTACTCACGAAGGACTTCGCGTGAGTGAACTAAGTGCCGCAGAAAAAGAGGATATCGTAAACACGCCATCGGTAATTTCCTAATCCTTCCTGTAGATAATGCCGATAAATTGATAAGCAATACAGGAGGTTGGCATGAAATCTCAGACAAATACAAGCAAATCCAGAGCTCAGTTCGGTCTATTTCTGTTCTTTTTGGCAGGGTTATTCGCGCTTCAGATAGCTTTTGCCTTTACTATTCACGGCGATATTGGACCTCAAACTAATATTGTGCCTGGCATTGAGAAGCCTGCTTCGCCGATTCTGGTCGGGAGAATAGATAGCCTGATCAGCAATGCCCGGCTTATAGCTCCAGCTAAAGTGGCGCCTGAGGGTGCGTTTGCTCCGGCTACTCGCGATTTCAGCGACAGTAAGCTTGAACTTGCCCGTATCGAGACAGAAGATTCAAATGCAGATCATAGCACTGAAGTTATAGAAGCAGACTCAGAGCGCTTTGTAGCGTATAGGGTGCAATCTGGAGATACGCTGGAGAAAATTGCCCGAAAACTTTTTGGCAGCTCACAGATGGTTCAGTCTCTCGTCAGAATCAACAGGATTACTGACGAACGTTGCCTGAGACTGGGCAGTACCATAAAAGTTCCTCGCAGCGGACTGCTGCAGACTGTAAAGATTAACTGATAGCGGGTTCTATAATGGTTTCAAGTTACTTCAAACCTCTAAATATACTGTGTGTGGTCTGCTACATTGCCTTTATGGGCTTGGCGTTTGACTCCAGCATGGTTGATGCCCTGGTACTCTATGTGTCAGAGGAAAATGGCAAGCCTGTTTACATTTCAGGTAAAATTGAAACTGCTGCGCTGCCCAGAACCAATACTCAAAAGAAACCCATTATTGCCATTCAGTACCGCGCCGAAAATATCAGCTCAACTCCTGAACATACAGTAGCCACAAGTCCCAGTTCTGATGCTGCCCAGGTAGTAAAAAGCGAAACCTCTGCCAATGCCGATGCGCCTGCTGAGAGCCTGACAACTGTTATTGCCATGACGCCTGCTGTAACGACTCCTGCGTTGACTGTTGTTGAACCGAAACAGGATGACGACTATCAGGCTCCAGATTCAAACGAAGCCTCTACATCAGCTCTTGCCTATATTGAGGCAATCAGCAAAAACAAATGGGAATATGCTTCTCTGCTCGATCGCTATATAGTTAAATTCGATCCCCAAACCTATGTTGTTCTCACGATTAGACCCTCATTGCAAAAAATGGTCGAGGATACTTTTAAAAAATATTCAACCCGCATCGGTGCCAGTATAATTCAGGATCCTGCTACCGGCGAAATCCTTGCAATGGCTTCCAGTCATCGTAACCAGATTCTAGATATACTCTCAGAAGAGTATCGAACAGAGAATTGGGCTCTGCGCCCGACTTTCCCGATTGCTTCAATTTTCAAGATTATTACTGCCTCTGCTGGTCTCGATAGCGGCAAGACCACTGCCAAAAGCAGTTTTCTTGCCTGGGGTAAAACCTATATGACTGTCTGGAAAGCTTTTGCTATATCTCACAACGGTGTCTATGGCCGAATTGCCCGAAAAGTTGGCCGCAGTCTGCTCGTGAAATATATTGAGGCCTATGGTTTTAATAAGCCCTTCTTTTTTGACCTGCCGGTCGAAAAATCATTGGCAACTCTGCCGACTGATTCAATCAAATTTGGTCAGGCCGCAGCCGGCCTCAACCGGGACTTTCTTGTCAGCCCGATTCATGTCGCTCAGATCATCTCTACGGTTCTCAATCGTGGACGAACCATGAAACCCTATCTGGTCGACTATGTAGTGCGCAAGAACAAGGTTGTATTCAGGCGCAAACCATTTCAGCTCGCTCAGCCGATTAAAACCGACACCGCTAAAGATCTCTACAAGATGATGTATGCCACAACCTCTGTTGGAACCGGCAAGCGCGGATTCGGCGGTTATCGCAAATGCCCGAGTCTGGCAAAACTTTGTGGCGGCAAGACCGGTACTCTCACGGGAGCTTCGCCTAACTATTTGTTCACCTGGTTCGGCGGTTTCACCAAGGCTATAGGCCGCGATCTTTGCATCGTAACACTGGTCGGCCAGAAGGGTCATTCAGGCACCAAGGCGTCATCTGTTGCCGGGCAGATCTCATATGAGATGTATATGAAGCGTCACGAGGATAAGAGCCCGCAGCAGATTGCGAAAAGCAGATGACGAGTTATTCGCTCATAAAAAAAAAACCGGCAATCGCCGGTTTTTTTTATGACTGATTATCAGTGCCTTATTCTTCTTCTTCCTGGATTGGAGGGTCGTCGAATTTAGGCATTACCGGCTGATTCGTTGGCGGTTCAGGCTCTTTGACCTCGAACGTGCCGATTACCTTGAACACGGCACAATCTTCTTTGTCTTCGTTTTTGCCGCATTCAGTCGAGATATCGTCACCTTTGTTGAAAGAGCCTTTAAGAATGGCCTCTGCCAAAGGGTTTTCGATGTATCGATGAATGGTGCGACGTAGTGGGCGTGCGCCGTATTTGAGATCTGTTCCCCTGTCGACCAGAAAGGTCTCCATCTCTTCAGTGAAACCAAGGCGCATGTTCAAGCCGGATACTCTCTCTGTTACTTCCTGGAGGAGGATCTTGAGGATCTGGCGATTGTCGTCCTTGTCGAGTGCCCTGAACACAATCACATCGTCGATGCGATTGAGGAATTCGGGCGGGAATTTCTTTTCCAGGCTCTTACGGGTGATTTTGACTTTCTTTTCGTGTGACAGATCGTCAAGTTTTTCGACGGGCTTGGCGGCAGGCCCATCGATTCTGAAGCCTGGCTTACTTTCTTCGCTGGTGATATCAGTCACACCAATGTTGGTGGTCAGGATGATCACACATTCTCTGAAGCTGACGGTCTCGCCTTTACTGTCGGTGAGAATGCCTTCGTCGAGAAGCTGTAGCAGAAGATTGTGTACTTTTTCGTGCGCCTTTTCGATTTCGTCAAAAACAACTACGCCATTGGGTTTGTTTTTAACCGATTCGGTAAGGTAGCCGCCTTCGTTGTGGCCGATATAGCCTGGGGGTGCACCAATCAGTTTGGCGTATTCATGGCTCATCGCAAATTCAGAGCAGTCGATACGTACCAGATCATTCTCGCTGCCGGTCATAAATTCGCAAAGAGCTTTGGCAAGCTCAGTTTTACCAACACCGGTTTGACCAACGAAAACGAAACTGCCGACCGGGCGTTTCGGGTTTTTCAGGCCAACACGAGCTTTTCTGATAGCCTGAGCAACGGCAGTAACTGCTTCATCCTGGCCTATAATGCGTTTGCGCAGATGTTTTTCTATTTCCATGTAGCGCTGCTGAGCAGTTTTAGCCTCTTCGGATTCAGCTCCAAGCATCGTTATAGCGCCGCCTTTGGCGGTTTGCTCATCGACCTGGATAGTTACTTCCTTTATGTCAAGAGATGGATTGACCTTGACACAGAGATTGTAAAGTTCCTGCTCGATGATTTCACCGAGCAGTGGGTATTCGTTGTTTCCAAAGACCAGAGGAGCGATCTCATCCAGATAATTTACTACTGAAGCGTTTATAATAAGCCGCTTGTAAGACTTCTTGTCAGTTATCTTGATGTTTTTGAAAAGCTGCTGCTTTTGCTCCGGAGTGAATGATCTAATGGCAACAAAGCGGTCTAGAGACTCACAGAACTTCATCTTGATTCCGGGCGTGGAATCCATGAGAACCCTCCTGAGGGTACGTTTTCGCCATTGACAAATAAGTGCACAATGGGGTATAGAGTATTGTATCACTAACCCTTGCGCAAGGCAATACCTGTAATGATAATAAAGTCGAAACAAGCTGAAGAACACTTTGACAGAGGAATTAATTATTTTCGGGGCGAATTTTACTCTTCTGCTCTGCAGGAATTTATCCAAGTCAGGAATATTGAGCCAGCCTACCCGAATATTGATTTCATCATAGAAGCAGCGATAAAACGCAATCGTGAAGTTGTCGGGCAGCTTACCAACTTTATCGAAGAGAATTTTGATGCTGAAATACAGGAGCTTTCGAACGAACTGACGGTCGAGAACTCTTCAATGCTCGGACCAGAAGTAAATGCTCTGCTCAAACGTGGCAATTTCAGCGAAGCTCTTCGTAAGCTGAAGCATGCCGAATCGGTAGTTCCAGATTCGCGCCCGCTCCTTCTCCTTCTGGGAAACACCCAACGCCGCCTTGGTCTGCTGGATGAGGCTGAAAAGACTCTGCAGCACGCTGCTCACCTTTACCCAGAAGACAGTGAGATTCTTAACAATCTCGGCAATGTTCTGCTCGATATGAGTCTCTACAAGGATGCCGAAGACGTTTTTCGGGCAGCACTGCGCCTGGCACCAGAGAACCCACGTCTGCTAAACAATCTTGGCGCTATGCGCATGCAGACAAACAATCTTGACGATGCCGAAAGGCTTTTTTGCAAAGTTCTCAAGCTGCAGCCAAGATGGGTTACTGTGCAGAAGAATCTGCAGAATCTCAGGCAACGTATAGAAGCGCTTGATAGCGATATCGAAAACCTGAGAACAGAATTTGTGCAACATCCAGATTATCTCGATATCGGGTTGGCTCTGGGCAAATCATTGTTTTTCAGAGGCTATTTTTCTGAAGCTCGCACCACTCTTAAAGGCGTTCTTAAGAAAAATCCCAGGCTGGTTGCCGCCTGTTTTTACCTCGCGACCATTTATGAATTGACTGATGACAATGAAAAGGCAATCGAATATTATCGGCAAATGGTCTTGAAGAACGGCAAAGAAGATACGCTGGAATTTGTCAACTTTGAATCGCTGCTGAAACAGGAATTTTACGAAGAAGCCCTCAGTGAGCTTAAAAAAATTGCCATACTTGAACTCGATGTTGCTGCCAGCCGTATCAATCTGGGTATCAAATATTTCGAGGACTGTCAGTGGAATGACGCTCTACGCCATTTTGAAGAGGCGATAAATATCAATGATACTTATCCGGATGCTTTTTATTGGACAGCGCTGGCACTTGTGCAACTAAGCGAAACAGTCAAAGCAAAGGAATCGCTCGAAAAGGCGATTGAACTCAACCCGGATTATGCCGATGCACACTTTCAGCTTGGCATGTTATTGCGTTCCAAAGCGAAGAAGAAGGCTCGGATACATTTTAGCAAAGCCTTATCGTTGAATCTGCGGCCATCTTTTGCTAGAATAGCCCAACAGCTGATTGACGAACAAAAATAATTACCAGGTAAATAATCAATGGACCAGGCGGCATTTAAAAAGAGTTTTCCGGCATTTCCGGTTGATAATGAATCAATGGAAAGGCTGTGTCGTCTGCTCATAAATGAAGGAACAATCTCTCACGCAGTCTGGGAAGAACTATCAACTGCCACCTCGGACCCAAAGTCATTTGTAGAGGCCCTGTCCGCGCTTGATGTTATCAGTGAAGAGCTTTTGGCCATGAAAGAGGCTGAAATTCTCAACATCCCTTATATCAAGCTTGATGAGATTGATATTCCCCAGGATGCCTTCAAACTCATTGATATCAAGTTTATCAAAGCACACCGGATAATTCCAATCAGAATTAACGGCGCTGAACTTATTGTCGGTACAGTAGAGCCCGCTAACACTGCGATTCTGGTTGGCACAAACGCAACTCTGGTTTTGCGTCCGGCCAAGGTTCTTGGCGATGCGTTAGACAATAAAATTGCCCAGAAAAGTGGCGACAAAGGTTCCAGGCAGGGCAAAGGCCCAAGAAAACGACTGGGCGACATTCTCGTGGAATCAAAGTATTGCACTGCCGAGCAGCTTAATGATGCCATTCAGGCCGCAAAAAACGACAAAGTGCGCCTTGGCATTCACCTGATCAAAGCCGGCCTTTTAACTAACAAGCAGCTTTCCATTGCGCTTTCCAAGCAGTATAACATTCCGTTTGTCGATCTCGACGAAAGTCTGGTTGACCCGGTTCTTGCCACGTTGCTTCCTAAAAAGCTCTGTCACGAACAGATCATGTGTCCGGTTAAGCGTGAGAACAACAAGCTCGTGCTGGCAATGACAGACCCCACAGATATTATTACTATTGACCACGTCGAAATGATGACCGGCATGCGGGTTTCGCCGGTGGTCAGTTCAGAACTATCGATCATGTCTGCTTTGGCCAAACTCTATGGCGAAAATATAGACTCACTGGCCGACAATATTGGCAGCGAGGGTGGCGGCGGCGGTGGTGCTGACGAAGACATGGATATGGGCGAAAATGATGCGCCGATTATCAAGCTGGTTAACTTGATTCTGACTCAGGGCGTAAATATGAATGTTTCTGATATTCATATTGAGGTCTACGAACACGAACTACGCATAAGATTCAGACAGGATGGTGTCATGAAGTTGTTTATGACGCCAGCTAAAGCTGCACATGCCGGTGTGGTAAGTCGTGTCAAGGTTATGGCCAATCTTGATATCGCCGAAACCCGGCGTCCGCAGGACGGCCGTATTAAATTGAATATGCAGAACCGCAAGATTGATCTGCGCGTATCCTGCATTCCATGTGTCTGGGGCGAAAAGATCGTCATGCGTATCTGCGACCAGGGCAATCTTAAGGTCGATCTTGGCGACCTCGGTTTTGAGCCATTTGTTCTCGAAAGATACATGGAAGGCATCAGATGTTCCAACGGCATTGTTTTGGTCACTGGCCCTACTGGTTCAGGCAAAACCACAACTCTGTACTCATCAATATTTTTAATTAGCAATCCGTCTATTAACATTATGAGCGCTGAAGACCCGGTTGAATACAACCTGATGGGTATCAATCAAGTGCAGTGCCACCCCGATATCGGTCTTGATTTTTCGGCCGCGTTGCGTTCTTTTCTGCGCCAGGATCCAGATGTAATCATGCTCGGCGAAATTCGCGACTATGAAACGGCTACGATCGCGATTAAAGCGGCCATGACCGGCCATCTGGTCATATCGACGCTGCACACCAACGATGCACCGGCAACTGTTGCGCGTTTGCTCAACATGGGTATCGAACCATTCAGCCTGGCGACTTCTCTGCGCATAGTTCAGGCTCAGCGCCTGGTTAAGAAAGTTTGCAAAACCTGCGCCCAGAATGTCAAGGCCGACAAAGACCTGCTGATGTCACTTGGTATCGACGCCAGATTGCTCAAAAAACTACATCTCGACGACAGATATAACGTCGACAACATAGTCTTCAGGCGCGGTGCCGGTTGTCCTGACTGCGATAACACCGGTCTGAAAGGTCGCCAGGGTATTTACGAAGTTCTCACCATGACTCAGCGCTTCCGGGAACTCATTGAAAACCGAGCCAATACCGAAGACATGCGTCGTCAGGCGCTTGTGGACGGCATGCTTTCACTGCGCGAATCGGCTCTTTACAAGGCTATTACCGGCGTAACCACTGTTCAGGAGGTTTTTAATACCACCATAGACTCTGGTGGCGAAACAGATCCTGATGCCGAAATCAAGCCCAAAATGGCAGAAGAGTCGTCGATTACGGCGGCAAGCCCAAAACCAATGCAAGGCGGAGCTGCTCAAATTGTTGATGGTGGCTCTATTGGTAATCTCAGTCGCGAGCTGCACGAATTCACCAGTATGCTCGCCAGAGTTTCAGGAGTCAGTGAAGCCCCGGCCGTCAGCTGTTCCGCAATCAGCAACGCAGCAATCAGCAGTGAACTTCTCAAACACAACATTGCAGCGCCGCTTGAACTGATCAGGGCCCAGGCTGGCAAAACTGACCAGGCCGATAAGATGCTTCCGCTGATACAGGCTCAGGGTCAGAAAATGGGTCACAATGTTAAAAACCTGATCTCACATTTTGCCGATATCAAGCCCAAGCTGGCAAATCTCCAACTGAACGAGCTTGTCGAAAAAGAGATATTTGGCGGACTCAAAGGGCACGTAGTTACAGCTCGTCTCATTTCAGGTATCAAAGAGATTGGCAAAAACCTTAAAGTTTCAAAAAGCCTGCCTGTTGATCTACCACTAGTTCAGATCGATCCCGAATCTTTTGCAACCGTTGCCGTCAATCTGTTTGTAAACGCTCTCGTTGCTCTCGGCGCTAAGGGTGGCGAAATCAAAGTCGTAACCAGACTCAAGCCCAAAACCACAAATCGTGTCGAATTCATTATTTTTGACAGTGGCAAAGGCATTTCAGAAGAGCAGCAAAGTCGTCTGTTTACGCCATTCTCATCTTCAGACAAAACCTCTCTAGGTTTGGGTCTGGCTGTGTCCAAAAAGCTGATAACACTATGCAACGGCGGTATCAGCGTCAAGAGTACACCCAACACGAGCACTCTGGTTACCGTCGAATTGCCGGCGGCACTCTGACCTGTGGCTTGTTGGCCATATTTTGAGCTTAACGAGGGGAAATCATGAAAAAAACACCTGCTTTTTACCTTTTCGCAACTGTCTTTTGCTTGCTGATGCCTCTTATTGCACAGGCAAACGAAATTATTCGGGCGAATCTTACTGAAAAATTCGGCCAGATCAGCTGTCGCGATCTTGAGAATTCTTATGAATTCACATTCTCCCTTGATTTCTCCGATATCGAATACGCTCTTAACATGGCAAATTCAAATGATATGTTTGTTAATTTTGCTTCGGTCGCTGCAAGAGAGGATGGCAAGGCTGCGATACTCATTAGAGTAAGCTCGACGCGAAACGATGCCAGTCGCAAGTTCGCTATGTTTACTAATTTTCTCAGGCCCGGTATGGTCACCTGGAAAAAAGGCGCAGTTCCGCCGAATATGGCGGTGGTGACCAGCGTAGAAACAGATTTTGGCAATACAATAACTTTGCAGGGAATGACTCTTAAGAGCAGTCTGATTTTTTCGCACCTTTTTCCAATGATTGAGCGCACAAATGAGCTCAAGAGCCCGTTCTTCTCCCGAGGTTCTTACTCAGATACAGAATCAGGCAGAGTAATGGATTTTACTGTTATCTGTCAGTGGTAGTGATTAGAAGATGACGGAAACCGTTCGCATTCAAAAACTTCTGGCGGGATGGGGCGTCGCGTCGCGTCGCGCTATCGAAAAAATGATCGAAGAAGGCCGTATCGAAGTCGATGGGCAGGAGCTCATGACTCAGGGGCAGCTTGTTGACCCTGATCACCCGCCTGAAATCAAGGTTGACGGCAGAGTGGTCTCTAAGCCTGCTCAGCAAGGTTTTTCAATCTATATTTTTTATAAGCCGATGGCAGTGGTGACTACCTTAAAAGATGAATCGGGACGTAAGACAATTTGTGATTTTCTGCCGCCCGGTAAACGACTCTATCCGATTGGCCGGCTCGATCGCGATTCAACCGGATTGCTGCTGATAACAGACCATGGTGAGTTGACTAACCGCCTTTTGCATCCATCTTACAAGGTAGAAAAAGAATACATTGTCAGCCTGTGTGAATCACCTTTGACCAGGAGCGAATGCGATCAGTTCAGTTCCGGCGTCGAACTTGACGATGGCAAAACCGCGCCATGCGAAATACGCCAGCAGCAGGACCCGCTAACTTATTCAGTAACCATCAGAGAAGGCAAAAAACGTCAGATTCGTCGTATGTTCCTGAGCTTCAGGCGCGAGGTGAAAAGCCTGCACCGGATTCGCTTCGGTCCGCTGCATCTTGGCGATCTTCGCCCCGGCGAAATAAGATTACTTGACGCTAAAGAAAAGTCAGCCCTGCTTAAAGCAGCAGGGCTGACCGAATAAAACTTTTATAGCAATACCTGAGAAGCATCCTCCTCGCACAAAGCCACAAAGCCACGAAGCCACCATTTCCTTATTCTTTGCGTCTTCGGCAGTTGCGCTTCTTTCCAGCGGTGCAACTGCATAAGGCCATCCATGGTCAAATGTCTCTGTGCGAAATCTCCTTAGCCTTGTCTTCTTGGCCAGTGATAGTGTTTTTCTACTTTGCCAGTAGCTTGCCTTTGATTCGCTTTAAGTGCAAATCGACTTTTTTGGCATCCATGCCTTCAGCCTCTAGAGCCATCCATACCGAAGCAGCCTGAGCCAGCAGACCACTTTTTTCGAGACGCCAGGCAAGAGCAACTGAAGGTTGCACACCGGCTTCAATATACAGTGTCAATGCTCTGTATCCTTTGTTGCCAAGTAGTTTCAGCGTGATGTTCTGTTCGATAGTATCTACATCGAGTTTGATGTTAAGCCATCCTTCGTGATCTTCACTAAAACTGACTTTGTAGTCATCAATGCTTGGCACGGCTTCATTTGTGCAGATTTCAGAGATCATTTCGAATGGCAGTGCGAATGGCAGTACGAATCCTGTTTTAATTGTGGTAGGTGCGCTTCGCTCTTCTGCGCCGAATTCGTCTGCTTCTGACCCATCTGAACCTGTCGTGATTCTTTCGAACTTGGTTTCCTGGGGGACTATTTTTCTTTTTGTCTGGTCAGGCAATTTCCATTGAGCCTGGTCTGATGAGAATGAACTCAGTTTATCAGGCTCAATCAAATTTTCAGACAGACCTTTTCTTACGCTATATGAGCTATTCCCTTTATTCTGTGAAATTCCAGAAACATCTTCGTCTTTCTGGTGATTACGGTCTGCCACTACGGCTCCAACTTGATCCTTCATGGTGTCACCGAGTTGAAAATTTGTCGATACCAGTTGCAGGGGCACAGAAGCGCAGGCACTGCCTTCTACACCCTCAGCAGTTATTTTAGCGAAGCTGTCTGCACTGAGATGATATTCAGTATTATTCACCAGGTGAACGATGGTAAGCTCAGATTTTGCACCAGTTTTGACCTCGGCACCATCAGGCAGCATCTCAGCGATTTCGATTTTCCACTCCTGGCTACCTTTTTTCCCCTCTGTGTTTTGCTTGTCAGCGTCTTTCGCCGCTGGCTCCAACCATCTTGCCGTAGCTTCGCCGGTTAGATTGGTAACCAGGGCTACTTCTTCGCCATACAGCAGGCCACTTGTTAAACACATCAGAAACAACAGCTCAAGCATTTTTTTCAACATTTTTTACTCCTGATCAGAAACCGTATACAGCTCGATTTCGGCGGTTTTGCCGCGCAGACTTCTTTTGCCCAGAAAACGCCAGTTCACCTGCTGCTTTATCAACGCGGTTAACTGACCACTGACTATTATAGAGGTTGCGAACTCTTTGTTCAATGATTCCATTCGCGAACATGTATTAACCGTATCACCTATAACGGTAAACTCAGTTTTGCGACTCGAACCAATATTGCCGAACACGGTGTCGCCAACATGCAGGGCAACTCCAACTTTAAGCGCAACGCCGTGGCTGATTGCCCTGAATTCAGGCGATTTTGAATATTGGTCGATTTCAATGGTCGCTTTTAGCGCGCTATCTGCGAAATCTGCGCTTTCGACCGGGGCATTGAAGAAGGCGAGCAGCCCGTCGCCGAGAAATTTATCTACGACGCCACGATGACGCATGATAATCTCGGTAACTACGCTAAAATAGGCATTTAGAAACTTGACTACCTCATGCGCATCGCGCTTCTCACTGAAAGTCGTGAAGCCTCTGATATCAGCAATCATCACGCACAGGTGCCTTCTGGTTCCCTTCATGAAATCCCGGTCGTCAGAAGAGAGCACTTCATGCAGCACTGAGTCGCTGACGTAACGACTGAAGATCTGGCGAACCCGGCGACGATCAAAATAAATTGAGCGGTAGGCAATTAAACCGGTCGTAGCAACGAAGGTGAGCAAAAGCAGAAGCGGTCTGACCACAGGTATATAGTAGGAATCAAAGACATTTACCGATAGCCCGGCCCAGCCGAAAGCAGCAAAAATGCCGACGATGACTGCAGCCACTGTGTGTTTCTGTGAAAAGACAAGAAGAAGCAGCAGGATCAGGCTGATGGCCAGAATCTCGTATTTGAGTTCTACCCGCTTTAAAAAACGGTGATTGAGCAGATTGTCGATAATACTGGCGTGTATCTCTACGCCCGGCATAAAGCCGAAGGGTGTCGACTTGAAATCTGTTATTCCAGCAAAGCCGACCAGAACAATTTTGCCAGCAAGCTTTTCATTCAGTGATTTGCCGGTACGAAAGGTTTCAATAACCTGCTTTAGAGATATTACCGGGAAGCTGCTGCGCGCACCGCGAAAGTTTATCAGCTGCACGGGTTCTTCAGGCAGAATTGCAGCGATAGAAGCCAGATAACTGGCCGCTACTACAGACACCGCACTGACCCGGTCATCAGCATTTTTGCTGTAGAGCTCTATGCCCCTGGTAACGCCGTCGCGTGAGGTTGCTATATTGTAATAACCGGTATTTTGCCGGCGCGCGATATGAAGCAGAGAAGGATCCGAAAACACCGGTTGGCCGTTTTCCCAGGCAAAACCCAGCACCAGTCTTGTGCCAGTCTTGGCCATGTTGAGTAATGCAGCTCGAAATGGCTTGTCAAACCCTATGGAGCGCAACAGGCTCGGCGAAACTTCTTCGGAAAGATCAGCAGCAACCGAACGGATATGGTCACGCAGCACTCCTTCAGAAGTTGGCGAAAAAATCAGGTCAAACATAAGTACAGATGCAGATGCTTGTGTGACCGCCTGCGCCAGTTCACCATAAAGAGGTCCCCAGGCGAACATCGGACGAGCAGCCCAACTGAGGGTTTCCTGGTCGATGCCGACAATCACAACGCGAGAATCTGTCGCCACCGCACCGCGGCGTTGAAAAAGCATGTCAAGCCAGCGGTTCTCAGCATCATCGACTAGATTCAGATTGCTTCCATATAATGCCAGCCCCAGCACAATGCAGCACACCCAGCTCAGCCAGATAAATCTCATAATACCAGTCCCATAAGAAAAATCTCATAATACCAATCGATAAGAAAAGAACATGCTCGCACTAAGCCCAAAGCCACGAAGAATGTCATCTCGACCGAAGGTAGATATCTCAAACTTCGTATTCTCTGCGTCTCCGGCAGTTGCGTTCCTGTTCTGTGGCGCAACTGCATAGGGCCCACCCATGACCACAACCGAAGGGATATTGTCATCTCGACCGAAGGGAGAGATCTCGTATTCTCTGCTTCTTCTTTCCTGCGGCGCAACTGCATAAGGCCATCCGTGCCCAAATGTCTCTGTGCGAGATCTCGCTTGGCTTTTGCCTGCATCTGCGATTACGTAAATAACTTTTAGGAATGGTATTATTGAGATTTTACTCTAATTCGTAAAAAACCTGGTACAGAAAAAAAATAAAAATCGGCTGACAATTCCGCTTTGTATCTGTAAAATTACTGCCATCTGAACGCAAGTTTGTAGCAGAACGTTGAAAGTAAGGGCAAGGAGGAAAGGGATGACTTCCCTACGTATAGAGCACCACCCGGTGTTAAACTTTCCTGAACGCAAGATTATCAATTTTTTCTTCGAAGATAAACAGTATCAGGGCTTTGAAGGCGAGCCCATTGCCGCTGCTTTGCATGCAGCCGGCATAAGAACTCTTCGCCGCAGTCCGCAAAAAGATCGTGCGCGAGGCTTTTTTTGCGCTATTGGCCGTTGTTCCAGCTGTATTATGGAAGTTGACGGTCAGATCAATATTATGACCTGTATAACTCCCCTTGCCGAAGGGATGCAGGTCAGAATGCAGAAAGGGCATGGTGTTATCAAGCCATGAGTAGAAATACCGAAGTTTTTGTAATTGGTGGTGGCCCTGCCGGCCTGTCGGCAGCTTATGTTGCCGCAAAGCTTGGTGCCAGAACACTGCTGGTTGATGACAGTTCGCGTATTGGCGGACAGTTGATCAAGCAGACACACAGGTTTTTTGGCAGCAGCAACCGTGATGCCGGCATACGCGGTATAACCATCGCCGACAAGCTGCAACAGGACATTAAAGATGTGTCGGATAAATTGACTGTGCTTGAAAACACTGCTGCAGTCGGATTTTATCATAACAAAGAAGCCGGGATTCTCTCTCATAGCGCCTATGAAAGAGTGTCTTACCAGTCTGCCATAGTCTGTACCGGTGCCACAGAAAACTCTCTGGCCTTCGAGAATAATGATCTGCCCGGCATTTATGGTGCTGGCGGCGTACAGACTCTGATGAACGTTCATGGAATAAGACCAGGCCAGAAAATTCTGATGATCGGCAGCGGTAATATAGGTCTGATTGTCAGTTACCAGCTGATTCAGGCTGGCGTAGAGGTTGTCGGGCTGGTTGAAGGTTCGCCGGCCATAGGTGGCTACCTGGTTCACGCCAGCAAGATTCGCCGGCTCGGAGTGCCGATTTACACCTCACACACTATTCTCAAGGCATTGGGAACTGACGAGGTTGAAGGCGCTACTATCTGTCGCGTTGACGAAAAATTTCAGCCGGTGCCCAACACCGAGTTAGATATTAAATGCGACTGCATCTGCCTTGCCGTGGGCCTGACCCCCTTGATAGACCTCTTTCAGCAGGCTCATTGCCGAATGGTGCATGTTGGCGAGCTCGGAGGACTTGTTCCTCTGCATGACTCTTCAATGCGCACTACCAATCCCGAAGTTTTTGTGGCCGGTGATGCCTCCGGCATTGAAGAGGCTACCACCGCCATACTTGCCGGTAGAATTGCCGGCGCGCGAGCCTATGAGTCAGTTCACGGCAAATCGCCGCAGGCTGAAGAAATTGTCGCTGAAGCCAGAGAAGAATTGCGCACGCTAAGATCCGGTTCGACCGGAGAGCGCATTCGCTGGGGTCGCGAACGCGTGATGAAGGAGGTCGGAGAATGCTGAAACATGATGGAATCATAAGCAATGAAGAACTGAAAGCCGTTTTGCCGCCGCCTGCTCGTCTCGAAAAAGGTCCGGTCGCCATAATTGAATGTCTGCAGGATATTCCATGTGACCCCTGTGTGTCAGCCTGCCCGGTCAAAGCCATAAAAATGCAGGAAGGCATCACCGATAAACCCAGACTGGAATTCGATATCTGCACCGGTTGTGGTCTCTGCGTGGCGAAGTGCCCGGGACTGGCTATCTTTATCATTAATCTTAAACACACTCCCGGCATGGCAACTGTTTCGATGAGCCACGAACTTTTGCCAATCCCCGAAAAGGGGCAGGAAGTGACCGCACTGGATCGCGCTGGTAAGCCAGTTGGCAAGGTAAAAGTTGTGCGTGTCATTAATCCGCCGGCTTATGACCGTACCGCTGTCGTCACCATAGAGGTGCCAGTCGATCAGGTCAATAACATTCGCGCCATCAGAGTCTGAAGGGAGAGCCATTATGAAGATTATCTGCAGATGTCAGGATGTAACTGAAGACGAAATTATCGCCGCAATCAGACAGGGTGCGACCACCATAGATGAAATCAGAAGACTGGTAAGAGCCGGCATGGGTTCGTGTCAGGGTCGTACCTGCCGGCGACTTGTTGCACAGATTATCAGTCGCGAGCTAAAAACGCCGCCGGCAGAGATTTATCCGCCTACTTTCCGGCCGCCCAATCGCCCGGTTGCATTTGAGCTGATTATGTCGGAACTCAAGCGCCAGGAATTAGAAGACGGAGAAAAAAAATGAACAGAGCCTTTGACGCAGTGATCATCGGCGGCGGCATACTTGGTGTAGCCACTGCATACGAACTGGCACGAGCCGGCATGAAAAACGTGTGCGTGCTCGAACGTCACTATCTGGCAAGTGGTTCAACAGGCCGGTGCGGTGGCGGTTTCAGACAGCAGTGGAGCACCGAAGCCAATACTGAACTTGCCATGGATTCAGTAAAACGTCTCGAAGTGCTTGAAGAAGAGCTTGGTTACCGCACCGAATTCTTTCAGGGCGGTTATCTGATTCTTGCCCATAATGAAGAAGAAGAAAAGCAGTTCGCAAAAAACGTTGCAATGCAGCGCAAACTCGGACTTGACGTTAGTATTGTCGATGCCGACGAAGCCGTTAAAATTGTGCCATATCTTAACAAAGAAATGATACGCAAAGCGACCTGGTGCCCCAAAGATGGTCACATCAACCCGTTTTTGCTGACTCAGGGTTATGCAAACGCGGCTCGTCGCCTCGGTGTACAGATAAATCTGTGGACCAATGTGGTGGGTATAATGAAAAAGAGCGATACTTTTTTCGTCATGACCGAGACAGGGAATACTTACCAGACTCCATTGTTATTTAACTGTGCCGGCGGCTTTTCGCGAAGCATCGGGCAGATGTTGAACGTCGAAATCCCGGTTGATCCTTATCGCCACGAGATTCTGGTGACTGAGCCGGTAGAACGCCTCTGGGATCCTATGGTTATCAGCTTCAGCGTTGGTCTGTATGCTCGTCAGGAAAAGAGTGGCGGCATGGTAATGGGCATGGGCGACCCCAACGAGCCGGTTGGTACCTTTGTTGGTAGTTCGATGAAATTTATGTATGAGATGGCACAGCGCTTCACCATGCTGTTTCCGAAGCTTGATAAACTCCGAATCGTAAGGCAGTGGGCCGGGTTGTATGAAATGACTGCCGATGCGCAACCAATTCTTGGCCCGGTTGAAGAGGTTGATAACTTTATCCAGGCCAGTGGCTTCTCAGGACATGGCCTGATGCTGGCGCCAGCCGTAAGTCAGATCCTGGCCGATATGGTAGTAAACAAGAGCAGAAGCGAAGTAGTCGAAAGTCTCAATGTTAAGCGCCTCTACAACATGAAAGATGTAGTAAAGGAAAAATCTGTAGTTTAATGCTGCAGGTACATTGACGTAATGTCGGTATATTCTTATAATTAACAGGTTATTTTATCAGGAGGCTTAATATAGTGAAAACCTATCGCAAACAAGTGCTGACTCTGGCTTTTACCGCCTGCTTGCTGCTGCCAGGTAATATTTTCGCGCGGCAACCAGTCACAAATATTTCCACCGATGCCAACCCGCTTGGTGACAAACCCCTCGTCATGATGGAACTGGTCACTTCCGGCAAAGGCAACATTATCGGTAATTTCCTGGGCAAAGCTCTCAATCTGCCCAAAACAGTAAAAATCGCTGACGTCGGTTTTCTGATTTTCGGCCTTTCAGCTGATGCTATGCAGGTAACTCCAGCTGACGCCAAAGCATTTCACACCCAGAAAGTTCTGCCATATCTCACCGACAGCAAAGAAATGCAGGACGTGCTCAAGCTTCGCCGGACTGCCCGCCAGATTCGCTATCAGGCGCTTAAAGACACAATTAACAAAGCAAAAGAATTAACTGCTGAACAAAAGAGTAGCATCAACAATTTCCTTTCGCAATCAGTTGGTTCTCCGGTTGTTCTGCTGGGCACGTCACCTCTGCCAAGATTTATGCCTTCTCCCGGCCCATGCATGATTCCGATGGGCGCTGAAATGGTCGAGAACAAGACTGGCAAGCGCCTGGGCATCGAAACTTCAATGATTTGCATTCTTGATATTGGTGCCGGCAAAGATATTCTCTTCTCAGTCGCAAACGCGATGAATAATGATACCCTTGATCTCGTTGTTGCACATGAATCAGCTCACTCAATACAGTTCGACATGTATGGAAAGCTGTTTCAGAAGATTCAGCGCACCAGTTCCAATGGTCACGATGCGCCAATCATCACCGACCTCGGACTTGCTTATGTCGAAGGATGGGCAGAAGCTTTTGAAGCTCTTTACGGCCCCGCCAATCTCAAACTTAAAGAAAAAGACCGCAAAAAATACAATATTTCTGAATTCCTTTATAGCCGTCAGGATCCTATCCGCCGCGACCGCTATGTCTGGTCTACCACAACCGGCAAAAAGACTGGCGTTCTCAAGAATGGTTTGCAGCTCATGTCTACCGAAGGCGTTGTTGCCGGGCATATCTACGACATTATGACCAATCGCGCTATTAATGCGCCATTCGAAAAAGTCATTCAGACCATGCTGGTCTCACCAATGAACTTCATGGAATTCATTGATACCTTTGTAAAGCTTTTCCCTGATGACAAGCGTGTTGTCTATCGCATCATTCTTGAGAATTCTCACTATGTAACCATGGACTCGCAGGCTGCACAGAGCTACAAAAACTACTACGAGAACAAAGTCGGCTACACCCAGAAAAAAGTCAGCAAACAGGACTTCGATAAAGTTAAAAGTGCTTACAAAGCCTATACCGAAGCCCTTTTTGCCCAAGCCATGAAGAGCGGCAATATTTTTGCAAATGTTGGGCCCCAGATGTGGTTTGCCGGCAAAATTAATCTCAGCGCTCTCAAGCGTGAGGCGACCGATGCTAAAAAACTTATGGCCAAAGCGTTTGGTAAAAAAGACGAATTCTATGAATTCAGGCTCGATCTCAATACCTCTACCGCAGAAATGTTCGGAATGATTGGCTTTGCTGAAGCAGATGCAGCAAAACTGGTTGAAGCTCGCGATAAAGAAGGCTTCTTCAAGAAAGGCAACCCGGTCAGCACTATCAAACAGATCGTTGGTGACGAAAAATTCAGCAAGTATAATGCTGTTCTTAATCTCGCGCCATATGATCACACCAAAGCGGATGAAATTGCCCAGAATAAAGAGCAGGCACTGGCTCTCTGGCCAGAAGATATCGCCAAACTGGCAGACTAAGATTTAGAAAGAACCAATATAAAAGAGCCGCCCGTTTAACGGGCGGCTCTTTTATATTGGTTCTTAAATGCCAGGTTTAGCGGCGATTCTGCCAGCCATTTTCCCACCAGGTGCGTGAATTGGCGCGGCACAAAATTACCGGTTTAGACTGGGGTCTGACCGAGACCGCCAGAGCTCCGACCATGCGTGGCACTGAGGTTTCAGGCTGAGCACTGGCGTGTCGTCGGCTGAGATAGAACTCTGAGAATAGTGAATGTCTAAGCATCAGTAGCTCCTTATGCCTGGCCTTGGACCTTTTCTGGCACGACAGAGATCTTCGAGTTCAACCTCGAGCTGCCTGAGCTTGCGATCTATGACGTTGAGGCGGTCGATTTCTTCGCGGCACTTTTCAGAAATTTCTTCTTCAACGATTTTTTCTTCTCGTTTTAGTGCTTCAATTGAATTTTGTATAAGTTTTAGACGCAGCTTCTCTTAATTATTCAGCTGCAGTTCAGCATCTGGCTCACGTGTTTTGAACAAAGGGATGAGTACACCCATCTTAACCCTCCGTTTTTTAAGAATTATCAGCCGCTCTCAGCGCTGACTACTATTCTATCGGCAACCCTCGAAGAATTACTTAGTGTCTCAATTCTATCTTCTCAATAATCCGGGATGAGAAATGCGAACTTACGAAACACTAATGTCATTTCGAGAAGCGTAGCGACGAGAAATCTCATGTCATTTCGAGAAGCGTAGCGACGAGAAATCTCAAGATTTCTCACGTTCGTTCGAAATGACATAGAGAGTATTTACCCCGAGTTATTGAGATGTTACCCTCAATTCTATCTTGCGTTAACAGGCCGTTTCGGTTAAATTCTTACATACAAAGAACGGAAAGGAAGCAAACATGTCACTCAAATCAAAGTATTTCAGCTTCTGGGTTATCCTTTTTCTTGTAGTTGCAACCGTTGCATCTGCTCAATCAGGCGCGGATGTTAAACCAAAAAACATCATTTTTCTGATCGGTGATGGAATGGGTGTTGCACACGTAACTGCTGCAAAGATAGTTAATGGCTCTCTTAACATGGAGCGCTTCAAGATTATGGGCATGCACATGACCGCTTCGGCTAACGACTACGTAACCGACTCGGCAGCAGCCGGCACTGCACTGGCTACCGGATATAAAACCAACAACGATGTGGTGGGTCTGAACCCCGAAGGCAAACCTCTGAAAAACCTTATGGAATACGCCAGAGAAGCCGGCAAGGCGACTGGTATAGCAGTCTCGTCGATTCTGCCGCATGCTACTCCGGCGGCTTTCTCTGCTCACCACAAAGCCCGATACCACTATGATGTTATTCTCGACCAGCAGCTTAATTCAGGACTTGACGTGATGATCGGCGGGGGCTGGGATAACTTTTATCCGCAATCGTTTACTGCCAGTCGCCGCAAAGACGACAGAAACCTGATGCTCGAACTGCGAAAAAAAATGCCGGTAGTAACTTCCTATGAGGCGTTTGCGCAGATTGGCAAGACTTACAAACTGGCAGCCATTCTTAATGGCGGCCACCTGCCCCCCGCTTCGAAACGAAACTACACACTTGGAAATCTTACCGATAAGGCAATCGAGATTCTGAACCTCAACGACAAAGGCTTCGTGCTGATGGTGGAAGGTTCACAGATTGATCTTGCGGCGCATGATGGCGAGATGGAGCGTGTGCTTGCAGAAACAGTCGATTTTGATACCGCGATTAAAAGCGCTCTCGACTTTGCCGAAGCTGATGGTAACACTCTTGTCGTCGTAACAGCCGACCACGAAACTGGTGGGCTGAGCTTTCCGATGAAGTCGATAGAAAACGCAAAAATTGTTAACCCGGTCTTCTCGTCTGACAATCACACCGCTGCAATGGTTCCATTGTTTGCTTTTGGACCCGGCGCCGAAAAATTTGGCGGTATGTGTGACATAACACATGTCGGCAAGACTCTTATTGAATTGGTAAAAGTTGATGAACAGCCCTGAAACTGATCCGAAAACTCTAAAACTTTCTACCGTGCTGCTAATTGTCGCAGCGCTTTTGCTCATGTTCGCCGGATTTAGAAACGGTGAGCATCTCAGCTATTTTCAGAAAGCCGTAATGGTGTGTACACAATGCATCGGACTTGGTTAAACATTAGATTTTGGGTGCAGGCTGTTGCCACTGTACTCACCAACGCCTATCTCAAGGGCTTTAAAGCCGGAACTCTTTATACCGGCTCGCTCAAGCATGTTTGTGTGCCAACTCTCAACTGTTACAGTTGCCCGGCGGCTATGTATTCGTGCCCGATCGGTGCGCTTCAAGTCACTATTGCCGGTGCCGGCGGACTTGATCTGACTGCGACACAAGGTTTGTGGGCAAGACTTGTCACTATTTCAACGTCGCTGCCTATGTTGACAATTGGCTTTCTGATGCTGGTCGGTGGCGTGGTCGGCCGGGCATCTTGCGGCTGGATCTGCCCGTTTGGCTGGTTTCAGGAGCTGCTCAACAAGATTCCATCGCCAAAATTTAATGGGCCAGTTTTTTTAAAATATCTCAAATACATCATCCTGATCGTGTTTGTCTTTTTGCTGCCGGCGTTCTGGCTTGACGAATTCGATTACGGCGACCCCACGTTCTGCAAATATATCTGCCCGGCCGGCACTCTCGAAGGCGGTCTGCCGATCGCCTGGCTACAGCCACAGATTCGCAGTCAGCTTGGCTGGCTATTCACCTGGAAAACATCTTTATTAGCGCTGATTCTAGTGCTGTCGGTATTTTTCAGGCGCCCGTTCTGTCGTTGGCTCTGCCCGCTCGGCGCCTTTTATGGGCCGTTTAACCGTTTCAGCCTGTATAAGCTCAAAATCGACAAGCCAGCCTGTATAGATTGCGGAGCCTGCTCAAAAGCATGTCCAGTCAGCCTCGATGTGCCGCGAGAGCTTGATAACGCAGAGTGTTTGCGCTGTCTCGAATGTCGCAGCGTTTGTCCGATTAATGTCATCAGCATTTCCGGCCCGTTGATTGACAAGACTCTCCTGACTCAGGAGCAGACTGATGAGATAGACCTGCAGACCGACTGAGCGTCACAATCGACTAGCGCATGATGAAAGTGTCAAACCAGATGCTGGCATCGGCGGGCATACTGAGAGCGACTCTGATCTGCAGGCTTCTGGCGGCGGTCTCTTCTTTTTGCAGCTCGAATTTAAAGGCAAAGGAATTGGCTATCCAGTTGCCGGGCATTGCCTCAAATTCCAGCTGTGCAAGACGTCTCGCCAGGACGGCCCCATTTTCGTCGAGCAGTTCAGCAATTACCAGGCCCTTCTGCTGGCGATCGCTCTGGTAATATAAAGAGCATGTCAGATTTTGACCTGGTTTGAGGCTGGGCAATGCTATGGGTGCAAAGGCAAACCCGGATTCGCCACTGGTCGCAGCTTTAAGCAGCAATGATGAATAGCCGGTGTTGGCTTTTGTCGGATCAACGCTAATCTGGCCGCCTCTCGAAGATAATCCTTCTGGCAGGCTGTTCGCTGCGAGACGTTCAAAGTCGCCGCCAACAAGCATATTGATTGGATCAATTGCCTGGGACTGGCGCAGGCGCAGATCATCGAACCAGACGCGCCCCTGTGAAATTGGGCCCGTTTGCAGCACTATGCGCATATAGGCATTGCCGGCAGCAAAAAGTTTCCGTTCAGCGCTATTTACCAGTCTTGCCTCAATTCTTGTCCAGCTGGTGGCAAGTGGTGAAGATTCTCGAACTGCCCAGAGGCGGTTGCGCAAACGCTTGTTGGCGTCATATAGCTCAATACCTATGCCAGCATTCTGCTGCCCGGTTTCTGATTTCGCCCAGGCACTCAAGACAAAGTCAGAACTTTCGGCGACAGCCACATAATCAGACAGAACGCGAACCGATGACAGTCGCTGCTCTGCCAGCAGTTCCAGCGCGCGGTGTCCGGTGACAGCCTGCTGCTCTCTTAAGCCAACCTTGCCATCGACGACTTCCCAGCCTGGAATATGACCGGTAGCAGCCAAAGCCAACTCAAAGCTTGGGTTGGTCAGCAGATTAATCTGATCGGCTGCAAGGATAAGCCTGGTGTTGCTGAAAACGGTCTGTTCAGCCACGTTCATTTTTCTCAGATTGTTTCGGGCATTCTCAATGCGTTTGCTGGAAGGCGGATGCGAGCTCAGATACTGCTCAAGACCTTTTGTGTCGCCATGCTTGTTCAGAAATTTTTCCCACAGCGATACCTGAGCCGCCGGGTTAAAGCCGGCAGCTGCCATTCTAAACTGGCCAATATCGTCGGCTTCGTCTTCCTGCTCGCGCGAGAAGCGCATCAGGGTAAGATAGCCCAGTAAAGAGCCCCAGGTATCACGATCTTTCTTATTCTTCACAGCCTTGTTAAGCACTGCCACAGCAGCAGTAGATATTCGGAAATTCTTAAGAGAATGTCGACGCTCGGCATGCGCCAGTTCATGCGAAATTACCGCCGACAACTCATCATCGGAGCCAACCAGATCGAGCAGACCGGTAAAAACATATACGTGCCCACCCGGAATAACAAAGGCGTTTGCAGTATTGTTGCGAACGACACGCAGATCAAATTTCATGCCGCGGTTGTTAAATTGCGGCTTCAAGCGCTCAAAAATACCCTTTACATAGGCATTAATTTTGGGGTCTTTCTCGTCTTTGTATTGCAGCCCCATCCACATTTGCAGCTCTTTGCCAAAACGCTTTTCGGCACCGATATCGCCGACCAGCCAGAGTGTCATATTTATTTCCTGATACTTCTGATAAGCTCCCAAGATCTGTTGCAGAACATTTTTTGCCTCGGCTTTTATGCCGGTCAGGAATATCATAAGTATCATCAAAAAAGTGTATGCGTGTCTTTTCATTACAGTTACTCCGTAATTCAATTGCGATTAGCTAATTATGAACTATTTACGTCGACAAAGTAAAGTCTCTTACCTCTATATGATCTGACCCGGTGAAACTTTACGTGAAAGTAAGGCAATTCCTGGGCTGGCGTGCAGTTAACGCGGAGATTTGTCGGATGCTTTGGCCTGGTATTCCAATTGCCCACTTTCAGTTCTATTGCATCTGGTCTCTTAACCACCGTTGAAACAGTCCTGAAACCAGTGTTTGCATGGTTGTTTTCTGTTGAGTGAAGCTGATATCATGTTAGAGAAATAGATTGCCGGAGAGGTTTAAAATGCCAGAAAATATCGATCTGCTCAACAATTCAATAGACTATTTAAGAGGCTATCTCGATGGGTTTGTTTACCCAAGATCCGATCAAACCAAGGGCATTCGTGTTCCTGATTTTGAAAAACCGGCGCCGACAGGAAAAAAGCGCATTTCCCTGCCCGAACCGTCGACGGTTAGAATCGCTAACAACGACATTTTTACCTGCATAAACAAAAGAAGAAGCCATCGGGTATTTTCTGATTCCGAGATTACTGTCGAGGAGCTTTCTTTTCTGCTTTGGGCAACCCAGGGGGTGAAAAGCCATGCCGATGACATGCGCCATCAGCACCACGCAGTTAGGAGAACCGTTCCTTCAGCCGGTTCAAGACATCCATTTGAAACCTATGTGGCTATAAATCATGTTGCAGGCCTGGAAAAAGGCATATACAGATATCTTGCATCAAAACACTGTCTGGTTAGTGAGAGTAATCCCGATGATCTCAGCGATAAGATAAGCGCAGGCGCGCTTGGACAATGTTTTTGCGGTGCTGCTCCGGTATTTTTTCTCTGGAGTGTCATTCCCTATAGAACCATCTGGAGATATGGTCTGCCGATGTCAATAAAGGCAATTACACTCGATGCCGGGCACATCGGGCAGAACCTGCACCTCGCCTGCGAAGCTCTGGATCTGGGAACCTGTATGATCGGAGCCTACAGTCAGAGTGCCATGGATGAATTGTTCGGCCTTGACGGCAAAGATGAGTTTGCCTTCTATATGGCTCCGGTCGGTCGGATAAAAGCATAGCCAAACATCAATTCTTGTTCAGTTATCAGAAAGACTGCATTGTCATTAACGCAGATGTACATCGTAAATGCTTTGGCGAGGGGGGGATATGAATAACTTTGCAATTCTCAATCGGATGATTATTCTTTTTGCTTGCGTGTTGCTTTCGCAGGCGATTTTTGCCCAGAAGACCTCTGAGCCGCCGGAAACAATGGCTGGCTTTTTCCAAGAGAATTTTCCGCTTGAGCCAACACTTAAGCAGATCGATGCGGATATTGCGAGATTTCCGAACCGACCCGATCTCTGGCAGACGCGAGCCGTGCTGCTTGGTTCACATGGCAAGCACGAAGAAGCCATGACTTCTCTGGAAAGGGCGTTGGCGTTAATACCTGAACCAAAGGCTTCTCCGGCAAGCAGCAAGGGTAAGGTGCAGATAGTCGGCAATACATATTCAAGTACCCTGTTTGAAATTGGACTGTCCTATCTGGCTTTGGACAGGCGAGAGGATGCTCGAAAAGCTTTACGGAGAGCAGCTCTTGGGCGATCACCACATATGATGGCATGCACCTATCTTGGCAACATGTATCTTGACGAGGGGAATTCGGCAGAGGCTCTTAAATACTACGAACTGATGAAACACAACCTCAGTACCAGCGGCAAAATCAGCAAGGGAAACGCGCTTTATAATCTCAAACGCTACGATGAGGCTATTGAAGAGTATAAGGTTGCCGCGCACTGGAAGCCAGAATTGCCCTCAGTTTTGCGCCACCTTGGTGACGCGTATTTCCGTGTCGGTAGCCATGATAAAGCAATAGAGTTTTACCAGCGCTACATAAAGTTTGCCCGCCAGAACAAAATTGCAGAATCCGAAATCGCACCCGTCGTAACTCGTCTTGAGCAGTTGAGAAAGAATCCGAAGTCTGTCCCTGCAACGAAGGATTAAAGAATGTGACTGGCGTGTTCTGGCTGCTAATCGGATTGCCAGACTATATGGTTATGTGTGGCGTTAACGCAGGTTTCTTAACTCACCGAGAATTGCTGCGTGAAAATTACCGGTTAAGTACAACCGACTGTTTTGCTGTTGCGGGTTTTTTGCTTTTGCAAATATTTTATTGCTGCTATAATCATGAATAGACAGATTGCTTGTGGGAGTAACCAGTTGCGTGGGTTCAGCTTGATAGAAATAATGGTAGTCATCCTGATCATCGGTGTTATGGCTACTGCCGGCTATCCCAAAATGGTGGAAACTGTCCATCAGATCCGGCTCGAACAAAATGCCCACGCAATTTTCGAAGATTTTTGTCTGACCAGAGCCACTGCCTTAGCGGCAGGCCGTTTCGATCCGGATTACAGCCAGATAAACTTCTATCATTTTAACAATGATGTAAATCGGCCCATAACTTCTTACAGTATGCTCGATTACTCTGGTGCATCGGTTAAGACCGCGTTTATGCGCTATTGCGATGAGTTTGACGCTGCGGTTGCGGCACCCCGCAGCATTATTGCATCGAACTCGATATGTATAGTTCCCGGGCCAGCATGGGGCGCTTCGGCAACGGCTCCTCTTTCAAGATTTATCAAATTCGACCGCAACGGAACTGCTTATCGAAGACCAGTGCCCGGTGCGGCAGGTGATTTGGAGACTCTGCCCTTAAATACGGATCTGTTCTATATCAAATCTCTGAACCTGACTGCCATGCAGCCCCAGGAAGACGTTGGCACCTGGACTATCCAGATTCAGAGTGACACTTCACGACCAGTCCTTTTGAGAATTCCTTAAGAAAGCCATTTATGAAAAGAAATAACGGATACTTTCTGCTTGAGGTTGTGGTTGCCATGGGGATTCTTGGCCTGGTGGTGACCTCCCTGATGAACTCGCTGCTAAGTGCCCAGGCGAATATCCAGCAGGCAAGACTGAAGCAGACTGCTCTGCTGCGTTGCGAATCTGCTCTCGAAGAAATTCGCTGGGCCTGGTCATTTGATCCAACTTTGCTGACGACTGGCGGACGAACGACTGACGGAGCCTTCTTTACACTCCCCTCAATCCCGGGAACTCCAGATGTTGGCTATCGGGCTAGATTTCAAGAGGCTGGCGGTGCGCCGGGTGTCTGGTTTCCGGCATTGGCATGGACTCCCGTGGGCCCACCGCCAGCAACGGCGACAGACTTGCTGATCGTTGAAGTCAGGTCGTTTACTGATGCCGATCCTGATCAGTTTTGCATTGCAACGTTAACCGCGCTTTTCGCAAGAGAGTTTTAACCATGAAGGTCTTATCTAAAAAATGCCGTTTAAAGGGTCTTTCACTGGTTGAGGTGTTGATGGGTATGTCCGCTTTTGCTGTGATTTTCACCGGACTTGCCTCGACATTTCAAGCAGTCATGGTTGCCAACCGGGCAACCCTTGGACTTTCTGAATGCATAAGACAATACAATGACGGTATGCGGCTTCTTCTCGAAGGCGACCCGGCAAATCCAAGCGATCCGCATGATGGTCTCTTGATGGCTGAATCGGCACAGGCTTGCCCGAGTTTTACGCATCCAAATCCAGCTTATGGCACTGTCGATGGGGCGTTGGCATATCAGGTCGACAATGCTTCTTATATTGTCTGGATTGCAGATGGCGAGCTTCTGCGCCTGCGTGATATCTCGCCGTCTCCCTTGCCTGACCCACGAGTGCTGATGGGATCAGGCACAGCGGTTATTCCTCGGAGCCGGGTGATGATGACTGATACCGTCACTCCGATTGCCACGTTTACGTTTGACTGGTTGGCAACAACAACGACGACATTGGTAAGATTGACGATAAATCTGCACGGCGATGTTGACGGAGACGCATTGGTGAGCCCGGCTGAAGCAACTCTGAGAATGCAGCCAACCGTCTATCTGAGGAATGCAAAATGAAATCATTCGGGAGAGAATTTAACCACCGGCGCGGCTGGATGTCTTTTTATGCCTTTATGATTGCCGTTGTTCTTGCCTTTTATGTTGCCGGAACCCAGATAAGCTCAATCGACCAGAACCAGGCTTATCGCCTGAGGATTTTTGAGGCGCAGAGCATCCAGGCCGCTGATTCAGCACTGGCCTTCGCGCTGCGCGATACCGCCACGCATGGCGGCAGTTGGGGGAACATGGAGTTGCCGC